>Ga0068704_100398_pt1 | contig 15370 bp, 14 predicted proteins | sample CeladaPassaD2F12_FD_62225 | JGI IMG/M metagenome (GOLD analysis project Ga0068704, IMG submission 62225) | Cellulose-adapted microbial communities from the Joint BioEnergy Institute, USA - Passage D2F12 | ecosystem: Engineered > Bioreactor > Continuous culture > Unclassified | place: USA, Joint...
AGCCGGGTGGCGCGCCCGAAGCGGCTCGCGACCTCGTAGCCGGCCAGGAGGGCGGCGGCGAGCTCCCGGCCGGTGGCGCCCCGCGCCTGGGCCACCGCGAGGGCGGCGGGGAAGACGTGGCTTGCGGGATGGCCACGGGCGTACTTGTTCCCCTCGTCGAGCTCGAGCGTCACCGCGGAGACGCCGTTCAGGTAGGCCGCGGTCTCGGGGACGGTACGTACCCCGGCGCCGAAGATGGCGGCCGGTCCCGGAGGCGGTTCCCAGGCGGCGACGAGCGCCCGCAGCTCGGGCGTCCGGGAGCCTGCCACGCTCACGCCCAAGGTGTCGAGGAGCGTCCTCAGGAGGGGCTCGCGCAGCCCAGGGTGGTCCGCGGGATCCAGGCCGGAGACAAAGCGCCCTAGATCCTCCAGGGCCGCGGCCGTCCTGCGGGAGGGCTCCGCCGGGGGTACCGTTCCCTGGCGCACCGGGTCGCTAGGACGCGGGGATGGGCTCCGCGGCCAGCGGGCGCTTCAGGTAGCTTCCGGCCGGCTCCCCGACGGTCTCGCCCCCGGCGAACGCGGTCCTGCCCCTGAGGAGCGTCCGCACCGGCCACCCGGCGAGCTCCATCCCCTCGAACGGGGTGTACTCCTGGGTGGAGAGCAGCCGCTCGGGCGTCACGGCGTGGGTCTCCTCCATCTCCACGATGGCGAGATCAGCGTCGGCGCCGATGGTGATGGCGCCCTTGCGCGGGGCGAGCCCGTAGGCGCGGGCCGGGTTGGTCGCCACGAGCTCGACGATGCGCTCCAGGGAGAGGCCGCGCCTGCGGCCCTCGGTGAGCATGAACGGGTAGATCAGGGCCGTCCCGCCGAAGCCTGGCAGCGCCCGCCAGAGCTCGCCCTCCTTGTGCTCCTCCGAGCAGCAGGCGTGGTCGGAGCAGACCCAGTCTATCTCGCCGCGCAGCACCCCGCGCCAGAGCGCCTCCACGTCGGACTGGGCCCGGATGGGGGGGTTCACCTTCCCGCGCTGGTCGTTGTAGGTCTCGTAGGTGAGCGCCAGGTGGTGCAGCGTGGTCTCCAGCCGCGCGTCGAGGGAGGGATGCTGGCGCTTGAGCTCCAGCGCGGCCTCGAGCGCCTCCTCGCTGGAGAGGTGCAGGAGGTTAACCGGGCAGCGGGTGTGCCCGGCCAGGACCCCGACCTCGGCGACGGCGAGGTGCTCGGTAAGGGGAGGACGCGCGGCGCTGTAGGCCTCGAGCCCTTCCAGCACGCCCTCGCTCTGGACCCGCTCCATGAAGACGCGTATCAGCTCGGGCTGCTCGCAGTGGATGGAGAGCGAGATCCTGGAGCCGTCGGTCCGGCTGGCCTGGAGGCGGGCCACCTCCTCCATGATCTCGAACATGTGCCCGAGGTCGTACACCTCGGACATCGTCTCGCTCTCTCCCGGCTGGCCGGCGAGGTCCATGCCCTTGTAGAACATGTAGTACTTGAAGGAGGCCACGCCGTCCTCGTTCACCAGGCGTTCGATCTCCCGGATCTGGTCGCGCACCATCGGCGCGAGGTGGTAGCCGTAGTCCACCCAGGAGTTTCCGGCGGTCTTCTCCAGGACCTCGGGGTAGATCTCCGCGTACGGCCCGCTCTTCTCCAGGTAGTGGCTGCCCGTCCTGAAGTAGCTGATGACGCTCGTCACCCCGCCCGCGAGCGAGGAGGCCGTCTCGCTTCTCGCGTCCTCGGCGATGTCGCGGTAGATGCCCAGATGGAAGTGCGCGTCGACCGCCCCGGGCAGCACCAGCCTGCCCTCCGCGTCGATGACCTCCTCCGCGTCGGAGGCGGGGATGGAGTCGCCGAGGGCGGCGATGCGCCCGTCCTTTATGCCGATGTCCGCGGCTATAGCCCCGTGTCCCGGAAGCACGGCGGTGCCGTTCACGACGGCGGTGTCAAACCTCGCCACGATTCCCTCCTTCCTTGGTCGTCGTCCCGTTCCTCACAGCCCCAGGTAGGCGCTTCTTACCTTCTGGTCCTCGAGCAGCTCGCTCCCCGTCCCCTGGAGCGCCACCTCCCCGCTCTCCAGCACGTAGGCCCGGTCCGCGAGCCGCAGCGTCTTCACCGCGTCCTGCTCCACGATGAGGACCGCGACGCCGGTCTGCCGGATCCTCTCCACGACCGAGAAGACCCTCCCAGTGGTCTTGGGGTCGAGCCCGAGCGAGGGCTCGTCCAGCATCAGCAGGCGCGGCCTCGCCATGAGCGCGCGCCCTATTGCAACCATCTGCTGCTGGCCGCCGCTCAGGGTGGCGGCGGGCTGGTCGCGGCGCTCCTTCAGCACGGGGAAGAGCTCGTAGACCTCCCTCAGCGCCTCCTCGCGCTCCGCGGCGGTCCTGGTGTAGCCGCCCATCGAGAGGTTCTCCAGCACCGTGAGGCCGCCGAAGAGGCTGCGCCCCTCCGGCACCTGCACAAGGCCCCTTCTGGCGATGTCGTGCGGCCGCTTGCCGGCGAGCGGCTCGCCCTCGAAGGAGATGCTGCCGGAGCTGGGCCGGATAAAGCCCGAGATGGTGCGCAGGGTCGTGGTCTTGCCCGCCCCGTTCGCTCCGATGATCGCCACGAGCTCCCCGGGTTGCACCTCCAGCGAGATGCCGTGCAGGACCTGGAGGTTGCCGTAGCCGGCCGAGACGTTCTCAAGCGCCAGCATGGTGCCCCTCTTCTCCCAGGTAGGCCTCTATGACCCGGGGGTCCTTCGTTACCTCCTCCGGCGTTCCGCTGGCGAGCATCTCCCCGTGGTGGAGGACGTAGACGTGGTCCGAGAGCGCCATGACGGCGGACATGACGTGCTCCACGAGGAGCATCGTCACGCCTTCGGCCCGTATCTCCCGCAGCAGCTCGACCACCCGGGCCCGCTCGGCGGGCACGAGCCCGGCGAGGACCTCGTCCAGCAGCAAAAGCGAGGGCTCGAGGCCGAGCGCCTTGGCGAGCTCCAGGCGCTTGTATCCCGCGGTGGAGAGGACGGAGGCCTTCCTGTCCGCCCACTCGCCCAGCCCGACGCGCTCGACGACCTCGGTCGCCGCCCGGCGGGCCTCCTTGCGGCTGCGGTGGCGCTGCAGGGTGGCGACGGTGACGTTGTCCAGGACGGAGAGGGTGTCGAAGGGCTTCATGAGCTGGAAGGTACGCCCGATGCCGAGGCGGGCGATCCGGTACGGGGGCCACCCGGTCACGTCGGTGCCGTCGAAGAGGACGCGCCCCGCATCGGGCTTCATCACGCCGGCGATTACGTTGAAGAGCGTGGTCTTGCCCGCGCCGTTCGGTCCGATCAGGCCGACGATGCTCCCCCTCTCGACCTGCAGGGAGACGCTGTGCAGCGCCCTGAGCCCGGCGAAGGACTTGCTCACGTCCTGTACCTCGAGCAGCGTCACGCCGCCCCCAACCGCTCCCGGAGCGTCCCGAAGACGCCCCTCGGAAGGAAGAGCACGACGAGCACGATCAGGGCGCCGTAGATGGCCACGTCGAGGCCGGAGGTGCCCTGCAGCGCCTCCAGGAAGGGCGGCGGCGTGCGCACCAGCGCGGTGCTCCCCTGACCGAGCACGGTTATGATGAGCGAGCCCACTACGGGTCCCCAGGTCGTCCCGATCCCGCCGACGATGGCGGGGAGGAGGATCTGGATGGAGACGCTCGCGCCGAAGGCCAGCTCCGGGTCTATAAAGAAGAAGTACTGGACGTAGAAGGCCCCGCCAACAGCGGTGAGCGCGGCGCTGAGGGCGACGGCCAGTAGCTTGTAGCGCATCGGGTTCACGCCGAGGGCCGCGGCGGCGTCCTCGTTCTCCCGGATGGAGAGGATGAACGTCCCCGCGCGGCTGCGCATCAGGAGGATGACGGCCAGCAGGCTGAGCGCCAAGAGCGCCAGGATCACGTAGTAGTAGTTGGGCGAGCCCTGCGGGAACTGGAGCGTCAGCCACGGGTTGCCGCTCCGTATGGGTATGTTGTATCCGCGTGCCGCGTTCACCGCCTCGAGGCTCCGGGAGATCAGGCGCAGCATCTCGGCGAAGGCGAAGGTCGCCAGGGCGAAGAAGACGCCCTTGAGCCCGTAGCGGAAGGAGAGGAAGCCCACCAGCACCCCGAAGGCCGCCGCGAGCGCGGCCCCGAGGAGCATGCCGACCCAGGGCGAGAGCCCGTAGTCCGTGACCGCGACGGCGGTGGCGTAGGCCCCGATGCCGAAGAAGGCGGCGTGCCCGAAGCTGAACTGCCCCGCGAACCCGCCCATGAGGTTCCAGGCGACGCCGAGGAGCCCGAAGAGGAGGGTCTGGATCGCCACCTCCAGCAGGAAGCCGGAGAGGAACAGCGGAACGGGGATCAGGACGAGGACGCCCGCTGCGAGGACGAGCAGGTCCCGGTCGAAGCGCCGCAGAGCGCCCATCACGGCTTCCCCCCGAAGAGGCCCTGCGGGCGGAGCAGGAGCGTCAGGACGAAGACCACGAACACGAAGAACAGCTTGTCCACCCCGGGCACGAAGGCGCCGCCGAGCTCCTGGACGAGCCCTATCAAAATCCCGCCGACGAGCGCCCCGACCACGTTGCCCAAACCCCCGAGCACCACAACGACGAAGGCTATGACGTTGAACTGCTCGCCGGTGGTGGGCTGCAGCGAGAGGAACGGCAGGACCAGGGTGCCCGCCGCCGCCACGCACGCGGTGCCGAGCCCGAAGGCGATCATGTGCATCCTCCGCACGTCTATCCCGACCATCGCCGCCCCGTCCGGGTTCTCGGCGACGGCCCGGATCGCCGTGCCCAGGCTGGTGCGCCGCAGGAGGTAGAAGAGCCCCCCGGCGATCACGAGCGATCCGAGGAAGGCTATGACCCGCGGCAGGTCGGCGACCGCGCCGAAGACATCGAGCGGGCCCCGAACCGTCGCGAACCCCAGGGGTATGCCGGTTTGGGCGTAGGGGAAGTCCACGGTGCGCGGCGTGGCCGTGAAGACCATGAGGAGCGCGTTCTCTATGAGCAGCGCGAGCCCGAAGGTGAGCAGGAGCTGGTTCTCGTGCGGCTGGTCCATGACCCGGGCCAGCAGGACCCGCTGCACGAGTACCCCGAGAACGAAGAGCAGCGGCACGGAGACCAAGAGCGAGAGGTAGGGGTCGAACCCCGCGTTCGCCACCAGCACGAAGGAGGCGTACATCGCGAGCGCCATGAAGGCCCCGTGCGCGAAGTTCAGGATGTCGAGCACCCCGAAGATGAGCGTGAGGCCCATCGAGACGAGGCTGTAGACCCCGCCGAGCAGCAGCCCGGTGACCAGCGCCTGGACCAGCACGACGCGGTTGTCGCGCGCCCAGGAGAGCGCGTCCCCGCCCCACACGAGGACGAGGAGCGCGGCGATCCCCAGCCCGAGGAGGGCCAGGGACCGCCCGGAGACCTTGCGCCCCTTGAACGCCATGCGCGCGGGCGGCTACCGCCCCTCGCTCCACGGGGTGGCCGGGAAGATCGGCTCCTCCTGCGCGTACTTCTCCGGGTAGACCTGTACGACCTCCCCGTCCTGCACCTGCATGACTATCGGCTGGGCGTTGACGTTCTGGCCCCGGTCGTCGAACTCTATCGGGCCGTCGAACGGGAAGAGCTCGGTCTGCAGCGACGTCTCGGCGATGGCGTCGCGCAGCTCCTGCGGCTCGGAGGACCCTGCCCTCTCCAGCGCGTCGGCGATGACCTCGACCGCCTGGTAGGAGAAGACCGCCGCCGTGCGCATGCTCTCCCCGGTCCGCTCCTCGAACCTCTGGCGGAGCTTTCGCGCCCGGTCGCTGGTGGCGTCGTAGTGGTAGTTGGAGCTGAGGTAGTAGTTGCCGTTATCGCCCGCGTCCTCGGGGAAGGTGTCGAGGTCGAAGGCCCCGTTGGCGACGCCGTAGACGGCCTTGACGTCCGGCTTGACGTTGGCGGCGGCCTGGGCGAGCAGCAGCCCGTCCCTGTAGTAGCCGGTCGCGACGATGACGTCCGCGTCCGCGGCCTTGGCCTGGGTGAGCTCGGAGGTGAGGTCGCTGACGTTCAGGGCGTCGTAGGTGATCTCACGCACCACCTCTATGCCCAGCCTTTGCGCCTCCTTCTGGAAGGCCTCGAACACGCTCGTGCCGAACTCGGAGCTCTCGTGGATGTAGGCCACGGACTCGACCGGGGAGCCCTGCGCCTCGGAGATCTCCTTCAGGTAGCGGGCGCCGTACTCGCCCATGGTCTGGGAGCCGGGTTGGATCCTGAAGGTGTACCTGTAGCCCTGGGCCAGTATGGAGTCCGCCGTGGCAACGTCGATTATGAACGGCACCTGGGAACGCTCGGCGGTGCGCGCTATGGTGGCCGCGGTCGCCGAGGTGTAGGGCCCGACCAACGCCACGGCCCCCTCGTCGATCATGCGCTGGGCCTCGCTGGAGGCCGTCTCGGGCTCTCCCCTGGTGTCGCCGGAGATCACCTCCAGCTTCGCCCCGTCCAGAGCCTCTATCCCGCCGGCCTTGTTTATGTCCTCGACGGCCATCTTGACCGCCTGGTCCATCCGCTTGCCGTCCACCGCCAGAGGCCCCGTCAGGGGGTGGAGGGAGCCGATCTTGATGGTCTCGGAACCTCCCTGTGAGGCCCCCCCGCCCCCGCCGCACGCCACGACGACCAGCGCCGCGGCCACCATAAGCAGCGTCGCCTGAACCCGCGTCCGCATCGTCCTCTCCTTCCCCTTCAACCTGTCCCACTGTCCAGCGTTCGTGGTTTTGTTCCTTCCAGTGGAACAAAATTACCGGCTTCAAGTTAACACAGGTCCATCCGGTGCGTCAACCAACAGGCGGACGTCTTGCAATGCTCGATTTGAAAGGGCAAAATAAGTGCACATGGTTTACGAAGAGCGAATTGCGGGGTAACACTGTTGTTCCGTTGGGAGGAACAATGAGCTCTGCGGGGTCGGCTCCCAGGCCGGGCACCGAGGCGGCGGCCCGGGTGGCGGACGTTCTGCTGCTGTTCGCCAGCGGGCCTGATGCGTTGGGGGTCAGCGAGATCTCGCGCCGGCTGGGCCTGAGCAAGGCGGTGGTGCACAGGATATTGAGGTCGCTGGCCTCGCGCGGGCTCGTATCTCACGATGCGGAGTCCAGGAGCTACGGGCTGGGTCCGGCGGCGGCGGCGCTCGGGGCTCGGGCGTTGGCCGGCCTGGAGCTGCGCCGCGTGGCGCTGCCCGTCCTGCGGCGGTTGCAGCGCGAGACGGGCGAGACCACGACGCTCTCGGAGCTCGTGGGGACGGCGAGGGTGTATCTGGACCAGGTGCCCAGCCTCAAGGAGATAAAGATGACCGTCGAGGTGGGGAGGCCGTTCCCCCTGCACGCGGGGGCTTCCAGCAAGGCCATCCTCGCGTTTGCGCCGCCGGAGGTGCGCGAGCACGTCCTCGAGGGCCCGCTCGAGGCGCTCACGCCGCTCACGGTGACGGACAGGGCGCGGCTCGAGGTGGAACTCGGGCAGATCCGCGAGAGCGGCACGGCAGTCTCCTGCGGCGAGCGGCAGAGCGGGGCGGGGTCTGTGGCGGCGCCCGTGATCGGTGTGGACGGGTACGCCGTCGGGTCCATAAGCGTCTGCGGTCCCGTGGACCGCTTCGGCGAGGAGACTGTCGAGCGCATGCGGCCGCTGGTGCTGGAGGCGGCGCGTGGGATCTCGCGCGTTCTCAGGGGAGAGGCTGTCGACGGGAGAAGGGGGTAAGTTGGAGAGGCACAGAGCCCTCGAAGGGATCAAGGTCATCGACGCTGCGAACCTGTTCGCGGGTCCCTTGGCGGCCACGATCTTGGGGGACTTCGGGGCCGAGGTCATCAAGGTGGAGCACCCCCGCGGCGACCCCTCCCGCTACCACGGCTACTCCAAGGACGGCGTGGGGCTGTGGTGGAAGTTTCTCGGGCGCAACAAGAAGTGCGTCACGCTCAACCTGAGCAAGCCGGAGGGGCAGGAGATCTTCAGGCGGCTCGCCGGAGACGCCGACGTCGTGATAGAGAGCTTCCGGCCCGGCACCTTCGAGCGGTGGAACCTCGGCTACGAGGAGCTAGAGAAGGGGAACCCCGGCCTCATCCTCGCCCGCGTCACCGGCTTCGGGCAGTTCGGGCCGTACAAGGACCGCCCCGGCTTCGGCACTCTGGCGGAGTCCATGAGCGGCTTCGCCTACGTCACCGGGCAGCCCGACGGCCCGCCGACCCTGCCGCCGTTCGGGCTGGCCGACGGCATCGCCGCGCTGGCGACGGCGGTGGCGGTCCTGATGGCCCTGAGGGCCCGCGACGTCACGGGGAGGGGTCAGGTGGTGGACCTGGCGATCATAGAGCCCATCTTCACCATCCTAGGACCGCAGCCGACCGTCTACGACCAGCTCGGCATCGTCCAGAAGCGCAGCGGCAATCGCTCCGTCAACAACGCCCCGCGCAACATCTACAAGACCAAAGACGGCCACTGGGTGGCCGTCTCTACCAGCGCCCAGAACATCGCCGAGCGGGTCATGAGGCTCGTGGGGCGCCCGGAGTACGTCGACGAGCCCTGGTTCCAGAAGGGCTCCGAGCGCGCCAAGCACGCCGACGAGCTGGACGAGGCGGTGGGAGGCTGGATCTCGGAGCGCACCAGAGAAGAGGTCATGGAGGCCTTCGAGGAGGCGGGCGCCGCCGTGGCCCCGATCTACAGCATCGCGGACATCATGGAGGACCCGCAGTACAGGGCCCTCGAATCCATCATCACCGTGGACGACCCCGAGCTCGGCCCCATCAAGATGCAGAACGTGCTCTTCAGGCTCTCGGAGACGCCCGGCGAGGTAAGGTGGTCCGGACCCCGGCTCGGCGAGCACAACGAGGAGGTCTACGGAGAGCTGGGGCTCGGCAGGAAAGACCTGGAGGAGCTCGCCGGGAAGGGCGTCCTGTGACCCCGACCGCGGCACCCCCGCGCAGCTACCTCTACGTCCCCGGGAGCGACCCGCGCAGGATCGAGAAGGCGCTCTCCAGCGAGGCGGACGCCGTGGTCCTCGACCTCGAGGACGCCGTCGCCCCCGACCGCAAGGAGGAGGCCCGGGAGAACGTCGCCGGGGTGCTCGCGCGCGCGAACCGCAAGCCCGTCTTCGTCCGGGTGAACGCCCCGGGCAGCGCGCTCTGCGGGCGCGACGTCGAGGCGGTGGCCCGTCCCGGGCTCGCCGGGGTACGGCTGCCGAAGACGGAGTCCGCGGAGGAGGTGCGCCGGGTCGCGGAGAGGCTGGAAGAGCTTGGCTGCGAGGCGGGCGTCCAGTGCCTCATCGAGTCCGCCCTCGGGCTCGAGATGGCCTTCGAGCTTGCGCGCTCCCACCCGCGCGTCACGGGCCTCTCCCTCGGCGAGGCCGACCTCGCCGCCGACCTCGGGGCGAGCGGCGAGGAGGGGCTGCTCTACGCCCGCTCGCGGGTCGTCGCGGCCTCCAGGGCGGCCGGCCTGCAGCGCCCGGTGCAGAGCGTGTACACCAACGTGCGCGACCTCGACGGGCTGCGGCGCTCGACCGAGGCGGGCAAGCGGCTCGGGTTCTTCGGGCGCTCGGCGATCCACCCGGCCCAGCTTCCCGTCATCAACGAGGTCTTCACCCCCACAGAAGAGGAGGTGGCCGAGGCCAGAGAGCTGCTGAGCAGGATGGAGGGCGCGGCCGCGTCGGGCAGCGGCGCCTTCGTGCTGGAGGACGGGAGGTTCGTAGACGAGGCCGTCGTCCGGGCGGCGCGCTTCACGCTCGCCGTCGCCCGCGGCGCGAACGGGGAGGAGCGATGAGCAGGCTGCTGGAGATTCTCGAGGAGGGCGTGGAGGTTTTCGACCTGGCCCAGCCGCTGGCCACCGAAACCCCTCACTCGCCCAACCACCCGCCCTTCCGCATGTCCCTCATGCGCCGCCACGGGGACATGGTGCGCGAGGACGGAAGCTCTGCGGCGAACGAGATGATCGTGACCGGGGGACACACCGGCACCCACGTGGACGCCCTGGCCCACGTCTCCTACCGCGGCGAGCTGCACGGCGGCGTCTCCGCCGAGGAGGCGCAGCGGGGCGGGCGCTTCAGGCGCCACGGCGTAGACGCCATGCCCCCCATGGTCTGCCGGGGCGTGCTGCTCGACGTGGCCGCCCTGCACGGGGCGGACGCGCTGCCGGGCGGCTACGGCATCACGGAGGAAGACCTCGCCGCGGCGGCCCGGAAGGCCGGGGTGGAGGTGCGGGCCGGGGACGTCGCCCTGATCCGCTCCGGCTGGGGACGCTACTTCGGCGACGCGCACGCTTTCCTGGGCCACGACACCGGGGTGCCCGGACCCACGGAGGAGGCGGCGCGCTGGCTCGCCGACCGGGGGGTGCGGGCCACCGGGGCCGAGACGATAGCCTACGAGCAGATAAAGCCCGAAATCGGGCACGCCCTCCTCCCGGTCCACCGGCTGCTCCTGGTGGAGCGCGGGGTGCACATCATCGAGGTCATGAACCTCGCGGGGCTCGCCGAGGCGGGCGTGAGCGAGTTCCTGTTCGTCCTGGCGCCCTTGAAGATAGTGGGCGGTACCGGCTCCCCGGTCCGTCCCGTGGCGGTGGTGGGGCGATGAGCGGGAGGACGGTGCTGCAGGAGGTCTCCCGCTTCGCCGCGAGGGTGCGTGACGAAGGGATCCCTCCGGAGCTCTTGCGCGACGCCCGCCGCCGCGTCACGGACATCGTCGGGATCGCGCTGGCCGCCAGCGGGATGGAGCCGGCCAGGATCGTCGGCGAGGTGGTGGACGCGTGGGGAAGCGCCGGGCAGGCGAGCGCCGTCGGGCGCGGCAGGAGGTATCCCGCAGCGAGCGCGGCCCTCCTCAACGGCACCCTAGCCCACGCCCTGGACTACGACGACACGCACCTCCCGTCGGTCCTGCACCCGAGCGCCGCGGTGGTGCCGGCGGCGCTGGCCGCGGCGGAGGCCGCCGGCGCTGCGGGACCGCAGTTGCTCGCTGCGGTGGCCGCCGGGGACGAGCTTGTGGTGCGGGTGGGCATGGCCGGCTACGACGCGAAGCTCGGAAACTCGGTCTTCTTCGAGAAGGGGATGCACGCGACCTCCATCGCCGGCACTCTGGGCGCGGCCCTGGCGGCGGCGATGGTCTACGGGCTCGGGGAGGAGGAGATCGGGCACGCGGTCGCCATCGCGGCGAGCATGGGGGCCGGCATCATCGAGGCCAACCGCACCGGCGGCACGGTGAAGAGGGTGCACTGCGGCTGGGCGGCACACGCGGGCGTGACGGCGGCCGAGCTCGCCCGAAGCGGCCTCACCGGCCCGCCCACGGTCTTCGAGGGACGCTTCGGCTTTCTGCGGGCCTACCTCGACGACCGGGCACACCCGGACGCTATCCTCCGCGGCCTCGGTGAGGAGTGGGAGCTGCCCAGGATCTTCTTCAAGCCCTACCCGGCGAACCACTTCACGCACGCGGGGATAGACGCGGCGCTGAGGCTGCGCGAGGAGGGGCTCGACGTGCGGGAGGTCGAGGCCATAGAGCTCGGCGTCGCCAGCCCCACCCTCCGCACCATCGCCGAGCCCCCGGAGGAGAAGGCGCGCCCGAAGAGCGGCTACGCCGCCCAGTTCTCCGGTCCCTTCGCCGTCGCGACCGCGCTCGTCGGCGGGGGCGGCCTCGGCGTCTCCCTGGAGGACTTCACGGACGAGGCGGTCAGGGACCGGCTGAAGCTGGACCTCGCCTCCAGGGTCCGGTGCGTCGCCGACGAGGAGTGCGACCGCATCTTCCCGAACCAGTTCCCCGCGGTGCTGCGCGTCCGGCTGAGGAGCGGCGAGGTGCGGGAGGCGAGGGTCCTCCACAACCGCGGCGGACCGGAGAACCCCCTCTCCGACGAGGAGCTCGAGGTCAAGTTCCGCGCGAACGCCGGGCGCGCGCTCTCAGAGGAGCGCGTGGGAGAGCTGTGGGAAGCGTTGCGGTCGCTCGGCGAGGCCGGCGCCCTCGAGGGGATCACGGCGTTGGTGCGGGAGAGCCGGCCGGCGTAGGGGGGCCCGTGCACTTCGGGGTGGTGCTGCAGCACTTCCGGGAGCACGCCTCGCCGGAGGCCATAAGCGAGGTGGCCCGGGCGGCCGAGGAGCTCGGCTACGACAGCGTGTGGGTCATGGACCACGTCGTCGTCCCCGACGTGCCGGAGGCCCGCCGGTTCACCCCGCTCGTCTACGATCCCCTGCTCACCCTCGCCTATGTCGCGGCGAAGACCGGGCGCGTCCGTCTGGGGACGAGCGTCCTGGTCGTCCCCTACCGCAGCCCGCTCGTGCAGGCCAAGATGCTCTCCACGCTGGACGCCCTGTGCGGCGGGCGCCTGATCTTGGGGGTAGGGGCCGGGTGGCTCCCCCAGGAGTTCGAGGCCCTGGGCGTCTCCTTTCGCGGGCGCGGCTCTCTCATGGACGAGTACCTCGAGGCGATGCGGGTTCTCTGGACCTCCGAAGGCCCCGCGAGCTTCCGGGGGCCCACCGTCCGCTTCGAGAACGTGTTCTGCGAGCCCAAACCCGTCCAGCGGCCCCACCCCCCGCTGTGGATCGGCGGCGGCAGCGAGGGTGCCCTCCGCCGCGCGGCGAGGCTGGGTGCCGCCTGGCATCCGAGCAGCAGGTACGCCGGGGTCCTGGCAGAGAAGATCGAACACCTGCGCCGGCTGTCCGCGGCGGAGGGGAGGGAGCCGCCCCCGGTCCGGATGCGCGCCACCCTGCGCCTCCTGCCCGAGGGAGGCACCGCGACGGAGCGCGGGCCCCTGATCGGCACGCCGGAGGAGGTGAGAGCCTCTATCCGCGCGTACGCCGCCATGGGCGTCAGCGGCTTTGTGCTCGACGCCTTCTACGGGTCGCCGCCGGTCGAGCGCAAGGGGCCCGTAGAGGTGGTGGCGGCCCTCCGCGACTTCGCAGGCAAGGTGATGCCGGAGTTCAGGGAGAGGCCCGCTTAGAGCGGGGCGGGCCGGGACGCAGTACCCGACAGAGGCACCGGCCTCCGCAGGACGCCCGGAGCGGCTAGCCGCCCCCCTCTCTCTGCTCCTCCGCGGGCTCCCCTTCGCGCCATCCCCGGGCGGCGAAGGATGCGAAGATGTCGAGGATCTCCTCGTCCGTGAGGCGCCCTTCGCGCCTGTACCACTGGCCCACGGAGTTGCACAGGCCGAGTATGGCGAAGGTGAGCATCCTGGGGTCGGTCTTTCGGACCACGCCGGCAGCCATCCCGTCCTCCACGAGCCGCTGAAAGCGCCGGGTGTACTCCCTGCGGGCCCGGAGCGTCTCCTCGGAGAACTCGAAGTCCCCGAGCAGGGTGCCGGCTATGGAACGGTCCCGGAGCACGGTCCTGAGGTGGTTGCGGATCGCCGCGTCCAGCCGGGCGTCGGGCGCGCTCTCCTCCTCCAGCACGGCGTCCAGCTGCGCGTTCATGAGCGCCATGCCCCGGTCGTGGATCTCCTGGACGATCTCCCGCTTGTTCTTCCAGTAGTAGTAGAAGACCTTCTTGGTGAACCCCAGCTCCCCGGCGATGTCCTCGACCGAGGTGTTCTTGTAGCCCTTCTCCTCAAAGAGCCTCACCGCCGCCTCGAGAAACAGCTCCCGCCGCTCCTCGAAGCTCAGCTCGCTCAGAGGGTTGGCCTCCGCCTCCGGACCGGAGAGCGGCGGCCGCCCTATCCCTCGCCGCCGAAGCCCGCTCATCTCCCTCCGCTCAACCCCTTCGCTCCCAATCCTGTTGACAATGCAGTTGACAGACTCCCAAAACCTATTGTAGAGTACCAGATGTTAATTCACCGATCGGTGAATTAACGCGGATGGCGGGGAAAGGAGAGGGCTTTGGAGACGAGGAGGCCCTGGCTTGGGGTTTATGAGGGCAGGATCTCCTACGGGACCATAGAGACCTCGCTGACCCGGTTTCTGGAGGGGGCTGCGGCGAGGTACCGTGACAGGCCCGTGATGACATCCGCCGGCGGGCGGCGGGTGACCTATGGGGAGCTGCTCGAGCAGAGCGAGCGGTTCGCCGCGGCGCTCGCCGGGCTGGGGGTGGGGAAGGGGGACAGGCTCGCCCTGATGCTCCCCAACAGCATAGAGTACGTCATCTCCTTCTTCGCCGCAGCGCGGCTCGGGGCGGTCGTCGTGCAGCTCAACCCCCTCTACGCCGGGCGCGAGCTGAGGCACATCCTGCAGGACTCGGGGGCGAGGGCCGCGGTCGTGCACGAGGGGGCCTACGGGCGCCTCCGCGAGGTCAGGGAGGGCCTCCCGCTCGAGCGCGCCGTCGTGGTGGGGGAGGAGCCCGCGAAGCCGGACGTCTCGTTCGGCGAACTTCTCAGCTCCGGCTCCGGCCCGCTCCCCGAGGCGCCCCTCGATCCCGCGAGCGACCTCGCCGTGCTGCAGTACACCGGCGGGACCACCGGCGTCTCCAAGGGCGCGATGCTCACCCACCGCAGCCTGCTCGTCAACATCGAGGCCAACATAAGCCTCGCCATGGAGAACCCCCGCGATCTCGACGGCGGCAAGACCGTCGCCGTCGCACCCTTCTTCCACATCTTCGGGAACGTGGTCATCCTGCTGACCTCAATCCACTACGGGATGAACCTCCTCCTCGTGCCGCGCTTCCAGGTGGACGAGATGATGCAGCTCATAAAGCGCGAGAGGCCGGCCATGCTCGGCGGGGTCGCCACCATCTTCACCGCCCTGCACAACTACCCGCGGATGGAGGACTACGGCCTGGGAGAGGTGCTGCTCTACATCTCCGGCGGGGCCAGCGTGCCCGCCGAGCTGCTCCGCTCCTTCCAGCGCAGGACCGGGCGTCCCATCTGGGAGGGCTACGGGCTCTCGGAGGCCGGCACGGTGACCATAAACACCTACCTCAGGGGGCCGGTGCCCGGCAGCGTCGGCGTGCCCATGCCGACCCTCGACGTGAGGGTGGTGGACCCCGAGACGGGGGAGAGGGAGATGCCCGTCGGGGAGCCCGGCGAGCTCGTCGTCAAGGGGCCGCAGGTCATGAAGGGCTACTGGAACATGCCCGAGGAGACCTCCCTCGCGCTGCGGGACGGCTGGCTGTACACGGGGGACATAGTGCGGATGGACGAGGAGGGCTACCTCTACATCGTCGACCGCAAGAAGGACATGATCAACGTCAGCGGCTACAAGGTCTACCCGAGGGAGGTGGAGGAGGTCATCTACTCCCACCCGGAGGTGGTGGAGGCCGTCGTTGTGGGAAGCCCCGACCCCTACCGGGGGGAGGTGCCAAAGGCCTTCGTGGTCATAAGAAGAAGAGGAGGGGAGGGCACCTCCGTGAGCGAGGAGGAGCTCATCGAGCACTGCAGGAGGGAGCTTGCCCCCTACAAGGTACCCAGGGAGGTGGAGTTCAGGGAGGAGCTGCCCAAGAGCGCTGTGGGCAAGCTGCTCAGGCGGGTACTTGCGCAGGAGGAGCGCTCCCGCGGGCAGGAGCAGGGGAGCGCGGGATGAGG
>Ga0068704_100407_pt1 | contig 15039 bp, 12 predicted proteins | sample CeladaPassaD2F12_FD_62225 | JGI IMG/M metagenome (GOLD analysis project Ga0068704, IMG submission 62225) | Cellulose-adapted microbial communities from the Joint BioEnergy Institute, USA - Passage D2F12 | ecosystem: Engineered > Bioreactor > Continuous culture > Unclassified | place: USA, Joint...
ACGGCGCGGAGACGCTGCCCCCGGAGGGGAGCGAGGTGATCATCAACCCGGCCCTCCACTGGGGCGAGGACCAGACCAAACCGGGCAGGGAGTACCGCATCCTCGGGCTCCCCGACGACGGCACCTTCGCCCAGCTCGTCAAGGTGCCCACGGAGAACGTCTTCCGCAAGCCCGCCCACCTGACCCACGAGCAGGCGGCCGCCTTCCCGCTCGCCGCCCTCACCGCCTACCGGGCGCTGGTCACCCGCGGCGGGGTGCGGGAGGGCGAGACGGTCGTGATCACCGGGGCGGGCGGCGGGGTCGCCACCTTCCTGGTGCAGCTCGCCCACGCGCTCGGGGCGAGGGTCTTCGTCACCAGCGGGAGCGACGAGAAGCTCCGGAAGGCCAGGGAGCTCGGTGCCGAGGGCGGGGTCAACTACCGCTCGGAGAACTGGGCCCGGGAGCTCAAGGAGCTCACCGGCGGCGGCGCCGACCTCTCGGTGGACTCCGTCGGCGGCGAGGTCTTCAACGCCCTCGTCAGCCTGGCCAAGCCCGGCAGCAGGATCGTCACCTTCGGTGCCACGGCGGGGCCGGTCCCCAAGCTGGTGCTGCCCAGGATCTTCCTCAAGCACCTCACGGTGCTGGGCACCGCCATGGGCTCCAACGTGGACTTCGAGGGCGCGCTGCAGCTCTACGGGGAGCGCGGCCTGGTCCCGCTCATAAGCAAGACCTTCGACCTGGAGGAGGCCCGGGAGGCCCTGGAGTTCATGGAGTCCGGCGAGGGGATGGGCAAGATAGTCCTGCGGATACCGCAGTAGCCGGGTGGGGCGCGAAAGGCCGGGGCCCCTTCACGGGGCCCCGGCCTTTCGCCGCTCTTCTTCTTCTGCGGGAGGCTCAGTCGTTGAACTGGGCCTCCTCGGTCGAGCCGGTGAGCGCGGTGGTCGAGGCCATGCCCCCCGCGACCACCTGGGCCACCTCGTCGAAGTAGCCCGCGCCGACCTCCCGCTGGTGCTTGGTTGCCGTGTAGCCGTGCTTCTCGGCGGCGAACTCCGCCTCCTGCAGCTCGGAGTAGGCGGCCATGCCCCTCTCGCCGTACTGGCGGGAGAGCTCGAACATCGAGTAGTTGAGCGAGTGGAAGCCCGCCAGGGTCACGAACTGGAACTTGTAGCCCATCTCGCCGAGCTTCTCCTGGAAGGTCAGCATCTCCTCCGGGGAGAGGTACCGCTTCCAGTTGAACGACGGCGAGCAGTTGTAGGCCAGCGGCTTGCCGGGGAACCGCTCGTGTATGGCCTCGGCGAACTCGCGCGCCTCCCCGAGGTCAGGCGTGGAGGTCTCGCACCACACCATGTCCGCGTACGGCGCGTAGGCGAGCCCGCGGGCTATGGCCTGCTCGAGGCCGGGCTTGACCCGGTAGAAGCCCTCGACGGTACGCTCCCCGGTGAGGAAGGGCTCGTCGGCGGGGTCGACGTCGGAGGTGAGCAGGTTGGCGGCGTCCCCGTCGGTCCGGGCGATGAGGACGGTGGGCACCCCCATGACGTCCGCGGCGAGCCGCGCGGCGATGAGGTTCCTTATGGCCTGGGCGGTGGGCAGGAGCACCTTGCCCCCCATGTGCCCGCACTTCTTCTCCGAGGCGAGCTGGTCCTCGAAGTGCACCCCGGCCGCGCCGGCCTCTATCATGGCCTTGGTGATCTCGAAGACGTTCAGCGCCCCCCCGAAGCCGGCCTCGGCGTCGGCCACGATGGGCGCGAACCAGTAGACGCGGTTCTTGCCCTCGGCGTGGTGGATCTGGTCGGCCCGCTGCAGCGCCTGGTTGATCCTGCGCACCAGGTTGGGCGCGGAGTTGGCCGGGTAGAGGCTCTGGTCGGGGTAGGTGTGGTTCGCCAGGTTGGCGTCCGCAGCCACCTGCCAGCCGGAGACGTAGATCGCCTCGAGCCCCGCCTTGACCTGCTGCACCGCCTGGTTGCCCGTAAGAGCCCCCAGCGCCCGCACGAAGGGCCGCTCGTGGATCAAACGCCACAGCCGCTCAGCCCCCATGCGGGCCAGCGTGTGCTCTATGCGCACCGACCCCCGTAGCCGGTACACGTCCTCCGCCGCGTAGGGACGCTCTATCCCCTCCCAGCGCTCGGAACCCCACTCCCTCTCGATCTCCGCCACCTGCTCCTTGCCGTCGAGCATCGCGCTCCTTTCTCTCGCCTCCTCCTCCATCTATCTACATTATACACATACGTGCATCATGCACGCAAGGGATGGTCGGCGTTCGCTCTCTTCTCCGGCGCCTTCAGGAGAGGGACCGGCCGGCTCCAGGGTCCGTGGGTGAGCGGGTCTGTCGCCGGCCGGTATGTAGGGGTGGCAGAGGATGCTTGCTCCCTCGCTACTCCAGGTAGTCGTAACCGGGCAGGGTCAGGAACTCGACGAACTCGTCCTGGGTGGAGATCCGGTCGAAGAACTCGATGGCGGTATCGAAGCGGTCGCGCCGGAAGCGCTCGGGGCCGACGATCTCCTCCCGGATCCTCTCGACCTCCTCGGCCATCACCCTGTGGAAGAGCTCCTTCGTGACCTTGGTGCCGTCGTCGAGGACGGCCTTGGGGTGGTGGATCCACTGCCACACCTGGGCCCGGCTGATCTCGGCGGTCGCCGTGTCCTCCATGAGGTTGAAGACGGGCACCGCGCCGCGGCCGGAGAACCAGGCGCCGAGGTACTGGATGCCCACGCTGATGTTGTTGCGGAAGCCGTCCATGGTGATGGTGCCCTCCGGGCGCTCCAGCAGGTCTTCGGCCGTGACGTGCACGTCCTCGCGCTTTTTGGTCTCGATCTGGTTGGGCTGCGGCATGTACTCGTCGAAGACCTCCTTGGCGACCGGGACGAGCGCCGGGTGGGCCACCCAGGTGCCGTCGTGCCCGTCGCGGGCCTCGCGCTCCTTGTCGGCGCGGACCTTGGCGAAGGCCTCCTCGTTCTTCTTCGGGTCGTCCTTGACCGGTATCTGGGCGGCCATCCCGCCTATGGCGTGCGCCCCCCTCCGGTGGCAGACCTTCACCAGAAGCTGGGTGTAGGCCCGCATGAACGGCACGGTCATGGTCACCTGCGCCCGGTCGGGCAGCAGCCGGTCCTCGTGCTCGCGGAACTTCTTTATGTAGCTGAAGATGTAGTCCCAGCGCCCGGCGTTGAGGCCCGAGGAGTGGTCGCGCAGCTCGTAGAGGATCTCGTCCATCTCGAAGGTGGCCAGGATGGTCTCCACCAGCACGGTGGCCCTGATGGTCCCCCGCGGGATGCCGAGCTCGTCCTGCGCCATGTTGAAGACGTCGTTCCAGAGCCGGGCCTCCCGGTAGCCCTCGAGCTTGGGCAGGTAGTAGTAGGGGCCGCTGCCGTTCTCGATGAGCCGCCCCGCGTTGTGGAAGAACGCCAGCCCGAAGTCGAAGAGGGCCCCCGGCACCTGCCGGCCGTCCACCAGCATGTGCTTCTCGAAGAGATGCCAGCCCCGCGGCCGGACGATGAGGGTGGCCAGCTCCTCCCCCAGCTCGTAGTGCTTGCCGGTGTTGGGGTCGTCGTAGGTGATGGTCCCCCTCACCGCGTCCCGGATGTTGTACTGGCTCTCCAGCATGTTCCGCCAGGTGGGGCAGTTGGCATCCTCCAGGTCGGTCATGTAGGTGCTGGCCCCGGAGTTCAGCGCGTTGATCAGCATCTTCCTGTCCGGCGGGCCGGTGATCTCCACCCTGCGGTCCTGCAGGTCGGGCGGCGCCGGCGCCACCCGCCACTCGGACTCCCGCACCTCCCGCGTCTCCGAGGGGAAGTCCGGCATCTCGCCGGCGTTGATCCGCAGCTGACGCTCCTGCCGCGCCGCCAGAATCTCGTCCACCCGGCCCGTGAACTCCCGGGCCAGCCCGGCCACAAAGCTCACCGCGTCGGGCGAGAGCACGTCCGCATACTCCTCAGGGATGGGAGCGGTGAACTCCACGCCCTCGGGGAAGGAACGCTTTCGTGCCATGGCGCTCTTGCTCCTCTCTCTCCGCCTCCACGACAGCCTGCTAGAGATGCATGAAGACACTCTAGCAAGCCGCCGCGCCCGACGCTGGAGAATATTCCGATCTACGGAATACTTAAGCCGCGGTGTGATCCACCCCGGACACCCGCGCGGGGCGGACGTAGACGATGGACGAGGTGGGGACGGTCCTCCAGCGGAAGAGCACCTCGTACTCCTCGAAGCCGATCCTGACCCGCTCCCCTATCTCCGGGGTCCTCTCCTCGTAGCGCCAGTCCAGAACCTCCTCGGTCTGCGGATCCCGGAACTGCACCGTCGTCATCGTATCTCCTCCTTCGAACGCCGCCTCCTCTCTGTGGGCAGAAAGCCTACCAACCCCCTTGCTATCAGTCCAATCGTTTGCTTGAATCCCAGAAATAGAAGATTTCTATATCCGTAGGAGGTAGAGGTGCTCTACAGGCAGCTGGAGTGCTTTCTCGCGGTGGCCCGTACGGGGAATCTGAGCCGGGCGGCGGAGGAGATGTACCTCACGCAGCCGACGCTGACGGCGCGGCTCAAGGCCCTGGAGGAGGAGCTGGGTGACCAGCTCTTCGTGAGGACGAGCCGCGGGATGCGGCTGACGGAGGCGGGGCGGGAGTTTCTGCCGTATGCGGAGCGGGTGGTGAGCAGCTTCGAGGAGGGCAAGCGGCGGCTGGAGGAGCTGAGGGGGGCTTCCGGGGGCAAGCTGGTCGTGGGGGCGTCGCCGGGGGTGGGGACGTATGCGCTGCCGGGGCTTCTGGAGCGGTTCGTGGGGGCGTACCCGAAGGTCAACGTCTCGGTGCGGACCGGCCACTCGGAGGACATCCTGGAGATGGTGCTGAGGGAGGAGGTACACCTGGGGCTCACCAGGGAGATGCGGCACCCCGAGGTGGAGAGCGTACCGCTCTACGAGGACGAGCTGGTGCTGGTGGTGGCGCCGGAGCACCGCTTCACGCAGAGGGGTTCTGCGGGGCTGGCGGAGATAGGCGAGGAGCAGCTCATCCTCTTCGACAACGACTCGAGCTACTACGAGCAGACGCAGGCGCTGTTCACCAGCGCGGGCATCCGGGAGCTCAGGACGCTGGAGGTGGACAACATCGAGGCGGCCAAGCGGATGGTCGAGCACCGGCTCGGGATAGCCTTTCTCCCCCGCTCGGCGATAGTCCGGGCGGTTTCGGCGGGGAACCTGGTGCTCATCCGGGTGGAGGACGGCCCGGAGATGACCCGCTCCATCGTGGCGCTGCGGCGGCGGGACGCACCGGCCAGCGGGCCGGTGCGGGCGTTTCTGGAGCTGGCCTACGGCATGGCGGAGAGGAAGGAGGAGCGGACCAAGCTCTCGCCGGCGCTGGCGGCGGAGTTCGAGAACCTGCAGCTCATAGACCTGTTCACCTAGACTCTGCCTTCTCCGCGATCAGGCGGGCGTAGAGCCGGGCTCCTTCGGGACGGGGGTGTATCCCGTCGTCCCAGAAGAGCTCCTCCCGGCCGGCGGTGGCGCCGTGCCAGTCGACGAGGACGGCTCTCTGCGGGTAGCGGCGCACCCCCTCGGCGAGGATCTCGTTGTTCTTCGCCTCCCAGGGCCTCGGGACGCGGTCGTTCACGAAGACCACCCGCTCCACGCCGTCGAGGACGGACATGATCTCATCGAACTCCTCGCGGGAGATGGGGCCGTTGTTCCCGATGTGGACCACGACGACGTTCCCGAGCTGCCCGGCGGCCCGGCGGGACTTGAGCACCTGGATGATGTCCTCGGCCTGGAAGCCGACCTGCGCGTCGACCGTGCTGAGGTTCTCGACGGCCTGCTGGAGCTGCCGGGCGGAGCCGAGCATCACCGAGTCGCCCACGGCGCTCACCGGTCCCTCGGGGGCGGGACGCCCGTCGTGGGGGCGGGAGGCGTCTTCGGCCCGGAGGCTGCTCCGCTCCTCTCCCGCGGCGGTGCGGGCGTCGGCGGCCCGCCGCTCCCTCTCCGAGGCGTCCGCCGGGACCTTTATGTGGATCGCCTCGGCCGCCAGGTAGTCGGGCTTCTCGGGGGGCTCCGCCGTCGCGGCGGCCACGCCGAGGGCGGCGCAGGTGGCGAGGACGGTGCAGGTCCCGGCCGCCCACCGGGCGCCGAGCCGCCGGCGCTCGGGGCCGCTGGCCTCCCGGAGCGCCCGGAAGGAGCGCCCGAGCGCGCCGCGCCGGACGGGGGTCTCAACGAACCGGTAGGAGAGCTCGGCGAGGGCGAGCGTCGCGGCCATGCGCAGGACGAAGAGCCGCCAGCCGTCGAGCGGCACGTCCAGCTCGGGCCGGGTGACCATGAAGACTGGCCAGTGCCAGAGGTAGATGCCGTAGGAGCGCTGGCCGATCCAGCGCAGCGGCTGGCGCCCCAGGACGCCGGCGTTCAGGCGGGAGCGCGGGTGCACGACGGCGGCCACGAGGGCGGCGGTGACCAGCGCGGCCCCGGCGAAGCCGCCGCGGTAGAGGAAGGGGTCGTACTCGCCCGCGTTGAGGAAGAACCACAGCAGGGCGAGCAGGGAGCACAGCCCGACCAGGTCGAAGAACGCCGGCGAGATCCAACCCCACCGCCTGCGGAAGTAGCGGGTCCGGCCGTCGCTGTAGACGAAGGAGCGGCGCCCGGTGCGCCACGGGGCCCACACGAAGGCCAGCGCGGCCCCGATGAGGAGCGCCGACGCGCGGGTGTCGGTGCCGTAGTAGACGCGGGAGGGGTCGGCGTCGGGCACGTAGAGCGCGGCCATGAGCAGCGCGGAGGCCGCGGCCCCCCCGGCCGCCACGAAGAACGCCCGCCGCCTCCTCCAGGCCGCCGCCGTCCCGAGGAAGACCAGCGGCCACAGCAGGTAGAACTGCTCCTCGACCGCCAGCGACCACAGGTGCTTGAGCAGCGACGGGCGCCCCACGGCCTCGAAGTACGACTCGTTGGCGAAGATGAGGTACCAGTTCGTCACATAGCCGAGCGCGGCGAGCACGTCCTCCCGCAGCCCGGCCACCTCCTCGGGCAGAAAGACCACGGCGTAGGCCAGCGTCGCCGCCAGGACCAGGTACAGGGCGGGCAGGAGCCTCCGCGCGCGCCTCAGCCAGAACCGCTTGAGGTCCACCCTCCCCCGCGCCCGCCACTCGGCCAGAAGCAGCGACGTGATCAGGTACCCGCTCAGCACGAAGAAGACGTCGACCCCCAGGAAGCCGCCGGGAAGCCAGGCCGCCCCGGCGTGGTAGACGAGCACCGCGATGACCGCCACCGCCCGCATCCCGTCCAGCCCGGGCAGGTAGGGCAGCCGCACCCCTCCCTCCCGCTCCCGGCAACCGGGGGCGCGCCGCCCAACACTTCGTTCCTCCCCAGAGCGCGTGTCACCGGCTCGCAGCATCCAGGAATGCCTCTCTAGCGGTCGTCCCTCCCGACAAGAACAGGCCCGACTATATCAGGGGGGGAGGGAGGGTTCTACGGGTTTCCGCCTCAACCTGGACTTGCCGAACAGCTTCAGCCCCCCGGCGCCGCGAACCCCCTGCCGCGCCCCTCCCGGCAAGGCCGCACAAGGCGCTGCAGAGGGCTTACTTCTGACCCTGAAGCTCAGGTACACTCCGGGGGCCGCGGCTCACGGAGTCGGTCGCTATCCCGTCGGGGGAGTAGCCGAGGAGGCTCTCGTACTCCTCCTCGTCGCGGGCGGTCCAGAAGAACACCCCGGTCTTCTTGCGGCGGGCGGCCTCCACGAGCTCTTCGGAGGCGAGGCGCTTGTTGAGCATGACGGCGTCGGTGCGGCTGTGGCGGGCGCGGGAGAGCACCTCCTCCGGGAGCCGCTCGGGGTCGCGGGTGGCGGCCGCGAGGGGTCCGACGGAGAGCCCGGTGGCGACCTTCGGGAAGTCCTGCTTGAGGCGGCTGAGGGCCCTGTGGTCCAGCGAGCTCACGATGGTGCGCTCCTCGAGCCGGTAGCGGCCGAGGAGGCGTCCGATGCGGGACTCGTGGGCCACGCCCTTCCAGTCCAGGTTCAGAAAGACGTCCGAGCGCGCGACGAGCTCCAGAAAGGGCTCGAGGCGCGGCGGAAGGCCGTCCCGGCCGGCGTCCTCCAGCGAGTCCGAGCGGGTGGCGGGCAGCGAGATCGTCTTCTCCCCCACTCGCACCCGGACGTCGTGGGAGACCACCATCTCGCCGTCCCGGAGGTTGCACACGTCGAACTCCACCCCGGGGACCGAGAGCTCCACCGCGCGCTCCACCGCCTCCAGCGAGTTCTCCGGTCGGCCGTCGCCGTGGGCGCCCCGGTGGGCGATCGGCACGGTGGAGGAGAAGGGGAACCTGAGGGAGGGGCTCATCCGACGGCCGGCCGTGTCGCTGCTCTCACCGTTGATGTGCGCGGGCCTCGCTCAGGATATCTGCCACCGACGGCGGCAGATTTTAACCGGTTACGGCCGGATGTCTAGGTGAAAGGGTTCACGGGGGCCTCAGCTCCAGAGCATGGAGCGTCCGGAGGAGGGGTCGAAGAGCTGGACCCTCTCCGGGTCTACGGCCAGGGAGAGCCGGTCCCCCACCGCGGGCCGGGTGCCGGCGCCGGTGATCGCGCGGAGCTGGTCCCCCTCCCCGATCGAGACGACCACCAGGTTCTCCCGGCCCAGGGGCTCGACGTCTATCACCTCGCCGGGCACCCCCCCGCCGCCGAGGGCGACGTCCTCCGGGCGGACGCCGAGCACCACCCTCCCCCCGCCGCCCCGCTCCAGCGCCCGCCGCGCCCGCTCCGCGCAGACGGGCAGCTCCACCCCCGCCCGGCGGGCCACGAAGCCCTCCCCGGCGGCCGAGAGCTCCACCTCCAGGAAGTTCATCGGCGGGCTGCCCACGAAGCCCGCCACAAAGCGGGTCCGGGGGCGGTTATAGGTGTCGTCCGGGGAGGCGTAGGACTCCAGCCTGCCGCGGTTGATCACCGCGATCCTGTCGGCCATCGTCATCGCCTCCGTCTGGTCGTGGGTGACGAAGACCGAGGTGATGCCCAGCTCCTGCTGCAGCCGCTTTATCTCCGTGCGGGTGGTGAGGCGGAGGCGGGCGTCCAGGTTGCTCAGGGGCTCGTCGAAGAGCAGGGCGTCCGGCTCCTTTATCAGGGCGCGGCCCAGGGCCACCCGCTGCTGCTGGCCGCCGGAGAGCTGGCCGGGCCTGCGGTCCATAAGCTCCGAGATGTCCAGCAGGGCGGCGATCCGGTCGGCCCGCGTCCGCATCTCCTTCGCCGGCACCTTCGCCAGCCGCAGCGGGAAGGTCAGGTTCTCGTAGACGCTCATGTGCGGGTAGAGGGCGTAGCTCTGGAAGACCATCCCCAGGTTGCGCTCCCGCGGCGCCAGGCGGCTCACGTCCCGCCCGTCGAAGAGCACCCGCCCCTCCGTGGGCCGGTAGATCCCCGCGATCGTAAGCAGCGTGGTGGTCTTGCCGCAGCCGGAGGGGCCGAGCAGGGCCACGAACTCCCCGCTGGCCACGCTCAGGTCTATCCCGTCGACGGCCACCACAGAGTCGAAGCGCTTCGTGAGGTTCTCCAGCACGATCTCCACTTCAGGCACCCCCCTTGGCCCCGCTGGCGAAGATGTTTAGCAGGTACTTCTGCGTGAAGACGAAGAAGACGAGCACCGGTATGGTCTGGAAGAGCCCGACGGCCGCCACCTTCCCGTAGTCCACCGGCGCGGTGGTCCCCAGCAGGCTGTTCAGGTACACCGAGAGCACGTTGTTCTGCTCGCTGGCTATAAAGGTGTAGGGGATGATGAACGAGCCCCAGGTGGTGATGAACGAGAAGATCGCGAGGGCCGCTATGCCGGGCCGGATCTGGGGCAGCACCACTCGCCACCACGCCCCGAAGCGGGTGCAGCCGTCGATGAGCGCGGCGCGCTCCATGTCCCACGGCACGTTGTCGAAGAAGCCCTTCATCAGCCACACCCCGAGCGGCAGCTGGAAGGCCACGCTCACCAGGTCACGCCGCCGATGGTGTTGTAGCCGATCCCGCCCACCAGCGGGAGGTCGTTGCCCACCACCGGCAGGCGGCTGAGCCACCGCAGCACGAGGAAGGTGGGGATGAGCAGGGTCACCGTGGGGAAGGCGTGCAAGACCAGCGTGGCCGCGAGAAACCCCTTCCGCCCGGAGAACTTGAGGCGCGAGAGCGCGTACCCCGAGAGCGCCGAGACCACCACCACGACGAGCGTCATCCCCAGCGAGAGGACGAGGGTGTTGAGGGTGGCGACCCACACCGCCGCGTCCCGCCACAGAAACTCCCAGTTCTGCAGGGTGAGCCCGCCGAACCTCCCCCGGGAGTCCACCGGCACGAGGCCGAACGTCCTGTCGGCGAACGTGGAGATGACGAGCCACACGTACCCGACGGCGATGGGGACCGAGAGCAGCACCAGCGCCAGGAGCCGCAGAGAGCCCTCCCGGTACCCCGAGTCCTCCCAGCGCCGCCGCAGGCCCGAGAACCGCTTGCGCCCGGTAGCAGCCATCCCTCGCGACACCCCCTCCTAGTGGTCCTCTATCTTCGGCTCCTGCACGAGCTCCCCGAACCTGAAAAAGCGCAGGTAGATAAGGGAGGCCGCTATCCCCACCACCACCAGCATCACCGCCAGCGCCGAGCCGAAGCCGTACTGGAAGTTGCCGAAGTAGTTGCTCAGGGCCACCTGGTAGGCCCACAGCGACCAGACCCGCGTCCCGTAGGCCCCCTCGGTGAGCACGAGGATGTACTCGAAGGAGGTGAGCAGCGAGAGCGTCTGGTAGGTGGTGACGAAGAGCAGCGGCCACTTCAGCCACGGGATGATCACGTAGCGCACCCGCTGCCACACCCCGCACCCGTCCACCAGCGCGGCGTTCATCTGGTCCCGGGGGATGGACTCTATGGCGGAGGTGAAGATGATCATCCCGAACGACGCCCCGATGAGCCCGTTGGTGACGATGACGAAGACCCAGGGCGCGTCTCCGAGCAAATTGGCCCCCTGCGTCCCGAAGAGCGGCACCAGGATGTGGTGGTTGATGATCCCGTAGGGCTCGGGGGCGGCTATGTACTTCCACATGGAGATGTAGACCACCACGGGCGTCAGGCGCGGCAGCAGCCAGAGCGCCCGGAAGAAGAACCCCGCCCGCCGCGGAACGTGGGTGGTGAGCAGCGCGATGAGCAGCGCGAGCCCCACGTTGAAGAGCACCAGGGTGACCGAGACGTAGAACACGGTGGCCCACGCTATCTCCGCGGCGCTGGGGTGGGTGAGGATCCTGCGGTAGTTCTCAAGCCCCACGAAGCCGGGGGCCCGCAGCCCGGTGGCCGAGCTCATGTCGGTGAGGGAGATGAGCCCGATGAGCACCACCGGAACGACGAAGAAGACGGCCACCAGCACCACGGTCGGCAGCATGAAGAGGTAGGCGGTCAGGGGGAGCCCGCGCCCCCGGAGCCTCCCGCCCGCCGGCTTTGCGCTCACCGCCCGCCCCCTACTCGAAGATGACGTGGTCCGGGATCTCCGACCGCATGAGCCGCACCGCGTCGTCGGCGGCCTTCTGCGGGCTGGACTCGCCGTTCTCCGCCTTGACCATGTTGTCCCAGAGCGCGGTGAAGTACGGCCCGTAGTTGGGGTCGTTGGGCTGGTAGAAGGCGTAGTCCACCATGTAGGAGACGCTGGAGAGGAAGCGGTCCTTCTGGTAGGGCCCGTAGTCCTGCTGGGACTTGAGGATGCCGAGGTGGGTGCTCTCCACGGCGTGCCTGGTGTTTATCTCGGGGGTGGTGGTCTTGGCGATCACCGCGGCGGCCACGTCCTGGTTCTGGGCCCCGGTGGCGGCCTCCGAGGAGATCATGTACACCAGCGGGTGCGAGAGGGTGAGCCCCTCCTCCCCCCGGCGACCGCTGGGCTGCAGCGCGTACCCGATGGTCCGGAAGAGGTAGTCCTGCCCACCGAGGTCCTTGACGTAGTTCTGCGCCCAGTCGGCCCAGTTCCAGATGCCGCCGTTGAAGAACAGGGCGTTGCCGTGCGAGACGGTGTCGTGCCACACCTCGAAGTCGGTGCCGATGTAGTTGCGCGGCGTGATCCCCTCCTCCACCACCCGCCGCTGGAAGGCGTACCACTCCACCAGAGCGTCGCGGGTGACCACGAGCTTCCTCCTGCCCTCGTCGTAGAGCCTCCCCCCGTAGGCCACGTAGTACTGCAGGAAGTCCCCGCCCTCCTCGGGCCGGTGCCAGTAGCCGTAGCCCCGCCGGACCACGCCCTGCTCCACCGCACGCACCGCCGTCTCGACCATGTCGTCGAGCGTGAACTCGCCCCGCCGGATGCGCTCGGGGAGGGCCTCTATCTCCTCGGAGGACCAGCCGAGCTCCTCGAGCTTGGGCTTGGCGAAGAACATGGGCCGCGCCTCGGTGTCCTGCGGCACCCCCCAGACGGTCCCCCCGTAGGAGGCCGGCTTCCACAGGCGCTCTATGACGTCGTCGAACTCGGGGTACCTGTCGAGGTACTTCTCGACCTCGACGATGTACCCGGCCTGCGACCACACCGGGATGTCCTCGTGCCCGGAGACGACGATGTCCGGGGCCTCCCCCGCGTCGGCGGCCAGGGTGTACTTGCGCTTGTAGTTGGCCCAGTCGCCGCTGGTGTCGTTGACGGGCTTTACCCGCACCTTCCACCGCTTTACCCGCCTGGCGGCCTCGGCCGGACCGTCGGCCCGCCAGTGCTCGGTGGGCGCGGCGAGCGCCCAGACGGTGAGCGAGACCTCCTCGCCCCGCTCGGGGGGCCCGCCCCCGAGCCCCCCGCACCCGGAGAGCACCGGAGAGAGCGCGGCAGCCCCCGCCCCGGCGAGCGCCGCCCTCCTCAGAAACTCCCGGCGCGTGACCCCCCGCGCCCCGCCGAACACGCCCACACCAGGATCTCCCATCTCTTCCTCCCGCAAGAAGGCAGTTACCCCATCCAGATGCCCCGCGCACGCCCCCAGAGAGAGAACGCGGTCGCACCTGCTCCCCCGACGCACGCGCGCAGGCTACGCAGGTTATTATAGGCCTGAAGGCCCCCACCAAACAATCTATTTCACAAGTATTTCATGTTCGCATCACCCGCCGCACATCCGGGTACCGCGCGGGGCTATACTCAGCCGGAGAAAGAGAGAGCGAGGTCTTTTTGAGAGGTGTTGCTGGAGTGGAGCGCAGAACGATAGCGGTTCTGGAGGGGGATCAGACGGGCCAGGAGCTCCTGGAGGAGGCGCTACGGGTTCTGGAGCCGGGCGTGACGGGGCTGGAGCTGGAGTTCCGGCGCTTCGACCTCTCGCTGGAGAACCGCAGGAGGACGGAGAACCGGGTGGTCCACGAGGCGGCCGCCGCGATGCGGGAGTGCGGCTACGGGATAAAGGCGGCCACCATCACCCCGGAGAGGGCCGGGGACGTGGGCTCGCCCAACGCGCTGCTGCGCAAGGACATAAACGGGACGGTCATCGTGCGGACCGGGCGCCGCATCCCGGGGGTCAACCCGCTGCCCGGGGTGCACGCGCCCATCTCCGTGGTGCGGATGGCGGTCGACGACGCCTACGGAGCCGAGGAGTGGCGCGAGGGCGAGGGCGTAGACGAGGTGGCCTACCGGACCGAGAGGATCAGCCGCCGGGTATGCCGGGGGGTGGCGGAGTTCGCGTTCATCCACGCCCGCCGGATGCGGGCCAAGGTCTTCGGGGGCCCCAAGTGGACCGTCTCGCCGGTCTACGAGGGGATGCTCAAGGAGGAGATGGACCGGGCGGCGGAGAAGAACCCGGACGTCCGCTACGAGCCGCAGCTCATAGACGCCACCTACGCGCTGCTGCTCTCCACCTACGGCGAGCCGCTGGTCATCCCCACCCTCAACCGCGACGGGGACTGCCTCTCGGACATGGTGCTGCAGATGTTCGGCTCCATAGCCGGGGCGGAGTCGCTGCTCATCGCGCTGGACGAGGAGGAGCGCCCCCAGACGGTGATGGCCGAGGCGCCGCACGGCACGGCCCCCTCGCTCGAGGGGAAGAACATCGCCAACCCGATGGCGATGATCCTGGCCGGGGCGGCGCTGCTGGGCTTCTTCGAGGACGAGCAGGCCGGGCGGGTCTCCCGGGCGATCTACGAGTCCACCTTCGAGACGGTGCTGGACGGCGTAAAGACGGCGGACCTCGGCGGCTCGGCGACCACCACGGAGTTCACCGACGAGGTGATCCGGCACGTAAGGAACAAGCTCGAGGTGTGGAGCGCGCTGGCGTGAGCGGCGCGCTGGCGGACGCGGCGCTCCTGGCGGCGGCGACCGGGCTGCGCTCCTCCGCGGCCCCGGCGTTCCTCTCCCGGGCCGCCTCGTGCGGGAGGCTCTCCCTGCCGGGGAGGCCCCTCCTCCTGCGGCGCCTCGGAGACCCGCGGGTCGCCGCCCTGCTCGCCGCGGCGCTCGCCGGGGAGATGGTGGCGGACAAGCTCCCCTTCGTCCCGGACCGCACCAGCCCGCCCGCCCTCGCGGGGCGGATGCTCTCCGGGGCGCTGGCGGGGCTCCTCGTCTTCCGCGAGGCCGGGCTCGGTGCCGCCTCCGGGGCGCTCGCGGGCGCGGCGGTGGCCGCGGCCTCGGCCCACGCCGGCTACCGGCTGCGCGGCTACGCCGCCGGGCGGGGCCTTCCCGATCTACCGGTGGCCCTCGCCGAGGACGCCGCCGTTCTCGCCTGCGGCGCGGCGTTCCTGAGGCGGCGGGCCGGCTAGACCCCGAACCGGTCCAGGAGGCGCCGGGCGGCGGCGAGGTAGCCGCCGCCGAAGAAGTAGACGTGCACCAGCAGGGGGTAGAGGTTGTAGAGGTCGCGCCGCACCTCGAAGAAGCCCTCCCTTATGCCCCGGATCTCGGCGTACCGCTCGAAGAAGGGCTCGCCGAAGCTGTCGAACAGGGAGACGAAGGCCAGCTCCACCTCGGGGTCGGCGTGGTAGATCGCCGGGTCCAGAAAGGCGGTTATGCGGCCGCCCTTCGCCAGCACGTTGGCGCTCCACACGTCGCCGTGGATGAGCCCCGGCGGCTGCGGCTCGCCGACGAACTCCTCGAGCCGCCCGGCCAGACGCTCCACCCTGCGCGAGTCCTCCTCCGGGAGCCGGCCCGCCTCGCGCGCCACCCGCGCCAGGTAG
>Ga0068704_100414_pt1 | contig 14787 bp, 11 predicted proteins | sample CeladaPassaD2F12_FD_62225 | JGI IMG/M metagenome (GOLD analysis project Ga0068704, IMG submission 62225) | Cellulose-adapted microbial communities from the Joint BioEnergy Institute, USA - Passage D2F12 | ecosystem: Engineered > Bioreactor > Continuous culture > Unclassified | place: USA, Joint...
CCTCGCGCGCGAGTGGGCCGCCGACGCCCTGGAGGTGCGCCTCAGGACCCTCTCCCCGGGGGCGCTGCTCTTCGACGCCCGCTCCGCCGCCGGGCTCGCCGGCGCCTTCGCCGCCGCCCTGCGCGTCGGCCTCCCGGCGGTGTGCGCCTCCCCGCCGCGGGGCGCCTTCGCCGCCGCCCTGGCCGGGCTCGGCGCCCGCCCCCTGCGGGAGGAGCCCGCCGCCTGCGCCGTGCGGCTGGCGGAGGAGGGGCGCCCCCGCGCGGGCGACCTGGTCGAGAGCTTCGCCCTGGCCAACGCCCTGCGCGCCGCCGCGGCGATGCGCTGCGGGCCGGAGGCCTTCGTCCACCTGGCGGCCCTCGCCCGCGAGGCCGAGGTGCAGGGCTTCGACCGGATGGTCCGGGTCATGGTCCCGGACGTTCCCGGCATAGCCCGCCCGGGCTCCCCGTGGCTGCGGCAGCACGGCCTCCCCGGCCTGCTCTCCCGGCTCGGCGACGACCTCCACGGCGGCGCGCTCACCGTCTGCGGGCGCCTCGAGGAGACCCTCCCCCCCGAGCCCCCTCCCCCGCCGGAGGACCCCCCGGCGGGCCGCTACGTCTTCGTCGAGGCGCGGGCCTCCGGCGCCGAGGCGCTCTGCAGCCTCCCCGCGGGGGCGGAGGAGCCGGCGGGCGAGTGCAGCGTCTACCTCTCCGAGAAGAGCGCCGCCCGGGCGGTCCGGTGGGAGCGGGTGGAGCCCGGCTCCCTCATCGTAGTCGTCGGGTGCGGCCCGCGCGGGGCGCCGGGGCTGCGCCGCCTGGACGCGCTCGGGGAGGCCCTGCGGGAGGCGGGGCTGCGGGCGCCGGTCCTCACCGACGGCCTCGCCCCCGAGGGGGAGGGGGGGACCTGGGTCTCCATGTTCACCCCCGAGTCCGCCGCGCGGGGCGTTATAGGCCGGCTGCGGCAGGGGGACTTCCTCCGCATCGACCTCGAGCGCCGGGCCATCCGCACCAGCGCCGACCCGGAGAAGTTCTCCCGGCGCGACTACTTCGGCGCCTCCCGGGCCCGGGGTTACGGCTACGCCGCCCGCTACGCCCGTAGCGCCCTGCCGGCCCTCGAGGGGGCGGGCTTCGGCTAGCCCCGGGCCGCACGAGCGGTTGCAATTCCATATTTTTTCGAACAAGAGGCGGCGTATGTGTAGCTAGCACCTAGCTTCGGGACTAAAATGGAGGGCCGATGTCGGCCGAAGCAGCGGAGGAAGGTTAGCCCGATGCAGAACAAGTACCGCCTGATGTCCCCCGGTCCCACCCCCATCCCGCCCGAGGTCTCGGCGGCCGGCGCGCTGCCGATCATCCACCACCGGACGCCGGAGTTCGGGGAGGTCTTCACCCGGGTAAACGAGAACCTCAAGCGGGTCTTTCTGACGGAGAACGACATCTTCACCTACGCTTCGAGCGGCACGGGCGCCTTCGAGGGCGCGCTGCAGAACCTCTTCTCCCCCGGCGACAAGGTCCTCGTGGTCAACAACGGCAACTTCGGTGGGCGCTGGGCGAAGATGGGCCGGGCCTTCGGCCTGGAGGTCACCGAGCTCACCTACGAGTGGGGGCAGAAGGCGGACAACGAGGAGGTCGCCGAGGCGCTCGCGGCCGACCCGCAGATAAAGGGCGCCGTCTGCGTGCTCTCCGAGACCTCCACCGGGACGGTGAACGACATCCGGGGCTTCGCGAAGGCCACCGAGAACGTGCTGACCATCGTGGACGCGGTCAGCGGGCTCGGCTGCTGCGAGCTCAGGACCGACGAGTGGGGGGTCGACGTGGTGGTCGCTGGCTCCCAGAAGGCGCTCATGACCCCGCCGGGCCTGGGGTTCGTGAGCGTCTCCGAGCGGGCCTGGAAGGCCCACGAGGAGTCCCGGATGCCGCGCTACTACTTCGACTGGACGGCGGCCAAGAAGGCCTACAGGAAGGACCCGCCCCAGACCCCGTGGACCCCGGCGGTGAGCGTGATCTTGCAGCTGGACCTGGCGCTGCGGCAGATCCTCGAGGAGGGGCTCGAGAACGTCCTTGAGCGCCACGTGCTGCTCGGGCGGGCCGCGCGCGCGGGGGTCAAGGGCATGGGCCTGAGGCTCTTCGGCCCCGACGAGGACATGAACGCCGCCGTCACCGCGGCGTGGGTGCCCGAGGGGGTTGACGGCAAGCAGCTCGTGCGGATGGTCTTCCGGGAGCACGGGATACAGGTCGCCGGCGGCCAGGGGCCGATGGAGGGCAGGATCTTCCGTATCGGCCACTGCGGCTACTTCGACGCCTACGACATCATCGCCACCGTCGCGGCCCTCGAGCTCGCGCTGGAGTCCCTCGGATACCCGGTCGAGCTGGGCAGGGGCGTGGGCGCCGCGCAGCGGGTCTTCTCGAAGAGCGGGGTGGCCGCTTGAGGGTGCTCGTAACCGAGAAGCTCGCCGAGCGCGGCGTAGAGCTCCTGCGGAGGGAGTTCGAGGTCGACGTGCTCCTCGGCCTCTCGCCCGGCGAGCTGCTGGAGAGGATCGGGGAGTACGACGGGCTCATCGTCCGGAGCGCCACCAAGGTGACCGCGGAGGTCATAGAGGCCGCCGGGAGGCTCAAGGCCATCGGGCGCGCGGGGATCGGGGTGGACAACATAGACATCGAGGCGGCCACCAAGCGGGGCGTCCTGGTGGCCAACGCCCCGGAGAGCAACACGGTGGCCGCCGCCGAGCACACCCTGGGGCTGATGCTTGCCGTCGCCCGGCGCATCCCGGCCGCCGACGCCTCCCTGCGGCGCGGGGAGTGGAACCGCGCCGCCTTCAAGGGCGTGGAGGTCGCCGAGAAGACGCTCGGCCTGGTCGGCCTGGGGCACGTGGGCTCCATCGTCGCCCGCGGCGCCCTGGGGATGGGGATGCGCGTCCTCGCCTACGACCCCTACGTCTCCGAGGAGAGGATGCGCTCGATGAACGTGGAGCGGGCGGGCTCGCTGGAGGAGATCTTCGAGGAGGCTGACTTCGTCTCGCTGCACGTCCCCCGCACGCCCCAGACCACGGGCATGGTGGGCGAGGAGGAGCTGGCGCGGATGAAGCCCACCGCCTACCTGATAAACGTGGCCCGCGGCGGGATAGTGGACGAGACCGCCCTCTACAACGCCCTCAAGCAGGGCGAGATAGCGGGGGCCGCGCTCGACGTCTTCGCGGAGGAGCCGACCACCGACTCCCCCCTCTTCGCCCTCCCGAACGTGGTCGTCACCCCCCACCTGGGGGCGAGCACCGCCGAGGCCCAGGACCGGGCGGGCGTGACGGCGGCCGAGCAGGTGGCGGCGGCCCTCAGGGGAGAGGTGCCGATACACGCTATAAACGCCCCGGTGCCCGCGGGGGAGGGGGCGGAGTTCGTCTCCCAGTTCGCCGGGCTCTGCGAGACGCTGGGGAGGCTGCTCTACCAGCTCACGGACCGGCCCGGCAGCCGCCTCAAGATAGAGTACCGCGGCGAGATCGGGGCCTACGACACCCGGCTGCTGGACGTCTCGGTGCAGAAGGGGCTCCTGTCCCGGATGGTGCACGAGCCCCTGAACTACGTGAACACCCCCATCCTGGCGAAGGAGCGGGGGCTGAAGGTCGAGACCTCGAAGACCTCGGAGAGCTCGGACTACACCAACCTGGTGGTGGTCCGCATCGAGAGCAACGGCGGCGAGAGCGTGGTGAGCGGCACCCTCACCGGCCCCCGGATGCAGCCCCGGCTGGTCGAGGCCCTCGGCTACACGCTGGATATCGTCCCGGAGCGGCACATGCTGTTTATCCGCAACGAGGACGTGCCGGGCATGATCGGGAAGGTCGGCACGATCCTCGGCGAGCACGGGATAAACATCGGCAACATGGCCGTGGGGCGCGGCGAGCCGGGAAGCCGGGCGGCGATGGCGGTGACCGTGGACGAGCCGGTGCCCCCGGAGGTCGTCGAGAGCCTCCTGAATATCCCGGGCTTCAACGACGCCCGGGCCGTCACCCTCTACTAGGGAAGGCGGAGGCCCCTCCCGGGAGGGACCCCCGCCTCTTTTGTGCCGGCGGCCTCAGGTGGTGGGGGAGACCCGGCCGCTGTACTGCGGGGCGAACCCGAAGTAGGCCGCGACGGCGCCCACCACCAGGTGCAGCAGGTTGTCCGCCAGGTTCACGTGGATGACGCCGAGCAGCATGTCGCCGCCGACCGTGATCCCGGGGATGAACCCCAAAACCCCGATGACCAGGTAGAACACGCCGAGCACCTGGCAGTAGAGCCGCGCGTACCGCTCCCAGTAGTAGGCCGCGACGCCCAAGACGCCTACCACCAGGTGCACCACGTTGTGCAGCGGGTTTACCGCGAAGATGCCCAGCAGATACCCCTCGCCCGTGGTCACCCCGGGTACGAACCCCAGGATCCCGATGAGCAGGAACACCACCCCTAGCACCAGCGCTACCGTCCTGACCACCATGCTTCCTCCTCTCTCTCTGCTCGCCTATATTGCTACCTGACTTGCTATTTAATTATACGATGCGGGATTGCATCTGGATCATTAATTTCTTGCGAAATGCGGGCTAAAGAAGGTTAAACTGGGGGCGAGGTTACCGGACGAGAAGCGTGGGAGGTGCTCTATTCGGATGGCTGCTTCGGTAGAGGAGGTGCTGGCGCGCTACAGGCCCGAGGGGCAGGTCTACCGGCCCGGGCAGAAGGCCCCCTACTCGGGGACCTACGTGTGCGACCGGGGAACGATGCTGGCGCCGGTCAGGGTGCAGCTCTCCCGCGGGGAGGAGTTTCCGGAGGTGAGGGGGCTCGGGAAGCACACCCGCTGGAGGGGGACGAACATCCAGGCGTAGGGCGTCTTGCTGCCGCGGCGGGCGAAGAGGAGGAGGAGGAGGTCGGCCCTGCCGCTCCTGCTCATGCTCCTGGCGCTCGGGGCGGGGGTGGCGGTGGGGCTGCTCGCGGGGCTCGGAGCCTTCGGGCGGCTCCCCGTGGTGGGGCCGCTGCTCTTCCGCGAGGAGCCCGCGAGGACCGCCACCGGGCCGGTGGTCGTGGAGGGGGTCAGGCGCCTCGACGAGCTCGCCACGGTGCGCTGGACGGAGTCCGTGGTCGTCACCCGCCGGAGCGGGGGCAGCGCGCTGGAGCGGTTCCTCACCGGGGAGAGGGTGCTGCTCGTGGCGACCGGGAGGGTGGAGGCTGGGGTGGACCTCTCAAAGATCGGCCGGGACGACGTGCGGGTGGAGGGAGAGGGCGTGACCGTCCGGCTGCCCGAACCCGAGATCCTCTCGGCCAGCCTCGACGAGGAGAAGACCCGCGTCTACGACCGGGACTTCGGCCTGCTCAACCTCCGGCCGGGCGACGAGCTCGTGGAGGAGGCCCGCGCCCGGGCCCTGGAGGAGATAGAGGACGCCGCGCGCCGGAACGGCATCCTCCGGCAGGCGGAGCGGAACGCCGAAGGGTCTATCCGCTCCTTCCTCCTCGCGCTCGGCTTCGAGAGCGTGCGCTTCGAGTAGCGCCTCAGGCGCCGTTCAGCGCCGCCTCGGCCAGCCGGGTGCCCTCCACCATGTTCCTGAGCTTCTCGAAGGCCACCTCCCAGGTGCGGGTCCTCAGGCCGCAGTCGGTGTTCACCTCCAGGCGCTCCGGCCCCAGCACCGCGCAGGCGTGGAGGATCCTGTCGCGCACCAGCTCCGGCGGCTCGATGAAGTCCGTGTGGATGTCTATGACGCCCAGGCCGATCTTCCCGTCCCAGTCGCTCTGGGCGAACCGCCGCAACACCGCGTAGCCGGGGCGGTCCTCCTCCTTCGTGCCCGGCCTTCGGGAGTCCCGGTTGGCGAACTCCAGCTGCAGCTCGTAGCAGTCCTCCAGCCGCTCTATGTGGGGGAAGAGGCAGTCGTAGTCCGAGAAGCAGATGTGCATGCTGGCCCGGGCCTCTATCCCCTCGCGGGTGGCGTTGAAGGTCTCCACCACCAGGGGGACCTCCTCCGGGCGGGTGGTGGCGGCGGGCTCGTCTATCTGGATCCAGTCGGCCCCCGCCTCGACCAGCCCCGCCACGTTCGGGCGCACCACGTCGCGGGCCACGTCGACCCCGAAGCGCCGCCGGGCCTCCGCCCGCCGCTCCGCCGGGGCGCCGAGCAGGCCGCCTTCGGCGGCGTAGTGCTCGTCGTAGGACCAGTCCATGATGGTGTACGCCCCGGTGAACGGGACCTTCACCTGCCGGTCGGTGTGCTCCCGGACGAAGCGGTACTCCTCCAGGTCGTAGGCCCCCTCCACCCTCGGCCGCTCCACCACCGCCGCCTTGGTGTAGTACTTGTTGTCGAAGGAGCGCACCGTGCCGCGCGCCTCGAAGCCGCGGGCGTGCTTTACGGCGTGGTCGTACATCTCGCTCCGGCGCTGCTCGCCGTCGTAGACCACGTCCAGCCCGGCGCTCTCCAGCAGGCGGATCGCGTACAGGGCCGCGAAGTCCTGTATCCGGGCCTTCTCCTCCCCGGTGAAGCCGGTGCCCTTGCCGAGCAGCTCGACCAGCTCCTCGTGGCCCTCGACCCCGAGCCGCTCGCCCCACCGGCGGGCGTACTCCACGTCGGCCTCCTCCACCGGCCGCCCCACCACGGACTTCACCCGCCAGCCGGGCTTGGAGAGGCTGCCTATCTCGCGGGTTCTGAACCGGATCTCCGCCATCTTCTACCGCTCCTCCTTCAGGATCCTGGCCGCCTCGCCGAGGCGCGCTAGCTTCTGCCGGGCTATCCCCTCCGGGACGAACTGCAGGTCGCCGTTCGGGACCAGGTGCAGCTCCCCCTCCAGCTCCGCGAGCAGGGCCCGCCCGAACTTGGCCACCTCCCGCGGGTCCTCCAGCAGCGAGTTGCGGGCGTCGATCACGCCGGCCAGCAGGGCCTTCGGGAACGGGCGCGGGAGCGCCTCCACGTCTGTGGAGTAGAAGTCCACCCCGATAGCCTCCACGTTCAGCTCCACCAGCTCGCCGAGCGCCTCCCCCGCGTCCCCGAAGGGCAGCTGGAGGGCGAGCGGCAGCGGCCCCGCGAGCTCCTCCAGCGCCGCCCCCAGGGGCTGGAGGTCTATGTTCCCCCCGAAGAGCGCCGCCTCCTGCAGCACCACCAGCGCGCAGCCGTTCTCCGCCAGCCACTCTATCTGGGGCCTGATCACCCGGCGGGCCAGCTCCCCCGCGTCCAGGCCGTCGGCGGCGAAGGCGGCCATCGCGTGCGGCGAGGGGAGGGTGGCCACCCACCGGCCCCGGGAGAGCCGCTCCGCCTCGAAGTAGGGCGGGCCCAGCGGGCCCTCCAGGGTTGGCGGCTCGCCGGTCGCCGCCGGGGCCCGGTAGAAGGTGTTGGTGTTCAGAAAGCGGGTCAGCGGGCCCGGCTCGAGCCCCCTCGCGGCCTCGCAGAACGGGCGGAAGATGTCCTGCCACACCAGAAGGCCGTCGGAGAGGTAGTCCAGCCCCGCCTCCTCCTGGGCCCTCAGCAAAGACGCCAGGTCTCTCTGGCGCTGCCGCTCCACCGCCTCCCGCGTGGTCCGGCCGCGGTCCAGGTCCCTGGTGGCCTGCACCAGCTCCTCGGAACGGGGGTAGATCCCCGGCGCGTAAGCCTTTATCTCGGGCACCTCCAAAGCCTCCTCTCTCCTCTCTCGCGCGACCGCGGCCGCGGGCCGCCTACCGCAGCGCCTCCATCACCTCCGCTGCGAGCTCCGGGGCGCTGGCCGGGGGCATGATGTACGCCCCGCTGACCAGCGGCCGGGCCCGCGCCAGCAGATTCCCGGCCACCTCGACCCCGTAGCGGGGCGCGTCCTGCGGGGAGAGCTCCGCCAGTTTTCTGCGGACCTCGGCCGGGATCTTTACCCCCGGCACCTCGTGGTGCAGAAACTCCGCCTGGCGGGCGCTCCTCAGCGGCATCAGGCCCAGCAGGAGCCTCGCCCCCGTGCCCTCCAGGCGCTCCAGCGCCCGCTCCAGGGCGGGAAGCTCGAAGACCGGCTGGGTCCAGAACGCGTGGGCCCCGGCCTCCAGCTTTCTCCGCAGCCGCTCCACCTCCGCGTCCAGATCCTCCGCGGTCGGGTTGAAGGCCGCCCCGATCAGGAACCCCGGCGGCCGGCCTATGGCGTTGCCCGCCAGATCCTCGCCCCGGTTCATCCGCGAGAGGATGTGCACCAGCCCCACCGCGTCGGTGTCGAAGACGCCGGTGGCCTCGGGGTAGTCCCCGATCTGGGCCGGGTCTCCGGTCACCGCCAGGATGTTCCTGACCCCGAGCGCCGCGGCGGCCAGAAGGTCGGCCTGCAGGCCGAGGATGTTCCGGTCGCGGCAGGACATGTGCGCCACCGCCTCTATACCGGCCCTCTCCTGCACTATGCGGGCCGCCGCGACCGGGTGCATCCGGAGCCTCGCCCGGGCCCCATCGGAGATGTCTATGGCGTCGGCCCCGCGCTCCTTGAGGCGCCGCGCCGCCTCCACGACCCCGGAGAGGTCGTTGCCGCGGGGGAGGTCCACCTCCACGGCGACGGCGAACCCGCCGCCGAGGAGCTTTCCCGCGAGCCGCGAGCGCGGCCCGGCGCCGCCCTCCCGCACGCCCTCCTTCTGCGGCCCGGCCGCCCCCCGCAGCGCTACGGAGACCCGCCGCGGGCGGAACTCCCGCAGGGCCTCTGAGAGCGCCCGGATGTGCTCCGGCGTGGTCCCGCAGCACCCCCCGACAAACCGCGCCCCGGCCTCCGCGAGCCTGAGGCCGTAGCGGGCGAAGTGCTCCACGTCGTGGCTGTAGCGGACGGTCCCCTCCACGAGCTGCGGCAGGCCGGGGTTGGGGAAGGCGGCCACCGGCCCCGCCGCGGCGGACATCTGCTCCACGATGCCGAGCATGCGCTGCGGGCCGACGGTGCAGTTGGAGCCCACCAGCTCCACCCCCCAGCCCGAGATCTCGCGCGCCGCCCGCTCCGGCAGCCCCTCGGCGAGCGTCTCGCCGTCCTCGACGAAGGTTTTGTAGGCGAGCACGGGCGCCCCGAGGTCGCGCACCGCCTCCCAGGCCAGGCGCAGCTCCTCCAGGTCGGTGAAGGTCTCCAGGAGCAGCGCGTCGGACCCGCCCTCCAGCAGCGCCTCGGCCTGCTCCCGGAAGAGGGCGCGGGCCTCCTCGCGCGGGACCCTGCCGACCGGCGCGAGCGGGCGGCCCAGCGGTCCTATGGCCCCGAGCACCAGCACCCTCTCCGCGGCCTCCGCGGCGGCCCGGCGCGCCAGGCGCGCCCCCGCCTCGTTGATCTCGCGCACCCTCTCTTCCAGCCGGTGCCCGGCGAGCTTTATCCGGTTGGCGGAGAAGGTGTTGGTCTCTATCGCCCGGGCCCCGGCGCGCACGTACTCCCCGTGCAGCCGCTCCACCAGCTCCGGGTGGGTGAGGTTGGCCCGGGCGTAGGGGTGGCCGTAGCCGACCCCCCGGTCGGCCAGCAGCGTGCCCATCGCCCCGTCCCCGACGAGCACCCGCCCGTCGAGCAAGTCCCTGAAGCTCGTGCCCATACCAGCCTTTCTCCGTAGTGCCACTGCGCGGGCGCGCCCGTCCGGAGGGAGGAGAGAGGCTGGCCGAAGACCGGCTGCCGGCTCATCTCTCGGAGTCTCCTCCGCGGGAATTGGCACCTGGCGCGGGCGTCCGCCGCCCGCCGGTTGCCGCGGCTTCGCAGGGCCCGTCCCTCCACCGCTCTCGATGAGCGCCCGGAAACAGCTCCGGCATTACACCACGATCACGGCCCGGTTGCAATCCTGACCGGGCAGAGCCCCAAGACCTCCCCCGGCTCCCGGAAGGCGCAGCCGGCGGCCAGCGCGAGCTTCTGCGGCCAGGTGGTCTCCGCCCGGCGGGAGAAGACGTCGTAGCCGGCCTCCTCGATCCTGTCGAGGATGGCGGCGTAGAGCCGCCGGGCCACGAGCACCGCGTACCGCCGCCCGCGCGGGATGTACCCCATCCCCTCGTCGGCCGTGGCGTACAGCCCGCGGGCCCGCAGGATCTCGCACCGCATGAGCCCGGCGAAGCGCCCGTCCACCACCCCCTCTCCGAGCTCCTCCTCCCGGTAGCCGAACCGCTCGAGGTCCTCCAGCGGCAGGTACACCCGCCCCCGCCGCCAGTCCTCGGCGATGTCCCGCAGGAAGTTGGTGAGCTGCATGGCCGTGCCGAGGGCCTCGGCGTGCGGGTAGGCCCGCTCGTCCTCCACCCCGAGCACCCGGCACATCATGATCCCCACGACCGCCGCGCTGCCGTAGGTGTACTCCTCGAGCTCCCGGTAGGTGGGGTAGCGGGTTACGCTGGTGTCCATCTTCATGCTACGCATGAAGGCGCGCACGTTGCGCTCCTCTATGCCGCAGCGGCGCGCCGTGTCGGCGAAGGCCCGGAGCACCGGGTTCTCGGTCCGCCCGCCGCGGCAGGCGGCGAGCGCCTCCTCCTCCAGCCTCTCCAGGGCCGCGAGCTGCCCCTCGGGGGGGAGCCTCCCGGGGTTGTCCACGATCTCGTCGGCGTAGCGCATGAAAGCGTAGAGGGCGTGCACCCCGCGCCGGACCTCCGGCTCCAGCAGGCGGGTGGAGAAGTAGTAGGTTCTGCTGTGGGCCCGCTGGATGCTGCGGCAGAGCCCGTAGCACTCCTCCAGCGAGAGCCCGCCGTCCACGAGCGCCGCCCGGGCCGGGTCCACCCTCACGGGGCGCCCCCCGCCAGCAGCTCCCGCCGCATCCGCCCGGCCACCAGCCGGGCCCCGATGGCCACCAGCGGCACCCCCGTCCCGGGGTGGGTGCTCGCCCCGACGAAGTACAGGCCCTTCACGCTCCGGGAGGCGAGGGGGGGCCTGAAGTAGCCCACCTGCAGGATGCCGTGCCCGAGGCCGAACGCCGCGCCCTTCTCCAGGTTGTACTCCTCGCGCCAGTCCTCCGGGGTCCTCACCTTCTCGTAGAGCACGGAGCCCCTGTCTATGCCGCAGCGCTCCTCCAGAAGCCCGTACACCCTCTCGCGGAAGCCCGCCTCCTCCCTCCCCCAGTCCACCCCGCCGCCCAGGTGAGGCACGGGGACCAGCACGAGCAGCGAGTCCCCCCCCTCCGGCGCCATGCCGGGGTCGGTGCGCGAGGGGGCGGCCACGTAGAAGGAGGGGTCCTCCGGCAACACCCGCCGGTCGAAGATGTCCTCGAAGTTCTCCCGGTAGCGCGCCGAGAGGAAGAAGTTGTGGTGGAGCAGCCCCCCGGCCCGTCTGCCGAGCCCCAGGTAGAGCATGTAGGCCGAGGCGGTGTACTCCAGGCGGGCGCGGCCGCGCAGCCGGAAGTCCCCGTCGGCCTCGCCCCCCAGCAGCTCCCGGTAGGCATACGGCAGGTCGGCGTTCACCAGCACCGCGTCGAAGGGCAGAGCCTCGCCGCCCACCCGGAGCCCTTCGGCCCGTCCCTTGGAGACCAGCACCCGCTCCACCGGGCTCCGGAGGTGCAGCCGGACCCCCAGCTCCCGGGCCAGGCGCGACGCGGCCTCCGCCAGCGAGTACATCCCCCCGCGGGGGAACCACAGGCCGTCCTCGGCCAGCTCCGTGTAGGGGAGCAGGGCGTAGACCGCCGGGGCCTCGAAGGGGGAGAGGCCGAGGTACATCGTCTGCAGGCTGAACGCCTGCCGGAGCCTCGTCGTGCGGAAGTAGCGGGAGACCGAGCGGTAGTAGTTGCCCAGCGCCCCCGTGCGCAGCAGCAGCCGCAGGTTGCGCGCGTTGAAGAAGTCCCGGGCGCGCTCGAAGTCCCGCTCCACGAACGCGCCGCGCCCCAGCCGGTACTTCAGGGCGGCGCTCTGCAGAAAGCGGTAGAAGCGCGGGGTGACGCCGGGCTCGAGGCGCTCGAGCTCCCGCAGAAGCTCCGGCAGCGACCGGCGCACCGTGAGCGCCTCCCCGTCCCCGAAGTGGACCCTGTAGCCCCCGTCGAGCGGGACGAGCTCCAGGTAGTCCTCCAGCCGCCTGCCGGCGAAGCCGAAGAGCTCCCGGTAGACGTCGGTCATGAGCAGCAGGGTCGGGCCGGTGTCGAAGACGAAGCCCTCGCTCTCCAGCCTGCCCATCCTGCCGCCGGGCGCTGGGTTCTTCTCGAAGAGGTGGACCTCGAAGCCCATCCTCTGGAGCCTCACGGCGGCGAAGAGCCCGCCGAGCCCGGCCCCCACCACGCCCACCCTCTTCTGTACGCTCAGGTTTCCTCCGTCTCTTCCGGTGTATCCTTGAGAGTATAGACGGGATGCTAGCAGGCGCGTCCCGGGCGCCGGGTAAGGGGGTTTACGGAAAGCCGTGGGAGAGCCTGTTCCGGAGGTCGTGGTGAGCGGGCGCGGGGCCTCGCGGGTGCGCGCGGGCCACCCCTGGGTGTACCGCTCCGACCTTTTGCGGGCCGCCGGCGAGGCGGGGGACGTCGTCCGGGTGGAGGACCGCCGGGGGCGCTTTCTGGGCTACGCCTTCTACAACCCGCGCAGCGAGATAGCGCTGCGCGTCGCCGAGAGGCGCGAGGGGGTCGGGATAGACGGGGCCTGGTTCGGGAGCAGGCTGCGCGCCGCGCTGGAGTACCGGGCGGGCCTCGGGATAGACGGCGACGCCTACCGGCTGCTCCACGCCGAGGCGGACGGGGTCCCGGGTCTCGTGGCCGACGTCTACGGGGAGCACGTGGTGCTGCAGGTGGGCTCCGCGGCGGTGGAGCGGCGGCTGGAGCTCGTGGTGAGGGCCCTGGCGGAGCTCCTCTCGCCCGCCGGGGTGCTGCTGCGGGGGGACGCCGGCTCCCGGCGGCGGGAGGGGCTCCGGCGGACGGTCGCGGTGCTCCACGGGAAGGTGCCCGAGGCGGTGGTGGTACGCGAGGGGCCGGTGCGCTACCGGGTCCCGCTGTGGCGGGGCCAGAAGACCGGGGCTTTTCTCGACCAGCGGGAGAACCGGCTCGCCGCCGGGCGCCACGCCCGCGGGCGGGTGCTCGACGTCTTCTCCTACGGCGGGGGCTTCGCCCTGCACGCCGCCCGGCGGGCCGCCTCGGTGGAGGCGGTGGACTCCAGCGCCGCGGCGCTGGAGCAGGCCCGGGAGAACGCCCGGCTCAACGGGCTCGGCAACCTCTCGTTTGTCGAGGCGAACGCCTTCGACCTTTTGCGCGCCCGCTCCGACGCCGGGGAGGCGTACGACACGGTGATCCTGGACCCGCCCGCCTTCGCCCGCACCCGGCGCGACCTCCCGCGCGCCGCCCGCGCCTACAAGGAGATAAACCTCCGCGCCATGAAGCTGCTCGCCCCCGGCGGCGTCCTCGTCACCTGCTCCTGCTCCTACCACCTCTCCCGGGAGGCCATGGAGGGGGTGCTCCGCTCGGCGGCCGCGGACGCGGGCCGGAGCCTGCGGGTGCTGGAGTGGAGGGGGCAGGCCGCGGACCACCCGGAGGTGCTCAACATACCCGAGACCCGCTACCTCAAGTGCGCCGTCCTCGAGCGCCTCTGCTGAGGGCTCACTCGTACTGGAGGGCCTCCACCGGGTCCTTGCGGGCCGCGGTGCGGGCGGGGAGCAGCCCGGCGAGGGCGCCGATGGCGAGCCCGGAGAGGAGGGCGGCGGCGGCCGGGAGCCTGGGGTAGTAGAAGGAGACCTCGAACCCCCCGGCGCCGGTGCCCCGGACGAAGAGGTAGCCCAGCAGCGAGCCCACCGCCACCCCGACGAGGCAGCCGATGAGGCTGATGATCACGCCCTCCTCCACCACCAGCCGCCCGACCTGCAGCCGGGTGGCCCCGATGGCGCGCAGGATCCCTATCTCGCGCGTCCGCTCGAAGACGCTCATGGAGAGGGTGTTGACCACCCCGAAGGCGGAGACGGCGACCGAGACCCCCATGATGGCGTAGAAGAAGACGTACTGGCGGTTGAAGTCCCGCTCTATCTGCGCCTTCCACTCGGCGTTGGAGTAGAGGGTGAACTGGGGGTAGTTCCGCAGGATCTCCCGGATCCTTCGCTCCACCTCCCCCCGGTCGGCGCCGGGCGAGGTCTTCACGGCGAGGAACTCCCCCTCCCGCTCGCCCAGGTCGCGCGCCAGGGTCTCCCTGGAGAGGTAGACGCCGGAGCCGCCGCCGAGCACGTCGTTTGCGACGACGCCCGCGACCTCGTACTCTCTGGGTCCGCGGGGGGTGGGGAGCCTTATCTTTTCCCCGACCCGCAGGCCGCGCGAGGAGGCCAGCTGCCGGCCCACGAGGGCCGCGCCCTCGCCCTGCACGCGCCCGAAGGCCCCCGGGCCGCCGGAGGCGTAGTCTATGCGGAAGATGTCCGGGTAGCTTGCGTCCAGGCCGAACACGATGTAGGTGGCGTCCCCGCTGCGCAGGAAGGCGGAGGCTATGGCGGTGGTCTTCTCCACCCCCACCACCTTTCGCACCCGCTGCGGCAGGCGGTCGGAGAAGGCCGCGTCCGAGCTCTGGGTCGCGGGCTGTACGACGTAGTCGCTGCCCAGGGAGCCCTCCAGGTAGGCCCGGATGGAGCCGAGGACGCTCCCGCCCAGGGCGGCGAAGGCTATCACGAGGGAGACCCCGACCATGAGGGCCGAGGCGGTCAGGGCGGTGCGGACCCGGTTGCGGGCGGCGTTCGCCGCCGCCATCCGGCCCTCCACCCCGAAGAGCAGGCGCAGCCCGGGGGAGAGGAGCCCGGCCAGCGGGCGGACGAGGGCGGGCACGACCATCGAGACCCCGAGAAAGGCCCCCAGGACGGCGGCTATGCCGGAGGCGAAGACCGCGCCGTCGAGGCTGGCGGAGAGGTTCCTGGCGAGGTGGTAGGTCCAGGCGCCCCCCGCCAGGGCGAGGGCGAGCCCCGCGGCGGGGACGAGCCGGGCGAGGCGGGGGCGGCCCCGCCCGTCGCGCGCCGCCTCCCGGCG
>Ga0068704_100416_pt1 | contig 14659 bp, 13 predicted proteins | sample CeladaPassaD2F12_FD_62225 | JGI IMG/M metagenome (GOLD analysis project Ga0068704, IMG submission 62225) | Cellulose-adapted microbial communities from the Joint BioEnergy Institute, USA - Passage D2F12 | ecosystem: Engineered > Bioreactor > Continuous culture > Unclassified | place: USA, Joint...
CCGGCTTTCAGTCTCCTATGTAGCGGAGTGGCTTCCGTAACAAGCTTTCGTCTCCGCCCTACCTGTGGACAACAATCCTTTCAGTCTCCTATGTAGCGGAGTGGCTTCCGTAACTGAACGGCTATGTGCCGCTCCGCAAGAGCTTTACGGCTTTCAGTCTCCTATGTAGCGGAGTGGCTTCCGTAACGCTCTCCGCCGCACAAGTACCGAGAGGAGGAAGCTTCCTTTCAGTCTCCTATGTAGCGGAGTGGCTTCCGTAACCTCGTAGCGCTCGGCCTTCTCCGCGCGCGGAGAGACTTTCAGTCTCCTATGTAGCGGAGTGGCTTCCGTAACGCACCCTGTAACCGCTTGTAGCTGCCGTGGTTTTCCGCTCAGATATTAGGTTTTCAAGGATCATCCACCAACATTATCTGCTGCCGGCGGCGTTCCCTGCAAGGTGGGACATCGCAAACGGGGTTTCTGTAAGCCTGGCCCGATGGCTTGCGAACGGGCTTTTTTGTGCGTTTGCAGCTACTATGGTGAGAGGAGGAGGATCGCGCCGACGGGTTGTAACAGATCGTTACCGGGGTTTGCGAAAGGATGGGCATTTGGGTATATGGATGCCGCTGCTAATACGCTGAGGATACTGAAGGCCCTCTCGGAGAGTCCCATGAGCGCCGATCGCCTCGCCGAGCTCTTGATGGAGGAGGGTTCCGGCAGGAACCCGCGCACCATACGCCGCTATATCAGAGCCTTGCGCGAGGCGGGGTTCGGGGTCGAGCACCGGGAGGGCCGGTACGTGCTGACGGAGGCTCCTCTGAGGCTGCCCCTTGACGGGCATGAGGCTCTATCGGCCCTGAGCGTCCTCGAGTCGTTGGCCGGACGGGATCCGGCCTACGGGAAATATTTGGCTTCTGCGGCAGCCAAGCTGCGCGAAGCGCTGCCCGAACGGTCGAAGAAGTTCGCGGATAGCGGCAGGTTGGAGTTCGACCTGGAGTTTGCCAGCGATCCTCCGGAGGACCCCGAGGTCCTGGATACTCTCCGCCGCGCCGTGTACCACGGCCAGCGGGCTAAGATCCTCTACCACAGCCTGTCCTCCGACACCACGCGCTACAGGGAGGTCGAGCCTGTGCGCGTCTACTACGCGCAGCGCGCCCATCGCCTCTACGCCTACGAACGTTCCGTGGGAGAGTACCGGGAGTTCAGGGTGAACAGGATCCAAGATGCCAAAATGCTGCCGGACAAGTTCTCTGCCGGTGAGCATGCCAGGAGGCTCAAACCCGCTAAAGTGCGCCTGAACCGGAAAACCTTCATGGCCTACGGCCGCACTATAATCCAGGATCCCCACGCTACCATCTCTCCCCTCCCGGACGGGGGCGCCATCGTTGAGGGAAGGGTGGTGAGCGTGTTCTGGACCGTGCGCGACCTCGCCTCCCTGGGCCCCGAGGCAGAGGTCCTGGGAGGAGACGAGCTGAGATCCGAGTTCCTGCGGTTCCTCCGTAGCACCCTCGACAAATATTCCTGAAGAACCAAATTTTCTTCGCTTGCGGACACATTGTGTCCGCTGCTCTGTGGATAATCCCTCTCCGGATGATGAAGGAAGTATTCGTCGAGGGCTTTGGGGTTTCGGTGGGGAAGAGGAGCGAGCGGCTGGTAGTGAAGCGGAAGGGTGAGGTTGTCTTCGAGCGCCCGTTCTTCGATGTGGAGCGTGTGATCGTGGCGACCGGAGGCGCGACGATCTCGGCGGCCGCGATCCAAGAGTGCGTCAAGCACGGCATACCCATGGAGTTTCTCTCCTTCTCCGGTGCTCCCTACGCAAGCCTCGTCTCTCCGAACCTGGGAGGGACGGTGAGGACGCGTCGCGAGCAGCTGCTCGCGTACGAGGACCGCAGGAGCGTCGAGCTCGGCAAGGCCTTCGCCGTTGGCAAGCTCAAAAACTCGGCGAGCATCCTGAAGTACTTCGCGAAGTACCGCAAGGAGGCCGACCGCAGGACGTACGACTTTCTCTACCGGCGGGTGGACCGCATAGAGGAGCTCGTACGGCTGGTGGACGGGGTGGAGGGAGGCTGTGCGGACGAGGTGCGCGGCGCGCTGCTCAACGCCGAGGGCCGGGGTGCTGCCCTGTACTGGGAGGGAGTCGGGCGGCTCGTTCCGGCGTTTCCCGGCCGCGAGGGGCGTGGGTCGGAGGATCTCGTAAACTCCATGCTCAACTACGGCTACGGCATCCTCTATCACCGCGTGCTCTCGGCGGTCACGCGGGCGGGCCTCGATCCCTTCGCGGGCTACGTCCATACGGACAGGCCCGGCAAGCCCTCGCTCGTGCTCGACCTCATAGAAGAGTTCCGCGGGCAGGTGGTGGACCGGACGGTGCTCGGGATGCTCGGCACCGGTTTCAAGGTCGGGATGGACGGAGGGATGCTGGATGGCGCGACGAGGAAGCTGCTCGCCGAGAGGATCAGGGAGCGTCTCGCAACCCGGGTAAAACACCGCGGCAAAAAGCATACTTTAGAGAACGTCATCCACATCCAGGCTCGCGGCGTGGCCGGTTTCGTCCGGGATGGGGTTCTCTACCGGCCGTTCGTGGGGAGCTGGTAGTGGGATACGTACTGCTCATCTACGACATCCCCGACGACAGGGTTCGCCACCGCATCTCCGAGCGCTGCAAGGACTACGGTCTCTCGCGCATCCAGTACTCCGCCTTCGCCGGAGAGCTCGACCGCAACCGCCGCGAGGAGCTGATGATGCGCCTGAAGAAGACGCTCGGAAGAAGAGAGGGCAACATCCGCCTGCAACCGGTGTGCGCCCGCGACCTCTCGCTCGCGAAGGAGGTTTTGGTTGAACCTTCCTGAGTTCGACGTCACGGACATTCGCCAGCACGTCTACTGCCCGCGCATCCCGTACTACCGCTACACCCTGCCGCTGGAGCGCCCGGTGACCGCCAAGATGGACCTCGGCAAGGAGGAGCACGAGAACACCTCTCTCAGAGAGGCTCGCCGAACCCTCAAAGCGTACGGCTTAGAGGAAGGCGAGCGCCGGTTCGGTGTGGACCTCTACTCGCGCCACCTGCGGCTGCGGGGCAGGATAGACATGGTCATCTTTGCCAGATACGAAGTCATCCCCGTCGAATACAAGATGACCTCCGGCGTGGGGTTGCACCACAAGTACCAGCTCGCCGCCTACGCGATGCTCGCCGAGCACGCCTTCTCCTATACGGTAAGCCGCACCTTCGTCTACCTCACCCCAGAGAAGAGGGCCGTCGAGGTGCCCGTCACGGCCGCTATGCGCGAGAGGGTGCGCGGGGTGCTGGCCGAGCTCCGCGAGACCGTCTTGAGCGAGCGTCTCCCCGCGCCCACCCCGCACCGCAGGCGCTGTGCGGGCTGCGAGTACCGGCGCTTCTGCGGCGACGTCCTCGCCGGAGGAACCTGAGGTGTTCATGCCCACCGCTGAGGAGAGGAAAAGGCTTCTGCGGGGCGTCATCCCGCGCGCCCGCAGGCTCGGTGTGGACGACACGTTGCGCGGCTGGAGCTGGTCCGCCCCGCCGCTTCTCTCTCCCTACGAGGTTCCTCTGGGGCTCTCCGAGGTAGCCAACGCCTACTGCGAGACCGGCCGCGACATCTATGCCCGGCGCGTGCTCGGGATCGAACCGGAGCCGGGCGAGAAGATGATCCTCGGCAGCGCCCTGCACGGCGCTCTGCGCGCCTGGGTCGTCCACGCCAAGAGCAGCCTCTATCAGAACGGCGTCGAGGAGATCGAAGAAGCCGTGCGGGAGATACGGGCGTTCCCCGAGCCGGAGCTTCCAGAGGCTCGCAGCCTCGTGGCCTACGAGACCGACGCCATAGAGTTTCGGCTGCGCGAGGCGATGAGCCAGTTCCCCCGCATCGGCACCGACGCGCTCGTCGCCCAGGTGCTGCCCGTTACGCTCGGGCAGATGCTCGACGGGGCCTTCCTCGGCCTCTCCCGTCGCCTCTCCACCGACCTGCTCAACCTTGGGGAGCCCTGCGTCCTGGACATCATCTTCAACGATCGAAAAAGGGACTTCCACCCGCTCACGCTCGCCGGCTACGCGCTCGTGCTGGAGGCCGTCTACGAGTTCCCGGTTGATGTGGGCGTCACCGTCTACGCCAACTTCCGAGGTGGCCGCCTCCGCATAGAGCGCGAGTTCACCGTGTTGGGAGACGAGCTCAGGATGGAGTTTATCGAGGTGCGGGACGAAAAGCAGCGCATGGTCGCCGACGGTCTGGACCCCGGTCCGTGCGAGGGCTGCGAGGAGTGGTGCGCGAAGTGAGAGGCATGTATAGTGGAAAAAGAAGGGATTGTGTCCTGGAAACTCTGGGGCTGTCCGAAGACCTTCTGAAAGAACTGAAAAATCGCGTGGAAGAGAGCGGACGAAGCATCCCGATCTCTTCCACGAGGAGACAAATGATATGTTGCGCCATCACAAAGGGTCTGGGTGTAGTGAGTGTATCAGAGGCTGTACAGAGGATACGGTATCACGGATTGTGAGAGGTCTGAGAGAGAAGGATTGGCAATGACGGATGATTTCGCTAATCAGCTTTACGAGCGGGCCATCAAGTATATGGATCAGCAGGGCTGGCGACAACTGACGGCCAAGAGCCGGGGTTTCGAGCAGAGCCTCTTCGACCACACCAGGATCGAGATAGACGCCCTTTTGCAGCTAGCGCCGATCTTCTCTCAAAGAGCCCACTTTGGGTTGACCGACGATGAATTAGAGATACTCGTAGTCGCCTTGATGGCTCACGATGTAGGCAAGCAACTTCCCGAGTGGCAGGATTACATACAAGGCCGAGGTGATCCGCTCTCCGATGTAAACCGTCGGTTGACAGCTGAAGTAGTCCCGACGCTTTATCCGGCCTTGGGACTCGAGTCGCGTGAAGGTGTCAATCAGGTCATCGAGAATTGCATAAATCTGCATATGAGGCACGAGCGCCGTCCGGGGAATGTCTTCGATGCCATTCTGGGAGCGCGCGAGTCGCAGGTCCGCTGGTTCTCTTTGGCTGAGATCGTATTTCACCTGGACAACCTCTGCTCCATAGGGAGCGCCTCCGGTGCTTTGGGCTACCTTAGAGACGATAGTAAGCCCTTTCATCGGCATCTGCATAGTGTCTACCATCAACTAAGTGTGCGCGGCGTCTCCACGCCGATGCTCCACAAGGCTGCAGAAGAGACGTTTGAGGAGAAGGGGTGGATACCTCTCCTCTACTTCAGAGACGCCACAATCTACGTGAAGTCGGCGACCGAGGCTAAGGAGCAGCCTACACGAGAAGAAATCCGGGCAAGGCTTGCGCGAGTCTTGCAGGAGAACCTGCAAGGCGAGGTCGCCAAGCTAATGGTGGGCAGTCCGACCGCGACCATCCTCCCGAAGCCTGAACTTTTCGATTGCCAGGAGCTAGACGATTACCTGCGTATAGCTTACAAGAGGATAGGGAGTGGATCTTTCGCCAAGAAGAAGCCCGATGATCGTAAGAGTGTCGTCGCTTCTTACTTGTCTGTCAAAGAGTCCGATGTGGACCAGGAAACGCTAGAGCGAGAAACAGACCGTATAAGCCAGGCCCAGCCGGAGATGATAGTCTTCAAGTTCTTCAAGGCTGCGATGAGCAAAAACATGGTGGGCGACGATGGCTTTCAGCGGGCTGCGGCGCTCTACGAAGAGGTATTCGGCGATGGGACGTGGGATGGACTTCAAAGCACTTCCACCCTCATGCCAGCCAAAGAGATGAAGTTGGTTATAGATCCTTTCTGGAAGCTGCCAGGCGAAAAGTTCGGTAGGCCTGTAGAAACCGTGGAGGAGTTAGATCCCGCATCTCGCCTGGAAGTCCTGCTTGAAGCCCTAAACGGGATCGCTCAACAGGTTTACTCGGAGATGGAAAATCCGCCCTCAAGAGCTGTGCTTGCCGAAGACATGGCACGAAGCTTTATTGCGGACTTGGTCGCGCCAGCGTCCATACCGGACTTCACCGAGGTCGCCGGGCTCCAACGGGAATTCTACTCGATCTCCAAGAAGTTCGCGGGTAAAAAAGGGAGGAAGGCACGTTACTTCTGCCCCATCTGTAACATACCTTTCGACATCGGGACGGAAGCCAGGGCCGACTTCGTGGACAATCCGGAGTCTCATACCAACCGCGCCACGGCCTACGGCAGGTTCGACAAAGTCTTCATTTGCAACGCCTGCAAGTATGAGCGTTTGCTTCGTCAGGTTCTGCTAGGAGACAGGACTCAGGAAGTCATGGTCTTGATGCCAAGGATGAATATAGGACGGGCGGCGGGTGCAGAACTCGTGCGTAGAGCTAAGAATATCTACCACGAGTTGTATATAGTGATGGTGGGTGAAACAGGCGACCCGGACGAGCAAATCTCCATGTCCATGACAAGTATGATAGCAAGCAAGGGACTGGATAAGAACGTCTTCTCACTCACTGACAAAGAGCTCGCTCGTCTGTTTTCTTACCGGGCCAGCGAGAAAAACCGGCGCAAACGCCGTAAGCAGTTGGAGAAGAGCTTGAGAGAAGAGTTCGAAAGCCTGGAAGAGCTTAACAACGAGTGGGTGACGGAGTTCGAAGACTGGAAGAGTGCGCTGGATGCGGTGATAGCTGGCGAGATCACCGAGGAGCCTGCACCTTCTATTCGCCGGGAAGCTTACGATCTCGGGGAGAAGATGCGCTTAATCTGCCAGACTCCCAACCTCATCCTCATACCGCTCTCCTACCCTCTAGCCGTTAGGAACGATAACGAAACCAATCAGGCTCTAAGAAAACTATTCGTGGAGCTGGTGATCGGCCTATCGCTCGATTGCGCTGTGGCTATTTTGCGGGATAGTGAGTCCTTCGCGTTGCCCGAGCCTCAAGGCGTGGCCTGGATTCCTCCCATCGGCCCGGCTCGAAGACTGGTGGGAGAGATGCTGGAACGCCTCGAGAAAAGGCACCATGCTCAGAGCACGTCTCGTCAACAGAAGAAACTCGACAGATTGGTGGGCTCAGAATGGGTGCCACTCGAGTATGGTGAAGAAGTCTACAAGGCGATAGGTGCAGCGAGCGTGCTGGCCGACGACACGAATTACTCCGACAGGAGCCACATATACCAAATACTCTCCGCTCCGACCGTTGGACACGTGCTGCGCCGGATTGAGCAACAGAGTTCCGCGGGACAGGTTCCTTACTACCACTTCAAACCACTAAAGATCTTGGAGGAGGTGCTGAAGTGAGATCGTTCATCTTCGTGCGTACCGAGCGCACGGATATTGATCAATATGCGGACAAGGTCGAAAACGTGCGGCAAGCTTTCGACCGGTATCTGGACAACTACCCCAGGAAAACGGCTCGCACCAAAACTGGCCTGATGGGTCCGGTGGGGAAGATCCTTAGCGAGGCTAAGTCTGGGAAGTGGGACGCCGAGTCGCTTACTGGATACGCGCTGAACATCCACCTGATGAGCCCGAACGCCAAAGGCTTCATAAGCGAAGAGGGTAGGAAAGCGCTAAGCGAAGGCGTTCGGGAGCTGATGGATCTTCTGTCCGAAGTCGAGTCTCCAGCAGTCCAGGACAAGCTGCTGGACAGGATAGATTATGGCCTGTATGCGATGCGTCGCTTCAAGGGCATGGAGTATATGGAAGAGATAAAGCGGCGCTATGCGAAGTTCCTGGAGGAACGCTACGAGAGCGTAGACGATCTCAACGACAAGTGGGGTCTGAGAAAGAGAGAGCTTCTGGAGGAGTTCTCGCAGGCGCCCTATCCAAGCCGCAACCGTTATGAAAAAGCAAATGATGAAGAGAAAGCTGCAATAGACGCATTCCGACAGAGCCAAGGTTTGGAGCCGGAGGAGATAGATCCAGAAGAGGGTGAGGAGCTGTGAGCGCTTTGGATCCGGTCAAGGACTACCTGCTGGACGCGCCGCATCCGCTCATCGGTGCGGAGACGATACAGATATTGCTGATCCGCGAGATCCTGGACTATACGGTGCTGAGAACCGAGGAGACCAGGGATCTGAACGTCGCTCAAACCCCGCTCTCTATAGACAAGCCGGAACCGGTCAGGCGGGTAGCGTTCCTGGCGACCAAGCAGAAGGCCGCCGAATCGCGGGAACTGGAGCACATGCTCAGGAGCGCCCGCCGCAGCGCCGGGATGGATCCGGTAGAATGCTACCTCAAGGACAACTTATGCTTGAGATGTCCCCGGTGCGGATTGTTCGGTGGTGTAAGCACCGCCTCGGGTCAGGATAAGCGAGCCAACATCAAGCATAGGATCGAGTACTCTACTGCCTTCTCTTTGGTGCCGTTCGAAGAAATAGAGAGCAGCACAACCTTCAACGCCATAAACGACAGGAACCAGACCACGGGGCAGGCACTGGGCCAGAGGAACGCGGTCGTTCCCGCGACGCTCTTCCCGTCTGTAGTTACTCTGAAGAGCGTAACAGAGCGGGAACTCGTCCTGACTCTTAAAACGCTATTGTCTTGTAAGAGCTACGGGGCTGAGAGCAGGGTAGGCGGAGACGTACGCAACCACATCATCGGAATAGTGGCCGGTTGGGAGGAGATCATAACCGCACTGGAACTGAGTCTGGAACTCTACACCCGGCGGGATGGACTGACTCGCGAGGTTGTGAAGAGGCTTCTGGACGAGAGATATCTGCCGATGGCAGCGAACAGGGACAGGGTGAAAGTCCTGAAACCCGACGAAGTCGAAGCGCTGGTCTCCGAGTGCGCTAGTCGGGTTTTGGATAAAAGCTTTGTGGAAAAAGCCTACCAAGACGTCGCTGACTACAGAGCCGAACAAACGAGCAGTTAGATGGCGCGTCTGCCCGGTCAGCCGAATGTAGAGCCAGAGTCTGTGCGAAGGTCTGTATCTCTACAAGACCACGGCGTAAGGCTGTTCGTGGGACGGGTATTCAACCACGACTACCTGTGGTTCTCGGCTACCGAGATCAGTAAGCGTTCGGAGACCGTGCCAGTACTCCACAACTACGCCTTGACCTACGCGCTCGGCGATTTCTCCTACTGGCGAGGACCGCCTACACCACAATACGAGTCTGATCTGGACCAGATTCGGCTTTATGCCTTGCCGTCCGTGTCCGAGTCGGCCACGCGAACCAGGTTGACCTACAACGCCGTCAACAGCAGGACATTACGGACCGACGACAAACCGGGCAGCGTGAACGCTCCGGATCTTGGGCAGCGGACCTACCTCGATCCTGTCCTCGATGTGCAATCGGGCAAGGGTTTCACCATCTATGTGTTCGTCTTCCACGGAGAGAACCCCAAAAGCCTCTTTCGCTTGGGTAAAAAAGGTGCCGCTATGCGAGCGCGTTGGGCCGAAGTGAACCAGCCCAGAGCCGTGATATGCGACGCTCCCGTGGAGCCTACGCACCCCGTCAATCCACTCGACGTGAGCGGAGAGATCCTGACCTACGAACCCCTAATGATGCCTCCTCATCTGCTTTTACGCAGAACCCAAATACAAAACGATTGGTTCGTGTTCGCTGAGCTGGACAGAGCCTATCATCGAATACACGTTCCGAGGAGAGTACTGAGGCGGTTGGAAGGTGCCTGATCATCACACTTTGCCGCTGGTTCTGCCTTTGGTTGAGCACCCTCGAACCAACATGCTGCTCTACCCGCATCAGGCGGTGATGCTCGACGAATGGGAGAGCCACAATTCTTTTATGCTCGTGAGCAAAACGGGTACCGGCAAGACGGCTAGCGCCATGCTCCCCATACTCAAGAACCGACTCAAAGCCATCGCCGTCTACCCTACTAACGAACTGGTTAAGGACCAGGTAACGAACGTAAAAGAGCTGGCCAAAAAAGAAGGCATCAGAGCTTGCGAGTGGACGCCAGAGACCACGCCGGGAGAGTACTCCGACGCGGAAGTCTTGCTCGTTCACGTTGACAGCATGAGACTACGCAACTGGCGGGAGAGGCTACGGTTGCGCACAAACGGAGATGCTCTGCAGCATCTGCTCGGGATCGCGGACAAACCGCGCGTAGTCTTCACCAACCCAGACATCGTGTTCTTGATCTTCGCCCTGCGGTACAAGCCCGAGGCGCTTGCGGGATTGCAGCAGTACGCAACCCTGGTGCTGGATGAGTTCCATCTCTACACAGGGGTGGAACTCGCCCACGCTCTGATGATGGTCCATCTGGGGCGCAGCTTGGGCACCTTCAAAAAGGTCGTCTTACTCACTGCGACTCCAGAGCGAGAGGCCGAAGAGTTGCTGAAGAAGCTGTTGAATCCGTTGAAGCTCATAGATATGAATGCCAGAACGGCACGCCGAGCGGTAGACCAGCGCACGGCTGTAGATAGGGTGGATCTCGTTCCCGTACACACTAGAAGGCAAGATATCGTGGAAACCGCCGTCCGTGAGGTGCTTGCCAGAGAGAAAAAAATCAGACGCAAGAGGGCAGAGAACCAGAAGTCAGAATATATCCCGGCCGTGATGGTGGTAAGCTCCGTCGTCAACGCCATAGGGATTGAGGACAGGCTGGTCGAGGAGGGCTTTGATCGCTCCGACTTGGCGATTATACGAGGCTTGACCAGTCGGGCACTGAGGAACACGGAAGGGAAGCTCATAGCCATCGGCACCTCGGCCATAGAGGTGGGCGTTGATTTTCACTGCGATTGGCTCATATTCGAGGCCAGCGAAGCCGCGTCATTTATGCAACGTTTCGGCAGAGTCGGCCGTCACGGCCCAGGAACGGCGATAATCTTATGTCCGAACAACGTGCTGGTAGGGTTTGCATCTCAACCAGAGAGAATAACACGTACCACTCTAGAGGAAAAAGTCTACCAATGGTACGCTCAGAGAGCCGCCTACTCCTGGTTCGTGAAGAGTCCCGGCGGGCTGATTACCACGCGTGCTCTGATAGAGAGCATATTACGTCGGCTGCGTGAGGACTTCGCTACCGGAGAGGATCAGCTACAACGAGCTAGCGAGGCCCTGGGAAGTCTCTGGGAAGACTTCGCCGAAATTATCGGTGCGGACCACAAACTTGTCAGGCAGGTAAAGACAAAATTCGACAAGGCTGTTGCTGGAAAGCGTTATCGTTGGATCAACGACTATGTTGCGCTGAACACTTTTCGAACTTCTTTACCCAGCGAATGGGTCCACGATTTTGCCGAACAAGATCGCAGAGGCGACAAGGATGCGGCCAAATATCAAGCGGACATCAAGACTCTCCTTCATCGTGCCGAAGGGCTACGCTACAACGAGAAGATGTGGAACCCGTTCAAAGACGAAGGAGGAGGCTACGGCATCCTGACCGTCAAAGGCTATGATCGCTACAAGAAAGTACATGTGATTCCTGACTTTCACGAATACGAGAACGGTGAGCTTCTGACCACCGAAGAGCATAAGGGGATAACCTTCATACAAGAGGGGCACAAGACTTCGGTGTCTCACGTAATGTCGCTAAAGAACCATGTTTTCACGCTGGTTTCCAAGGAGATGCATCATCAACTAGACTGGCGTCTACCTATCTTTGAGTGTGGTCAGAGAATCATCGCTTTCGATGGCACAGCCTTACTTGTCAAGGAAATCTATGAACGATCAAAGAATTCGGTTTGAATTCGTTCAAGCTTTACTTCTCATTTTGAGGTCTGGAATTCGCGGTAGTGTGGTGAAATGCGGATCGGAACTCTAGATACCATATCTTGTGGAAAACAAATAATGTCGTCTTCTGAGCCGAAAGCAACACTCAATGATGACAACTTACTGGTCGAGATTAGCTCGAAGCTAAGAAAAGGGCTAGGGGACGACCTGGTAGCCGTCGTGCTGTTCAGTTTCCGAGCGCGGGGAGGCGGGTCCAGAGAGGAGCGATTGGGACATCGTTGTTATCGTCCACATACTAGGAGGAACGTTGGAACACACCATCTATCTCAAGTGGTTGCTCCCCGCTAGGCATCGCAGGGGGTAAGTCTTCTGGTCGAGACACCGGAGGAGTTCGTCTCCAGCCTGACGGACCTGTACCTAGATATTGCTCTAGACGGGGTGGTACTCTACGACACCGATGATTTTATGACAGAACGGCTGTGTGCTTTGCGAGCTTTGACCCGGCGCAAGCGGTTGCACCACGAAGAGGAAAGGGCGAGACCTAATCTAGCGCTGGCGAGAGCCACTTCCTCGCGACTGGTTGCTAATCTGGAAGGAGACCCTATAACCAGCCGCGGACACGCAGCCTGCCGTTTCGAGCTGATTCTAAAAGAGGCCTGTCAGGCACTCGCTGTTGCCGAAGAGGCTATAGGGTTCGCAAAACAAATCGTTAGAGAGGTCTCGCCGTGAGGAGCGCTCGAGCCCTCATCCTCCTCGCCTCGCGGCCGGAGTCGGTGAGGATCGCGGTGGAGAAGCTGCGGCCGGAGAGGATGGGGATCATCTCCTCGCAGGAGGTGCTGGAGGCCATCGTGCTGCGGTGCGTGGAGCTGAAGGGCTCGGGGGTGAAGTTCACATACCACCTGGTGGACTCGCCGATGGAGATCTCGGACGCCTTCGGGCGCTTCGAGCGCCTGCTCTCGGAGCTGGAAGGGGAGGGATACGGGCGGGATGAGATCCTCCTGGACGCCACCGGCGGCACGACCCCGATGCGCCTCGGCGCGGCGCTCGCGGCGATGACGCGCGGGGTCGGGATGGTGCATCAGCGGGTGCCGCAGCAGTATGTAGACGGGGACTGGGTGCGGGACGAGTCGCAAGGGGTGGAGGTCGTCCCGATGGAGAACCCGCTGGAGGCCACCGGGCTTCTGCGCGAGGGGCAGGCGGTGGAGCTCTTCAACCGCAGGGACTATGCCGCCGCGGCGCTGGTCTTCGAGGATATCGTGGGGAAGGTGAGCGGCGTCGAGCGCGGCCACTACTACCGGGGGCTCCTGCTCCTCTCGGAGGGGTACGCCGCCTGGGACGTCGCGGACTACGCCCGCGCGCTGGAGCGGCTGCGGGCGGCGCGGGAGGAGCTCGGGGCGGGCTTTGCGGACCCGGAGCTCTCCGAAAGGGCGGGAGAGCTTGCAGGGAGGATCTCGGCGCACCTGCCCTTTCTTGGGAAGGTGCGGGGCAGGCTCTCCGTGGAGAACGTCGTGGACATGCTGGAGAACGCCCGGCGGCGCATCGTGGACCAGGGCCGCTACGACGACGGCGTGGCCCGGCTCTACCGCTGCGTGGAGATGTATCACCAGTGGCGGCTCATGCACGGTCACGGGATAGATGCGGGCGGGGTGGACTGGGAGGAGGTGAGCGAGGAGGTGCGGGAGCGGTTCCGGCGGGAGGTGGGGGAGCTGCCGCCGGTCCTCGACCTCACGCGGGCGCGGCTTCTTGACGGGCTGCTCTCCGGAGAGGAGCGGGAAGATGATGCGGTCTTCCGGGATCTCTTGCGCCAGCGCAACCGCTCCATCCTGGCTCACGGCCTCGAGCCGATCGGGGAGAGAGCCGCCCGCCGTTTTCTGGAGTACGTGGAGGATATGGTCGGCGAGGGCGGGGTGCGCTCCGCGGCGGTCCACGCGACGCTGAAGGGGCTCTGAGGTGGAGCTCTACTGCCACGAGGTCACGGTGAGATTCCTGGAACGGGCGGTCGTGCCGCCATACGAGGGCTCCATGATCCGGGGCGCCTTCGGCCGCGCCTTCAAGGAGAGCTGCTGTCCCTTCCCGCACGAGGGAGGGTACTGCCCCCTCGGGGAGAAGTGCCCCTACGGCTACGTCTTCGAGACCTCCCCGCCGGAGGGCATGCGGGACTTCTCCAAGAACCAGCAGATGCCCCGCCCATACGTCTTCGAGCCTCCCGAGGGCACCAGGCTGGAGTACGCGCCGGGAGAGAGGATGCGCTTCGGGTTCACCGTGGTGGGGCGTGCCGCCGACTACATGCCGTACTTTATCTACGCGTTCTCGCGCATGGGAGAGATGGGGGTGGGGCGGAAGAGGGCCCGCTACAGTCTGGAGAGGATCGTCGCGAGAAACCCCTTCTCGGGGGAGTGCGAGGAGGTCTTCGACGGCGAGGTGGCAAGAAACCGGCGGCTGCCGGTGACCTGGGAGGACGCCGCGCGGGAGGCGGAGAGGCTGGAGGGGGAGCGGGTGCGGGTGGAGTTCCTCACCCCCACGCAGGTCAGGTTCCGGGGAGAGGTGGCGGCCGGGGCCCCGCCGTTCGCCGCGCTGGCGCAGGCGCTCCTCATCCGCATCCCGATGCTCTCCGCGGTCCACTGCGGAAGGCTCTGGCGGGAGGACTTCCGCGCCCGGGTGGAGCGGGCGCGGGCGGTGAGGACGGTGCGGGACGAGGCGGCCTGGGTCTCCTTCCGCCGCTACTCCTCGTTCAGGAAGAGGCAGGAGCCGCTGGAGGGCGTGGTGGGGGGCGCCGAGTACGCGGGGCCCCTGCAGGAGTTCCTGCCCCTTCTGTGCATGGGGCAGCTCACCCACGCCGGACGGCACGCCGTCTTCGGGCTGGGGCGCTACAGAGTACTCGCGGCGTAGAAGCTTCCCTATAATCACCTGTCAGTCCGGTCTCTTGCGACGGGGGTGGTGTCCATGGACTTCGAGCTGAGCGGGGAGCAGCGGGAGGTAAGGGAGCGGGCGGCGGAGTTCGCCGACCGGGAGGTGGCGCCGGGGGCCCGCGAGCGGGACCTGAACGACGTCTACCCCCGCGAGGTCTTCGAGAAGCTCGCCGGGATGGGCTTTATGGGCCTCTGCGTCCCCGAGGAGTACG
>Ga0068704_100419_pt1 | contig 14547 bp, 13 predicted proteins | sample CeladaPassaD2F12_FD_62225 | JGI IMG/M metagenome (GOLD analysis project Ga0068704, IMG submission 62225) | Cellulose-adapted microbial communities from the Joint BioEnergy Institute, USA - Passage D2F12 | ecosystem: Engineered > Bioreactor > Continuous culture > Unclassified | place: USA, Joint...
CCGCCGGTATACTGGGGTTCGTGCGGGGGGTGAGGCCGTGATCTACCTGGTCGGCAGCGGGCCGGGCGACCCCGGGCTGATCACCGCCAAGGGGCTCAGGCTCCTCGAGGAGGCCGACGCCGTGGTCTACGACCGGCTCGCGCCGGAGGCGCTGCTGCGGCGCGCCCGGCCGGACGCCGAGCTCTTCTACGTCGGCAAGCGGCCCGGCGACGACCAGGCGATGAAGCAGGAGGAGATCAACGCGCTGCTCGTCCGGCTCGGCAGGGAGGGCAGGCGGGTGGTGCGGCTCAAGGGCGGCGACCCCTACGTCTTCGGCCGGGGCGGGGAGGAGGCGCTGGCGCTGCTCCGGGCCGGCGTCCCCTTCGAGGTGGTGCCCGGGGTGACCAGCGGGATCGCCGCCCCCGCCTACGCCGGGATCCCCGTGACCCACCGCGCCCTCGCCTCGAGCGTGGCCTTCGTCACCGGCCACGAGGACCCCTCCAAGGGCCGGACGGACGTGGACTGGGAGCGGGTGGCCCGCGGGGCGGACACCCTGGTGCTGTACATGGGGGTGGGGCGGCTCGGCGAGATAGCCTCCTCGCTCGTCGCCGCCGGGCGCGACCCGGCCACCCCCGCGGCGGTGATCCGGTGGGGGACGGTCCCCGAGCAGCGGACCGTCATGGGCACCCTCGCGGACATCGCGCAGAGGGTGGCGGAGGCCGGGATACGGCCTCCGGCGGTGACCGTCGTCGGGGAGGTGGTCCGGCTGCGGGAGGAGGGGCTCGCCTGGTACGAGGCGCGGCCGCTGTTCGGGCGGCGGGTGGTGGTCACCCGGGCCCGGGCGCAGGCGGGGGAGCTCTCGCGGCGGCTGGAGGAGCTGGGCGCCGCCGTGGTGGAGTTCCCGACCATCGAGATACGGCCCCCCAGGGACTTCGGGCCGCTGGACGAGGCGATCAGGGGCCTCGACTCCTTCGACTGGCTGGTCTTCACCAGCGTGAACGGGGTCGAGGCGTTTCTGGAGCGGCTGGCCTCTCACGGGCTCGACGTGCGGGCGATCCCGCGGGGGGCCAGGATCGCCGCCATCGGGCCCGCCACGGCGGGCCGGGTGCGGGAGGCGGGGCTGCGGGTGGACGTGGTCCCGAGGGAGTACCGCGCCGAGGCGCTGCTGGAGGAGATCTCGGGGGAGCCGCTGCGTGGCAGGCGCGTCCTGATCCCGCGGGCCGCCCGGGCGCGGGAGGTGCTCCCCGAGCGGCTGCGGGAGGCCGGCGCGGAGGTCTCCGTCCCGCCGGCCTACGAGACGGTCCCCTCCGCCGAGGGGCGGGAGGAGCTCGCGCGCGGGCTCCAGGCCGGGGAGGTGGACTGCGTGACCTTCACGGCGAGCTCCACCGTCGAGAACTTCGTGGCGGCTTTCGGCGCGCGGGAGGCCGCCCGCCTCCTGGCCGGGACCCGGGTGGCCTGCATCGGCCCCATAACCGCCGCCGCGGCCCGGGAGCGCGGCCTCCGGGTAGACGTCGAGGCCGGGGAGTACACTATAGAGGGGTTGGTGAGGGCGGTGGCCGGGCTCTTCGCCGCCCGCGCGCCGCAAGAGAGGGTAGGGTGACGAGAATGGCATTTCCGGTTCAGAGGATGCGCAGAACCCGCCGCACCGCGCCCCTGCGGGGGCTGGTGCGCGAGACCGAGCTCTCCGTGGGCGACCTGGTCTACCCCATCTTCGTCGCCGCGGGGGAGGACGTCCGCAACCCGGTCGATTCCATGCCGGGCGTCTTCCAGCTCTCCATAAACCACGCGGTGGAGGAGGCCAGGGAGGTTTACCGGCTCGGCATCCCCGCGGTGCTCCTCTTCGGCATCCCCGAGCAGAAGGACGAGGCCGCGACGGGGGCCTACGACCCGGAGGGCATCGTCCAGCTCGCCACCCGCGCCATAAAGGATGCCGTGCCGGAGCTGGTGGTCATAACCGACGTGTGCCTGTGCGAGTACACCAGCCACGGCCACTGCGGGGTGGTGGAGAAGGAGACCGGCGAGGTGCTCAATGACGTCACCCTCGAGCTGCTCGCCCGCACCGCCGCCTCCCAGGCGGAGGCCGGGGCGGACATCGTCGCCCCCTCGGACATGATGGACGGCCGGGTGGCGGCCATACGCAGCGAGCTGGACAGCGAGGGCTTCCACAACACCCCGATCATGGCCTACGCCGCCAAGTACGCCTCCTCCTTCTACGGCCCCTTCCGGGAGGCCGCCGAGAGCGCCCCCGCCTTCGGCGACCGGCGCTCCTACCAGATGGACCCCGCCAACGCCCGGGAGGCGCTGCTTGAGGTGGAGCTGGACGTCGAGGAGGGGGCGGACATCGTGATGGTCAAGCCCGCCCTGCCCTACCTGGACGTGGTCCGCAGGGTGAGGGAGGCGACCAACCTCCCGCTCGCCGCCTACAGCGTGAGCGGGGAGTACGCCATGATAAAGGCCGCCTCCCAGAACGGCTGGCTGGACGAGAGGTCGGCCGTGCTGGAGGCGCTCACGGGGATAAAGCGCGCCGGGGCGGAGATCATCATCACCTACTTCGCCCCGCAGGTGGCCCGCTGGCTCTCGGAGTAGGCTCGGGAGGGGGAGGAGAACGTTGAGCGGCTTGCAGGAGGCCCGCCTCCGGCTCGCCCGGGACCGCTCGGCCCGGCTGATGGAGCGCGCGGTGCGCCGGATGCCGGGCGGGGTGAACAGCCCGGTGCGGGCCTTCCGCTCCGTGGGCGGCGACCCGCTGTTCATGGAGCGGGGCGAGGGGCCCAGGATCTTCGACGCCGACGGCAACGCCTACATAGACTACGTCATGAGCTACGGCCCGCTCCTTCTGGGCCACGCCCCGCCGGAGGTGGTGGGGGCCGTGGAGCGGGCGGCCCGCCGGGGCACCACCTTCGGCGCGCCCACCCGGCTGGAGGTGGAGCTCGCCGAGCTGGTGTGCGAGGCGGTCCCCTCCGTGGAGGTCGTGCGGATGGTCAACTCGGGCACCGAGGCCACCATGAGCGCCGTGCGCCTGGCCCGGGGCTACACCGGGCGCGAGAAGATCCTGAAGTTCGACGGCAACTACCACGGCCACGGCGACGCCCTGCTCGTCTCCGCCGGGAGCGGGGTGGCCACGCTGGGGCTTCCCGACAGCCCCGGCGTGACGCCGGGGGCCGCCCGGGACACCGCCGTCCTGCCCTACAACGACCTGGAGGCGGTGCGGGAGCTCTTCGAGGAGCGGGGGGAGGAGTTCGCCGCCGTCATCCTGGAGCCCGTGGCGGGGAACATGGGCTGCGTCCCCCCGGAGGAGGGCTTTCTGGAGGGCCTGCGCGAGATAACCGCCGCCTGCGGGGCGCTCCTGATCTTCGACGAGGTCATGACCGGGTTCCGGGTCTCCCGCGGCGGGGCGCAGGAGCGCTACGGCGTGGTCCCGGACCTCACCTGCCTGGGCAAGGTCATCGGCGGGGGGCTCCCCGTCGGGGCCTACGGGGGGCGGCGCGAGATCATGGAGCGCGTCGCCCCCGCCGGCCCCGTCTACCAGGCCGGGACCCTCTCGGGCAACCCGCTGGCCATGTCCGCCGGGCTGGCCACCCTGCGCAGGACCGGGGAGCCCGGCTTCTACGAGCGGCTGGAGGAGCTCGGCGCCCGCTGGGAGCGCGGGATGCGGGAGGCCGCCTCCGGCTCCGCCGTCCCCGTGACGGTGAACCGGGTGGGCTCGATGGTGAGCCTCTTCTTCGCCTCCGGGCCGGTCCGGGACTTCGCCTCCGCCGCCGCCTCTGACGCGGAGCTCTTCAAGGACTTCTTCTGGCACATGCTCTCGCGCGGCGTGTACCTGGCCCCCAGCCAGTACGAGGCGGGCTTTATCTCGCTCGCCCACTCCGAGGAGGAGATAGACCGGACGGTGGAGGCCGCCGCCGAGTGGTTCGCCGGGAGGCGGGCTTGAGCGGCGCCCCGCCGGGGAGAACGCCCGCGGCCTCCCTGAAGCGCGTCTTTCTGCGGGCCGCCTCCGGTCTGCCCGGCGAGGATCCCCGCGTTCCGGTCGTCGCCGAGGCGCTCGAGCTGCTGCAGCGGGGCTTCGACGCCCACTACGCGGCGGGCCCCGCCACCGACGAGCGGGTGCTCGTCGGGGACGACGAGTACGCCCGGGCGGTCGAGACCATAGCCCGGCTGGACGAGCCGCGCTTCGTGGCGGTGGCGAGCCGCATGATCCGGGACGGCGCGGGCCGCATAGCCGCCGGGGGGCGGGTGGACCTCGAGATGTGGACCCCGCACCTCGCCGGGCTCCTCGACATCGTCTCCGGCGAGGGGCGGGAGGCCTCCGAGCGGAGGATCCGGGCGGCGGGGTACGGGAGTTGAGCGGGGCGCGCGGCGGCCGGCTTCCGGCCGGGGAGGAGCGGGCCCGGCTGGTGCGCGAGATGTTCGACCGCATCGCCGGGCGCTACGAGCTGCTCAACGCGCTCATGACCGCCGGGCTCTACCGGCGCTGGAACGCGGCGGCGGTGCGCGCCTCGGCGGTGCGCCCCGGCGACCGGGTTATAGACCTGGCCTGCGGGACCGGCTCGCTCACCCGGGCGCTGGCCCGGAGGGTGGGCCCGCAGGGGTACGTGCTCGGGGTGGATTTCTCGCCCGGCATGCTCCGCCGGGCGCGGGGCGGGCCGAACATCGAGTACAGGATCGGGGACGCCACCGACCTGGGCTGGGTGGAGACCGCGAGCTTCGACGCCGCCACCATAGCCTACGGCGCCCGCAACATCCCCGACCTGGACGCCCTCTTCTCCGAGATGGCGCGGGTGGTGCGGCCCGGCGGGGCGGTGGTCTGCCTGGAGATAGCCCGTCCGCAGGGCCGCCTGTTCGCCGCCTTCTACGGGCTCTGGTTCGACCGGATCGTCCCCCGCCTCGGGGCGGCCGTCTCCGGGGACCCCGGCGCCTACTCCTACCTGCCCGAGTCAGTAAGAGAATTCGTGGCGCCCGGCGTTTTAGCTGGCATAATGGAGCGTAATGGATTACAAGATGTTACATGGAGGCGGCTTGCGGGCGGCATCATCACGCTCCACCGGGGCATCCGCGGCTTCGTGGAGGGGGGAGGGTAGCCTGAGGTCCGCGCTGCCGGAGGGGGTCTTCGGGCTTCTGGACGGGGTGGAGGCCCGCCTGCGGGAGGTGGGCGGCGCGGCCCCCGGGGGGCTGGCCCGCCCGGCCCTGGAGGCGCTCACCTCGGGGGGGAAGCGGCTGCGGCCGCTGCTCTTGCTGCTGAGCGCGGGGATCGGCGCGCCGGTCTGGGAGGAGGCGCTGCGGGCCGCCGCCGCCACGGAGGTGCTCCACACCGCGACGCTCATCCACGACGACATAGTGGACAAGGCCAAGAGCCGCCGGGGGGCGCCGACCACCGTGGCCCGCTACGGGCGGGAGGTCGCGGTGGCAACCGGGGACTACCTGTTCGCCGAGGCCTTCGCGGCGCTCTCGTCCATCGGCGACCCGCGCGTGATCCGGGAGTTCGCCGAGGCCTCGCGCGGGCTGGCGGCGGGGGAGCTGGAGCAGTTCAGGGCCAGCGGGGGGCCGGTGGACGTCGAGGACTACCTGGAGCACATAAAGCTCAAGACCGCCGGGCTTTTCAGGGCGGCGTGCGTGGCCGGGGGGACGCTCGGGGGGCTGTCGCTGCCGCAGATAGACGCGCTGGCCACCTACGGGCAGGCGCTCGGGCTGGCCTTCCAGATGTCCGACGACGTCATGGACCTGGTGGGGAAGCCCGGGATCATGGGCAAGGGCATCGGCACGGACCTGGCCGAGGGGACGGTGACGCTCCCGATAATCTTCGCGCTCAGGGAGGGGGACGCGGAGACGATCCGGAGGGTTCTCGCCACGCCCCGCCCCGACCCGGAGCTTCTGGAGGCCGGGATAGAGGCGGTCCTGGACACCGACGCCGTGGCCAGGACCGAGGCCTGGGCGCGGGAGGAGATCGGGACGGCCCTGCGGGGGCTGGAGGCGCTGCCGGCCTGCCCGGAGCGGGCGTTTCTGGAGGTGATCGCCGCCGAGGTCGTGGGGAGGGACGTCTAGGGTGGAGGGCGCGCGGGGGGAGATACTGGCGTCCCGGGTCCTGTTCCCGGTCACGGCCCCGCCCCTGCGGGAGGGCGGGGTTCTGGTACGGGACGGCAGGATCCTGGCGGTGGGGCGCCTCGAGGAGCTGCGCCGGGAGCACCCCGGGCTTCCGGTCCGGCACTTCGGGGAGCGCGCCATCGTGCCCGGGGCGGTCAACGTCCACGCGCACCTCGGCTTCCGGCGCAAGGACCGTCCCGAGGGGGGCTCCTTCTCGCGGTGGCTGGCCAGGCTCATCGAGCGGCTTCCGGAGAAGGAGGCCTGGACGGCGGAGGCCGCCCGCGACTCGGCCCGGGAGGCGATAGAGGCCGGCACCACCTTCATGGCGGAGTCCTCGCCCTACGGGGAGTGCCTGCCGCAGCTGGCCGCGAGCGGGCTGGCGGGCTTCGTCTTCGCAGAGTTCTTCCCGCACGAGATCGGCGGGGGCACCCCGGAGGAGGCCGTGGAGCACATAGTGGGGAGGGTGCGGGAGCTGCGGGGGGGGCTGCCGGAGCGGGTGGAGGCGCACGTGAGCGTTCACGCCCCGTACACGGTGGACCCCGAGTCCTCGCGCCTCGCCGCCCGCCGGGTGAGGGAGCTGGGCTGGAGGCTCGCCATACACCTCTCCGAGAGCCCGGAGGAGGTGGAGTTCGTCCGGGATGGGACGGGGGGGCTCAAGGACATCTTCGCCCGCAACGACTGGGGCGGGGTCGGGCTCTCGCCGGTGCGCTACGCCGAGCGGGTGGAGCTGCTCGGCCCCGAGACCATCGCTGCGCACCTCGCCACCGGGGTCTCCGAGGAGGACGTCGCGGTGCTGGCCCGGACGGGCGTCGCCGCGGCCCACTGCCCCCGGTCCAACGAGTACCTGGGGTGCGGGGTCTCCCCCGTGCCGCTGATGCTGGCCAGCGGGGTGCGGGTGGGGATGGGGACGGACGGGCTTTGGAGCAGCCCCAGCATGAACCTCTTCGAGGAGACCCTCGCCGCCGTGAGGCTGCACGGCTTCGACGGCGAGACCGGGCTGCGGCTCGCCACCCACGGGGGGGCGCGGGCGCTCGGGCTGGAGGGGGAGGTCGGGAGCCTCGAGGCCGGGAAGTGGGCGGATCTCGCCGTGGTGGACGCCTCGCCCGGGGCCGGGCCGGACCCCGCCCGGGAGGTGCTCGAGGCGGCGGCGGGGGGAGGGGTGGTCGCCACCGCCGTCGGCGGCCGCTTTCTGCACGACCGGAGCGGGTCCTGAGGGCCTTTTCGGCCATCCGCCCGGCGGCTTGATATACAATCAGGGCCGTCATGATGATCAACCGCGAGAGGATCAGCTTCTGGGCCCGTCTCTTCGCCATCGGGCTCTCGGTGATCTTCATCGGTTCTTTCGTGCTGTTCGGGATCGGCTCCAACGTCAGCTACAACATCTTCGACCTCATCGGGGGGCAGGACCAGCGGCAGACGCAGACCTCCGGCGGCGGGCTCGAGGAGCAGATAGCCCGCGCCGAGCGGCAGGTGGAGGAGGACCCCGGCGACGCGGAGGCGGTGACCCGCCTCGCCGCGCTCTACTACCAGGCCGGGAGGCTGGACGACGCCGCGCGGGTGCTGGAGCGGGGCCGCGAGCGCTCCCCGAAGGACCCGGAGCTCGCGATGCTGCTCGGCCAGATCCGCGCGCAGCAGGCCGAGTCCGCTTCGGGCGAGAAGGAGCGCAGGAGGCTCTACGCCGGGGCCGCCGAGGCCTTCGCCGCGGCCGCGAAGCTGGAGCCGGGGAACGCGGAGGCCTTCCTGTTCGCGGGCAACGCCTACGACGCGGCGGACATGCCCGGGCAGGCCATAAAGTACTGGAACGGCTACCTGGAGCTGGAGCCGAGAGGGGAGCAGGCCAAGGCGGTGAAGGAGAGGATCTCCGCGCTCCTCCGCGGGGGCGGGGAGGGGGGCGGCGCGTGATCCGCCGTTCCCTCCCAGGGCGTATAATTACCGACCGAGCGAAGGCTAGGCAGGAGGCACCATGATCCCGGCAAACTTCGGCGGAACCGAGCTGATCATCCTACTGGTCATCATCCTCTTGCTCTTCGGGGCCAAGCGCATCCCCGAGCTCGCCCGGGGCCTCGGGACCGGCGTGCGGGAGTTCCGCAAGGGCACGAGCGGCGCCTACGAGGAGCTCGAGGAGAAGAAGGGCGAGGAGGAGAAGGACGAGGGCGGCAAGAAGGAGGCCGAGGCCTCCGGTCGGGGGGAGGAAGAGCAGCAGGCCCGGGCCGCCGGCGAGGCCGGGCGCAAGCAGGGCTGAGCCCCCCGCGAGCTCTCTGCTGCGCTAACGGAGGTCTTCAGGCCCGATGGCACGTCTGCGCGCCGCCCTGACCCGCCCGCGCGACGAGGCGCGGATGACCATAATCGAGCACCTGGACGAGCTTCGCTCCAGGATCATCAAGGTCGGGGTGGTGTTCGTGGCCGCGGCCGTGGTCGCGTGGTTCTTCCGGGAGGACATCTTCTACTTCCTGCTCGCCCCGGCCGAGGACTCGCTGCACGGCAGGCTGAACTTCACCTCGGTCACCGAGGCGGTCTTCGCGGACATCAAGCTCGCGCTCTACACCGCCTTCGTGTTCACCATTCCGGTCTTTCTCTACCAGGCGTGGGCGTTCGTGGCCCCGGCGGTGGGGGAGATGGGGCGGCTGTTCACCTACACCCTCATAGCGCTCGCCTCCTCCCTGTTCATCGCGGGGGTGGCCTTCGGCTACTTCGTGGTGCTCCCCATCGGGGTGAACTTCCTGCTCGACTGGGACCCCGAGCGTTACAACGCCCTCATCACCTCCGACAGGTACATGGCCTTCGTCACCCGCTTTCTGCTGGCCTTCGGGATAGTCTTCGAGCTTCCGGCGGCCACCTACGTGGGGGCCAAGCTGGAGCTCGTAAACGCCCCGCTGCTGCGCAGGTACCGCAGGCACGCCATCGTGGTCAACGCGCTGCTCGCCGCCGGTCTCACGCCGGGGCAGGACCCGTTCAGCATGATCCTGATGGCGCTCCCCATGATCCTGATGTACGAGCTCTCCATCATCATCGCCCGCTACGTGAACCCGGTCTCAGACGTCCCGGAGCGGCTCGAGGAGGACGGTCGCCCGCCGGAGCGGGTCGGGGAGCGGGACCTCTAGCCCAGCAGGACGCCCAGGCTGTAGAGCACCCCGAAGAGCAGGTGCAGCCCGGCCGTGCGCTTGACCACGGCGTCCAGCCGGGCGGGCTGCGTGGAGGAGGCTATGCCCCGCCAGAGCGAGCGCGCCAGGGGGAGGCTCAGGAGCGCCGCGAGGCAGGCGGCGGGGACGGTGCCGGCCAGAACCAGCGCCAGCGCCGAGACGTAGGCCTCGGCCAGGAGGGCGCGGTAGACCAGGATGCCGCCGCGCCTCCCCAGGACGATCGGCAGCGTCCTGCGTCCCCCGCGCCGGTCGGAATCCATGTCCCGGATGTTGTTGGCCAGGAGGATCGCGGCGACAAGCCCCCCGATGGGGAGGGCGGCCAGCGCGACGTGGGCCGGGAAGCTGCTCGCGGTCTGCACCGCGTAGGAGATCACCACGATCAGGACGCCCATGAACACGAACACCGCCGCCTCGCTCAGGGCGGTGTAGGCGATGGGCCGGGGGCCGGCCGAGTAGAGGTAGCCGCCGAGGGCGCTCAGGCAGCCGAGCAGGAGTATCGGCCAGCCGCCCACGTAAACCAGGTACAGGCCGAGAAAGAGCGCCGCCGTGTAGCAGAGGAGCGCCCCCAGCAGGACCGACCGGGCGTGCACGCGCCCGTGGACTATCGAGCCGGCGATGCCGACCGCCTCCGCCGTGTCCAGGCCCCGTTTCTCGTCGTAGAACTCGTTGAACATGTTGGTGGCCGCCTGGATCAGGACGCTCGCCAGAAGCATCGCCAGGAACGGCCCCCAGGAGAAGCTCCCGGCCTCGTGGGCCAGCGCGCCGCCCAGCAGCACCGGCACCGCGGAGGCGGTGAGGCTGAAGGGCCGCGCCAGGCGGAACCACTCGGCCGCGGCTCCCCCCTGCGCCTTTCTGTCTCTGCTCTGCTCCATGCGGGCGGTCTCTCCGCGGAGATTCTGTAGCGGCGGCGGGGATTTTTCAATCGCCTGCGGGAAGACTTGGAGGGGCTTTTGTGGTAGAAACCGCATTCGTGGACGCTGGCCGCAAGAGGGCATCTGCGGGTTCCTACCTCCGACTGGCCCGGCCCAAGCAGTGGACCAAGAACGGTTTCGTGCTCGCGGGGCTGGTCTTCTCGGGGGAGGCCTTCGTGCCTTCCTCGGTCGCCTCGGCGCTGCTGGCCTTCGCCGCCTTCTGCGCGCTCTCGGGGGCGGTCTACGCCGTCAACGACGTGCTCGACGTGGAGGAGGACCGCAAGCACCCGCGCAAGCGCCTCCGGCCGGTGGCCAGCGGGGAGATCCCGCCGCGCGCCGCGGTCGCCTTCGCGGCGGCGCTCGCGGCGGCGGGGCTCGCCGCCGGCTTCTACGTGGGGGTTGGCGTGGGGGTCTCCGGGGTCGCCTACCTGCTGCTGCAGGCGCTCTACACCGGGGTGCTCAAGCACCTCGCGATCCTCGACGTCATGTCCATCTCGGCGGGCTTCATCATCCGGGCGCTCGCGGGGGCGCAGGCGGTGGGGAGCCCCATCTCCCCGTGGCTGCTGGTGTGCACCGGGCTCCTGACCCTGTTCCTGGGCTTCACCAAGCGCCGCTACGAGCTGGCCTCGCTGGGCGACGGGGCGGCGGTGCACCGGCGGAACCTCAAGGACTACTCGGTGCCGCTGCTCGACGAGATGATGAACATAATGCTCGCCGCCACCATAATCGCCTACTCCCTCTACACCTTCTTCGTGTACGCCAACGGGGAGCAGATCTTTATGATGGCCAGCATCCCGTTCGTGGTCTACGGGGTGCTGCGCTACATGCTCCTCGTGCACCGGGACGGGGGCGGCAACCCGGACACCCTGCTGCTCAGGGACCGGCCGCTCCAGGTCACGCTGCTGCTGTGGCTCGCCGTCGTGATGTTCGTCCTGTACTTTCTGTGATGGAGCGGCTGTGGCGCAACCTGATCCTGGCGCTCGCCCTCGGGGTGGCGGTCTTTGTGGCGATCACCGTGTTCGCCGGCCTGGAGGAGCTCGCGGCGGCCGCCGCGAGCTTCGACTACTCCCTGATCCCCGCGATCCTCGCCCTGGTGAGCCTCTCCTACGTGGGGCGCTTTGTGCGGTGGCTGTACTACCTGCGGCTGCTCGGCGTCTCGGTGCCGCTGGGGACGAACGCCGCGATCTTCGCCGCCGGCCTCTCGATGACGGTCTCGCCGGGCAAGCTCGGCGAGGTGCTCAAGAGCGTCTTCGTCCGCCAGGTCTCCGGGGACCCCGTGGCGCGGACCGCGCCGGCGGTCGTGGCCGAGCGGGTCACCGACGGGACCGGGATGCTGGTGTGGGGGCTTCTGGGGGCGCTCGCCTTCAGCTTCGGGCCGGGGCTCCTGATCTTCTTTCTGCTCTTTACAGCCCTCGGCATCGCCGTGCTGCGCTCGAAGCGGCTCTCGCTCTTGGCCGAGCGGGTTCTCTCCGGGGTGCCGCTGCTGCGGCGGCTGGTCCCCCACCTGCACGACTTCCACGCCTCCTCCAACCAGCTGCTCGCCGCCCGGCCGCTGGCGGTGGCCACGGGGATCAGCTTTCTCTCCTGGGGCCTGGAGTGCACCGCCGTCTACCTGTGCTCGGTGGCCGCCGGCGCGGACAGCCCCTTCCTCGTGGTGGTCTTCATCTTCGCCATCAGCTCCATCGCCGGGTCGCTGAGCATGCTGCCCGGCGGGATAGGCGCGGCCGAGGCGGGGCTCGCCGTCATGTTCGTCACCGTGGCGGGGCTGGCCAGGGGGCCGGCCGCCGCGCTGACCTTCGTGATCCGGCTCGCCACCCTGTGGTACGCGACCGCGATCGGGGTGGTCGGGCTGCTCGTGGTCCGCGCCCTCCTCGGCGACCGGGAGGGGGTCGGGGCTACAAAGTAACCCATTGTGTTATAAATTGAGACAAGATGCGACTAATAATCTCTGAGAAAGCCAACGCCGCAAGGAAGATAGCCCAGTTTCTCGCCGAGGGCCCGGTGAAGGAGGGCAAGCACCGCAGCGTGCCCTACCACACCTTCACCTGGCGCGGGGAGGAGTGCGTCTCCGTCGGCCTCAAGGGGCACGTGCTCAACCCGGAGTATCCGGAGGAGTACTCCAACTGGCAGAAGGTGGACCCCCGGGAGCTGATAGACGCCAGGATCCTCAAGTCGGTCTCCGAGAAGGGGGTGGCCGCCGCGGTCAGGTCGCTGGCGAAGAAGGCCGACCGGGTGATCATCGCCACCGACTTCGACCGGGAGGGCGAGCTGATCGGGGTGGAGGCCCTCTCGCTGGCCTTCGAGGCGAACCCGGCGCTCATGGACCACGTGGAGCGGGCCCGCTTCTCGGCCCTGACCAAGGGGGAGGTGACCCGCGCCTTCGAGAACCTGGTGGAGGTCTCGAGGGAGCTGGCCGACGCGGGCGAGGCCCGGCAGGATATAGACCTGATCTGGGGCGCCACCCTGACCCGGTGGGTCTCCCGGGCGGTGAAGCGCTACGGGAGCGCCTTCCTCTCCGTGGGCCGGGTGCAGAGCCCCACGCTGGTGCTGATCGCGGAGCGCGAGCTGGAGCGCCGGGCGTTCGTCCCGGAGCCTTACTGGGAGGTGGAGGCGAGGCTGCAGAACGGCGGCGGGCCTTTCGTCGCCCGGCACGCCCGGGGGCGCTTCAAGGAGGAGGCGGAGGCCCGCCGGGCGCTGGAGAACCTCTCGGAGACGGCGGTGGTGACGGAGGTTCGCCAGCGGGAGGCCACCCGCCCCGCCCCGGCGCCGTTCAACACGACGGCCTTCCTCACGGCGGCGGCGAACATCGGCGTCAGCCCCTCCCGCGCGGCCCGGATCGCGGAGGACCTGTACACCGAGGGCTATATCTCCTACCCGCGCACGGACAACACGGTCTACCCGGAGTCGCTGGACCTGCGGGAGGTGCTGGGCTTCCTCGCGGAGGTCGAGGGCGTGGGGGACTACGCCGGGAGGCTGCTGGGGGCCGGGCGGCTGACGCCGACCCGCGGCCGGCGCCAGACCACCGACCACCCGCCGATCTACCCGACGGGCAGGGCCTCCCGCGCCGAGCTGCGCGAGGACCAGTGGAAGATCTACCAGCTCGTCGTGCGCCGCTTTCTGGCGACGCTCTCCGGCCCGGCGAAGACGCTGCGCACCACGCTGCGCTTCGAGTCGGGCGGCGAGCCGCTGGTCGCGGGCGGCACGGTGGTGACGGAGGAGGGCTGGCTCGCGGTCTACCACTACGGGCGGCGCCGGGACGAGGAGCTGCCGCGGCTCTCGAAGGGCGACGAGGTGCGGGTGGCGGAGGCGGAGCTGCTCGCCAAGGAGACCCAGCCCCCGGGTCGCTACGGCCAGGGGCGGCTCATCCGGCTCATGGAGGATCTGGGCCTGGGCACCAAGGCGACCCGCCCGGGCATCATCCAGAACCTCTACGACCGGGGCTACATCCACGGCGACCCCATCGTCCCCACGGAGACCGGGATGGCGGTCGCGAAGGCCCTCAAGGACTTCGCCTCCGAGATAGCCTCCCACGAGATGACCGCGCGGCTGGAGAAGAGCATGGACGCGATCTCGGAGGGCCGGGTGAGCAAGGACTCCGTGGTGGAGGAGTCGCGGGAGCTGCTCCGCCGGGTCTACGACCACCTGGAGAGCTCGGAGGAGAAGTTCGCGGATATCGTCTGGAATGGTATCCGGGGCGACGAGACGCTGGGGCCCTGCCCGAACTGCGGCCGCAACCTGGTGGTGCGCCGCAACCGCCGCAACCGGAAGCGCTTCGCCGGCTGCGAGGGCTACCCGGAGTGCCGCACCACCTTCCCGCTGCCCCAGAAGGGGGATATCATCCCCCTGGGCACCGCGTGCGAGGCCTGCGGGCTCCCGGAGATAAAGGTCCTCGGCGGCCGCAGGCCGTGGGTGACCTGTATCAACATGGACTGCCCGAAGAAGCAGGAGCAGCGGCGCTCCAGAGAGGAGACGCAGGCGGGAGGTGAGGAGCCATCGGAGGGGCAGAGAGACCGAAAGAGGCTGGAGAAGTCCACCACATAGCCCGCCGCCTGCGCCTGCCGGAGCGCCGCGAGGCGCAGGTTCCCCCTCCCCCCGCCGCGCGCCTCGCCGGCCTCCTTCTCCTCTGGACGATCGCCGCCACCGTCTGCTATGCTGCCACCCTGTAGTTAAGATTTGTTAAAGAAATTTGAGATAGACGGAGGATGGAGGGCTTGGCTCCGGTAATAGGGGTAACGGCGACTCTGAAGGAGGACACCGAGCGGGTCGCCGAGCGCCCGCTGGGGCGCTTTGTTCGGGCGGACGCGGACTACGTGGAGGGCGTGGTCGAGGCCGGCGGGGTTCCGGTGGTGCTTGCGCCGGTGGCCGGGCCCGGGGCGGCCGAGACCCTGGTGAGTGGTCTCGACGGGCTCCTGCTCAGCGGGGGCAGCGACCTGGAGCCATCC
>Ga0068704_100420_pt1 | contig 14528 bp, 10 predicted proteins | sample CeladaPassaD2F12_FD_62225 | JGI IMG/M metagenome (GOLD analysis project Ga0068704, IMG submission 62225) | Cellulose-adapted microbial communities from the Joint BioEnergy Institute, USA - Passage D2F12 | ecosystem: Engineered > Bioreactor > Continuous culture > Unclassified | place: USA, Joint...
GAGCCGAGGATGACCGGGAGCGCCTCGGGCCGGGCCCCGGGGTACTGGCCGTAGGTGACGAAGAGGTCGCGGCGGTTGAGCGCCGCGGCGTGCAGCCGTATGAGGGTCTCGCCCGGACCCGGCTGCGGGTCCGGCACCTCCTCGTAGCGCAGCCCCGCGGGGCCGTTGCCGATCTCGTGCAGCCTCATGGCCTTCATGCGGGCATCTCCCTCCTCTCTCTTCCGCGTGCGGGCACCCCTGACGGACACATCCTACGATGCCCGCGCGGCGCGCGCAGGAAACCTCGGGGGGAGCCGGGCGCCGGGAAACCCCCGACGCCCGGTCCGGTTCCTCCTACCCGGCGCGGGAGGGGGCGAAGGCCTGGGTGCCCGTGATCTCGCGCCCCACGATGAGCGACTGGACGATGTCGGTGCCCTCGTAGGTGTAGACCACCTCCACGTCGGCGAGGTGCTTGCCGACGACGTGCTCGAGAAGCAGCCCGTTGCCGCCGAGGATGTCGCGGGCCTCGAGGCATACCTGCCGGGCCTTCTTGGCGGTGTGCATCTTGGCCAGGGAGGCCATCCCGCCGGTCATCTTGCCCTGCTCGAAGAGCTGCGCGAGCCGGAAGCAGATGAGCTGCATGGCGGTTATCTCGGAGAGCATGTTGGCGAGCTTGTTCTGGATGAGCTGGTAGCTCTCCAGCGGCCGGGTGAAGATCCTGCGCTCCTTCGCGTAGGCCAGGGCGGCCTCGTAGGCGGCCACGGCGTGGCCCACGCCCTCCCAGGCCACCCCGTAGCGGGTGGCGGTGAGCACCTTGGAGGTGTCCTTGAAGGAGTTGGCCCCCTCCAGCTTGTTCTCGTGCGGGACCCTGACCCCCCGCAGCTCTATCTCGGCCTGCCAGACGGCCCGCTTGCCGGTCTTGCCCTTTATGACCTCGGCGGAGAAGGCCTCCCCGGCCTCCTCCCGCTCGACCACGAAGCCCTTCACCTCCCCGTCGGAGAGGTCGCGGGCCCAGACGATGACGAGGTCGGCGAAGGAGGCGTTGCCGATCCACTTCTTCCGCCCGTCGAGCACCCACTCGTCCCCTTCCCGCCGGGCGGTGGTCTCCAGCATCACCACGTCGGAGCCGTGCTCGGGCTCGGTGAGCCCGAAGGCCCCTATCTTCTCCATCCGCGCCATGGAGGGGAGCCACCGCTGCTTCTGCTCCTCGCTGCCGAGCATGGCTATGGTGCCCATCGCAAGCCCGGAGTGCACCCCGTAGAAGGTGTTGATGCTCCCGTCGGCCCGCGCCAGCTCCGCCGCGACGATCCCCTCGGCGAGCCGGCTGAGCCCGGGACAGCCGTAGCCCCGGATGGCCCCGCCCACTATCCCGAGGTCGGCGAACTTCCCGACCAGCTCGAAGGGAAACTCCTCCCTGTTCCAGTAGTCGCCTATTACAGGCAAAACCTCCTTCTCGCAGAAGGCCCTGACCCGCTCCCGCACCTCGCGCTCCTCCTCGCCGAGAAGCTCGTCGAGCAGGTAGTAGTCCGTCGCGCTCATCAGTCCCTCCGCTCTCGTGAGCACCCGCAACCTCCTTCCAACCTCCGGTCGACGAAATGTTATCATAATTGATAATACTCAAAACTGATAACCTCTGTGAAAGGAAGGGGTGAGATGCGTCCGGAGGCAGAGGAGCTCGGAGGGATAGGGAACCTGGTTGAGGCCCTGCACCGGAACGCCGTGGGGCGCGGGGGCAAGGGTGCCCTGCACCGCAAGGTCGGGGGGCGGTGGGAGGCCGTCTCCTACGGGGAGCTCTACGGGATGGTGCGGGACTTTGCCGCCGGGCTGGCCGGGCTCGGGGTCGGCCGGGGGGACAGGGTCGGCCTCATCGCGCGCAACCGGGTCGAGTGGGCGGTGACCGACTTCGCGGTGCAGAGCCTCGGGGCGGCGACGGTGCCGGTCTACCCGACGCTGGAGCCGGAGCAGGTGGCGCACATCCTCGCCGACTGCGAGGCCCGGGTGGTCGTGGTCGAGGACGGGGAGCTGCTGGGGCGGGTCTCCTCGGCGAGGGGGGAGCTTCCGGCGCTGGAGCACGTGGTCGTGATGGAGGGGGAGGGGGCCACCCTCTTTGAGGAGGTGCTGCGGGAGGGGCGGGAGCGGCCCCTCGAGGGCTGGGAGGAGGGCTGGCGCTCGCTCGGCCGGGAGGACGTGGCGACGATCATCTACACCTCCGGGACGACCGGGAGGCCCAAGGGGGCCGTCCTCACCCACGGCAACATCCTCTCCAACCTGGAGGGCATCCAGGACGCGCTCACCGTCTACCCGGAGGACGTCTTTCTCTCCTTTCTGCCGCTCTCGCACGTCTTCGAGCGCACCTGCGGGCAGTTTCTCGCGCTCGGCGTCGGGGCGAGCGTCTACTACGCCGAGTCGGTGGAGAAGGTGCCGGAGAACCTGCGCGAGGTGCGGCCCACCGTCATGCCCAGCGTGCCCCGGCTCTACGAGAAGATGCACGACCGGGTGCGGGCCATGGTCGCCGGGGGTTCGCCGGTCAAGCGCTGGCTCTTCGGGCGGGCGGTGGCGGCCGGGAGGCGGCGCTACGAGGTTCTGGACCGGGGGGGCCGGCCGGGCCTGCCGCTGCGGGCCGCGCTCGCCGTCTACGACCGGCTCGTCTTCCGGCGGCTCAGGGAGGCCGTGGGCGGGAGGGTGCGCTTCTTCGTCTCCGGCGGGGCCAAGCTGGACGCCGAGGTGGGGAAGTTCTTCTACGCGGCCGGGATAAAGATCATGGAGGGCTACGGGCTCACCGAGACCTCGCCCGTCATCGCCTGCAACCGGCTCGAGAAGCCGCGCTTCGGGACCGTTGGGTTGCCGCTCTCCAATTTGGAGGTCAGGATCTCCCCGGAGGGGGAGATCCAGGTGCGGGGGCCGAGCGTCATGCGGGGGTACTTCCGGGACGAGCGGTCCACCGAGGAGGCCTTCACGCAGGACGGCTTCTTCCGCACCGGGGACATCGGCTCCTTCGACGAGGACGGCTACCTCACCGTGACCGACCGGCTCAAGAGCCTCATCGTGCTCAGCACCGGCAAGAACGTCGCCCCCCAGCCCATCGAGTCCGCGCTGGTCACGGCCCCCCACATCTCGCAGGCCGTGGTCGTCGGCGAGGGGCGCAAGTACGTCTCGGCCCTCGTGGTCCCCGACTACCGGGCCGTGCGGGCGACCCTCGGTGTGGGGGGGACCGACGAGGAGCTCGCCGGGGACGGGCGCGTGCAGCGGCTCATCGAGCGCGAGGTCGAGAAGGCCACGCGGGGGTTCGCCGACTACGAGCGGCCCAAGAAGGTCGCCCTGCTGCCGCGCGAGCTCTCGCAGGAGGCGGGGGAGCTCACCCCGACCCTCAAGGTCAAGACCCGGGTCGTGCAGCGGCGCTACGGGGGTTACATAGAGAGGCTCTATGCGTGAGCGGGAGGCCGGGCGGGCGACGCCGCGGGAGATCTTCATAGGGGAGGTCAAGACCCGGAGCATCTTCCCCCTGCTCATCCTCCATCTGGTCAGCAAGCGCCCCGAGTACGGCAACAGCCTGATCCGGAAGATCGGGGAGCTCACCGGCGGGGTCATGAGCGTCTCGCCCAACACCGTCTACCCGCTGCTGCGGCGGATGGAGGAGAAGGGCTACCTGACCGCCGAGTGGGAGGACCCGGACACCCGGAGCCGCCGGTTCTACACCATCACCCCGCGCGGCAGGGAGAAGTACGAGGAGATGAAGGAGCGTTTCGGGGAGCACCTGCTGCGGGTAAAAGAGGCGATCGAGGCGCTGCAGAAGGAGATCTATGGGTAGGGCGCCGGCCGTCAGGGAGTCCCCGAGGACCCGCCTGTTCCGGGCGGCGATGAACCTCTACCCGGCCTACCGGGGCACCGGGGGGAGGGTGGTGCGCATCTCCGCCGACTGGAGGGAGGTGCTGGTGCGGCTCCCGCTGAGCTGGAGGACCCGCAACTACGTGGGGACCATCTTCGGGGGGAGCATCTTCGCCGCGGTGGACCCCTTCTACGCCCTCATGCTCATGAAGAACCTCGGGGACGGGTACGAGGTGTGGGACAAGGCCGCCAGCGTCCGCTTCCGGCGACCCGGCCGGCAGACGCTGTACGCCAGGTTCGTGCTCGGGGAGGAGGAGATAGAGGCCGTGCGCGCGGCAACCGCCGGCGGGAGCCCCTCCGACCGCCGCTACACCGTCGAGCTGAAGACCGCCGCGGGGGAGGTGTGCGCCGTGGTGGAGAAGGTCGTCTACGTCAGGCGCAAGGCGCCGCGAGGACAACGGGAGGTGGGATGAGAAGGATACGCAAGGTCGCCGTTCTGGGAGCCGGCACCATGGGCGCCGCGATAGCCGCCCACTGCGCCAACGCCGGGCTCGAGGTGGAGCTCTTGGACATCGCTCCAGGAGAGGGGGAGGACAAGAACGCCGTCGTCAGGGCCGGCTTCGAGCGGATGCGGCAGGCCCGCCCCCCGGCGCTCATGAGCCAGCGGGTCGTCGAGAGGATCCGGCTCGGCAACTTCGAGGAGCACTTCGGGCGCGTGGCCGACGCCGACTGGGTCGTGGAGGCCATCGTGGAGCGGCTCGAGCCCAAGCGGGAGCTCATGGCCCGGGTGGAGGAGACGGCGCGGGAGGACGCCGTCGTCTCCTCGAACACCTCCGGCATCCCGCTGCGCAGCATCGCCGAGGGGCGCGGCGAGGGCTTCCGGCGCCGCTTTCTCGGGACCCACTTCTTCAACCCGCCGCGCTACCTCAAGCTGCTCGAGCTGATCCCCACCGGGGACACCGACCCCGAGGTCGTCCGGCGGATGCGGGACTTCGGCGAGCGGGTGCTGGGCAAGGGGGCCGTCATCGCCAAGGACACCCCCAACTTCATCGGCAACCGGCTCGGGAGCTTCGCCGGGATGCAGTCGGTGAGCTACGCCCTGGAGAACGGGTACGGGATCGAGGAGGTCGACGCCATAACCGGCCCCCTCATCGGGCACCCCAAGACCGCGACCTTCCGGCTCAACGACACCGTGGGGCTGGACATAGCCGTCGGCGTGGCCGAGAACCTCTACGAGCTGGTCCCCGAGGACGAGTCGCGCGAGGTCTTCAGGCCCCACCCCAAGCTGAAGGAGATGATCCGGCGCAACCTCCTCGGCAACAAGACCGGCGTCGGCTTCTACAAGCGGGTGCGGGAGGACGGGAAGACCGCCTTCTACGTGCTGGACCTCGAGACCTTCGAGCACCGGCCGCCGGAGAACCCGGAGGTCCCCATCGCCGAGGAGGCCCGCAGGCAGGGCGACCTCGCCTCCCGGCTGCGCTTTCTCGTGAGCAAGGCCGGCGAGGACCGGCACGCCCGCTACATCCGGGACACCCTGCTCCCCTACCTGGCCTACGCCTCCCGGCGGGTGCCGGAGATCTCCGACACCTTGGAGGACGTGGACCACGCGATGGAGTGGGGCTTCGGGCACGAGGCCGGGCCCTTCAGGACGTGGGACATGCTCGGCGTCGCCGAGACGGCGGAGCTGATGCGCTCCATGGGCCTGGAGGTCGCCCCCTGGGTCGCCGAGATGCTCGAGGCCGGCAACGCGAGCTTCTACCGGCGGGAGGGCGGCCGGGAGCTCGCCTACAGCCCGCTGCGCAAGGAGTACGTGCCGGTGCGGGAGGACCCGCTGGCCATCTCGCTGGACCGGCTGCGCGAGCAGGGCAGGGAGCTGGCCCGCAACGACTCCGCGAGCATCCTCGACCTCGGCGACGGGGTGCTCTGCCTGGAGTTCCACTCCAGGGGCAACTCCATAGACCGGGGCGTGATAGAGATGGGCTTCCGGGCGCTGCGGGAGCTGGAGCGCGAGGAGGTCGTCGGGCTCGTCGTCGGCAACGAGGGGCGCAACTTCTGCGTGGGGGCGAACCTCGGCGAGATCGCCCGGGCCGTCCGGAACGGGGGGGCCGGGCAGGTGGGCGAGAGCGTGGACGCCCTGCACCGGCTGCTCATGGGCTTCCGCTTCTCCGACAAGCCGGTCGTCGCCGCCCCGCGCGGCCAGACCCTCGGCGGGGGGCTGGAGATCTGCCTGCACGCCTCCCGGGTCGTCGCCGCGGCCGAGAGCTACATGGGGCTGGTGGAGGCCGGGGTGGGGCTCATCCCGGCCGGCGGCGGGACGAAGGAGATGGTGCGGCGGACCGTCTCGCGGGCGCTGCGCGAGGCCCCCAACAGCCCTCCGCTGCCCTTCCTGCAGAAGGCCTTCGAGACCATCGCCACCGCCCGCGTCTCCGGGAGCGCGCTCGAGGCGCGGGAGCTGGGCTTTCTGGACGAGGACGACCCGGTGGTGATGAACGCCGACCACCTCCTCCACCACGCCAAGGACGAGGTGCTGGACCTCGCCGACAGCCACACCCCCCCGGAGGGGGGCAACGACGTCTACGCCGCGGGCGTCCAGGCGCGGGCGGCGCTGCTCGTGGCGGTCCGGAGCATGCAGTGGGGCCGCTACGCCACCGAGTACGACGGCGTCATCGCCGGACACCTCGCCCGGGTGATGACCGGCGGGGATCTCACCATGCCGCAGTGGGTGCCCGAGGAGCACATCCTCCGGCTGGAGAAGGAGGCCTTCCTCTCGCTTCTGGGCAACCGGAAGACCCACGAGCGCATAGAGGCCATGCTCAAGACCGGCAAGCCCTTGAGGAACTAGGAGGAGGAACATGAAGGAAGCGGTCATCGTCTCGGGGGCCCGGACCGCCGTGGGGCGGGCTCCCCGCGGAACCCTGCGCGGGATGCACCCGGTGGACCTCGCCGCCGCCGCCATCGGCGAGGCCGTGCGCCGGGCCGAGGGCCTGGAGAGCGAGGAGATAGAGGACGTCATCCTGGGGTGCGCGATGCCCGAGGGGACCCAGGGCTACAACATCGCCCGGCTCGCCTCCCTGCGCGCCGGGCTCCCGGAGAGCGTCCCGGCGCAGACGGTCAACCGGTTCTGCTCCTCCGGGCTGCAGACCATCGCCATCGCCGCCGAGCGGATCATGGTGGGGCACGCCACGGCGGTGCTGGCCGGCGGGGTGGAGCACATGTCCTCCACGCTGGAGTTCCCCACCTTCGCGCCCAACCCGGCGCTGGTGGAGACCAACCCCGCCGTCTACATGGGGATGGGCTTCACCGCCGAGGAGGTGGCCCGCCGGTACAAGGTCTCGCGGGAGGACCAGGACGAGTTCGCCCTGCGCAGCCACACGCTGGCGAAGAGGGCGGTCGAGAGCGGGCTGTTCGACGAGGAGATCGTCCCGCTCGACGTGGAGTACGACTACCTGGACGAGGAGGGCAACCCGCAGCGCTTCAAGACGGTCTTCCGGCGCGACGAGGGGCCGAGGGACACCTCCATGGAGGCGCTGGCCAAGCTCAAGCCGGCCTTCCAGCAGGGGGGCACGGTGACCGCGGGCAACGCCTCCCAGCGCAGCGACGGTGCGGCCGCGGTGGTGGTGATGGAGCGGGAGGAGGCCGAGCGGCGCGGCCTCGAGCCCCTCGCCCGCTTTGTCGGGTTCGCGCTCGGGGGGGTGCCGCCGGAGATCATGGGCATCGGACCGGCGGTGGCCATCCCCCGGGCGCTGGAGCAGGCCGGGCTGAGGCTGGAGGACATAGACCTCATCGAGTTCAACGAGGCGTTCGCGGCGCAGGCTTTGGCGGTGATCCGGGAGGTAGGTCTCGACCTGGAGAGGACCAACGTGAACGGCGGCGCGATCGCGCTCGGCCACCCCATGGGCGCCACGGGCACCAAGCTCACCGTCCAGCTCATCCACGAGATGAAGCGGCGCGGCTCGCGCTACGGCATGGTCACGATGTGCATCGGCGGCGGGATGGGGGCGGCCGGGATCTTCGAGAACCTGCAGGGCTGACCCTCCCCTCGTTGGGGGGGCCGCTCCCTCCGGGGCCGGCCGCACCTCGCCGCGGCCGCCGGCTCCGGCGGGGGTGAGGGGGCCTCCTTCCGGCGAGGCCGCCCCGCCGCCGGGAGATGCGGAGCGCGGGCCGTCGGCCCGGGGCGAGCGCCAGAGGCTCTGCCGGACTCGCGCGGCAGGGCCTCTGGGAGGGTCAGCCCGGGGCGGGCTCTACGACGGCCCTCATCGAGCCCTTGCAGCGCGGGATCAGGGGGTCGGGGCCGAAGGACTGGATCTGGTCCCGCTTCAGCTCGGCCTCCTCCAGGTGGGTGGTCGCCACGACGGCCCGTCCGGTGGTGTCCACCTCCCTGGCCAGCTCGTAGCCCTTCCGGACCGGGTACCCGAAGAGCTTCCTGAGCATGAAGATCACGTACTCGTAGCTGTGGTCGTCATCGTCCAGCAGCACGACGTTGTAGGGCGGCAGGCCGCCGCTCTTTTCCCGCGATCTCCTTTTCGGCCGCGTCGCCGCGCCCGTCAACGCCCCTGCCACTCCGGCGCCCGCTTCTCCAGGAAGGCGCACATCCCCTCCTGCGCGTCGGCGAAGGTGGCGTTGAAGGACATCACCTCCTGGGCGTAGGCGTAGGCCTGCTCGGTGGGCATCTCGAGCTGCCGGTAGAAGGCCTGCTTGCCGACGCCCACCACGAGCGGGCTCGCCGCGCAGATCTTCCGCGCCAGCTCCAGCGTGGCCCCCTCCAGCTCCTCCGGCGGGACCACCCGGTTGACCAGCCCGATCCTCTCGGCCTCCTCCGCGGGGACGAAGTCCCCGGTGAGCAGCATCTCCATGCTCTTCTTCTGCCCGACGGAGCGGGAGAGGGCCACCATCGGGGTGGAGCAGAAGAGCCCTATCTTCACCCCCGGCGTGGCGAACCTGGCCTCCGTGGAGGCCACCACCAGGTCGCAGGTCGCGGCGAGCTGGCAGCCCGCGGCGGTGGCGGTCGCGTGCACCCGCGCGATGACCGGCTGGGGGATGGAGCGGATGGCCATCATCATCCCGGTGCAAACCTCGAACGTGCGGCGGTAGAAGCCCGGGTCGCGGTCCAGCATCTCCGCGAGGTCGTGGCCGGCGCAGAAGGCCGGGCCGTTGCCCGCGAGGATCACCGCCCGCACCTCGCGGCTCTCCCCGACGGAGCGGAAGGCGTCGGTGAGCTCCTGCATGTGGGAGAGGGAGAGCGCGTTGCGCTTCTCGGGGCGGTTCATGGTGATGCGGGCGACCTCCCCGTCCCGCTCGAAGAGGATGTGCTCGTAGGTCTTTCTCTCGGCGTCTATCATGGCCTACCTCCCGGGTACTCGCGCTTCTCTGCCTGCACGGTGCGGCCCCCGACCTCCACGGCCCCGCCGGGGAGGGGCCTGGCCAGGATCTCGGAGCCCCTCCCCTGCCGGATGACGACGGGCCGCCCCAGCAGGGCGGCGAGCCGCGCGGCGTGCGAGCCCGTGGCCTCGTCCTCCGGTATCCCGAGGCGGGGGGCGAAGACCCGCGCCCGGACCCGCCCGGCCCTCTCGTCCTCCCAGGCCCACACCCCGACGAGGTCGTGGCCCTCCGGCGGACCGCCGAGCGCCTCGACCTCGCCCGGGTGCTCCAGGCGCAGGTGCTCGAAGGGCGGCGCCCACTCCGGCCGCCCGGCGACGAAGACGAGGTCGCCGTCGCGCCGCACCGCGACCTCGCCCGCCGGCGGGCGCAGCGCCGGCACCTCGTGGCCCTCGCGCAGCAGCAGCCACGCCGTCCCCACCAGCGGGTGCCCGGCGAAGGGCAGCTCCGCCTGCGGGGTGAAGATGCGCAGCTCGCCGCGCCCCGCGTCGTCCACGAACACCGTCTCGCTGAAGCCCAGGCTCGCCGCGACCCGCTGGCGCGCTCCCTCCGGCACCTCCCCGCCGTCCAGAAAGACGCCGAGCGGGTTCCCGCCCCCGCCGCCCTCCCCGACGAAAACCTTCAGCACGTGGAGGGTGGGCATGGCCTCAGTGCACCCGCTTCTCCTGCCCCGCCCACTCCTTCTCGCGCAGCACGAACTTCTGCACCTTGCCGGTGGAGGTCTTCGGCAGCTCCTCCACGAACTCCACCGCCGAGGGCGCCTTGAAGCGGGCTATCTTGGCCTTGCAGTGCTCGATGATCTCCTCCTCCGTGGCGTTATGCCCCTTCTTGAGCGTCACGAACGCCTTCGGGCGCTCGCCCCACTTCTCGTCGGGGATGGCGACCACCGCGCACTCCAGCACCGCCGGGTGGCTCACGACCGCCTGCTCCACCTCGATGGTGGAGATGTTCTCCCCGCCGGAGATGATGATGTCCTTGCGGCGGTCCCGGATCTCCACGTAGCCGTCGGGGTGCCAGACGGCCACGTCCCCGGAGTGGAACCAGCCGCCCTCGAAGGCCTCGCGGGTGGCCTCCTCGTTCTCGAAGTAGCCCTTCATCACCATGTTTCCCCGCATCACGATCTCGCCCATCGTCTCCCCGTCGCGGGGCACGTCCTGCAGGTTCTCGTCCACCACGCGCACTATGTCCGCGGTGACGTAGGCGTTGCCCTGGCGGGCCAGCAGGCGGGCCCGCTCCTCCGCCGGCAGCTCCTCCCACTCCTTGCGGGGGGCGCTCGTGGTGATGGGGCCGTAGGTCTCGGTGAGGCCGTAGATGTGCACCGGGTCTATGTTGAGGTCGCCGAGGCCGGCTATCAGGGTGGGGGAGGGCGGGGCCCCCGCGATCATGGCCCGCACCGGGCGCGGCAGCCGGTGCGCCGCCTCGTCGTTTATGATCCCGACCTGCACGGTGGGGGCGGCGCAGTAGTGGGTTATGCCCTCCTCTTCGAAGAGCCTCCAGATGCGCCCGGGCTCCACCCGCCGCAGGCAGACGTGGGTCCCGGCCACCGCCGTTACGGCCCAGGGGTAGGTCCACCCGTTGCAGTGGAACATCGGGAGCGTCCACAGGTAGCGGGTCTCGTAGCCCATCCCGGCCTCGATGACGTTGCCGAGGGCGCAGATGTACGCCCCCCGGTGGCTGTACATCACGCCCTTGGGCCTGCCGGTGGTGCCGGAGGTGTAGTTGAGGGAGATGGTCTCCTCCTCGTCCCCGAGGGGGCTCTCCGGCGGCTCCGGCGGGGCGGCGGCGAGGAAGTCCTCGTAGGGGTCGACCTCCGCCCCGGTGTCGTCTATGCGCACCCGCTGCGCCTCCGCGCCGGAGGCGAGGTGCTCGAGCCCGGCGTCGGCGAAGACGAACCGGGCCCCCGAGTGCTCGAGGATGTACCCGACCTCCTCCGGGCTCAGGCGGGTGTTTATGGCCACGAGCACGCCCCCGGCGGCGGGGACCGCAAAGTGGGCCTCGAGCAGCGGCGGGGTGTTGGGGCAGATGAACGCCACCCGGTCGCCCCCGCGCAGGCCCGCCTCCCTCAGGCCGGAGGCGAGCCGGTCGACCCGCCGTTCGAACTCCCGGTAGGTGTAGCGCCTGTCGCCGTAGACCACGGCGGTCTTCTCCGGGAACATAAAGGCGCTGCGGCGCAGAAAGCTCACCGGCGTGAGCTCCGTGCGGTAGACCTTCTCGCCCATCCCTCGCAGGCTCCTCCTTCTCGCTCTTCCCGGCCCCAAGTATAGGCCCGGGGGGCGGGGGCCGCCACGCGGGACGCCGGCCGGGGATCGTGTACCCTTTCTCCTGCGGCGCCCTCCCCGCCGCTTCCCGCCCGAGACCAGAGGAAGGAAGGAGGCCCATGGACGACCGCGACAGGCAGCGGCTCGAGCGCTTTGTCCGCCGCATAGGGGATCTCCGGCTCTGGCGCAACGCGCTGGAGAGCCCGGTGGAGCGGTGGCTGTTCTCGGCCGGGGGAGGGGGGGCCTGGGAGCCCGTCTCCCTGGGCGACCGCTGGCCGCGGGTAGAGACCCCGGTCCTCCTGCGCGCGGAGGCGCGGGTCCCGGAGGACTGGGCGGGGAGGCCGGTGGAGCTCGAGCTCTGGCTGGGGGGCGAGGGCTTTGTCCGGCTCTCCAACGGGGTGACCGGCGGCCTGAACCCCTTCCACCGCTCCTTCCCCGTCGCCCGCGAGGCCCGGGGCGGCGAGAGGGTGGGGGTGGAGGCGGAGGTGGTCTCCAAGGGGCTCTTCGGCTCGCGCGTCTCCGAGCCCCGCCTGGCGCGGGCGGCGCTGGTGGTGCCCGAGGAGGAGGTGCGGGCGCTGGAGCTGGACCTCTCGGTCGTGGCCGAGGCCTGCCTCGCCCTCGGGGGGCACGACGCGGCGGCGCGCCTGCTGGACGTCCTGCAGGAGGCCTTCGCCCGGCTGGGGAGGCGCTGGCCGACGGCGACCGAGACGGTCGTCGCCCGGCACCTGCTCGGCTACAGGGACCCTCTGGGGGAGGTCGCGCGCGCTCTGCCGGGCCCCTACGCCGAGAAGGTCACCGACCTCGGGCTCGGGCCGGAGCCCTGGAGCCTGCCCTCCCCGCCGCGCCCCCTCGAGCCGCTGCCGGAGGGGGCCCGGGAGGCGGTGCGGGAGGCCCGCCGGGCGGTGGCCGAGGGGCTGGCGGGGCTGCGCGGGGAGCACCCCCCGGCGGGGAGGGTCGCGCTCACCGGGCACGCGCACCTGGACCTGGCCTGGCTGTGGCCGCTGGAGGAGGCCCGGCGCAAGGCGCGCAGGACCTTCGCCAGCGTGCTCGGTCTCATGGACCGCTACGGGGAGTTCGCCTTCAACCAGTCCTCGGCCCAGATGTACGCCTGGGTGGAGGAGGACGACCCGGGGCTCTTCGCGCGGGTGCGCGAGAGGGTCCGCGAGGGGCGGTGGGAGCCCGTCGGGGGCTCCTGGGTCGAGCCGGACTGCCAGATGCCCTCCGGGGAGTCCTTCGTCCGGCAGCTGCTGCACGGCCAGCGGTACTTTGAGCGGCGCTTCGGGAGGAGGTGCTCCGTGGCCTGGCTGCCGGACTCCTTCGGCTTCTCGCCGGGGGTGCCGCAGCTGCTGCGCGGGGCGGGCATCCGGGGCTTCTTCACCTACAAGCTCAACTGGAACGAAACCGACCGCTTCCCCCACGACCTCTTCGTGTGGGAGGGGCTCGACGGCAGCCGGGTCGTCGCCCACTCCTTCGACAACCCCGGCATCGACTACAACGGCGACGTGGTGCCGCACGACCTGCTGGGCACCTGGCGGAACTTCCGGGGGAAGAGGCACCACCCGGAGACCCTCTTCTCCTTCGGTTGGGGCGACGGGGGCGGCGGCCCGAGCGAGAGGATGCTCGAGGCCTACGGGCGCCTGAAGGAGTTCCCGGCGCTCCCGCGGCTCCGGATGGCGCGCGTGGAGGAGTTCTTCTCCGCCCTGCCGGAGGAGGGGCTGCCGCGGTGGGTCGGCGAGCTCTACCTGGAGCTGCACCGGGGGACGCTGACCACGCAGGGGGAGATAAAGCGCCTCAACCGCAGCGCCGAGCATCGGCTGCTGGAGGCCGAGGCCTTCTGCGCGCTCGCCGCTCTGCGCCGCGGCGCCCCCTACCCGGCGGAGGAGCTCGGCCGGCTGTGGAGGACCCTGCTGCTCAACCAGTTCCACGACATCCTCCCGGGCTCCTCCATCCGGGAGGTCTGCGAGGAGGCCCGCCGGCAGCTGGAGGAGGTCGTCTCGGGGGCGGCCGGGCTGCGCGGGCGGGCCCTGCGCGGGATCTCGGGCGGGGGAGCGGGCTCTTCTTGGGCCGTGGCGAACGCCGCCCTTTGGCCCCGCCCGCTCTCGGTCGTGCTCCCGGGGGCCGGGTGCGAGGGGGTGGAGGACCTCTCGGGCGAGCCCCTCCCCGCGCAGCGGGTGGAGGAGGGGCTCCTCGTGCACGACCCCGGCCGCCGGGTGCCGGGGCTCGGCTGGACGGGGCTGCGCCCCTCCGGGCGGCGGGGAGGGGCGCGGGAGACCGTCCGGGCGGAGGGCTCCGGCGGCGGTGCCGTCCTCGAGAACGCGCTGCTCTCCGCGGAGATCGGGGAGGGCGGCGCGCTTCTGCGCCTCTACGACCGGGAGGCGGGGCGCGAGGTGCTCGCCGGGCCCGCCAACCGGCTGGTCGCCTACGCGGACCGGCCGCGCGAGTGGGAGGCCTGGGACATAGACGCGGACTACGCGGCGGAGGGGGAGGAGCTTCCCCCCGCGAGCGTCGAGGTGGCCGAGGAGGGGCCGCTGCGCGCCTCGGTGCGCGCCGAGCGCCGCTGGAGGGGCTCCCGCGTCGCGCAGACCTACCGCCTGCTCGCCGGCTCCCGCCGGCTGGACATAGAGACGGAGATAGACTGGCACGAGCGCCGAATGCTGCTGCGGGCCCTCTTCCCGGTGGGGGTCCGCTCGCACGAGGCCGCCTTCGAGACCATGTACGGGGCCGTCCGGCGCCCCACCCACCGGAACACCTCCTGGGACGCGGCGCGCTTCGAGGCGTGCGCCCACCGCTTCTGCGACCTCTCCGAGCCGGGCTACGGGGTGGCGCTGCTCAACGACGGCCGCTACGGTCACAGCGCGGAGGACAACGTGCTGGGGATCAGCCTGGTGCGCGGGCCGCTCTACCCGGACCCGCTCGCCGACGAGGGGACCCACCGGTTCACCTACAGCCTCTTCCCGCACCCCGGGGACTGGACGCAGGCCGGGGTCGTGGAGGAGGCCTTCGCGCTGAACAGCCCGCTCTTCGCGGCGGAGGGGGCGCCGCCGGAGGCGGCGGGCCTCGTGGAGGCGGAGGGGCTGCCGCTCGCCCTCG
>Ga0068704_100426_pt1 | contig 14360 bp, 7 predicted proteins | sample CeladaPassaD2F12_FD_62225 | JGI IMG/M metagenome (GOLD analysis project Ga0068704, IMG submission 62225) | Cellulose-adapted microbial communities from the Joint BioEnergy Institute, USA - Passage D2F12 | ecosystem: Engineered > Bioreactor > Continuous culture > Unclassified | place: USA, Joint...
GGCGACAAGCAGGTGCGCCCCGAGATACACCTCATCTACGCGATGGCGGTGCCCTGCTGGGGCGACAGCGACTGCCTGTCGTACCTGGACGACACGGGCGTGGACATCGTCAACACGTACATCAAGCCCGCCCAGGAGCGCGGCTGGCTGGTGGTGCTCGACACCCAGCTGGGCAGCTCCAACCCCGTCGAGCAGGTGCAGCGGATGATAGACAAGGGCTACCTCAAGTACGACAACGTCCAGGTGGCGCTGGATCCCGAGTTCCACGTGGTGCCCGGGCACGACCGACCGGGTATCCCCGTAGGGTCCATCGATGGCTCCCAGGTGAACGCGGTCCAGCAGATGCTCAACGACTACGTCCGTCGCGAGGGACTGCCCCACAAGAAGGTGCTGATCGTGCACCAGTTCCTGGAGTCGATGATCCAGAACAAGGACACCATCCGGCTGTACCCCGAGGTGGACCTCATCATCGACGCCGACGGCCTGGGCGCACCCTACATCAAGACGTTCAAGTACAACCTCTTCACCGACAGCTCGCGCTACCCATTCGTGCGCTACAGGGGCATCAAGCTGTTCCCCGAAGGACCATCCACCACCGAGGGACACTTCGACACCCCGCTGATGACGATGCGCCAGGTGTTCGGGTACGCCCCCGTGCCGGGAGGCATCCGGATGCACGCGCCACCTGACCTGCTCATATTCGCCTGACAGCCATGCCTACCCCCCTCTCCGCTCGGGAGAGGGGGACCCCTCACCGTCCCCCAGCCCACCCCGAGAGGGCAAAGCCTGAGCACATACCCTGTCCTCAGCCCCAGCCTGTCAGGAGCTCCACCCGCATATATCGCATTCTGCATACATCTGCACCCATCGCCCAGCCCCAGGCCCTCGGGAGCTCCACCCTCCCCGCACCCACCACCTGCGGCACATGGCGATCACCCACTACAAGAGCACCCAGGCCCCTGGCAGCCCAGGCCCTCCACCTGCGATACATATTGACCACCTCCCCATCCCATTCATCTCAGCCATCACCGCCACCACCACGCCCCCAGCCCTTAGGTACCTCGCACCCACAGGTATAGGCAGAGCGCTCTCGTACACCTGACCCAGGACATATGGCAGCTTATGCACCTCGCACCCACAGGTGCAGGCACCATGCAACCGGTGGCCATCGCCTCCAGGACCTTATATACCCCACAGCCACCTGCACGGCCACCCTTGCCGGTCAACCAGAGGCACTGACCACCTGGTGCCTCCCCCACCCTCCGCACTTACGCGGCAACCCTCCCTGCCTCATGTAGCACCCCCACGACCAGCCAGGCTACAAGCGCTGTCACACTTCCCCACAACCCTGCCGGTCACATCTACCGCCCCCACGACCCCACGTGCAGTCCTCGTATCTGCTCTGAGGTGCAAGAGGATAAGAGGGTATGGCACCTCAAAGACTCCTACGCGTGCAGGCCTCGTATCTGCTCTGGGGTGCAAGGCAATTGGCAATACGCTCCACCTCCCACAACCCCCTGCACCCCACATCAATGACCCCAGCCCTTATTCCCGATTTCCCGATTCTTTAGGGACCGGGAAATCGGGAATTTACCATAACACCTGGCTCTCTACTACCTCCAACTCCATCCCCAAACCACCTCCTAAACTCCACTAAACCCTACCCTATGGCCCAGCACTCTGGACACCACCCAGCGTCCCCCTCTCCAGTGGTGGGAGAGGGGTTAGGGGAGAGGGGGGCCTTAGGACATGTCAGGACGCCTTGTAGCTTCCATATGTTCTCCACGACCTCTCTGGATGACACCATGGTGCAGCTTTGTGGGGGGTGGTGAGGCCATGGAGAGGAGGGGAACCCCAGACGATCCATGATCGTCCGGGGACCCAGGAGGGGCGGCGACTCCCGTCCCCCTCCTCTCCATGAATCCCTATCACCACTGCGTGGTGGTCGCCCCACCAAGGGAGTGCGTGAGAGGATCCCCTCTCCATGAATCCCCCTTACCACTCAGTGGTGCCTCTCCACCCAGAGGAGCGCATGAGAGGATCCTCTCTCATGAATCCCGCATACACCCAGTCCCTGGGGTGTCACAGGGGGGGTGGAGAGCCCTCTCTCCATGAGAGGAAGACCCCCTCACCACTTCATGGTGAAAGAGGAGTGGGGAGGGGGCAGTGTGTCGACCTCCAATCCTGTAGTACCCCCGGGGGGTCGACACACCCCCTGCCTGCCCCTAACTCCTCATACTACCTGCACTTACTCCCTCTACCCCTCTCAAAAACCCTCTTTTTCCCCTTATCGCCCTCTTGCATTTTCCCCGCATCCCGCTTATACTTTCCTTAGTTCGTAGCCTACCTATAAGGGATTGAAACCTATGACAATATAACATAGTATGTTATCATATAGCAAGTTCGTAGCCTACCTATAAGGGATTGAAACTCAAGTATTCCCAATAGAAAGCTGCAGAGATAACTCCGGTTCGTAGCCTACCTATAAGGGATTGAAACCGTGTTCAGACGATCAGCCGCCGTGTCCGAAGATTCGTTCGTAGCCTACCTATAAGGGATTGAAACTCCGAGGCGTTCACGATCTCGTCGAACGCCTCGATCGTTCGTAGCCTACCTATAAGGGATTGAAACCAGCTCGTGGCCGCGGGGCTGACCGATCGCGAGATCGTTCGTAGCCTACCTATAAGGGATTGAAACGTCACGACCTCCAACTGCGCCCGCAGGTTCTCCTGCCGTTCGTAGCCTACCTATAAGGGATTGAAACTGACGTGTTAACCTAACACGCCATATGAAGTATGTGGTTCGTAGCCTACCTATAAGGGATTGAAACTCGGGTGCATCCTGATCCTCGTCGTGCTAAGCGTGATCGTTCGTAGCCTACCTATAAGGGATTGAAACAGGCCTGCATCCACCCACAGGTATACCCTTCGAGATGTTCGTAGCCTACCTATAAGGGATTGAAACCTATGTACCCTTCAAGCACCACCGAGTTCACACCAGGTTCGTAGCCTACCTATAAGGGATTGAAACGCTTCGAAGCCAATAGGCGTTGCCTGAGTGCCTGCTAGCGTTCGTAGCCTACCTATAAGGGATTGAAACTTTGAGGGTGGCTATACGGATGGCACCGTTCTTGCGAGTTCGTAGCCTACCTATAAGGGATTGAAACTGAACTGCTCCATCTCTTTCGTATCCATCTCACACGTTCGTAGCCTACCTATAAGGGATTGAAACAATATGCCCTCTTAGCCATCTTCCATCTCCTTTAGTAGGTTCGTAGCCTACCTATAAGGGATTGAAACCTCCTTTCAAGTGGATGTGGGACAAGCTCAAGGGTGTTCGTAGCCTACCTATAAGGGATTGAAACAAGATCCCGGTGGTTTCGGCTTCTCGCTCTTTGCTCCGTTCGTAGCCTACCTATAAGGGATTGAAACAAGCGCATCTTCGGGATGATACGCACCCGAACCGCAGTTCGTAGCCTACCTATAAGGGATTGAAACGGGAGCTGAAGCAGAGCACCGATGTGGTACTGCGCAGGTTCGTAGCCTACCTATAAGGGATTGAAACTGGAAGGGGGAGGGCCAGGTGAAGAGCCCCGCCCATGTTCGTAGCCTACCTATAAGGGATTGAAACCGAGCTTCTCCAGCAACCAGTTGCGCACGTTACTCCAGTTCGTAGCCTACCTATAAGGGATTGAAACCAGATCTTCTCGCCGTACGTTTACTACCCTCTCCATTGTTCGTAGCCTACCTATAAGGGATTGAAACGGAAACCAGAGTGGCGGGCATTTCTGCGTCGTGTACGTTCGTAGCCTACCTATAAGGGATTGAAACCAGCCCATCAGCCACACTCCCGACATCGGCGCCTCAGTTCGTAGCCTACCTATAAGGGATTGAAACACCTCAAGCAATTCCACCCCGCCCGAGGGGGTGGGGAGTTCGTAGCCTACCTATAAGGGATTGAAACTCAACGCGTGTCATCGCGCAGGGCGGCGGCCTCGCCGTTCGTAGCCTACCTATAAGGGATTGAAACTTGCCTCTGACAAGCATTGTCACAAAATTCCCCCACGGTTCGTAGCCTACCTATAAGGGATTGAAACCAGTGTAAGACCCGAAGGGCAGCAAGTCTTGGCACATGGTTCGTAGCCTACCTATAAGGGATTGAAACTCGCAAACCCATAGACCCCAGCAGCAGACGTTGCTACGTTCGTAGCCTACCTATAAGGGATTGAAACTGTTAACTCTGAGGCTTGTGACGCTCTTTGCAGGAAGTTCGTAGCCTACCTATAAGGGATTGAAACCCCCGTAGTACCGGAGCACGAGCTCGCGGAGGGCGTGTTCGTAGCCTACCTATAAGGGATTGAAACAGGGAGGGAACGCTCCAGGAGCGCGGGGAATACTACCGTTCGTAGCCTACCTATAAGGGATTGAAACGTCCACTAAACCACATTTTGAACCTCCTTGCGTGTGAGTTCGTAGCCTACCTATAAGGGATTGAAACTGGCAAATAGCAATGTAAGGCTATGGACAAATACCCGGTTCGTAGCCTACCTATAAGGGATTGAAACATCACTTTCCCCTTCCAGCCATAGTAAGGATTCAGTGTTCGTAGCCTACCTATAAGGGATTGAAACATCCAGAACGGCGTGGCGATGGGAGTGTATGAGGAGGTTCGTAGCCTACCTATAAGGGATTGAAATGCTTCTATCGACGCTCTTAATCGGTGATTCCCATCAGGTTCGTGGCCTACCTTCGTTAGTGCTGGGGTGCGCTGTTCACGGGGCAGCTCGCCGTGGGAGGCTGGTAGCTGCGACTCCCCTGTGTGCGAGGGCCCTGGGGGTGCTTGCCCTGGGAGTGGCTGAGAGGGCCAGCGGGCGGGGGCTTATGGCCGTGCCTGCGGGGCTGTGGCCTGGGGTGAGCGCAAGGGATTTGCGCTGGGCTTAATCCCGCGGGTGGGCTACTCTGGTGTGGTGTGGATGGAGGAGATCCTCTCGGGGTCGCTTCGCCACACCAGGTAGGAGTAGAGCGTCAGCCAGATGACGTCCGCCACCAGCAGGAGGATCGCCCCAAGCACGAGCCAGCCATAGGGAGCTATCACACCCGCAAGGGCTATCAGCAGGCCCAGCGGGGTCATCGTGAGACCCGCCATCCTGTGGGTCCTCACCCAGGAGCGTTTGCTGGCTAGCGTCCAGGGCGTACGTACCCCCACGAACCAGTTGGGGCGGATCTTCCCCATGAGGTTGCCCAGCAGCGCCATCGCCAGCCCGAGGGCGATCGCCAGCACCCGCACCATGTTGACCTCCACCCCCAGTGCCCACAGCAGGACGATGGCGTGGACCACCCCCATCATCAGGAGGATCACCAGACGGATGATGTAGTACGGCGTGGTGAACTGCCTGTAGTTGGCCCTGCCAGGATCGATGTTGGGCAGCAGCACCATCAGCAGGTAGATGCCCAGCGCTACCGCCGGCAGGAGGAATAGTCCCGGGAGCTTGCTCGCGTACTCGTCCGGCCTGCCCGAGATGTCCCAGTGGATGGGCACGCGCTGTGGGGCGAAGGGCCACACGATGAGGGAGCCCACGAGCATGAGCGCTATGATCGTCAGGTGTGGCCAGTCCTTTCTAAGGGGTACTACCATCTCTTGACTCCTCGACCTGCTCGCCGATGTGCAGCAGGCGCATCACCGCCGCCAGAAGCTCCTCGTGGGCCGCCGTGTTGAGGCTGTAGACGATGCTGGTGCCGCTGCGCTCGGTGACCACCAGGCCTGCGTCGCGCAGCACGCCAAGGTGCTCGGAGATCATGGAAGGCGAGCGGTCGAACGCCGCGGCGATCTCCCCGGCAGTCATGTCCCGTTGCCCCAGCAGCCTCAGGATCTCCCGACGCGTGGGATCTGCTAGTGCCTTGAAGACTGCATCTATCGGCATGTGCCTGCATCCCTGCCTGTCCCTGCACTATTTCGGCGAACACCGAAATATCTGGGGTAATTATAGACCCTCTGCGGGCGGGCTGCAAGCTAGCGCACGAAGATGCTGCCGCCGAAGGCCACGGCGTCGCGGATGCGCTCGATGTGGGTCTGCGCGGTGTTCTTCGGCAGCTGCTCGGGGTCGAAGTAGTCGATCTCCAGCACCTCGGGGCCTGGCCTGAGCTGGCCATACATCGGCTCGCAGAGGAAGCCTATACTGACGACGTGGTACTTCCTGGCGCCGTTGTCGTAGGAGATGATGACGTTGGGGTCGGAGTAGATACCGAAGAGGTTGACGGGGCGCACGTGGACACCTATCTCCTCCTCGAGCTCTCGCACCACGGCCTCGACCACCCTCTCGCCGGGCTCCATCCCTCCCCCGGGGAGCGCCCACCAGCCGTTGTCCGCCCTGCGGATGAGGAGGATGCGCCCCTGGGAGTCGAACAGCACGCCGGACACTGTCAGCCGGATGCTTGCGGTTCTGCCGATGCGTTCGCCAAAGATGAGCTCTGTCGTCATGTCTGCCTGGTCTCCGAAGTTGATGTCAGGGTCTCGCTGCCGTACAGCTCCTGGTACTTCTCGCGCACGAGGCGCTCGGCGGTCTGCCGGTCGTCCGGGGCCAGCTGGCCGTCGATGACGAGGTCCAGCAGGTAGTTCTTCAGCGGCTTGATCCATGGGCCGGGGCCTCGGCCGAAGATGCGCATGAGGTCGTTGCCGTCCAGGGGTGGTCGCAGCTCGCGGATGGCGGCCTCCTCCTCGAGGCGCTGGATGCGCTCCCGCAGCTCCCGCACTCGCTGGACTCCCGCCTCCACCTTCTGGCGCCTGTAGGAGGTGATGTCGGCCTGGGAGAGCGCCAGCAGGGGCTCCAGCTCGTCGCCCGCCTCGCGCACCAGCCGGCGCACCGCCCCGTCGGTCCATACCTCGGGGTCGTAGCTGTTGGCCTGGGTGTGCATCCTGACCACCTTGGCGACGGCCTCGATCGTCTGCCTGTCGTAGTGCAGGCGCGAGAGGATCTCCTCGGCCATCTTTGCCCCGATCGTCTCGTGGTGGTCGAAGTGCACCTTGCCGTCGCGGATGCCGAACGTGCGGGGCTTGGCGATGTCGTGCAGGAGCGCCGCCCAGCGGGTGACCAGGTCCGCCGGCGTGTTCCTGACCACCTTGAGGGTGTGGATGAAGATGTCCTTGTGCTTGCCGCCACCGGTGGATGCCTGCTTGAGCTCCACCACCTCCGGGACTATGTACTGCATGAGCCCCAGGTCGACGAGCGCCGCGATGGCCACGTCCGGTGCGGGGCCCGTGAGCATGCGGGTGAGCTCGTCACGCACCCTCTCGATGCTGATCTTGCAGATCTGTGCGGCGTGCCTGCGGATGGCCTCGGCGGTGCGGGGCTCTATCTTGAAGCCCAGGTTGGCGGCGAAGCGCACGGCCCGCATCAGCCGCAGAGGGTCGTCCCGGAAGCGGGCATCGGGATCGCCCACGGCGCGGATCACCCTGGCATGCAGGTCCTCCACGCCTCCGAAGGGGTCGATCAACCTCCCACTGGGGATGTCCATCGCGATGGCGTTGACGGTGAAGTCCCTGCGCGACAGGTCCTCCTCCAGCGAGATGCCGAAGGTGACCTCGGGCTTGCGGGAGTCGGGCGAGTACCACTCCCCCCTGTAGGTGGTGATCTCCACCCTGTAGGGACCGAACACGGCGCCGATCGTGCCGAAGCGCTCCCCCACGGTGTAGACGCTGTCCGGGCGGAGGGGCGCAAGCAGCCGCTTGATCTCCTCGGGATGCGCAGAGGTGGCGAAGTCCAGCTCCTGGACTTCCTTCCCCAGGAGGGAGTCGCGCACGCACCCGCCAACGGCGTACAGCTCTTTCCCCGCCTCGGTAAACTGCCTGTGAAGTCGGTAGACGAACTCTGGAAACTGCATATCAAGTAAAGGTAGCACCCAGGAACGTGGCAGGTCAAGCTTGTGCCACAAGGGAATTATACCTTCAGTCCCGGGATTGCGCGATGCCGGTGGGCCATCGATCAAGGGCTGCGCCCGCTGCAAGTCCATCAGTCGCGGGTGGGGCCGCCTGCAGCCCTGCGCGGTCGCCGGTCACATGCCCTCGCGGCTGGGAGGAATTCACCGCTGGCCGATGGGCTGCGAGCCTGGGGTCAGTGCGGGGACGCCGGAGGGAGGCCTGATAGCGCGTAGGCCAGCATCTGGCTTATGGTGAGGGCCCGCCCCCTGGCGCACTCCGCCTGGGCCTCCGCCTCCCCCAGGGTGGTGACGACCGCCTCAAGGGTGCTGTCGCGCATGTGCCGCTCCACCGGCGGGAGGGGAGCTCCCGTGGACTCGCGCAGGGCGGCAGCGGCTCCGAGCAGCCGGGCTGCCCTGGTGACCTCCTGTCGGCGGGCCTCCGCGGCGGCCATCACCTCGAGGCACTCGGCGATGTCGTGCAGGTCGCCCATCTCCTGGAGCAGGCGCAGGCTGTCGCGGCACAGCTGCACGGCCCTGTCGCTGGCATCTTTGGTGACCGCCAGGCGCCCGAGGTTGTTGAGCACCACAGCTATTCCCGAGGCGTTGCCCAGCTGCTGGTAGAGGGCCAGCGCCTGCCCCAGCAGCTCGGCGGCGCGCTCGTGTGCCCCCGCATGCAGCGCGACCAGCCCCAGGTTGTTCATCGTCACGGCCATCCCCTCCACGCTGCCGTGAGCCCGGCGCAGGCGAAGGCACTCCGTCAGGCATATCTCCGCCTGCTGGTACTCCTCCTGATACAGCGCTACCAGGCCCAGCCGGTTGAGGGAGATGGACGTGCCCCGCGGGTCGCCCACCATCCGCCAGCCTGCAAGCCCCTCCAGCAGCGCTGCCCTCGCATCATCGTAGCGCCCCTGGTCGAGGGCGATGAGCCCGAGGTTGTTGAGCGCCAGCGCCACCCCGGCAGCATCTCCCGTGTCCCTGGATATCGCCAGCTCCTCTTCGAAGCACCTCATGGCGACGTCGTACTCCCCCCGGCTCCGGGAGATCATGCCAGTGCCGGCGAGCAGGCGCGCCCGCACCGCAGGCCGCAGACCATCGATCGCCAGCGCGGCGCTCAGCCACCTCTGCGCCTCCTGCAGGCGTCCACGGGTGTCCCAGAACGGCCACAGGCAGCCCGCAAGCACCGCCCCCAGGGAGGCATCCTCGGGACTTGAGCTGGCCAGCGTCCAGGACAGCGCCGCCTGCAGGTTGGCGTACTCCCTGTCCAGCTCCGCGAGAGCGCTCACCTGTTGCTGCCCTCCCAGCTCCCCGCAAGCCCTCTCGGCGAGCGAGAGGTAGTACTGCGCGTGGCTTCGGCGCACCGCCTCTGCCCCGCCCGCATCCTGCAGCAGGCGCAGGGCGTACCGGCGCACCGGCTCGATCAGCCTGTAGCGCATCCCCGTGCCCACGGACTCGGCAGCCACCATCGACCTGTCGACCAGCGAGGCCAGCAGGGAGATGACCACCGGCAGGGGTATTTCCGCCACGGAGCTGATGGCCTGCAGCGTGGCACCGCCGGCGAAGACGGCCATCTGCTGGAAAAGGGCGCGCTCGGCGGGACCCAGGCGCTCGTAGCTCCAGTCCATCGCCGCCCTCATCGTCTCGTGGCGGGGGATCCTGCTCTCGCCCGAGAGCGTCCCCAGCGCCTCGTCCAGGTGCTCAGCAAGCTGCTCCACCGAGAGGAAGCTCACCTGTGCCGCGGCGATCTCCAGCGCCAGGGGCAGCCCCTCCAGGCGTTGGCAGATCTCGAGCACCCCGGCGGCATTGGCCTCCGTCAGCCCGAAGTCGGGAGCCCTCGTACGCGCCCTCTGGACGAACAGCTGCACCGCCTCCGATGCGAGCATCTCCTCCGGTGGGGAGGACTTCCCGGTGGCCGGCAGAGACATCGCGGGCACCCTCCACACGACCTCTCCCTCCACCCTCAGCGGCTGCCGACTGGTGGCCAGCACCCTGACGCCGCCGCATGCCACCAGCAGCTCCCTCACCAGCTCGGCACACGCCTCTACCAGGTGCTCACAGTTATCCAGCACGAGCAGCAGGACACGCGATCGCAGCGCCTCGATCAGGGCCTCCATCGGCGTCGTGTACAGCTCCCTCACCCCGAGTACGGAGGCCACAGCGTTGGGCACCAGCTCAGGGGAGGCGACCCCCGCCAGCTCCACCAGCCACACGCCGTCGGGATAGGTCCCCACGAGGCGTCTGGAGACCTCCAGGGCCAGGCGGGTCTTCCCGCTACCGCCCACGCCCGTCAGCGTCAGCAGGCGAGCGCCGGCAAGCAGCCCCTCCAGCTCCGGGATCTCGCGCGTCCTGCCGACGAATCTGGAGAGCTGCGAGGGCAGGTTGTGCGCCGGCCCCTCCCGCGGCAGGGTCGCCCCCTCCCTCCCCAGCCTGCCCTGCAGGATCTCCTCCCGGAGGCTGGTCGTCGAGTCCTGAGGGCTCGCATCCAGCTCGCGCGCGAGCGCAGCCCGCAGCACCTCGTACTGCCGCAGCGCCTCCTGCGGGCGCCCCAGCAGAGCCAGCAGCCGCATGATCCCCGCGTGCGCAGCCTCCAGCGTGGGCTCCACCTCTACCGCCCGCCTCAGCACATCCAGCGCGTGGGCGTACTCCCCGCGGGACTCATACAGCCCCGCAAGCTCCATATGCAGCCGCAGGTACACCTCCTGCAGCGCCCGCCGACGCTCCTCCACCCATTCCTCGTAGCGGTCCTCAGGGAGGAGCTCGCCCGTGTACAGCGCTATCGCGGAGAAGTAGCTCGCGGGATCACCGCTGCTGTGGGCGAGCCTCGCTGCGCGCTCGAACTCCCCCACGTCCACCCTCACGGGAGCCAGGGGCGACAGCACCAGCCACTCGCCATCGAAACGCAGGAAGTGGAAGTCCCCGGCATCGGGCTCCAGGACCCGCCGCGCCTTCCCGAGCACGTAGTGCAGGTTATTCATCCCCGCCTCAAGGTCCAGGTCGGGCCACAGCAGGTCCACCACCTGCTCGCGGTGCAGGCGTTGCCCCCGGGCAAGCGCCAGCAGCTTGATGAGCGCCGAGGCCTTCCGCAGCCTCCATGCCGAGCGCTCGATCACCCTCGAACCCACAGCCACCCGGAACTCGCCGAGCAGCTGGACGTACAGGGCCCCAGCCCCCTCCGTCCCCGCTAATGTCCCGCTATCTGCATCCTCCATGGACCTCCCCTGATATCATTATATGCGTTTTCGCACCATCCGGTTACGCCATCGCAACAAGCCGGCAGCTCCCCACCCAGGCAGCCGTGACCCCGAGCGGACACGATCCGCAGCCTGCCCGCACACAGGCCACATAAGGAGACCCCTGCAGGGTACTTCGCATCCCACCCTCTCCCGCCTGGCAGCCATCATCCTTGCCCTGCCTGCCACCGTCGCCCGGGGCAGGGAAGCCTTCCAGATGCACCTCTGCAGGCTGGCCAACCTGGAGCTCGAAGCCCCACCCACCATCACAGGATAAGCTCACCTCTGGAGAATCTTGCAGCTTCCTGGAAGCAGCCTTACTTGGGCTGGATAGTGAAGGGCACGGACGGTATACTTCATGGCAGCCCGTGGCAGACGGTGTTCCCCGGAACCCCTAGCCCCAGGGACTATCCGCTCTGCAAGCGGTAATGGATACCGTGCCTGTCCAGAGCAAGGGAGAGAAAAGTTATGGCACTCCTCCGGATGGATAACGTTCTTATAGTGGTCGATAACCTCGAGGCGGCAAAGAACTTCTTCATCGCGCTTGGCATGGAGCTGGAGGGCGAGACCTCGGTCGGGGGACCCTGGGTGGACCGCGTCGTGGGACTTGAGAACGTCCGCTGTGACATCGTGATGCTGCGAACGCCCGACGGCTACGGAAGGATCGAGCTGGACAAGTTCCACACGCCAGAGGCAGTTAGCAACGGCCCCGCCAACTTACCTGTGAACACGCTGGGGCTCCATCGCATCATGTTCGCCGTCGACGACCTCGATGGTGTCCTCGCTCGCCTGCGCGCACTCGGTGCCGAGCTCATCGGCGGAGCCGTGCAGTACGAGGACATGTACAGGCTCTGCTACATCCGCGGCCCCGAGGGCATCATCGTTGCGCTGGCTGAGCAGCTCAGGTAGCTGGCATGAAGGCGCCCTCTTTCATCCCAATCCGGAGCAGGAAGCTCCCCTCCACTACGTCCTGGTGTGCATGGAACCCTCACTGGGCCTAAGAGCTCGATCCGCACAGGAGGCGCGGGCGAAGGTGGAGGCGGGATCCCGTAACTTCGTGTCCTCTTTCGAGGATTTTATCGTTCACTGGGCTCCTCATCCGCGTGATCCACTACCCCGGTCAGGCTGCGTCGGCACGAGCGCGCGGGATCATGGACCGCGAAGACCAGTTCGAGGCGTTCAGAGGTACAGTCTCGCTGGGGGATATAATCACCACGGCAGAGCAGGTCCTCAGTCAGCGTGCATCCCTTCTGAGACAAGGCGCTGCCACGACTGCGCCGGAGAACCTTACGGCATCCCACCAGCAGATCACCTTCAACTATAAACTGGCCTCCGAGTCGGTGCGAGCACGTAGTGCCGTTTACCAATCGAGCCGTCTGAGAGATGGGTGAACCTGACAGTGGTCTTCACGGCGCAGGCGAAGCGCCAATCGCCAGGCAACCCATGAGAGCAACGCATGACGCACACGCCAATCACGGGGAAGCACCCCTTTCAGGGGAACACCAGCGGGCCCACCAGCACCGTCCGAAAGGACGCCCCAGGGAACCACGGCAGCCCTCTCCACCAGCCTGACCGCCTTAGCCCAGGGAAAACTACGGGGGGTAAAGGGATTACGTGCCTCAGGCCAGCCCCCAGCTCGGGGTCCACCCAGAGCGCCCTGCTTCAAAGAGGAGATGCTGGCGCCAGCCGCCTCCCAGGCATCGGGGCACACACCGATAACGTCCACTGGTCGCACCACCCGCGTTTATGCCCACAGGCCTCATGGAAGCCCCCTCAGTAAGTCATGCGCGACAACCCAGTGCCACATCATCACTCCAGAGCGCGCCACGGGACCCCACCGCCAGCCCCACACCCAAAGGTCGACGCTGGCACCCTTCTTGCCAACTACAGGGGCACAGATCGAAGGAGGACGAAGATGACGGACGACACATCCAGCGGACTGGGCGAAGCGGGCAGGGGCAGCAGTCCCGGCACAGGACCACACTCCGGCCAGATCTCCGGCTATGGCAGGGGCAGCGACGCCGACGTGGGCCGCAGAGGGGAATCCCCAGGAGCCGCCAGCAGCAGTCCTGGCGACGACCCCGGCACCGGCCTGGGAGACGACCGGGGCATAGACCCCCATCAACCACCGGAGGATCCCAACCGTGGGATAGCCGACCGAGTGGCCGAGGAGAAGGAGGTCCGGGAGGAGCAGGAGGAGGCCCCGCAGGAGGTGCCCGACGAGCGCGAAGGCACCACCCCGGGCTACACCCCATAGCCCCAGAAGGACGGGGCAACCACCCCACCAGACAACAGCCCGCCGCACTCCGCATGTGTCCATGCGGGGAGGCGGGCCACACATGCCAGGCCATAGCAGGTGCAGTAAGCTACCACTCACTCCCCACCACACAGGCCCTACGTACAGCGCCCTGATGCACCCCGAGAGCAAACCCTTCGAGCCTGCGACGCACAGCCAGCCCCTGTATACATCACTCTTGCGTGCCCGCCCCCTGTCGAACAGGCATAAATCCACCCCTGGCACCCAACGTCACTCCCCACCGGCAGATATCCCCCTGTGCGGGAAAGCCCTCAGGAAGAGCCAGCCTGGCCTCCCCTCACACCCCCTTCCGCCCAGCCCCTTCGCAGGCACAAGACACTCCCCTCACTTGACCCAGCAACCCCTCCCCTTCTTCCCGATTTCCCGATTGTTAAGAGGCCGGGAATTCGGGAATTACCTCTCAGCCCCATCTATCCAGTAGGCACCATTAGCACCACCTGCACCTCCTCCAGAGCACCTTACAAATAGCCCTGACAGGCCATCCACCCCAGATACCCTTCAAGCCAACCCCTGCCCTGCGAATTCCCGATTTCCCGATTGTTAAGAGACCGGGAAATCGGGAATTTACCATAACACTCACCCCCTTCCAAACTACCTCCCTACCCCCTCCAGGCCCCACTCTTATGACCCTGTTCTCTAGACACCCTCATCCCTCTCCCCTCCAGGGAGCAGCAACTCGCATCCCTCACCCTACCCCAACCCCTCCCCAACCCACCCTTCTAAATCCCTCCATGACCCAACCCATATCCAAGTCCCTGGACGCCACCCAGCGTGCCCCTCTCCAGTGGTGGGAGAGGGGCTAGGGGAGAGGGGGTCCCTGGGACAGAGCAGGACACCTCAGAGCACTCATATGTTCTCCACGACCTCCCTGGATGGCACTATGGCACAGCTTTGTGGGGGGTG
>Ga0068704_100435_pt1 | contig 14054 bp, 17 predicted proteins | sample CeladaPassaD2F12_FD_62225 | JGI IMG/M metagenome (GOLD analysis project Ga0068704, IMG submission 62225) | Cellulose-adapted microbial communities from the Joint BioEnergy Institute, USA - Passage D2F12 | ecosystem: Engineered > Bioreactor > Continuous culture > Unclassified | place: USA, Joint...
CCGCCGAGGCCGCCCGCGCCCCCTCCGAGCTCCACCCGGGGGCGGTGTATTTGCACCGCGGGGCGGCCTACGAGGTGGAGCGTCTGGACCTCGCGGCCCGCCGGGCGCTCGTCCGCCGGGTCCCCGACCGCTTCTACACCCGGCCGCGGGTGGAGACGGACGTGGAGATCCTGGAGGAGCTGGAGAGGCGGCCGCTCTCGGGCGGGGCTCTCCTCCACCGGGGCCGGGTGAGGGCCACCGACGCCGTGACCCACTACAAGAAGGTCCGGGTCGCCGACGACCGGGAGGTGGGGGTGTTCCCGCTGGACCTGCCGGAGGTCTCGCTCGAGACGCAGGCCCTCTGGGTCACGCTGCCCCCTCCCCCGCCGGAGGCCCGGCCGAGCTTCGAGGGCTTCGGCGGCGCCCTGCACGCCGCCGAGCACGGCCTCATCGGGCTTCTGCCCCTCTTCGCCATGTGCGACCGGGCGGACATCGGCGGGCTCTCCACCCCGGTCCACCGCCAGACGGGCCGGCCCACGATCTTCGTCTACGACGGCTACCCGGGCGGGGTCGGTATAGCGCACCGCGGCTTCGACGCCTTCCCCTCCCTGGCCCGCGACGCCCTGGGCGCCATCGTGCGCTGCCCGTGCGAGCGGGGGTGCCCGGGCTGCGTCCAGTCCCCGAAGTGCGGCAACTGGAACGAGCCGCTGAGCAAGGAGGGGGCGGTATGGCTGCTGCGCTTCGTGCTCGGGCAGGTGGACCGGCACCCGGCCCTCTCGTGAGCGGCGCCCCCTACATCTCGGTCGTGGGCTCGGGGCGGGCCTCCAGGGAGCTCTACGAGCTCGCGCGCGAGGTGGGGCGCCTGGTGGCCGGGCGCGGCGCGGTGGTGGTGTGCGGGGGGCTCGGCGGGGTGATGGAGGCCGCCGCCCGGGGGGCGAAGGAGGCCGGGGGCGTGGCCATAGGGGTGCTCCCCGGCGAGGACCGCAGGGGAGCCAACCGCTACCTCACCTACGCGGTGGCCACCGGGGCCGGGCAGGCGCGGAACCTGGCGGTCGTCTGCTCGGGGGACGCGGTGATCGCCGTGGGCGGGGAGTACGGGACGCTCTCCGAGATAGGGCTCGCCCGCAAGGTGGGGCGTCCGGTGGTGGTGCTGCGGGGCTGGGAGCTCGGCCCCCACGTCGCGGTCGCCGCCACCCCGCGCGAGGCGGTGGAGAGGGCCTTCGGTATGATCGGGGCGTTGTAGGCCAGAGGCGTTTTAGGAGGGAGGGCCGGATGTCTGAGGGAGAGGGCAGGGTCGCGCTCGTCAGCGGGGGCAACCGCGGGATAGGGCTGGAGATCTGCCGGCAGCTCGCCGCGAAGGGGATCGCCGTGGTCCTGGGTTCCCGGGACGAGCGGCGGGGGCGGGAGGCGGCGGAGGGGATCGCCGGGAGGGTGGTCGCCCACCAGCTCGACGTCGCCGACCAGGAGAGCGTGGACCGGATCGCCGCCTACGTCGAGCGGGAGTTCGGGCGGCTGGACATCCTGGTCAACAACGCCGGGGTGGCTCCCGACGGGGGGCAGCGCGGGGTGGAGGCCGACCTGGAGAAGGTCCGGGAGGCGCTGGAGATCAACCTGCTCGGCGCCTGGCGCCTGTCCAGGGCCTTCATCCCCCTCATGCGGCGCAACGGCTACGGCCGCATCGTCAACGTCTCCAGCGGCCTGGGCTCCATAAGCGAGATGGGCGGGGGCTCCCCGGCCTACCGGGTCTCGAAGGCCGCGCTCAACGCCCTCACGCGCATCCTGGCCTCCGAGCTGCGGGGCACCGGCGTCCTGGTCAACGCGGTGTGCCCCGGCTGGGTCCAGACGGAGATGGGCAGCCCGGGGGCGCCGCGGCCCGTGCAGGAGGGGGCGGACACGCCGGTCTGGGCGGCCACCCTCCCGAAGGGGGGTCCGACCGGCGGGTTCTTCCGGGACCGCCGCCCGATCCCCTGGTGAGGCGCGAGAGGGCGACGAGCAGCCCCGGGGCGGGTTAGAATCTGCGGCATGGTCCGCACGGAGCCAGCGCGGGCCGGCGGGGCCGGTGCCTGACCTCGCTGGCTGGGCGGCGGAGGTGATCCGCTCCCTCGGCTACGCCGGGGTGATCCTGATCATGCTCGCCGAGAACCTCTTCCCGCCCATCCCCTCGGAGGTGGTCCTGCCCTTCGTGGGCTTTATGGTCTCGCGGGGGCATTTGGCCTTCGTGCCCGCGCTCCTGACCGCGACCCTCGGCTCGCTGGCGGGGGCCTACGCGCTCTACGCCCTGGGGCGCTGGGGCGGCCGGCCCCTCATCCTGCGCTACAGCTGGCTGCTGCGGGTCAGCAAGGAGGATCTGGACCGCGCCGACCACTGGTTCGACCGCTACGGCGGCTGGATCGTGTTCTTCGGCCGGATGGTCCCGGGGGTCAGGAGCATCGTCTCCATCCCGGCGGGCCTCTCGGAGATGCCCCTCGGGCGCTTTACCCTGCTGACCGCGGCGGGCTCGGCGCTCTGGAACACGGCCCTGATCTCCGCGGGCTTCTTCTTCGGGGAGAACTGGCGGCGGGTGGCCGGGTTCGCGGACTCGGCCTCGCCGGTGCTGCTGGCCGCCGCGGCGGCCGCGCTGGCCGGCTGGTGGCTGCTGTGGAGGGCGCGGCGCAGGAAGGGAAGGGGGGCTGCGGGGTGACGGGCTGGCGGGAGGAGCGGGTTCCGGGGGAGGTGGAGCTCGCCGTCTCTCTGTGGGGGGAGGGGCCGGACCCGGTGCTCTGTCTGCACGGGATCACGGCCCAGCATCGGGCGTTCAACTTCCTGGCCCGATGCCTCGACGGCCGCCGCCCGCTCGCCGGGATGGACCTGCGCGGCCGCGGCAACTCGGGGAAGCCCCCCGCGGGTTGTTACGGGCTCGGGGCGCACGCCGGGGACGTCGTCCGGGTGCTCGACCACCTCGGACTCCGGGAGGCCACCATCGCCGGGCACTCCATGGGCGCCTTCGTGGGGCTGGAGGTCGCCCGCCGCCACCCGGAGAGGGTGCGCGCCCTGATCCTGCTGGACGGCGGCTGGCCCCGCGCCGGTGAGCCCTCCGGGGAGCTGGACGAGGGGCTGGAGCGGGCCTTCTCCCGGCTGGAGATGACCTTCGCCGGCCTCGAGGACTACCTGGACTTCTGGTTCCCCGGCCGGAACCTCTCGCCCGAAGACCTGCCGCCGGAGCTCGAGGACTACTACCGCTACGACCTAGAGGAGGCGGACGGCGGCCTCCGGCCCAAGGCCTCCCTCGCCGCCGCCCGCGAGGACGCCCGCTACCTGGCCTCCCGCGGGCCCACGGTGCGCGAGCTGGCCGGGGTGCGCTGCCCGGTCGCCCTCGTGCGGGCCGCCGAGGGCTTCTTCCCGGGCAGCGACCCGCTCATCCCGGACCCCGTGCGGGACGCCATGGCCGGGGCGCTGGACGTCCGGCGCGAGATCCTCGCCGCGGGCGCCAACCACTACACCCTCCTGCTCGACCCCCGGCACGTGCGGCGCTGGGCCGGGCTCGCGGCGGACGAGGGGTGGGCGCGGTAGTGCTCCGCCTGCTGTTCGTCGGGGATGTGGTGGGTGAGGGGGCCGTCGACGCGGTCGTCGGGCTCCTGCCGCGGCTGCGCGAGGAGCTGGGGCTGGACGCCGTGGTCGTCAACGGGGAGAACGCCGCCGGCGGGGCCGGGATAACCCCGCAGCTGGCGGAGAGGCTGCTCTCCGCGGCGGACTTCATCACGCTGGGGGACCACGCCTTCGACCGGGAGGAGGCGGCCGCCTACCTGGACCGGGAGGGGCGCATCATCCGGCCCGCCAACCTGCCCGAGGGGCTGCCGGGGCGCGGGTGGGGCGCCTTCGAGGTCGGCGGGGCGCGCGTCGGGGTGGCCTGCGTGCAGGGGCGGCTGTTCATGCGGGAGGCGTGCTCCCCCTTCGAGGCGGCCGACCGGGCGCTCGAGGGGCTGCGGGGAGCGGACCTCGTCCTCTTCGACCTGCACGCCGAGGCGACCAGCGAGAAGCAGGCGCTCGGCTGGCACCTCGACGGGCGGGCGGCGGCCGCGCTCGGCACCCACACCCACGTCCCCACCGCCGATCTGCGCCTGCTCCCGGGCGGGACGGCCTACGTCTCGGACGTGGGGATGGCGGGCTCGCCCGACGGGATCATCGGGATGGACCGGGAGGGGTTCATGGAGGTCTTCTTGCGGCGGCGCCGGGCCCCCGTGACCCCGGCGCGCGGGCCGGTGCGTGTGGACGCGGTGCTGGTGGAGGCCGACCCGAAGAGCGGCCGGGCCGTCGGGGCCAGCCGCGTCTTCCGGGAGGCCGCCTAGGAGGAGCGCTACCGGCGGACCTCCCGGAGGAGCAGGGCGAGCGGGAGCACCGAGGCCAGCTCCAGCGCCACCGAGAAGGCCACGGCGTGGCCGGCCGAGACCTCGTAGAGCGCGCCCATCGCCGCGCTCCCGGCGAACCAGCAGAGCCCGTAGACGGCGTTGAAGAGGCCGTAGGCCGTCCCCCGCACCCCCGCGGGGGCCATCCCGCCCACGGCGGCCCGCATGATCGTCTCCTGCACCCCCATCACCGCCCCCCACAGCAGCACCCCGGCGAGGGCCGCCGCCGCGCTCCCCGAGAAGGCCAGCGGGGCGACGGGGAGGGTGAGCAGGGGCACCGAGGCCAGCACCGCGAGCCCCAGGCGGTCGAAGAGCCGCCCGGAGGCGAGCGCTACCAGCGCGTCCACCCCCATGGCGGCGGCGAAGGCGAGGGGGATGCCGGCGCCCGGCAGCAGCCCGGCGGTCTTCAGGTGGTAGGAGACGAGCTGGAAGCTGGCGAAGCCCGCGACCCCGGGGACGACGAACGCCATGTACAGCCAGAAGGCGCGCGGGAGCCCCCGCCCCTCCTCCCGCTCCGTCTCCAGCCGCTCCGGCTCGGGGTAGAGGCGGCGGGAGAGGAGGAGCGTCGCGATGGAGAGGGCGGCGGGGGCCGCCAGGATGGCGAAGCCGGTCCGGTAGCCGCCCGCCAGGTAGAGCGCCGCGGCCACCGCCAGCGGCCCGGCCACCGCGCCCAGCTGGTCCAGCGCCTCGTGCAGCCCGAAGGCCCACCCGCGCCCCATCCGCGACCCCGCGTGGGAGAGCATCGCGTCGCGGGCCGGGCCCCGGATCGCGCGCCCCGAGCGCTCGGCGACCATGAGGGCGGAGGCGGCCTGCCAGCTCCCGGCGAGCGCGAGCAGCGGGACCGCCGCCAGGTTCAGGACGTAGCCGAAGATGGTGATGGCCCAGAACCGCCCGGTCCGGTCGCCCAGGTAGCCGGAGACGGCCCGGAGGGCGTAGCCCGCGAACTCCCCGAGCCCCGCCACGAAGCCGGTCGCCGCGGCCCCCGCCCCCAGGTGGGCGAGAAAGGGGCCGGCTATGCTCCTGGCCCCCTCGTAGGTGGCGTCGGCCAGGAGGTCGACCACCCCGAGCAGCACCACGAAGCGCAGCGCGGCGCGGCCCCGCCTGTCCTCGCCTCCCGGCGTGCCCTTCACCCCCTCGCGTCTTGTGGTCTTCCCGGGAGATTCTCCGCCAGCGGGCCCCCTCCCTCAACCCCCTTCCGGCGGGTGGAGCTCGACCTCCGAGAGGGTGATGAGCCCGCGGGGGAGCGCCGCGCGCACGCGCGGGAGGGCGGCCTCCACCCGCCAGCGGGCCCCGGCGGCCTCGACGACCACGGGAAGGTCGGGATGGAAGCGCAGGGGGCGGGCGGAGAGGATCTCGGAGGAGCGGTCGAAGCCGAGGATGCCCCGGTGGACGGAGACGTCCTCTATCCCCTGCTCCCGGAAGGCCTCGGCGACGGCCTCGTAGGCCGGGCGGTCCCCGGCGCGGGCGGAGTCTCGGAGGTAGACGCGGGCCCGCAGCGCGGCCCCGGGCCCCCCGCTCACCGCCCCTCCCCGGGGAGCACCTGCTCGGCGAGCACCTCCGAGCGGATCACCAGCCCCTCCCGCACCGCCCGCCGCACGAAGGGGAGGAACCCTTCTATCCTTTCGGCCTCGTCCACGATGTCCACGACCACGGGCAGGTTCTCCGCGAGGCGGAGGATGCCCGCGGAGGCGATGTCCGCGTGGGGGGCGTAGCCCATGAACCCCTTGAAGACCGTGGCCCCGGCGAGCCCCTGCTCCCTGGCGGCGAGCACGAGGGCCTCGAAGAGGGGGCGTCCCCGGTAGCGCTCGTCCTCCCCGATGAGGACGCGCAGCCTGATCGCCGGCCTCATCCCGCCGCCCACGCGCCGGCCCGCGCGCCCGCGGAGAGGGCGAAGAGCCCGAGCGCCAGGGTGCCGACGATGTTGGAGAAGGCCCGGTCGCGCTCCCCGGCCGTAGCCAGGTTCGCGGTCTCGAGCATGAGGGTGGAGAAGGTGGTGAAACCGGCGAGCAGCCCGCTCCCGAGCACCAGGAGGAGCGCCCGGTCGTGCGGCGCGGCCCCCTGCAGCAGGCCGAGCCCGAGGCAGCCCAGCGCGTTGACCGCCAGCGTGCCCCACGGGAACTCCGGCCCCATCCTGTGCGCTACCCAGCCGCCGAGGAGGTACCGGAGAACCGACCCCGCCCCGGCCGCGGCGAGGGTGAGGGCGAGCTCCGCGGGGGCCATCTAGAGGAGCCTCCGGGTGAGCCGGAGCCCGGCCAGGGCGGCCAGCAGCCCGAGCAGGAGGCTGCCCCCGCCGTAGAGCCCGCCGAGCAGCGGGGAGGCCTCCCAGCCGCGCAGGGTGTGCAGGGCGTAGGAGCTGAAGGTGGTCAGCGACCCCAGAAAGCCGAGCACCCAGAACGCCCGCGCCCGCTCCCCGACGAAGCGCTCGAAGATGAGGGTGCCGAAGATCGCTATGAGGAAGGACCCCGCCGCGTTGGCCGCGAGCGTCCCCCAGGGGAAGGCTTCGTAGGCGGCCGGGGCGAGGCGCCGGGCCGCCCCCTCGACGGCGAGGCGGGCCGCCGCCCCGAGCGCCCCCCCGGCGAAGACCCACCCGAGGTGCCCGAGCCCGGCGCGGGAGGGCCGGGGGCGCAGGGCCTCGCCCTCCAGAAAGCCCCGCGGGGCCTCGTGCACCACCACCTCGCGGGACACCGAGATGCCCGCGTCCGGGAGGAGCTCCCGCAGCTCCGGGAGCACCCCCTCGATCTTGCCCTCCTCGTCGAGGAGCATCAGGAAGACGTGGCGCGCCGACCCCGTCTCGGGCCCCCGGTAGGCCGTCGCGGAGGCCACGCCCCGGCGGTGCGCCAGGCGCACCGCCCGCTCGCACTGCAGCTCGGAGCCCAGCCTCACCGTGGCCTGGGCCACCGTCCGCTCCGTTTCCAACCCGTCCCACCTCCTCCGTACCGCCTTTCGCCCAACAAAAAAGCCCCTGCCCGGGCGCACCAAGGGGTGCGGGGCAGAAGCCATCAGCGCCGCCGGCGCGGTTCTCCGGAGGCGGAGCCCCCGGAAGGCGGGCCTCATCGCCCGTATCGTCTTCTGTGGTGCGGAAATGTACAGCGGGGAGCGGGGCGCTGCAAGTGCGGGCGTCCGGCGGGCGGTGTATCCTGCCCGTCGGGAGGGAGCTTTGGCGCTGGAGGGAAGGAGGTGGCGGTGGTGGAGCCCTGGGTCGAGCGGCGGCTGAGGGAGGAGAAGATCCTCTGGCTCACCACGGTGCGGGCGGACGGCCAGCCGCAGCCGGTGCCGGTGTGGTTTTTGTGGGGGACGGAGGGTTTTTTGATCTACTCCAGGCCCAACGCCCAGAAGCTGCGCAACATCCGCTCGAACCCGCGGGTGGGGCTGAACCTGAACTGCGACGAGCGGGGAGGGAGCGTGGTGCGGGCGGAGGGGACGGCGGAGATCGTGGAGGACGCCGCCCCGGCCTCGGAGATCCCGGAGTACGTGCAGAAGTACCGGGAGGACATGCGCCGGCTGGGCTACGAGCCGGCGGGCTTCGCGCTGGACTACGCGGTCGCCGTCCGGGTGACCCCGCGCCGCTGGCAGAGCTGGTAGGCCGCCCTCAGGCGCGGGCGTCCCTGTCCTCGAGGATGTCCTCTATCCGCCGGGCGGCCTCGACTACCACCCCGCGGACGCGGCGCAGCTTTTCCTGATCCACCCTCCCCGCGCGCGCCTTCCGCCCGAAGAGCCTCCAGAGGTGGGCGAGCTCGTGCCGGATCTCGTGCAGCTCGCCCTCGAGCCCGGGGTCCCAGCCCCGCCCGAAGCGCCGCCAGACTTCCTCGAGCGACCGCCGGCGCTCCCGCAGAAAGCCCCTCCCCTCCTCCGTGATCTGGTAGACCTTCTTGCCGTCCTCCCGGGACGACCCGACGTACCCCATGTCCTCGAGCATCTGCAGCGTGGGGTAGACGGAGCCCGGGCTCGGGGCGTAGAGCCCGCGAGAGCGCTCCTCGAGCGCCTTTATCAGCTGGTAGCCGTGGGCCGGCCCCCGCTCGAGGAGGTCCAGGATCACGTACTTCAGATCCCCCTTCCCAAACCTCCGCCGCGGCCCAAAACCAGACCCCCGCCAGAAAAACCCTCCCGGCGCCCTCACCACACACCTCCTCTTCTCGTGCGGAACGACCAGCGGCATTATATCACGATATATCGTGATGCAACGAAAAGGGGGAGATCCTCTCTCCGGCTGGAGCGGGGGCGCCGGGCGGGGTAGAGTGTTGTGCGGGATGAGGGGCAGGGTGGTTGCGCGGGCTGTGGTGGTGGGGTGCGGGGTGGCAGGGCTGAGCGCGGCGATCGCGCTGCGGGAGCGGGGCTTTGGGGTGCGCGTCGTCGCCCGCGAGCCGCCGGAGCGGACGACGTCGGCGGTGGCGGCGGCGGTCTGGTACCCGTACAGGGCCTACCCGGAGGAGCGGGTGCTAAGCTGGGGCGCCCGCACCTTCGAGGTGTTCCGGGGGCTGGCGGCCGACCCCCGGACCGGCGTGCGCCTCGGGGAGGGGGTGGAGCTCCTGCGCCGCTCCGCCCCCGGGGAGCCGTGGTGGAGGGAGGCGGTCTCGGGCTTCCGGCGGTGCCGGGAGGAGGAGCTTCCGCCCGGGTGCCGGGGCGGCTACCGCTTTGTGGCCCCGGTGGCCGAGATGCCCGCCTACCTCGCCTACCTGCTCGGCAGGCTCCGGGGGGCGGGGGGCACCCTGGAGCTGCGGGAGGTTTCCTCGCTGGAGGAGGCGGGGGAGGGGGCCGACGTGGTGGTCAACTGCTCCGGGGTCTGGGCGCGGGAGCTGGCGCAGGACCCCTCGGTGTTCCCCATCCGCGGCCAGATCCTGCGCGTCGCCAACCCGGGGCTGGAGCGGTTCGTGCTCGACGAGGAGAACCCCGCGGGCCTCACCTACATCGTCCCCCGCTCCGGCGACTGCGTCCTCGGCGGCACCGCAGAGGAGGGGCGCTGGAGCACAGAGCCCGACCCGGCGACGGCGGAGGCCATCCTCCGCCGCTGCAGCGCCCTGGAGCCCCGCCTGCGGGGGGCGCGGGTCCTGGAGCACCGGGCCGGCCTCAGGCCCGGCCGGCCCGAGGTCCGCCTCGAGCTGGAGGAGCTCCCCGGCGGCACCCCCTGCGTCCACAACTACGGGCACGGCGGCTCCGGGGTGACCCTCTCCTGGGGCTGCGCCGAAGAGGCCGCCGCGCTGGCCGGGGCCGCGCTCTCCTAGCGCGCGCCCCCCGCTTGACCCCCCAGAGCGCATCCCGTACAATGCGATCCGATCCACTGTACGGAACGGTGGATCGGAGAGGGAAAGGGATCAGAGCGTTCGTGTCGACGGGTGGCTCCGGCCGGGAGAGGCGGCTGCGGCCCCCCAGGCTCTCCGTGGGGCTGGCGGAGCGGCTGCGGGGCCGGATACTGGGGGGCGAGTTCGGGCCGGGAGAGCGGCTGCCGGGGAACCGGGAGCTCGCCGCCGCCTACTCGGTGAGCGTGGGGTCGGTGCGGGAGGCCCTACAGAGGCTTGCTTCGGAGGGCCTGGTGGAGGTGCGTCCGGGCAGCGGGACCTACGTCTCGCGGGATCTGCGGGGCTCCCCCTGGCTGCCGGGCGGGGAGCAGCCTCTTCTGGACAGGGAGCAGGTCGAGGAGCTGATAGAGGCCCGGGAGGTGCTCGAGCCCCGTCTTGCGGAGCTGGCTGCGCGGAGGGCGTCCGCGGAGCAGGTCGAGGGGCTGTGGCGGGCGCTCGAGCGGATGCAGGAGAGCGTCTCGGACCCTTCGGCCTTCGCGGAGGCCGACGTGGGGTTTCACATGGCCGTTGCGGAGGCCTCCGGCAACCGCTTCCTGACGCGGGCCACGGCGGACATCCGGTCGCTGCTCCGCCGGGACATGGAGCTCAGCGCCGAGGTCGGCATCCGGCGGGCCGGGACGCTGCAGTTCAGCGTCGACTCCCACCGCCGGCTCGTGGCGGCGATAGCGGCGGGGGATCCCGAGAAGGCGGGCCGGATCGTGTCCGGCATCCTCCGGCGCAACCGGGGGTTCGTGATCGGCCTCTACTCCGGCGGGGTCTCCGCCGAGGGGTCCGGGGAGTTCTAGGGAGGGGGCGGGGATATGGAGGTTGCGCCCGGGGTCCACCGGATCGAGAGCGTGCTGGGGCCCCGTACTTTCTCCCAGTACCTTCTGCTGGGCGAGAGGGCCCTGCTGGTGGACACCGGGGTGGCGGAGACCCCGGAGAAGGTGATCCTGCCGTATCTGGAGTCGGTGGGGCTGTCCGCGCGCGATCTGGACTTCGCGCTCGTCACCCACGCCGACGTGGACCACTTCGGGGGCAACGGCGCCCTGCGGGGGGCCGCCCGGGAGGCCGTGCTCTGCGCGCACGCCGCCGATGCCCCCTGGGTGGAGGACCGGGAGCGCATACTGCGGGAGCGCTACGGCTGGTATGCCGGAGAGGGGGTGGACTATCCCCCGGACGTAAGGGAGTGGCTGCGGGAGAGCCTGGGGCCGGACGTTCCCCTGGACCTCCACCTCTCCGGCGGCGAGGTCTTCCGCCTGGGGCCGGGGCTCCTCGTGGAGGTCTTGCACCTTCCGGGCCACTCCCCCGGGCACGTGGGTCTCTGGGAGCCCTCTTCGCGGAGCGCGATCATCACCGACGCGGCGCTGGGAGGGGGGCTCCTCGACATGGAGGGCAACGTCATCAGCCCGCCCCCCTACTTCGACGCTCGCGCCTACGAGGAGAGCGTGCGGCGCCTGCAGGGGCTCTCGCCGCGGCTGCTCCTCACCGCCCACTACCCGGTGATGGAGGGGGAGGAGGCCGCGCGCTTTCTCGAGGAGAGCCTGGAGTTCGTGCGGCGGGCCCGCCGGGTGGTGGCGGAGGCGCTGGAGGAGCGGGGGGAGCTGGACCTCCGCAACCTTCTGGAGCTCGCCGGTCCCAGGCTCGGGCCCTTCACCGCGATGGAGAACGAGCTCGCCGGGACCCTCAGGGCGCACCTCCGGGAGCTCGTCGCGGCGGGCAGGGCCCGGGAGGCGCCCGGAGGCGGGGGCACCGTGTGGAGGTCTTTGGGGTGAGAGAGCCGGGGAGAAGAAAAGCTCCCCGGGGGTAGGACGAATCTCTTCGGGCTACGGGGAAAGGAGAGGGAAAGTGGCGCAGCGGCTCGAGCTCGGGATGATCAGCTCCGCCTGGTTCGACACCAGCGTCGGGCTGGAGGAGGGGATACGCCGGGCCAGGGAGATAGGCTTCGACTCCTACGACATCTTCGAGGACCCGCTCGACATCGACGACGCGACCCGCCGGCTCATCAAGCAGACCTGCCGGGAGGTGGGCCTGCCCATACGCTCGGTGGTCTGCGTCAACTTCGGGCTCGTGGACTTCAACCCCTCCGTGGAGCGCTTCGCGATGGACCGGGCCAGGGCGTACATAGACCAGGGGGCCTACTTCGGCGCGCGCAACCTCTTGCTCGTGATCGGCGAGTACTACTGGGACGGCGAGGTGTTCCCCTACGAGGCGATCTGGGGCTTCGCCGTCGACCGGGTGCGCCGGCTCGGGGACTACGCGGCGGAGAAGGGGCTCGAGATCGTCATCGAGCTCGAGCCGTTCAGCCAGGCCCTGGTCAGAGACGTGGACGAGCTCGCCCGGTTCATAAGGGAGGTGGGCCACCCGGCCGTGAAGGCCAACGCCGACATCTCGCACCTGCACCTCTCCGGCGCGTCCTTCGAGGACGTAGGGAAGCTCCGGGGGATCATCGGCCACATCCACCTCTCCGACTGCGACGGCAAGAAGCACGGGGATCTCCCCGCGGGCAGGGGGGTCACCCCCATCAAGGACTACCTGAAGGCGATCATCGACACGGGCTACTCGGGCACGGTCTCCATAGAGCTTGAGTACTCGCCGGACCCGGACAGGATCGTGGAGTGGGTCGAGGAGGCCTACCGGGAGACCTCCAGGATCATGTCCGAGCTCGGCGTGCGCGAAGAGGCCAGGGCCTGAGGGGGTGCGAGGGTGGCGGGCATAGACCTCGACCTCAAGCACCTGCCGGAGCTGGGGAGCAAGACCGACTACCGGATCGGGGCCATCGGCGCCGGGTTCATCATGCGCGACGTGCAGCTCGCCGCCTACGACGAGGCCGGCTTCGACGTGGTGGCGATCGCCTCGCGCACGCCGGAGCACGCCCGCTCCTGCGCGGAGCGCTGGGGGATCGGCCGGGTCTACGAGACCTGGCGGGAGCTGCTGGACGACCCGGAGGTCGAGATCCTCGACATCGCCTACCCGCCGGACCGGCAGCTGGGCATCGTGCGCGAGGCGGTGGAGCACGCGGACCACATAAAGGGGATACTCGCCCAGAAACCGCTGGCCACCACCCTGGAGGACGCCGCCGAGATCGTCCGCCTCTGCGAGGAGGCCGGCGTCGTCCTCGGGGTGAACCAGAACATGCGCTACGACCAGTCCATGCGGGCCCTGAAGACCCTGCTCGACCGGGGCTACCTGGGCGAGCCCGTCGTCGCCCAGATCGTCATGCACGCCCGCCCGCACTGGCAGGACTTCCTCCGGGGGCTGGACCGGCTGGCGATGCTCAACATGAGCATCCACCACCTGGACATCTTCCGCTTCCTCTTCGGCGACCCGGAGCGCATCCTGGCGAGCGTCCGGGAGGACCCGAGCATAGGGTTCGAGCACGCCGACGGGATGGCCTTCTACATCCTGGAGTACGCGGGCGGCCTGCGCGCCGTCTCCATCGACAACTGCTTCACCTGGACCGACCACGGCATAGAGTGGCGGGTCGAGGGCACGGAGGGCGTGGCCAGGGGCACCATCGGCTGGCCCGACTACCCGGAGGGCAGCCCCAGCACCGTGGACTTCACCACCAAGCGGCAGCCCGGCTACTGGTTCCTGCCCCGGTGGGAGGAGCGCTGGTTCCCCCAGGCGTTTATAGGGACGATGGGCCAGCTCATGCGGGCCCTCGAGGAGGGCTCGGAGCCGGAGATCTCCGGCCGCGACAACCTGAGGACCATGGCCCTGGTGGAGGCCGCCTACCGGTCGGTCGCCGAGGGGAGGGCGGTGAGGCTCGACGAGGTCGGCACGAAGGAGGCTACGGGTGGCAGCGCTTGACGGAAAGGTCGCGGTGGTAACCGGCGGGGGCGGCGGGCTCGGCGAGGGCATCTGTGCCGGGCTCGCCGCCGCCGGGGCCGCCGTGGCCGCGGTGGACGTGGACCTGGAGAAGGCGCGGCGGGTGGAGCGGCTCGTCGCCGGCAGGGGCGGGCGCTGCGTGGCCGTCGAGGCCGACGTCTCCAGCCGCCGCTCCGTGGAGCGCATGGCGGAGCGGGTCGCCGGCGAGCTGGGGGGCATAGACATCCTGGTCAACAACGCCGCCATCTACCCTCTGCGTCCCTGGACCGAGATAGACGAGGAGGAGTGGGACCGGGTGCTCGCGGTCAACATCAAGGGGTACTTCCTGTGCGCCCGGGCCGCCTACCCGTACATGAGGGAGCGGGGGGGAGGGAGGATCATCAACGTCGCCTCCATAACCTTCTTCATCGGCTGGGCGGGCTTTCTGGACTACGTCTCCTCCAAGGGGGCGGTTGTGGGCTTCACCCGCACGCTGGCCCGGGAGGTGGGTCCCGAGGGGATCACGGTGAACGCCGTCTCCCCCGGGGCCTTCCCCACCGACGCCGAGCGGGTTCACCCCGACCAGGAGGCCCTCAACCGCCGGATCCTC
>Ga0068704_100440_pt1 | contig 13839 bp, 16 predicted proteins | sample CeladaPassaD2F12_FD_62225 | JGI IMG/M metagenome (GOLD analysis project Ga0068704, IMG submission 62225) | Cellulose-adapted microbial communities from the Joint BioEnergy Institute, USA - Passage D2F12 | ecosystem: Engineered > Bioreactor > Continuous culture > Unclassified | place: USA, Joint...
TGAAGCGCTCCTCGGCCTCGGGGTCGTTGGGGTTTGCGTCGGGGTGGTACTTCCGGGCCAGCCGGCGGTAGGCCCGCTTTATGTCCTGCTCCGAGGCGTCCCGGGACAAGCCCAGAACCTCGTAGTAGTCGCGCTTTCCGGCAGGCATACCCTTTATCTAGCGTTCAGGTAGCGGGTGAGGGTGTCTGCGGCGGAGCGCACCGTGGAGATCGCCGCGTCGTAGTTCATGCGCTTGGGCCCGATAAGGCTGACCACGCCGTAGGGCCGCTCGTGGTGGCTGTAGGCGGCGGCCACCAGGCTGGTTCCGCCGAGGCTCCTGAAGACGTTCTCGGCCCCGATGGAGACGAAGATGCCGGTCTTCGCCGCGAGCGAACGCTGCAGGGCGTCGCTCATGAGCCGGAGCAGCCAGCGGCGCCGCTCGAAGATCTCGACCACCGCCGCGAGGCTGGAGGGCTCGAGCTCGTCGAGGCGGGCCAGCAGGGCCGAGGCGCCGCGGACGAAGACGCCGCGCTCGCTGGAGCGCCCGAGGGCCTCTATGGCCTCCAGCACGGCGTCGACCAGGCGCGGGTCGTGGCCGGCCTGCAGCCGGCGGGCGACCGCGGAGAGCTCGAGGTCGCCGTCCACCGGGCGACCCTCCACCCAGGCGTTCAGAGCGGCGAACATCTCCTGCAGCTCGTCCTCCCCGACCTCGCGGGGGAGCGTCACGGTCGTGCTGGAGGAGGCCCCGCTCTCGGTCGAGACGATGAGGAGCAGCGACCTCTCGGGCAGCGGCAGGTAGTCTATGCGCGCCACGGGGTCTCCCAGCGCGCCAGGGCCGGCGACCACCGCCAGCAGGCGCGTGACCTCGCTCATGCTCTCGGAGACGTCGCGCAGGAGCTCGTCCAGGCTGCGGTGCTCCTCGGGGGTCTCGAGCCGGCGGCGCTCCGCGACCCCCTCGGCGAGCAGAGCGTCCACGTAGTAGCGGTAGCCCGCGTCGGTGGGGACGCGCCCGGCCGAGGTGTGCGGGTGCGTCAGGAGCCCCAGCGACTCCAGCGTCGCCAGCTCGGCCCGGATCGTCGAGCTGCTGGCGTCCACCCGCTCGGCCAGCGCGTGGCTCCCCACCGGAGAGCCGGTGGAGATGTAGAGCTCGAGCGTCTTAAGCAGTATCTCCCGCTGTCTCTCGGTGATCTGCGGATGCCTCATGACGCTCAAATTTTACCATGAGAGCCCGAGAGCTCAGATGCGGATGGCGGCGAGAAAGGCCTCCTGCGGGATCTCCACCCGCCCGACCTGCTTCATCCGGCGCTTGCCCGCCTTCTGCTTCTCCAGGAGCTTCCGCTTGCGGGTGATGTCGCCGCCGTAGCACTTGGCGGTGACGTCCTTTCTGTAGGCCCTCACGGTCTCGCGCGCGATCACGCGCTTCCCCACCGCCGCCTGGACGGGCACCTCGAACTGCTGGCGGGGGATGAGCTCCTTGAGCTTCTCCACCAGCGCCCGGCCCCGCTGGTAGGCCTTGTCCCGGTGCACGATGATGGAGAGGGAGTCCACCGGATCGCCCGCGACCAGAACCTCGACCTTCACGAGATCCGCGGGCTGGTAGCCCACCGGCTCGTAGTCGTAGGAGGCATACCCCCGCGTGCGGCTCTTGAGCTGGTCGAAGAAGTCGGTGATCACCTCGGCCAGCGGCAGATCGTAGGTGAGCTGCACGCGCAGCGAGGAGATGTACTCCATCCCCACCGAGACCCCGCGCTTCTCGTGGCAGAGCCCCATTACCGCCCCCACGTGCTCGCGCGGGCAGATGATGGTCGCCCGCACCACCGGCTCCCGGATCTCGTCGTAGCTCTCCGGAAGGTCGCTCGGGTTGGTAACCTCCCTTACCTCACCGTCGATCACAACCTGATACTTCACGCTGGGCGAGGTGGCGATGAGGTCGAGGTCGAACTCGCGCTCCAGGCGCTCCTGGACGATCTCCATGTGCAGAAGGCCGAGGAAGCCGCAGCGGAAGCCGAAGCCGAGCCGGGAGTTCTCCGGCTCGAAGAAGAGCGAGGCGTCGTTGAGCTGCAGCCGGGCGAGGGCGTCCCTGAGGCGCTCGAAGTCGTCGCCCTCGGTGGGGTACAGGCCACAGAAGACGGTGGGGAGCACCCTGGCGTACCCCGGCAGCGGCTCGGGGGCCGGGTCATCGGCGGAGGTGATGGTGTCGCCCACGCGCAGGGCGCCGATGTCCTTCAGCCCGGCGACGACGTAGCCGACCTGGCCGGTCTGCAGGGCCGGGAGGGCCGTGGGCTTCGGCGAGTAGCAGCCGACCTCCAGGATCTCGAACTCCTCTTCGGAGCCCATCGCCTGCACCCGGTCCCCCTTCTTCAGGCCGCCGTCGAAGACGCGGGCCAGCGCTATGACGCCCCGGTAGGGGTCGTAGTTCGAGTCGAAGACGAGTGCCCTGGTCTGCGGGTGCTCGCTCCGGGGCGGCGGGATGCGCTCCACGATCGCGTCGAGCACCCCCCTCACGCCCTCGCCGGTCTTCGCCGAGATCTTGAGCACCTCCTCGGGCTCGACCCCGAGCAGCTCGACCAGCTCCTCGGTGGCCGCCGGGACGTCGGCGACCGGCAGGTCTATCTTGTTGAGCACCGGGATGATCTCCAGGTCGTGCTCCATCGCAAGATAGAGGTTGGCGAGCGTCTGCGCCTGGATGCCCTGGCTCGCGTCCACCACCAGAAGGGCGCCCTCGCAGGCGGCTATGGCGCGGGAGACCTCGTAGGTGAAGTCCACGTGTCCCGGGGTGTCGATCAGGTTCAGCGTCCACACCCCGTCCGGCCGGTTATAGAGGAGCCTCACCGCCTGGGCCTTTATCGTGATCCCGCGCTCGCGCTCCAGCTCCATGGTGTCCAGGATCTGGTCCACCCGCTCCCGCTCGGGGACCGCATCCGTCAGATCCAAGAGCCGGTCGGCGAGCGTGCTCTTCCCGTGGTCTATATGCGCTATGATGCAGAAGTTCCGAATACGGTCGGCGCTCACGCGGGAAAGTTTACCATGATTGCCCATTTGTTCGTCGTGTGTTACATTCTTCGGGCTGAGCCACCGGCGGAGAGTCCGGCCTACCAGGAGAGCAAAGGAGGGCGAATCGTGCCTGCACCCACCAAGCGCGAGCGGCAGAACAGAAAGCGTTTCGAGCGCAACCGCAGCGTGAGGACGCGCCTGCGCAACCTGTCGAAGAAGTTCTACCGGGCGCTGGACGCGGGGGACCTGGAGAGTGCCCGGAGCGTGAGGGACGAGGCGCAGAAGGCCTACGACAAGGCCGCGGGCAAGGGGATCATCCACCGCAACAAGGCCTCCCGCAAGCTGAGCCGGTTCGACCGCGCGCTGGCCGGCAGGGGCTGAGCCGGGCCTCTAGAGCAGCTCCAGCACCGCCAGCTCCACCTGCAGCCCTTCGGGGAGGCTGCTTCGGCCCTTGAGCCCGCTCTCCAGCCGGAGCGTCAGCGCCAGGGCCCGCTCGAGGTCCTCCTCACCCAGAGCGCGGGCCTGCTCCTCGAGCTTCCGGGCCACGAAGGGCGGCACCTTCAGCTCTCTGGCCAGCTCCGGGCGCGGAACCCCGCGCTCCAGGAGAGATCTGGCCCTCAGCACCAGGCGAAACTGGCGCCGCGCCATGTGGGCGATCCGCAAGGGGGGCTCGCCCGCGGCGAGCAGGCCCTCCAGCGGCGGGAGCGCCCGGCGCGGCTCCCCCGAGGCCAGCGCGTCCACGAAGGCGAAGATGTTGGCCTCCACGTCCGGCGGGCACAGCGCCTCCACGTCCTCGCGGGCGGCGGGCCTTCCCTCCCCGACGTACAGGGAGAGCTTCTCCAGCTCCCCGAGCAGGCGCAGCTTGTCCTCCGAGCAGCGCAGCGCGAGCTCCCGCGCCACCTCCTCCGTCAGATCCAGCCCCATCCTCTGCGCCCGGCCCACGATCCACCGGACGAGCGCCCTGCCGGTGGGCCGCTCGAAGACGTGCACCTCGCCGGCCCGCTTCGCCGCGGCGAGCAGCCTCTCCCTCGCCCCCAGCCTGCCGCCGAGCAGCACGAGGTCGGTCTCCTCCGCCGGGCTCTCCAGGTAACCGGCGAGGACGGCCTTCTGGGAGGCGTTCCAGGCGTCCAGGTTCTTCACCACCACGAAGGCCCCTCCCCCGAAGAGGGAGTACGAGCCGCAGGCCGAGACGACCGCCTCCGGAGCGTCCTCCGCCGCGTCGAAGGTCTGGGCCTGACGTCCCCGGCGCAGCCGCTCGAGCCCGCGCAGCTTGCGCTCCTCGTCGTCGCCCAGGAGAAGGTACACCGTCATGGCCTGCAGAGCATTCTAACCGCTGGCGAGCCGGGCGAACACGACCCATACGGCTGCCCACGAGAGCAGGGCGGCCGCCCACAGGGGACCGCGCTCGCGGGCGAACATCCCGCCGCAGAGGGCGGCGGGGAGAAACCCCGCGTAGAGCAGCGCCACCAGAGCCGGGGTGAGGTCGGGGACGGAGATTGCGGCCCCGGGCAGCGAGGACGCCGATTCGGCCAGGGCCTCCAGAACGGAAACCAGGGCGCCGTTCGCGTAGTTCAGCGGGTAGGCCAGCGCGGGGAGCACGTTCCCGGCGAGCGAGGCGAGCAGCCCGAGGACGAGCACCGGCCCCGAGAGGGGCACGGCGACGAGGTTGGTCGCCACCCCGACGAGCGAGACCTCCCCGAAGCTCGCCGCGACTATGGGGGCGGTGGCGAGCTGGGCGGCGAGCGAGACGGAGAGCAGGGTCGAGACCGCCCGCGGCGGCCGCAGCGGCGAGAGGCGGAGGAGGTCCTCCAGCGGCCTCCGGAGCAGCAGGATCCCGAGGACCGCGGCCACGGAGAGCTGGAAGCCCGCGTTGTAGAGCAGGAGCGGGTTGGCGGTCAGGACCAGGGCCAGCATGCACCACACCAGGTGCAGCGCGGAGACGGGCCTCCCGAGCAGGGCCCCGAGCAGAAACAGCGAGGCCGCAACCCCGGCCCGGATCGCGGAGGGCGGTGCCCCGGCGACAACGATGTACAGCCAGACGGTCGCCAGCGTCCCGGCCACCCGGGCGGGGGCCGGCGCGGCCATCGCCCGCAGGACGAAGTAGACGGCGGCGGTCAGCACCGCGACGTGCTGGCCGGAGATCGCCAGGATGTGGGTGATGCCGCTGCGCCGGAACGCCTCCTCCAGGGGCTCGGGGATGAGCGAGCGGTCCCCGAGGACCATGCCCCGCACCACCGCGGCCTCCTCCGGGCGCAGCCCGTACCCGAGGGCCCTGTCGGTCCGGCGGTGGACCTCCCCGACCCAGCCGCGCCCCTCCCCGGCCGGCCGCACGCTCTCGGCCTCCATCACCGCGGAGACCCGCCGGGTGGCCAGGTACCGGGCGTAGTCGAAGTCCGGGGAGGGCTCCGGGACGTACAGGTCGCCCTCGGCCCGCACCCTGTCGCCCACGCCGAGCAGCCCGAGGCCGGGGGCGAACAGCTCCACGGCGCCGCCCCCCAGCACCTCCCGGCCGCCGTATCGCAGGCTCTCGACCCTCAGCTCCGCCCGGTCGCCGAAGCCCGCGGCCTCCGGGGGCGAGGAGATCCTGCCCTCCACCACCACGCCCTCGGGCTCCAGCGCCGCGAGCTGCGCGAGGGGGTCCGGCGCCGAGGCGTGGAGCAGCGCCACCCCCGCGCCGCAGGCCACAAACAGCGGGGCCAAGAGCGCCATGAGCCGCCACGGCGGCGGCACGAGATCCCGCCGCAGCGCGGCCCCGGCGGAGACCACAAGCGCGCCCAGCAGCGCGGCCGGAACAGCGGCGGGCGCCGCGGTGCCGAGCGCGATCCCCGCGACCACCGCCGCGGGCCAGAGGTCCAGGAGCACCGGGGGCCGCAGGTCGAGCCCCGGGAGGGGAGGCGCCGCCCTCTGATCAGACCGTCGCAAACGGCCTTATCTGCTCCAGGGTCGCCGGCCCGATGCCCGGGACCTCCTCCAGCTCCTCCACCGTCCTGAACGGACCGTTCGCCAGCCGGTATTCGATTATCGCCTCGGCGGTGGCGGGCCCCACCTCCGGCAGCTCCTCGAGCTCCTCCGCGTCGGCGGTGTTTATGTCCACGACGAGCGGCTCTTCGCGAGCCTCGCGCGCGGCCTCCTCCAGCGAGAAGCTGTAGACCACCTGCGGCCGGCCCTCCGAGAAGCGCGAGGCGTACAGGGCGCCGCCGAGGAGCAGCAGGACAACGGCGAAGGAGACCACCAGCTGCGGCAGGTACCTGACCAGGGGATGCGCGGGGCTTTCGCGGGACGAGCCGCCCCGCCGCCGGGTCGTTGTGTCGAAGTCCGCTCTTATCCTCGGGTCCCCACCGCAGAGAAGAACGAGTGGAGCCGACGGGGCTCGAACCCGTGACCTCCACGCTGCCAGCGTGGCGCTCTCCCAACTGAGCTACGGCCCCAGAGCCTTGGAGAGTATAGTCAGAGGGCCCCGAGGTGTCAAACGCGGGGGCTCAGCCCTCCCAACGCTCCTGGGGGGCGCTGCGCCACAGCGACTCCAGCCTGTAGTAGTCGCGGGCCTCGTCGGTGAAGATGTGCACCACCACGTCCAGGTAGTCGAGGCTGATCCAGGGCGACTCGCCGTCTACGCGCCGGGAGCGCGGCCGGTAGCCCTTCTCGGCCATCCGGTCGATGACCTCCTCGGCGATGCGCCGCGTCTGGCGGTCGGTCTCCGCGCTGGTGACCACGAAGTAGTCGGCGTAGGAGACGAGCCCCCGCAGGTCGATGAGGGTGGTCTCCCGGCCGAACATAGCGTTCGCCGCCCCCGCGGCGGTCTCGGCCATCTCGCGGGTGATCTCCTCCCCGCTCCGCCCCGGGCTGTGCCGTACGGCGGGCTCCTCGCCGCTCAAGATCTCTCCTCCTTCAATAGCTCTCCTCTCGTTCGCCTTGCGTCTGCCCGGTAGAGCCCCCGGCTGAGGATTATCTCCCGGACGCCCTCGGGCACCAGATACCGGATGCTCTTGCCCTGCAGGATGCGGCGCCGGATGCCGGTGGCCGAGACGTCCACCCGGGTGCACTCGACCGGGAAGATCCGGTCGAAGTTCTTGAGCCGGGCCTCCAGGTGCCCCAGCCGGGAGAGGTCGTAGCCGGGCCGGGTGGCCGCCACCATCACCACCTCCTCGAGCAGCCGGTCCGGGTCCTTCCAGGAGAGCAGATTGGAGACCTCGTCCGCACCGGTTATAAAGAACCACTCCTCGCCGGGAAGCCTCTCCTTGAGCAGCGGCACCGTCTCCACGGTGTGCATGGGCCGCCCGGCGTCTATCTCGATCCTGTCGGCGGAGAACCTCTCGTTGCCCGCTATGGCGGCCAGGACCATCTCGTAGCGGTCCTCGGCCGGGGCGCGGACGCTGGAGGCCTCCTTGTGCGGGGGGATGCCGCTCGGGACGAAGACGACCCGCTCCATGCCCAGCTCGTCCATCACCTGCTCGGCCACGATCATGTGCCCCACGTGTATGGGGTCGAAGGTGCCGCCGAAGATCCCTACGCGCATCCCTCTGCTCTACCTGAACTCGAAGGAAACATCGCCTATCCTCACCTCGTCGCCCTCGCCGGCCCCGGCGCGGCGCAGCGCGCCCATGACCCCGCGCCGCTCCAGCTCCCTCTGGAAGTGCTCCACGCCCTCGGGGTTGTCCCAGTCGGTCTTGAGGGCCAGGCGCTCGACCTCCCGCCCCGAGACCACGTAGGCCCCGTTCTCTCGCTCCACCCTGAGCCCCCTCCAGGACGGCCGGAAGACCCGATGGCCGGGCCGGGGGGCCGCCTCCGCCGAACGCTCCAGCTCGCGGAGCCGCCGCTCCAGGAGCCGCGTGAGCTCCCCGACCCCCTCCCCGGTGCGCGCCGAGACCTGCGGCGCCCCGGGGAAGGCCTCCCCGAGGTAGGCCCGCAGCTCGGCGTCGAGCAAATCCACCTTGTTCAACACAACGAGGCTCGGCCGCCCGGAGAGGCCCGCGGCCCCGAGCTCGGCCCGGAGCGTGCGCTCGGCGCCCTCCGGGTCCTCGCTGGCGTCGAGCACCAGCACCAGCAGCCGGGCCCGGGCGACGTGCCGCAGAAAGCGGTTGCCCAGCCCCCTCCCCTCGCTCGCGCCCGAGATGAGCCCGGGGATGTCGGCTACCACGAAGGGCCTGGCGTATCCCCGCTCCTCCACCACGCCCAGCTGGGGGGTCAGGGTGGTGAAGGGGTAGTCGCCGACCCGCGGGCGCGCCGCGCTTAGGGCCCGCAGCAGGGAGGACTTCCCGGCGTTCGGCAGCCCCACGAGCCCCACGTCGGAGAGCACCCGGAGCTCCAGGCGGATCTCCCGCTCCTCCCCCGGGAGCCCGAGCTCGCGGAACGCGGGGGCCTGCCGCCGGGAGGTGGCGAAGGAGGCGTTGCCGCGGCCGCCCTCGCCGCCCCGCGCCGCAACGAAGGTCTGTCCCGGCTCGGCCAGGTCGACGAGCAGCCCGCTCTCGTCGTAGACGAGCGTCCCCACCGGGACGTCCAGCACCACGTCCCGGCCGCGCTCGCCGGCGCGGTTGTTCCCCGATCCGTGGCCGCCGCGGCCGGCGGAGATCACCTTACGCCTGGAGTAGCGCTCGAGGGTCTGCAGGTCCTCCGTCGCCCGGAGGATCACCGAGCCCCCGTCGCCCCCGCGGCCCCCGTCGGGGCCCCCACGCGGGCGGTACTTCTCGCGGTGGAAGGAGACGGCGCCGTCGCCCCCGCGGCCCCCGCGGACGACGAAGCGGGCCTCGTCGATGAACTGCAACGGGGCTAGCGCCCCCCGCGGCAGAACGCTCTCAGGCCGGGGCCTCCCGGACCACGCTCACCACGCTGCGGCCCCGGCTGCGGCCGAAGCGCACCCTGCCGTCCACCTTGGCGAACAGGGTGTCGTCCCCGCCGCGGCCGACGTTCAGGCCCGGGTGGACCTTCGTGCCCCGCTGACGGACGATGATGCTCCCGGCGCTCACGAACTGGTCGCCGTAGGCCTTTACGCCGAGCCGCTTGCTCTCCGAGTCCCTCCCGTTGCGGGAGGAGCCTCCGCCCTTCTTGTGCGCCATCTCCGCTAAACCTCCACCACTCTTATCCGGGTCAGGGCCTGCCTGTGCCCCTTCTTTCTCCGGTAGCCCTTCTTGGGCTTGTACTTGTACACCTTCAGCTTCTCTCCCCGCAGGTGCTCCAGGATCTCGGCCCGCGCGGTGCGGGGCTCGAGGTCGAGGACCCCCTCCTCCGCCCGCAGGCTCACCGGTAGCTCGACCCGGTCGCCGACCTCGCCGGCGAGCCGCTCCACGAGCAGCTCGTCGCCCTGACGCACCCTGTACTGCTTTCCGCCGCTCTTTACGACCGCATACATCTATCCAAGGCTCCCGTCTTATGACCTTCGAACTCTCTTTCGGAACACGCTCGCTGAGGCTAAGAGTATAACCGGCAACCCGGGATGAGACCACCGCGCCAGCCCCCTCAGGGCTTGGGGTGCTTTGCCACCTCGGCGCGGGAGCGCATCGCGACGCTCTGCAGAAGCCCGAGCGAGAGGACGCTCACCACCAGGCTGCTCCTCCCGTAGCTGATGAACGGCAGAGGTATCCCGGTCACCGGCATGATCCCCATCGTCATCCCCACGTTCACGAAGACGTGGAACAGGAAGATGGTCGCCACCCCCACCGAGATCAGAACCCCGAACCGGTCGCGGGAGATGGTGGCGATGTGCAGGATGCGCCAGATCAGGAGAAAGAACAGCAACAGCAGCAGGAAGCTCCCCGCGAACCCCACCCGCTCGGCGAGGTTGGCGAAGATGAAGTCGGTGTGGTCCTCGGGGAGAAAGCCCAAATTGGCCAGGGTGGTCGCGTCGAGCCCCTTGCCCGTGAGCCCGCCCGAGCCGATGGCGAGCTTGGACTGGGTGACCTGGTAGCCTATCTCGCCCGCCGACTCCGGGTCCAGAAACGCGGTGAGGCGGGCGATCTGGTACTCCTCCAGCAGCCGGAACCTGAGCGCGAGCGCGGCCGCCAGGGCCCCGGCCGCCCCCAGCGCCCCGAGCTGCCACAGCCGGGCCCCTCCCACATAGGCCATGACCACGAAGACGGCCCCGAAGACCAGCGCCGTCCCCAGATCCGGCTGCAGAAACACCAGCAGCGCCGGGGCCCCGACCACCCCCAGGGAACGCACGAAGACCCCGGCATCGCCCACGGACCTCCCGGCGAAGTAGCCGGCCAGCACGATGACCATCATGAGCTTGGCGAACTCCGAGGGCTGCACCTGCACCGGCCCCACGTCGATCCAGCGCTGGGCCCCGCCGGCTGCGACCCCGACCACGAGCACCGCCAGCAGCATCAGCAGGACGCACAGGTAGATCGGCTTTACGAGGCGCTGCCAGAAGCGGTAGTCTATGAGGGCGAGCGGTATCGCGCCGGCCAGCCCCACGGCGAAGCCTATGGACTGGTTCACCGCGTAGGCCTCCCTGTCCGAGGTGCCCGCCACGTAGACCGCGAAGATCCCGTAGGCCGAGAGCAGCAGGGTCACCAACAGGAGCACGGGGTCCGCGGACCTCCAGCGGTCCAGGTTGCTGAACGAGGCCGGAGCGGCCTCCCTGCCGATCATGGTCATCTCTCAGCCTCCCAACCGCGTCCCTTGCGCCGCCGCGCCCGCCGCGCCATCCACGCCGCGAACGCGTAAGCCAGAGCCCCGTTCAGCAGGGCGTCCGGCAGAACGCCGGCGAACAGGTACCCGCCCAGCGGCGGCGCGTACAGCCCGGCGAGCCCCCTGCCCGCCAGGTTGATGATATCGTAGGCGGCCACGGAGAGGGCGGCGACCTGGGCCATGAGGAGCCCCTCCATCCCCTTTCTCCTGACCGCCCCGGCGCGGGCCGCCAGCAGGGCCGCTATGAGGCCGCCCATGGCCCCCACCCCGAAGATGCCGCCGCCCAGGGCGTCGTAGAGCACCCCGCCGAAGAACCCGAGCAGCACCGCCTGCAGGTCCCCCAGCGGGTAGACGGCGTAGACGATGGCGAGCAGGGTGAACTTGGGCGAGACGGGGCCGAGCGTCAGGTAGGGGCTGAGCACGGCCTCCAGCAGGGCGCCGAGCGCCACGACCAGAGAGGCCCGCAGAACGGAGGTCTGCTCCACGCCCTAGGTCCCCCGGTGTCCGGCGCGCCCTACCAATCGGTGATCACCCGCACCTCCTCGAGGTCGTCCGGGTTGACCGCCGGCTCCACGACTATCTTCTTGTACTGGTCGAGGTCGGTGGAGCTAACCGACTCTATCGTGCCCACGAAGAGCCCCGGCGGGAACAGAAGCTCCCTGCCCCCCGCCCGGCCGCTGGTGACGACGTAGTCGCCCTCCTCGGCGCGGGCGCTCAGGTCCACGTACTCCACGCCGAAGTAGCCCTCGATGTTGGTCCTGAGGATGCCCTCGCCGTAGGTCACGTCCTCCTCGGTGGCCGAGGGGTCGACCTGGCCGGTGGAGGGGTCGAACTCCGCCGGCGGAACGATCCTCACCCCGGCGGCGAAGTTGTGGTCGGTCACCAGCATGACCTCGGCGGTGTGCCGGGAGACCTGCCCGGTCGTCCTCCCGACGAGGATGTTGTTCCCCACTATGACGGGCATCTGCGGCCGCACGCCGTCCTCCGTCCCGACGTTTATGGTGATCCGGTTGGTGAACTGCTCCCCAACGGGGGCGATGACCCGCGCGAGGGGCGCGTACTCGTAGCCGGGCCGCTCGCCCTCGAGCATCTGCCTAAGCCGCTCGTTCTCCCGGCGCAAATCCGAGGCCTCGGCGGCGAGCGCCTGGGCGTTGCGCAGCTCCCTCCGCAGCTCCTGCTCCTCGCCGCTGAAGGCCCCGGCCAGCCTGTCCTGCGCCACATCGAAGGGGGAGGCCGCGAGCGAGAGCAGCGCCCGCACGGGCCTCAGCACCTCCGCGGCCCCGAGCTGCACCGTGTGCAGCGGACCGCAGCCGCTGTCCGAGGTGCAGTCCCCCTCCTTCACGTAGACGGTAAAGAGCATCAGGCTCACGACGCTCAGGGCCAGCACCGCCGCGAGCCCCCCGGCCGGGCCGGACTTTTTGCGCCCGACGGACACGGCCTAGCCCGTAAAGAGCGCGCTGCGGTAAGAGTCGATCTCCTCCAGGCAGCGGCCGCTGCCTATCGCGACGCACATCAGGGCGTCGTCGGCCACGTGCACGGGGATGCCCGTCTCGCGCCGCAGCCGCTCGTCCAGGTGCCTGAGCAGCGCCCCGCCGCCGACCAGCACCATCCCCCGGTCCATGATGTCCGAGGCCAGCTCGGGGGGCGTGCGGTCCAGCGTGTCCCGCACGGCGGCGATGATCGCGTCCACCGGCACGCTTATCGCCTCGCGCACCTCCTCGCTGGTGATCACCACCGTCTTGGGCAGCCCGGTGACCAGGTCGCGCCCCCTTATCTCGGCGGACTCCTCCTCCTCGAGCCGGAAGGCGCTCCCCAGCTCTATCTTGAGCTGCTCGGCGGTCTGGGTGCCCACCGCGAGCTTGTACTCCTTCTGGATGTAGTTGGTTATGGCGTCGTCGATGTCGTCGCCGGCGATCCGGATGGAGGACTTGGTGACGATCCCGCCGAGCGAGACCACGGCGACCTCCGTGGTCCCCCCGCCTATGTCCACCACCATCGACCCCTGGGCCTCGTTGACCGGCAGCCCCGCCCCGATCGCCGCCGCGAGCGGCTCCTCTATGGTGTAGGCCTGCCGGGCCCCGGCGGCCTCGGTGGCCTCCTTGACCGCCCTCAGCTCCACCCCGGTAACGCCGGACGGCACGCACACCACCACCCGCGGCCCGACGAGCGAGCGGAAAAAGCCCCGCCGCGGCTGCACCTTGCGTATAAAGTAGGAGAGCATCTTCTCGGTGACCTCGAAGTCGGCGATCACGCCGTCCTTCAGGGGACGCATCGCGACGATGTTGCCGGGCGTCCGCCCGATCATGCTCTTCGCCGCGGAGCCCACCGCCACCACCCTGTCGGTCTTGGTGTCTATGGCGACGACCGAGGGCTCGGAGAGCACTATCCCGTGCCCCTTGACGTACACCAGGGTGTTGGCGGTCCCCAGGTCTATCGCAACGTCTCTCCCGAACAGTCCTCCGAACATCACGCGCCCCATCCATCCGTGTCCCAGGCTCCGGCCACCAGGCTAGAGCATCCCGTGCTCTTTCATGCTGAAGTAGCCCTCGCCCACTATGACGTGGTCGAGAACCTCTATCCCGATTATCCCCCCGGCCTCCGCGACGCGCCCGGTCACCTCCCGGTCCTCGCGGCTGGGCTCCACCCTGCCGCTCGGATGGTTGTGGGCGAGCACCACGCTCGCGGCGCTGGCCCTGATGGCCGGCTTGAAGACCTCGCGGGGGTGGACGAGCGACGAGGAGAGGGTCCCGACCGAGATGGTGGGTGCTTCTATCACCTCGTTCTTGGTGTTCAGAAGCACGACCACGAAGTGTTCCCGGTCAAGGTTGGCTATACGTCCCCTCAACAGCCCGTCTACGTCCGCCGGCGATGATATCACGGGGCGACCGGGGTTGCGAGCGACGCTCAGGCGCCGGGCGAGCTCGAGCGCGGCGAGCAGGATGCAGGCCTTGGCCTCCCCTATGCCCTTTACCTGCTTGAGCTCGTGCACGGAGGCGCCGAAGAGGTTGTGCAGCCCCCCGGCCCCGGAGATGACGTCCCCGGCGAGCTCCACGGCGGTCTTCTCCCGGCTCCCGATGCCGAAGAGCACGCCGAGAAGCTCGGCGTCGGAGAGCGCCGAGGCGCCTCCGGCGAGAAGCCGCTCGCGGGGCCTGAGCTCGGGCGGGAGCTGCTTTATGGTGTACCGGCGGCCCATGCGAGGGTATTATAGGCCGCTCCGTCAGCCGGGCCTCACGCCGAACC
>Ga0068704_100441_pt1 | contig 13837 bp, 11 predicted proteins | sample CeladaPassaD2F12_FD_62225 | JGI IMG/M metagenome (GOLD analysis project Ga0068704, IMG submission 62225) | Cellulose-adapted microbial communities from the Joint BioEnergy Institute, USA - Passage D2F12 | ecosystem: Engineered > Bioreactor > Continuous culture > Unclassified | place: USA, Joint...
CAGCCCGACCACGTTCGTGTAGTCCCCGAAGATCCACTCCACGAACACTGCGGCCCGGCCCTGCAGGGCGTACCCGCCGGCCTTGCCCACCCCCTCGCCGCAGGCGGCGTACCACTCCGCCTCCCCGGGCTCGAGCCTGCGCATCCTTACCTCGGTGACGGCGTGCCGGACGGCGACCCTCCCACCCCCGGCGACGGCGACGCCGGAGTGGACCTCGTGCGTCCTGCCCTCCAGCAGGCCGAGCATCCTCCGGACGTCCCCGGCGTCCCGGGCCTGGCCGAGGATGCCGCCGGGCTCTCCCGCGAGGTAGACGACGGTGTCGGCGGCGAGCACCACCTCCTCGCCGGGCAGGGTAGAGGCGACCGCCTCCGCCTTGCCGCGGGCGTTCGCCACGGCGGTCTCGCGCGGGTCGTCGAGCACCACCTCGGGGAAGCCGCTGCGGCGGGCCTCGAAGCCGTAGCCGGCCCTCCGCAACAGCTCCACCCTGCGGGCGGACTCGGAGGCCAGGACGAGGCCCATCCGGCTAGACTCCGAAGAAGAGCCTGAGCTCCCGCGCCGCGGACTGCGGGGAATCGGAGCCGTGGACGAGGTTGTCCGGCATGCTGAGGGCGAGGTCCCCGCGTATGGTCCCGGGGGCGGCCTTGGCCGGGTCGGTGGCGCCCATCAGGTTGCGCACCACGCCGATGGCCCCCTCCCCCTCCACGCGCATGGCGACCACGGGGGCGGAGGTGATGAACTCGACCAGCTCCCCGAAGAAGGGCTTCTCGCGGTGCTCGGCGTAGTGCTCCTCGGCGAGCTCGCGGCTCACCCGCATCATCTTCAGGTCCCGTATGGCGAGGCCCTTGTTCTCCAGGCGGCGGATGATCTCGCCTATGAGCCTCCTGCGCACTCCGTCGCCCTTGATCAGAACGAGGGTCTGCTCCAAGGTGCTTCCTCCTTCTCTAGAACTTCGGGGCCTTCTACCAGCCGGTCTTCTTGCCGCTGCGCTGGTCCGCGCCGCAGTAGGGGCACGTCTCCCACTCCATGTTGAGCGGGCGCTCGCAGCTGAGGCAGCGCTTCTTGAGCTCCCAGCCGCACGCCGGGCAGAGGATGAAGTCCCGCTCCACCGGGCTGCGGCAGTTGGGGCACAGGGGCATGCGGCTCCTGAGCTCCCGCTCGAGGATGGCGAGCTCCAACTCGCGCTCGCGGGACTCCTCCACGTACTCGGGGGGGCGCACGATGAGGTAGACGAGGGTCCCCACGTAGGGGAAGAGCACCGCCACCAGCCCCCACAGGACCCGGGAGGTCCCCCGGCGCCCGGCGTCCATGTAGGTCCAGTAGACCAGCGAGAGCCACAGCACCACGACGAACAGCAAGAAGAGCTGGCCGGAGATCCTGAGCACGGGGCTCTCCAGAAAGTCGGAGATGGCCTGGAAGGGGTCGGGATCGCGCTGAAGGAGCAGCGCCGCGCCGCTCACAGGATGAACCTCATCATGCCGTAGTACCCCAGGACGAAGGAGACGGCCGCCACGGCGGCGAGAAAGAGCACGAGCTTCCAGACCCCGCTAGCCCTCACGGAGCCTCCCGAGCGCCGCGGCGCAGGTGTAGAGCGAACCGGTGACGAGAACAACACCGCCCCTTCCGGACATCTCCCCGGCCGCCAGCTCCACCGCCTCGCCCACCTCAGGGACCACCCGGGCCTCGCGCAGGCCGAACTCCCTGCGCACCCAATCGGGGTCGGCGGCCCGCTCTTCCCCGGGCCGGGCGAGCACCAGCAGGCCGGCCTCTCTGCGCACCGGGACAAGCATACTTCCGATGTCCTTGTCCCGCAACACCCCGAAGACCACGGCGAGCGGCCGACCCCCGTACGCGGACCTCATAGCCCGCAGGGCGGCCTCGATCCCTTCCGGGTTGTGACCGCCGTCCACGACGACGGGCACGCTACCGAGCCGGTGCACCTCGAAGCGCCCGGGGAGCAGCCCCGGCACCCGCCGGGCGACGCGCCCCGCGTCGGGGACCTCTCCGCCGAGCAGCTCCCCTGCCACCCTCATCCCGAGCGCTGCGTTGCGCGCGGCGTAGGGCGCCATCCCCCAGGAGCCGGGTTCCCCCGGCTCCTCCAGGGGGCCGACCAGCCGGACCCCTCTGCGGGCGGCCTCCTCGCGGGCCACCCGCACCACCTCGGGCGCGGAGGTCCCGAGGAAGAGCGTGGCCCCCCTCCGCAGCCCGCCGAGCTTCTCCCGGGCTCTGGCCTCCGTGGTCTCGCCCAGGATCTCCACGTGATCCCGCCCGACGTTGGTGAGCACCACCGCCTCGGGCCGCGCCGCGGTGGTCGCGTCGTGCCGGGCGCCGAGCCCGGCCTCCAGCACGGCCCAGGCCACCCCGGCCTCGCGGAACATCGAGAGCGCCCCGGCGGTGAGCAGCTCGAACTGCGAGGCGGGGATGCCGCGCGCGTCGGCCGCCGCGATCGCCCGTCCCATCCCGGCGGCGAACTCCTCCTCGGTGACGCGGCGCCCCCGCAGCGCCACCCGCTCGGCGTAGGAGAGGACGTGCGGCGAGAGGTAGAGCCCGGCGGGCTCCCCGAGCTCCTCCAGCGCGAGGGCGAGGGCCGCGGCGGTGGTGCCCTTGCCGTTCGTCCCCACCACCTGCACCACCCTGAGGCGCTCCTCGGGATGCCCGAGGGCCTCGAGGAGCGCCTCGACGCGCTCGAGGCCCAGCGTCATCCGCTTTCTGCGGTCGAGCTCCCCGGCGACCTCCCGGAAGGAGAAGCGGCGCGCTGGAAGGGTGCCCCGGTCCACCTACGGCAGGTACTCGCTCAGGCGGCGCTCCAGGGTCTCCAGCAGCCGGGAGTTCGTCTCCAGCTTCTCCCGCTCCCTCCCGACCACCTCCGAGGGGGCCCGCTCCACGAAGCCCGCGTTGGCGAGCTTGCGCCGGGCGCGCTCCACCTCCCCCTCGACCCGCGAGATCTCCTTTCTCAGCCGCTCCACCTCGAGACGGCGCATCTCCTCGGTGAGGAAGAGCTCCACCACCACGTCCCCGGCGGTGAGCGTCGCCCGGGCGCCGCCGCCCGGGGAGTCCGCGGGCTCGACCCCGGAGAGCGCGGCGTACACCCCGGCCTCCACCCCCTCGGGCACGCGCCCGCGGAGCTCGCCGTCGAGGCCGGTCTCGGCCCGGAAGGAGCGGACCGCCGAGACGGCCCGCTTCGTGCGCTCCATGGCCCTCTCCGCCTCCGGGTCCTCCAGGGAGGGGTCGTGCTCGGGGAAGCGCTGCCGGGCCAGAAGCTCCTGCTCGCCAAGGACGCTCGCCATCTCCTCGGTGGCGAAGGGCATCGCCGGGTGCAGGAGCCGCAGTATCCCCAGGAAGACCTCGCGCAGGACGCGCGGCGTGGCCCCGGAGGGGGCGACCTTGGCGATCTCGATGTACCAGTCGGCGAACTCGTGCCAGGCGAAGTCGTAGATCCGGCGCATCGCCTCGGAGAACTCGCACTCCTCCAGAAAGGCGTCGTAGTCGCGGCAGAGGCGGCTGAACGCCGAGAGGATCCAACGGTCCGCCAGCGACGGCTCCCCGCCCTCCCCGGAGGGCTCCGGGTAGCCCAGGATAAAGCGCATCGCGTTCCACAGCTTGGTGACGAAGGAGCGCCCCATGGACGCCCGCTCGTGCGAGTAGGCGAAGTCCTGGGTCGAGGACTGGTACAAAAGGCCGAAGCGCACCGCGTCGGTGCCGTACTCCTCGAAGAGGTCCAGCGGGTCGATGACGTTGCCCTTGGACTTGCTCATCTTGGTGCCGTCGGAGGCGAGCACGATGGAGTGGACGTTCACCTTCCGGAAGGGCACCTCGCCGGTAAAGCGCAGCCCCATCATGATCATCCGGGCCACCCAGAGGTACATGATCTCCCGGGCGGTGGAGAGGAGGCTCGTGGGGTAGAAGTACTCAAGATCCCCGGTCCTCTCCGGCCACCCCAGCGTGGCGAACGGCCACAGGGCCGAGGAGAACCAGGTGTCGAGGATGTCCGGGTCCTGCCGCCAGCCCTCGCCCGGCGGCTCCTTGGAGGCCACCACCTCCCCCTCCGGGCCGTACCACACCGGGATGCGGTGCCCCCACCAAAGCTGCCGGGAGACGTTCCAGTCGTGGATGTTCTCCAGCCACCGGATGGTCTCGCGCCGCCAGGAGTCCGGGTAGACCCTTATCCTCTCCTCCCTCAGCGCCTCGATGGCCGGCCCGGCCAGCTCCCGCATAGAGACCCACCACTGCTCGGAGAGCCAGGGCTCGATCACGGTGCCGCACCGGTCGCAGTGGCCCACCCGGAAGGCGTAGTCCCTCACCTCCCCGAGGAGCCCCTCCTTCTCCAGCCGCTCCACGACCGCCCGCCGGGCCTCCTCCCGGGAGAGGCCCCGGAAGGGCCCGCCGTTCTCGTTTATCGTCCCGTCCGGGTTCATGACGTTCACCGGCTCCAGCCCGAGCCGCCGCCCGATCTCGAAGTCGTTGGGGTCGTGGGCCGGGGTCACCTTGAGCACGCCGGTCCCGAACTCCGGGTCCACGTACTCGTCGGCGAAGACCCCGATCTCCCGCTCCACGAACGGCACCCGCACCCGGCGTCCGACCAGGCCGGTGTAGCGCCCGTCGCCCGGATGTACCACGAGCGCCACGTCGCCGAGCATCGTCTCGGGCCGGGTGGAGAAGACCTGCACGTAGGGCTTGCCGTCCGGGCCGGGCCCCTTGCCGTCGGCGAAGGGGTAGCGGATGCCGTAGAGCTTGCCCTCGACCTCCTCGTAGTTGACCTCCAGGTCGCTGATGGCCGAGCGGTCGCGCGGGCACCAGTTGGTGATGCGGTTGCCCCTGTAGATGAGCCCCTGGTTGTACAGCTCCACGAAGGCGGTGAGGACCGCGTCCACGTACCGCTCGTCCATGGTGAAGCGCAGCCGCCGCCAGTCCACCGAGGCCCCGAGCCGCTTGAGCTGCCCCAGGATGGTGCTCCGCGCGTCGAGGGCGAACTCCCAGCAGCGCTCGAGGAACGCCTCGCGCCCCAGGTCCCAGCGGGTCTTGCCCTCCTCGCGCATGAGCTTCCGCTCCACCACGTTCTGCAGCGCGATGGAGGCGTGGTCCGTCCCCGGCAGCCAGAGCGCCTCGTAGCCCTTCATCCGGGCCCGCCGCACGAGGGTGTCCTGTATCGCGCCGTTGAGCGCGTGCCCCATGTGCAGCGCCCCCGTGACGTTGGGCGGGGGGAGCACTATGCAGTAGGGCTCCCTCTCGGGGTCGGGGTCGGCCTCGAAGGCGCCGCTGCGCTCCCACTCCCCGTACCAGCGGTCCTCGACCGCCCGGTGGTCGTAGGTCTTGGGTATCTCGGAGGAAGATCTTGCCAAAGAGGCCTCCCCCTCTCAGGCCGACTCTTCGTCGTAGGTGTACTTGGAGTTGCCGGAGGTGGTGACCAGCGCGGGCCGCACGCCCTCCCGCACGGTGTCGGCGTCCACCACGCACTTGGTGACGTCCGAGCGGCTCGGCAGCTCGTACATGGTGGGCAAGAGCGCCGCCTCCAGGATGCTCCTGAGCCCCCGTGCGCCGGTGCCCCGCTCCAGCGCCTGCTCGGCGATGGCGGTCAGCGCCTCGTCGGTGAAGGTGAGGTCCACCTTGTCGTAGCGGAAGATCTGGCGGTACTGCCGCACCAGGGCGTTCTTGGGCTCGGTGAGGATCCGCACCAGATCCCTCTCCTGCAGGCTGTGCAGGGTGGAGATCACCGGCAGCCGCCCCACGAACTCCGGGATGAGGCCGTACTTGAGCAGGTCCTCCGGCTGGACGTGGCGCAAAATCTCGTCCGAATCCTCCTCCAGGCGCCGGTCGAGGCCGCTGGAGAAGCCGATGCTCCGCTTGCCGATCCGCTGCCGGATGATGTCCTCGAGCCCCCCGAAGGCCCCGCCGCAGATGAACAGGATGTTCTTGGTGTCTATCTGCAGGAAGTCCTGGTGGGGGTGCTTGCGGCCGCCCTGCGGGGGGACGCTCGCCACCGTGCCCTCAAGGATCTTCAGGAGCGCCTGCTGCACCCCCTCGCCCGAGACGTCGCGGGTGATGGAGGGGTTGTCCGCCTTGCGCGCGATCTTGTCTATCTCGTCGATGTAGATGATCCCGGTCTCGGCCTTCTTCACGTCGAAGTCGGCCGCCTGGATCAGCTTGAGCAGGATGTTCTCCACGTCCTCGCCGACGTAGCCGGCCTCGGTGAGGGCGGTGGCGTCGGCGATGGCGAAGGGCACGTTCAGGATCTTCGCCAGCGTCTCCGCCAGGAGCGTCTTGCCGCTCCCGGTCGGCCCGATCAGGAGGATGTTGGACTTCTGCAGCTCGGTGCCGTCGGGCGTCTCGGCGCCGATCTGGATCCGCTTGTAGTGGTTGTAGACGGCGACCGAGAGAACCTTCTTGGCCTCCTCCTGGCCTATGACGTACTCGTTGAGGATCCGGTTGATCTCCCGAGGCTTGGGGAGGTCGTCGTCCTTGAGGACCTCGGGCCCCGAGAACTCCTCGTCAATGATCTCGTTGCACAGCTCGATGCACTCGTCGCAGATGTACACCCCGGGGCCGGCGATCAGCTTCCTGACCTGCCGTTGGCTCTTCCCGCAGAACGAGCACTGCAACTGATCCGACGGGTCTCTCATGCCTACGGCCTCCCCTTCCCTCGCTTCCCTAGTGGTGCCTCACGATGTCATCGATGAGACCGTACTCTATGGCCTCCTCGGCGCCCATGATGAAGTCGCGGTCGGTGTCGCGCTCTATCTTGTCGTAGGGCTGGCCGGTGTGCTCGGAGAGGATCTCGTTGAGGCGCCGCTTGGTCCGGATGAGCTCCCTGGCGTGGATCTCCACGTCGGAGGCCTGCCCGGCGAGACCGCCCACCGCCGGCTGGTGCAGAAGTATCCGGGTGTTGGGCAGCGCGAACCGCTTGCCCTTGGTCCCGGCCGCCAGCAGAAACGCCCCCATGGAGGCCGCCATCCCGAGCGCCGTCGTCACGATGTCGGGCTTGACGAACTGCATGGTGTCGTAGATGGCGAGCCCGGCGGAGACGCTGCCCCCCGGCGAGTTGATGTACAGGTTGATGTCCTGCTCGGGGTCCTCGCTCTCCAGGTGCAGCAGCTGCGCCATGATCGCGTTGGCGACCTGGTCGTCCACCGGCGTGCCGAGGAAGATGATCCTGTCCTTCAGCAGCCGGGAGTAGATGTCCATGGCCCGCTCGCCCCGCGGGCTCTGCTCTATGACGTAGGGTATTACGCCCTGCGGATCGTAGTAGCTCATCGGCTCTCTCCTTCTTCGTCTCTCTCGGCTTCCGTCTCGGCCGCGCTCTCCACCCTGGCCTCGACCACGCCCTCGCCCCCTCCGGGCTCCTCCCCGGAGCCGGGCATCTGCTCGTCCTCCGGCGGCATCGGCACCGCCCTGGCGTGCTCCACCAGGAAGTCGAGCGCCTTCTGCCGGGCCAGCTCCTCGCGCAGCAGCGCGTAGGTGCCGTTCTCCCGCAGGCTCTTCTCGACCTCCTCCGGGCTGCGGCCGGAGTCCTCGGCGAGGTGCTCTATCTCGTGCCGGACGGCCTCCTCGTCGGCCTCTATCCCCTCTGCGGCGACCACCGCGTCCAGCACGAGCTCCTTCTTCACCGTGTCCGCCGCGTCATCCCGGACCTGCCGCTTGAACTCCTCCCGGCCGGTGCCGGCGATCCTGTAGTAGTCCTCCGGCTTGATCCCCTGGGCGCTCACGCTCCGCTCGAAGCTGCGGACCATCTCCTCGGCCTTGTCCTCGACCATGACCTCGGGCACCTCCACCTCGGCCCTCTCGGCCACGGCCTCCAGAACCCGCGCCCTGAACTCGCCCTCGGCCCGCCGGCGGGCGGCCTCCTCCAGCTGCTCCCGGATGGCCGCCCGCAGCTCCTCCAGCGTCTCAAACTCGCTCGCCTCCTTGGCGAACTCGTCGTCGAGCGGCGGGAGGTCGCGCTCCTTGATCTCCTTCACGTGCACCCGGAAGAGCACCGACTGCCCCCGGAGCGACTCCTCCCGGTAATCCAACGGGAAGGTGACCGCGAACTGCTTGCGCTCCCCGGCCTTCATCCCCACCAAGTTCTTCTCGAAGTCCTCCAGCAGCTCGCCCCTGCCGACCTCGAGCATGTAGTCCTCGGCCTCGGCCCCGGGCAGCTCGCCCCCGGCCATCCGCTCGCCCTTGAAGTCCAGGATGACGAAGTCGCCCTCCCGCACCGGGCGGTCCTCCACCGCGGCCAGGGTGGCGAACTGCCCCCGCAGCTCCTCGAGGCGCTCCTCCACCTGCTCCTCGGTCACCTCGACCTCCCGCTTGGGCACCTCGAGGCCCTTGTACTCCCCGAGCCTCGCCTCGGGGCGCACCTCGACCGTCGCCGAGAAGCGGAAGCCCTTCTTCTCGTCCAGAGGGTCGTCGAAGTGGATCTCGGGCCGGTCTATCGGCCGGATGTCGGCGTCGATGACCGCCCGAGAGTACCAGGCGGGCAGGCTCTCCTGAAGGGCCTCCATGTAGATGTAGTCGCGCCCCAGGTGGGTCTCCAGCACCCGCCGGGGGGCCTTGCCGGGGCGGAAGCCCGGAACCCGCACCTGCTTGCGCAGCTCCCTGAGCTTCGCCTCGACCCCCTCCCGGACCGCCTCCGGGGGGACCTCGACGTCCAGCCTGACCTTGTTGTCCTCGAGTTTCGTAACGTTCGCCGTCATACGCTCCAATTCTTCCTGCCCTGCCTGCTCTTTTAAGTGCGAGAGGCGGGATTTGAACCCGCACGCCCGTAAAGGGCACTAGATCCTAAATCTAGCGTGTCTACCATTCCACCACTCTCGCATCGGACGAACCTGCGTGGGATTATAGCAGCAGCCCCCTCCCCGCCCGCTCCCCCCGCGGGCCATTACGCTACAGGCGTAAGGGGGCCCTCAGGGCTCTCTCATGGGCTCGTCCTGCCGGGCCGCCGCGAGCTCCCTGAAGGCCTCCCGCTGCCTCGGGGTCCCGAGCACCCCGACGACGTCCCCGGCCTCGAGCACGGTGGAGGGCTCCGGGCTGGGCATCGCCTCCTCCCCCCGGATGACGGCCACCACGGAGGCCCCGGTACGGGCGCGCACCCCGGCCTCCTGCAGGCTCCTCCCCGCGAGCCCGCTCTCCTCGTCGATGCGCACCCACTCGGTCTCGATCATGCGGGAGGCCCCCCGCAGCCGGTCGAGCAGCTCCTCCCCGCCGGCGCGGCGGCCGCTGAGCGGCGCGTACAGCTCGCGGCGCACCTGGTCGTAGAAGCGCTGCACCTCCTCCGGCCCAGCCCCGAGCTGCACCAGCGCCTGGCGGCCGAGCTCGAGCCCGGCCTCGAACTCCGGCTGCACCACCTCGTAGACCCCGAGCCGCGCGAGCTCCTCCAGCTCCTCCACGCTCTCCGAGCGGGCCACGATCCGCACCTCCGGGTTCAGCGCCCGCACCCGCTCGACGGCCAGCCGGGTGGTGAGGGCGTCGGGGACCGTGAGGATCACGAGCCGCGCGCGCCCGACGCCGGCGGCCTCGAGCACCGGGTCGGCGACCGCGTCCCCATAGACAGTGGGGAAGCCGGCCTTCCGGGCCTCGTCCGCCCGCGAGGGGTTGTTCTCCACCACCACGAACTCCTTGCCGAGCCGCGAGATCAGGTGCGCCACGAACGTCCCGACCCGCCCGTAACCGGCGATGACGACGTGGTCGTGCAGACCCTCGCGCGGGAGGTTGAAGGTGCTCATCAGCTCCCGCGGGAAGCGCTCGCGCCACCGGCCGTACACGACCGGCGCGAGCCGGGCGGCGAAGGGGGTGAGCGCCATGGTGATGACGGCCACGCTGAGCACCATGGAGTAGGTGGCCTGCGAGACGGCCTCCTCGTTGACCCCCACCCGGGCTATGACGAAGGAGAACTCGCCCACCTGGAAGAGCCCGAGCCCGGCCGCGAAGGGGACTATGTTGCCGTAGCCGAAGGCCCGGGTAACCCCGGCGAAGATGAGCCCCTTGACCAGCGCGACGAGCACCACCACGAGCGCCACCGTCCCCGCCCGCTCGACGAGAAAGGCCGGCTCGATGAGCATGCCGACCGAGACGAAGAAGAGCATGGTGAAGACGTCCCTCAGCGGCCCGACGTCCGCGAGCGCCTGGTGGCTGTACTCGGACTGGCTGAGGACCATCCCGGCCACAAAGGCCCCGAAGGCGAAGGAGAGGCCGAAGAGGTAGGTCCCGTAGCCCACCCCGAGCCCGATGGCGACCACCGAGATCAGGAACAGCTCCCGCGAGCCCCACTGCACGATGCGGGACATGAGCCAGGGGAACACCCGGATCCCGAACACCGACATCCCGACCAGGAACAGCGCCGCCTCGACCGCCGCCACCCCGAGCTCCGACAGCCCCTCCCCGAGGCTGCCCAGCTCGGGCAGCAAAATGATGATCGGGACGATCGCCAGATCCTGCACCAGCAGCATCCCGACCATGACCCGGCTGGAGAGCGTCCCCATCACCCCCTGCTCGCCGAGGGTCTTGAGCGCGACCGCGGTGCTGGACATGGAGAGGATGGCCCCGAGCCACACGGACTCCTGCCACCCCAGATCCAGCAGCCGCCCCAGCCCGTAGCCGAAGAGCGCCGTGAGCCCCAGCTGTATGGGGGTCCCGATGAGCGCCACCTTCCGCACCGGGGCCAGCTCGTCGAGCGAGAAGTGCAGCCCTATGGTGAAGAGCAGGAGCGCCACCCCGATCTCGGCCAGCAGCTCTATCTCGTGCACGTTGCCGACGGTGGGCCCGGGAGAGTTGGGGCCCACGAATATGCCGGCGAGGATGTAGCCCAGGATGAGCGGCAGCCCGAGCCGCTGGGCCACGATGCCCCCGAGGAGGGCCGCGATGAGGATGAGGGCTATGTCTCCGGCGATGCCCACGGCACCCTATTTATACATTGCGCGCGTGCGGCCGCCTCGGCGCCCCTCCCTACCCCGGCGGGGCAAGGAAGGAGCGAAGCACCCTGCGGTTCTCCTCCTCGTCGGGCAGGAGCACCTGCCGCCCGTCGGGCAGGGTCTCCGGGATGCCCGCGAGCCGCCGGGAGGTCATGGTGGCGTCGCGCCCGTGGCGCAGGAGGGTGCGCGCGAGGGCCAGCGCGTCGGCGGCCGAGAGGTCGGTCCTCACGTGCCGCCGCGCCACGGAGACCACCTCCGGAAGCCGCGCCAACGACTCCCACCGCAGCGCCCGGCTCCGCAACGCGGCCAGAAGCTCCTGCTGGCGCCGGATCCTGTCCAGATCCCCCCCGGGCGTGGAACGGTAGCGGGCGTACAGCAGCGCCCTGCGGCCGTCGAGGTGCTGGAGGCCCCTCCCGATGCGCCAGCCGGGCGGCAGCTCCTCATCGACCCTCACCGTCACCCCGCCCAGGGCGTCCACGACCTCCACAAACCCCCTGAAGTCCACCACGGCGTGGTGGTCCACCTCCACGCCCGTGTACCGCTCGACCGCCGCGACGGCGAGCCGGGCCCCGCCGTAGGCGTAGGCGGCGTTTATCCTGTCCCGCTCCCCGGGCCGCACCTCGACGAACAGGTCCCGCGGCACGGACAGCAGGTTGATGTCCCCGCTGCCGGGGAAGAACCGGACCAGCATGATGGTGTCGGCCCGCACGCCCCCGCCCTCGGCCGCCCCTCCCGGCCTGCGGTCGACGCCGAGCACGAGAACGTCGACCGGCCCGGAGCCGGGCGGCCCCTTGCGGGCGAGCTCCCGCGGGTCGCCGGACACCCCGGCGCGCCCGGAGACCTCCTCCCCCGGCCTCCCGCTCCACGCCGCAACCGCCACGCCGAGCGCGCAGGCGAGAAGGAGCGCGCCGAGAAAGAGCAGGCGTCGTCCCCGGCGTCCTCCGGTAGAGGAGGGTCTTGCCGTGTAGCGCCCGAAGTCCCTCATCCCCGGCAGTGTAATGGGAGGGGATGCCGGGGGCAAACGCCCCCGGCATCCCCTACTCCGGCGTTGCGGCGGGCTCCCGCTCCGCGGCGCGCCCGGCGGCGGCCCGGGCCTCGCGGACGAACAGGAGCAGCAGGAAGCCGGCGAAGATCAGGGCGGTGTCCAGCAGGACCGCCGAGACCCAGCCCCCCGTCGCGTCGCGCAGCACCCCGCTTATCGCCGGGGAGAGGATGGCCCCTATCTCGCCGATGAGGTTCATCATCCCGAACATGGCGCCGAGGTAGGCCGGGGCGGTGAGGTCGGCGGCGAGCGCCTGGGCCATGGGCTGCAGGGCGTTGAAGAAGAGGCTGGCCGCGAACAGCAGCCCGCCGAGCATGAGGAGCGACTGCCCGCCCCCCATGACGTAGAGCCCGAACAGGAGCGTGAGCACCCCCTGCACGAAGGTGAACGCGACGAGCATCCACTTCCGGCCCCAGCCGCGGCGCTTGGAGTAGTCGGCGAGCCACCCGCCGGCCGGGTAGCCGGCGATGCCGGCGAGCCCGAAGAAGACCGCGGTGAGCGCGGCCTGCAGGAAGGTGGAGCCCGCGGCCGCCTCGGAGACTATGGAGACCGACCAGAAGCTGAAGAACCAGAGGTTCCACAGGATCGGGATGAAGGCCACGTAGATGAGGAAGAGGTCCCTGTTGTAGAGCACCGGGGCTATCCGCCCGCCGAGACGGGCGAACACCGAGGCCACGAGGGCGAGCGCGACGACAGTGATGATCCCGGCCACCCCCCACTCGGGAAGCCCGAGCCTGACGGCGACGAAGTAGACCCCGACGATGACGACGAAGAAGACCGCCGAGTACTTGCCGAGCTCCCGGAGGGCCCCGCCGTAGGCGGACCGGAAGGCGTGCTCTCCCCGCTGGGATCTGAAGAAGCCGTGCATCCCCAGGCTTATGAGCACCGTGAGAGCGCCCAGCACGATAAAGGGCATCCGCCAGCCGCCCTCGGGGCCGAACACCGCCCCTCCGAGCCGGATGAGCGGCGAGACGGTGAGGAAGGCGAGCGTTATGCCTATGGAGAGACCGGAGATCACCACCCCCATCCCCAGGCTACGCTTCTCGAAGGGGGTCTGCTGCGTGATCACGCTGCGGTCGTTGGAGTAGAACATCCCCGCCCCGATGCCCGTGAGCACCCGCAGCGCGACCAGCCCGATGAGGGCGGTGACGAGCCCGCTCAGGACCGTGGCGAGCCCCGCCCACGCGATGCTTACGACGATGACGGTGCGGTGCCCGAACTTGTCCCCGACATACCCCCCGGGAAACTGCATGAGCGCGTACCCCGCGAACAGGAGGCTCCCCACCAGCCCGCCGACGGCATACGGGTTCTCCACCCCCTGAAAGAGCGGGACGCGGTTGTCGATCATGTAGCTTATGACCGGACCGGTGATGGTCCGGTCCACCCCGCTGGCCACCCACCCGAGCATGAGCCAGAACCACAGGCTCCTGTAGCCCGAGTAGGGCACAACCCGCTCGCTTCCGGCCTCCACGTCCTCTCCTCCCTTCTCTCCGCGCGCCTATCCCCACATGTCCCGCGGGCTCTCCGGGTCGACGAGCACGTTGAGCAGGCGGGGGCCTCCGGAGGCCAGCGCGCGCCCGAGGGCCTCCTCCAGCTCCCCTGCTCCCCGCACCGTCTCGGCCGGGCACCCGAGGCTGCGGGCCGCCCCCTCCGGGTCGAGCCCCTCCAGGCCGGTCCCCGGGAGCCCGCCCCCCAGCCCGTCGCGCCGGGCCAGCAGCCGGAGCACCCGGTACTGGCGGTTGTTGAGCACGACGAAGACGACCCTCCGCGCGTAGCGCCCGGCGCTCCACAGCGCCTGCAACCCGTAGGCGAGCGAGCCGTCGCCCACCACGCACACCACCGGCCGCTCCGGGTCGGCGATGCTGAGGCCGACGGCGGCCGAGACGCCGAACCCGAGCCCCCCACTCGCCGC
>Ga0068704_100442_pt1 | contig 13802 bp, 16 predicted proteins | sample CeladaPassaD2F12_FD_62225 | JGI IMG/M metagenome (GOLD analysis project Ga0068704, IMG submission 62225) | Cellulose-adapted microbial communities from the Joint BioEnergy Institute, USA - Passage D2F12 | ecosystem: Engineered > Bioreactor > Continuous culture > Unclassified | place: USA, Joint...
CCCCCTCCCCGTCGGCGATCACGACCGTCTCCGAGGAGGCGGAGCGCAGCGAGATCCCGCGCGCCGGGCTGCCCACCCCGGCGTACACCAGCCGCCCGCCGCTCCGGAGCAGCGCCCCGGCCTCCTCCAGCTCCCCGGCCACCCGCCCGTACTGCGGCCCGAAGAACTCCTCGTCTCCGGGCTCCAGAGGGGCCTCACGGGCCGCCGCGAGCAGGTGCGGGGCGAGGATGTAGGGGTTCTCCAGCGTGAGGCGGGCGGCCTCCACCCGCCGCCCCAGGATCCGCTGCGGGTTCTCGTAGAGGAACTGGTCCAGCGCGTCCCGCCCGGGGATGTAGACGGCGAGGGAGGCCCCCTCCCCGCGCCCGGCCCGCCCCCACTGCTGCCAGACGGAGGCCACGCTGCCCGGGTACCCGCAGCAGATCGCGGCGTCCAGCGACCCCACGTCCACCCCCAGCTCCAGCGCGTTGGTGGAGACCACCCCGAGCAGCTCGCCGCGGAACAGGCGCCCCTCTATTTCCCGGCGCTCCACCGGGGTGTACCCGGCGCGGTAGGGCGAGATCCTGCGCGCCCCCTCGGGGCCGAGCCGGTCGGCGGCGTAGCGGTAGATGAGCTCGGCCGCCCGGCGGGTGCGGGCGAAGGCTATGGTCCTTATCCCCTGCGAGACGAGCGCGGCGAAGACCAGCGCCCCCTCGGTGAGCAGGCTCCGCCGCTCGCCGCGCTCCCGGTCCAGCAGCGGGGGGTTGCGGAAGACGACCCGGCGCTCCCCGGAGGGCGCCCCGTCCCGCTCCACCGGGGAGAAGGGGAGCCCGGTGAGGGTCTCGGCGAGCTCCTGGGGGTTGGCGATGGTGGCGCTGGTGAGGACGAAGCGGGGGTCGCCGCCGTGCAGCCGCGCCAACCGCCGCAGCCGCCGCAGGACCGCCGCCACGTGCGAGCCGAAGACCCCGCGCAGCACGTGCGCCTCGTCCACCGCCACCACCCGCAACCCCCGCAGAAAGGGTCCCCAGGCGTCGTGGTTGGGGAGGATGCCCACGCTCAGCATGTCCGGGTTGGTGAGCACGACGTTGGCCCGCCGCCGGATGTCCGCCCGCAGGGGCTGGGGGGTGTCCCCGTCGTAGGTGGCCGGTCGGACGCCGCGCAGCCCGAAGGCCCGGATCTTGCCGAGCTGGTCCTGGGCGAGCGCCTTCGTGGGGTAGAGGAACAGCGCCCGGCTGCGGGGCTCCTCCAGGACGCCCTGGAAGGCGAAGAGCTTGTAGCAGAGGGACTTCCCGCTCGCGGTGGCGGTGGCGACCACCACGTTCTCCCCGCAGCGCAGCCGCTCGTAGGCCTCCCGCTGGTGGGAGTACAGGCGGGCCATGCCGCCCCGCCGGAGCGCCTCGCGCAGGGCGGGGTGGAGGTCGCCGGGCGGCTCGACGAGGCTCGCGGGGCGGGGCCCGAGGCTCGCCACCACCCGGCCGAGCCCCTCCGGGGCGAGGAGGCCCGCGCCCCTAGAGCTCACGCCGCCCGGCGAAGGCCCGGCCCAGGGTGACCTCATCGGCGTACTCCAGGTCGCCCCCCACCGGCAGCCCGCTCGCCAGCGCCGTCACCCGCACCGGGAGCTCCCGTACCTCCTGCGCGATGAACATCGCCGTGGCCTCCCCGGTGGTGTTGGGGTTGGTGGCCAGGATCAGCTCCCGGGTCCCCTCGCTCCTGACCCGCTCCACCAGCTCGGCTATGCGCAGGTCCTCCGGCTCCACCCCGTCGAGGGGGGAGAGCGCCCCCCCGAGCACGTGGTAGAGCCCCCGGTACTCCCCGGTGCGCTCTATGGGCCCGATGTCGTAGGGGTCCTCCACCACGCAGATCACGCTCCGGTCCCGCCGCGGGTCCCGGCAGATGTCGCACTCCTCCCCCTCGGTGAGGTTGAAGCAGCGTCGGCAGGGGCGTATCCGCTCCTTGACCTCCCGCAGCGCCTCGGCCAGCGCCAGCGCCTCCTCCTTTCTGGCGCGGATGATGTGGAAGGCTATCCGCTGGGCGCTGCGGGGCCCGATGGTGGGGAGCCTGGAGAGCTCGGCGATGAGGCGCTCTACGGACCGCGCGTAGGTCGCCAAGAAGACCCCTCCGCTAGAGGCCGGGGAGGTTCAGCCCGAGGTCCCCGAGCCCCCCGGTGACCCCGCCGAGCTTCCTGGAGGCCAGCTCCTGGGCGCTGTTTATGGCCTCGTTGACGGCGGCCTGCACCATGTCCTGCAGCATCTCCACGTCCTCGGGGTCCAGCACCCCGGGGTCTATCTCGATGGAGGTCAGCTCGAGCCCCCCGGTCATGGTGACCTTGACCGCCCCGCCCCCCGCGGAGGCGGTGACGGTCTCGCGCGCCAGCTCCTCCTGGGCCCGCTGCATCTCCTGCTGCATCTGCTGGACCTGCTTCATCATCTTGTTGATGTTCCTGCGTCCTGCCAAGGCCTCTCCTCGGGGTCCGTCTGCACCAGCCAGGTTATTCTATATGATGTTCTGGCGGCTCCCCGCCCCGGCGGGGACGACGGGAGGAGGCGCGCGTGGCCCCGGCGGAGACAAAGGCCCTGCTCTTCGACGTGTTCGGCACCACGGTGGACTGGAGGGGCGGCATCATACGGGCCGGCCGGGAGCTGGAGCAGCGCCGCGGGAGCCCCGCGCCGGAGGGCGTGGACTGGGCCGCCCTCGCCGACGCCTGGCGGGCCGAGTACCGGCCCTCGATGGAGCGGGTGATGCGCGGCGAGCTCCCCTGGACGAACCTGGACGGCCTGCACCGGGCCTCCCTGGAGGGGCTGCTCCCCAGGTTCGGGCTGGCGGGGCTCGGCGCCGAGGAGAGGGAGTTTCTGGTCGGCGCCTGGCACCGGCTCGACCCCTGGCCGGACGTCCTGGAGGGCCTGCGGCGCCTCAGGCGCCGCTACATCGTGGCCCCGCTCTCCAACGGCAACGTGGCGCTGCTCACCAACATGGCCCGGCGGGCCGGGCTGCCGTGGGACCTGATCCTCTCGGCCGAGTGGGTCCGGCGCTACAAGCCCGACCCCGCCACCTACCTCCTGCTCCCCAGGCTCTTCTCCTTCGACCCGAAGCAGGTGATGATGGTCGCCGCCCACCCCGACGACCTGCTGGGCGCCCGGCGGGCGGGCCTCAGGACGGCCTTCGTGCCGCGCCCGCTGGAGTTCGGCCCCGAGGGGACCGCCCCGCCGCCGGAGGGGCCGTTCGACGTGGTCGCCGGGGACTTTGTGGACCTGGCCGAAAGGCTCGGGGCCCCGTCGTCTAGCGGATGATGTGCGCCGCGGCCGCCTTCAGGATGCGGACCGCGCGGGCCCGGGAGCGCGGCGCCAGCAGCAGCACGCCCGCCGCGGCCAGAAGCAGCACCCCCGGCACCAGGAAGGCGGCCCCGAACCCGAACGCCGAGGCCAGAAGGCCGCCGCCCAGCGGGCCGACGCCGAAGGCCACGGAGGTCACCGAGGCGGCCACCCCGAAGGCCCGCCCCTGCCTGTCGGGGGGCACGGCCTGGCGCACCGCGAGGTTCGCCACCGGCACCACCGCCCCGATAAAGAAGCTCGCCGCCACCCGCAAAACCCACAGCGCGGCCACGCTCGAGACGGCCGCCTGCGGCAGAAAGGCCAGCCCGCCGAGCACGAGGGAGCAGAAGATCACGGTCCGCGCCCCCAGCCTCTCCGCGAGCCTGCCCCCCGCCGCCGAGCCGAGCGCCGCGGCCAGCGCCCCGGCGCCCAGGATCTGGCCGGCCAGGCTGGCGACCCCGGAGGGCTCCTCCATCAGCCCGGCGACGAAGCCGGGGAGGGCCGGGGCCACCCCGGTGTTGGAGGCCTGGACAACGAAGAGCGCCGCGAGCACCGGCACCAGCCCGAGCCAGGGCACCCCGCCCCCGGCGCCCTCCTGCGCCCGGGGCGCCCCCTCCGCCGGGGCGCGCGCCCCGTCGACGCCGAGGAGGATCAGGACGGCCGAGAGCGCCAAAAGCCCGGAGGTGACCCCGAAGGAGGCCCGGATGCCGACGAGGTCCGCAAACACGCCCCCGAGAAAGGGCCCGGCGGCCGCCGCGGCGAAGATCACGGTCTGCAGCGTCCCGAGCCGCTGCCCGGCCCTCCCGGCGGGCGCGGTCGCCGCGACCAGGAGGGTCGCCGCCGCGACGGTGCCGGTGAGCGTCCCCTGCAGCAGCCGCAGCCCGAGCAGGTGCCAGGGGCTCGCCGCGAGCCCCATCACCCCGACCACGGCCGCCCCCGCGAAGGTGGCGCGCAGCAGCATGGGCTTGGGCCCGAAGCGGTCGGCGAGCCTGCCCCACAGGGGGGCGGCGAGCGCCATGGTCGCCGCGGTGGCGGTGTTCAGGAGCCCCGCCCAGGCCGCCGCCCGCCCGGGGTCCTCCACCCCGAGCTGCTGCACGTAGAGCGGCATGAAGGGCATGACGAACATGAAGCCGGTCGTCGCGGCGAACTGCGAGACGAGCAGGACGAGAAAAGAGAGGCGGTCGCGCCTCGCCAGAGGCGCCCCCCGCAGAAACCCGTGCATGAAACCGGAGCCCAGAAAAACCCGCGCCGGGCGGCGTCCCGGCCCAACGTCTTCTTCCGCCGTGGCGAAACCCCCTTTCGCGCCGCCAGCAGTCCTCACGCAACGCTGCGCTACATAATCTAGCGGGCGCGCGCCGGGATTCCAGAAGGGGTTGTGCGCGGGATCACAGCCCTCAGCGCAGGAGCGCGAGGAGGGCGGTGGCCGCGCCGAGGGCGCCGGTGGCCAGGGTGAGGAGCAGCGTGATCCTGCGGAAGGCCCCCTCCGGGATGCGCCCGACGAGCGCGGTCCCGGCGAGCTTGCCCGCCAGCGCCGCCGGCAGGAGGGCGGCCGCGAGCGAGAGGCTCCCCTCCGGGATGAGGCCGCGGGCGGCGAGGGCCGCCGCGCCGAAGACGCTCATCACCAGGAAGAAGAGGGCGCTGGTGGCCCGGAAGGCCGCCTTCGGCAGCCCGCGGGCGGCGAGCAGCAGCACCACGGGCGGGGCGGCCAGCCCGACGGAGGTGGAGAGCGCCCCGCTCACCAGCCCCGCCACCGCCGGGGCCAGCCGGGACCCCGTCCCCGGCAGCCGCACGTCCCGCAGCATCAGCAGGGCGGAGAGGAACACCAGGACCCCCACGGCCAGCCGCAGCTGCTCGGGGCTCGCCACCCGCAGCACCTCGGTGCCCCCGGCCACCCCGGCCAGCGCCGGGGGCGAGAGGGCGGCCGCCATCCGCCGGTCTACCTTCCGCCAGGAGTCCTGCACGACGGCGGCGTTTATGAGCAGGGAGAAGGCCATGATCAGCACGACCACCGTCGCCGGGTCGTAGACGAACAATAGGAGCGGCACCCCCACCAGCGCCAGCCCGAAGCCCGTGAGCCCCGAGACCGCCCCGGCGGCGAACGCCGCCCCCAGGGCAACGAGGACGCCCACGCCCCGCCGGGCCTAGCGGAGGACGCCCGCGTAGAGCCGCTCCCAGGCCTCCATCTCCGGCGTGAAGTAGCGGACCCGGGTCTTCTTGTACTCCCGCGTGGAGTAGAGCGAGAGCCGCTCGGTGATGCCGCTCTCGGCCGCCATCGCGTCCAGCACCGCCTCGCACTCCTCCCGCGAGCGGCCGTGAACCATGGAGAAGATGTTGTACGGCCAGTCCTCGTAGGTGGGGCGCTCGTAGCAGTGGGAGACCGCCTGGTAGTGGGCGAACATCGTCCCCACCTCGTCTACCCGCTCCGCGGGCACCTTCCAGACCCCCATGGCGTTCGCCCGGAAGCCGGCCTTGCGGTGGTAGAGGACCGCCGAGAAGCGGCGCATGATCTTGCGCCGCCGCAGATCCTCGGCGCGCTCCAGCAGCTCCTCCCAGGAGGTCCCCACCCGCCGGGCCCACAGGTCGAAGGGGCGGGAGGTCAGGGGGATGTCCTCCTGCAGGATGCGTATGGCGTCCCTGTCCTCCTCGGTGATGTTGCGGTCGGCCCCCTCCCGGTCGGCGTGGCCGTAGGCCGGGGCCTCCTTGCGGGCGGTGGCCCCCTCCTTCATGTCCAGCGTCACGCCTATCTTGAAGAGCTTGAGGGTGGGCAGGATCCGGGTGCTCTCCGCGCCGCTTATGCGGTGGAGCACCTCCACCGTCCCCGCCAGCCCCAGCCGGGAGTCCGGCGGCACGGCCAGCGTGTACCAGAGGTTGAAGTAGTTGTCCCGCTCGTAGTTGTGGGAGACGCCGGGGTGGGAGTTTATGGCCTTCGCCCCCTCGGAGAGCCGCTCGGGGGGGATCCTGGCGGCGACCAGGCTGGACTCGTAGCCCAGAACCCGGGTGTCGAAGATGGCGCTGATCTGGCGCACCACCCGGCCCTTCTTGAGGGCCTCTATGCGGCGGATGACCTCCTGCCCGCTGACGCCCACCTCCCTCCCCACCGCGGCGAACGGCTCCCGCTCCAGCGGGAGATCTCGCTGGATGAGGTTTAGTATCTCCTTGTCTATGCCATCTAATATGCGGCTACCGGAAATCGCACTGACCACGGTCGCAAGCCCTTCTCATATAGCGGTTGACTGCCTGCCACTACACTTAAGCATGATATCAGGCGTGCCAGCAAGCAGGGTATGAAGTTCTTTACTCGCCCTTTACCGGCCGCCAACCTCGACCCGCAGCAGCCGGTCGTCGGAGGGGGCGGGGTCGCCGCGCCCGTCGCGGTTGCTGGTGAGCAGGTAGAGCGCGCCGTCGGGACCCTGCACCACGGTCCTGAGCCGCCCGTACTCCCCCTCGAGGTACTCCCGGTGGCGCACGACCCTCCCGGGGTCCTCGGGGTCCACCTCGACGCGGTGCAGCGACTCCCCGCGCAGGCCGGTGAACAGGATGCTCCCCTTCCACGGCCCCTCCCTCACGTACTCGGCCCCGGAGGGGGCCCAGGTCTTTTCCCCGCTGTGCAGGATGGGCGCGACCATCCCCTCCCGGCGCTCCCCGCCCTCTATGACGGGCCAGCCGTAGTTTCTGCCGGGCCTTACGAGGTTCAGCTCGTCGTGGGCGCTCTGGCCGTGCTCGGGGGCGTAGAGGTTGCCCGCCTCGTCCCAGGCGAGCCCCTGCGGGTTGCGGTGCCCGTAGGAGTAGACCGGCGAGCCGGGGAAGGGGTTGTCCCGGGGGACGGAGCCGTCCAGGTTGAGGCGTATGATCTTCCCGGCGAGCGCCCGCGGGTCCTGGGCGAGCCCGGCGTCGGCGGTGTCGCCGAAGGTGGCGTAGAGCTTGCCGTCGGGCCCGACCCGGACCCGCCCGCCGTCGTGGATGGAGGCCGCCGGACCCTCGAGGAGCACCTCCTCTTGCCGGGCGGAGCCGTCCTCCTCCACGAGCCGCACCAGCCTGTTGCGCAGCCGGCCGTCCTCCCGGGTGGTGTAGTAGGCGTACAGGACGCCGTTGCGCCGGAAGTTTGGGTGGAGGGCCAGCCCGAGCTGCCCGCCCTCGCCCACCTCCTCCACCGGGAGCCGGGCGTAGGGCTCTTCCCGGAGCTCGCCGTCCTCGACCACGAGCACCCTCCCCGGCCGCTCGGTCACGAAGACCCGGCCGTCGGGCGCGAAGACCACCTCCCAGGGGGTGTCGAGCCCCGAGAGGACCGTCTCCACCCGGAGGAGGCCCACCCCCTCCCGGCCCCCCGGAGGGGCCTCCCCGGCGCAGGAGACGGCGAGGAGAAAAGACAGGAGGAGGGCGAGCGGGGCGAGGAGGCTAGGAGGCCCCACGGCGCTCCAGCGCCTTCTGGTACTCGGCGTAGACGTTCTGGATGTCCTTCCAGACCAGCCGCTTGGTGCGGGCCAGCTCCTCCCCGCTCTGGCGGAGGATGTAGGCCGGGTGGAAGGTGGCCATCGCCCGGATGCCGCCCACCTCGTACCACCGGCCGCGGTCGCGCGTGATCCTGAAGTCCCTGTCGATGATCGTCTTCGCCGCGGGGCCGCCGAGGCACAGGATGATCTCCGGCCTCACCGCCTCTATCTGGGCCTGCAGGTAGGGGTTGCAGGCGTTTATCTCGGCCGCGCGGGGCTGGCGGTTGCGGAGGCGCCCGTTCTCCTCCACCGCGGCCCGGCACTTCACGATGTTGGTGATGTACACCTGCTCCCGGCTCAGGTTCACCGCCGCCAGGATGTTGTCCAAAAGCTTCCCCGCCCGGCCCACGAAGGGAAGCCCCGTGGCGTCCTCGTTCTCCCCCGGCCCCTCGCCGACCAGCATCAGCGGCGAGTAGGGGTCCCCCGTGCCGAAGACCGTGTTCGTCCGGCTGCGGGAGAGGTCGCACCTGGTGCACACGGAGACCTGGCGCGCCAGCTCGGCCAGGCGCTCCTCCCGGTTCTCGCCCCCCTCGACCGCGTCAAAGAGAGTTTCCAAAGAGACCCCTCCTTGAGATCATCGTGGCTATCTACCGGTTGTGCTATTCTACACCGCGCACGGGCCCGCCCCGGAAGAGGAAGCGCGATGAGCATCATAGAGTTCCGCAACGTGAGCAAGTCCTTCGGGGACTTCGAGGTCCTCAAGGGCATAGACTTCTCCGTGGAGGAGGGCGAGGTGGTGGTCATCATAGGGCCCTCCGGGTCGGGGAAGAGCACCCTCCTGCGGTGCATCAACGCGCTGGAGGGCATCTCCTCCGGCGAGCTCATCGTGGACGGCATCCGGGTGCACGACAGAAAGGCCGACCTGAACCGGCTGCGCACCGAGATAGGGTTCGTCTTCCAGCAGTTCAACCTCTACCCGCACATGACGGTCGCCGAGAACGTCATGCTCGCCCCGATGAAGGTGCGGAAGCTCTCCCGCAAGGAGGCCGAGGAGCGGTGCATGCGGCTGCTCGAGCGGGTGGGGATCCCGGAGCAGGCCGGCAAGTACCCGGAGAACCTCTCCGGCGGCCAGCAGCAGCGGGTGGCCATAGCGCGGGCGCTGGCGATGGAGCCCAAGATCATGCTCTTCGACGAGCCCACGAGCGCCCTGGACCCGGAGATGATCAACGAGGTGCTCGAGGTGATGGTGGACCTGGCCCGCGGCGGGATGACGATGGTGGTCGTCACCCACGAGATGGGCTTCGCCCGGCGCGTGGCCGACCGGGTGGTCTTTATGGACGAGGGCCGCATCCTGGAGGAGGGCCCCCCGGAGCACTTCTTCGAGAACCCGGAGAACGAGCGCACCAAGAGGTTTCTGGACCGCATCCTGCACATGTAGCCGCGCCTTGACCGGAAGATAGCGGACAACTAGTATTTGCGGCTACCAAAGAAGCTCTGTAGCGTGCGTGTGATCCGACGTGTCGCCCGCCCCCGAGGGAGGGGGCCGAAGAAAGGAAGAGGGATGCCGGAGAGAAAGGTAGTAGCGCGAAGCTTCGCGACGCTGGCGCTCGCCGCCGCCCTGCTCCTCGCCGCGGCCTGCGGCGGCGGGGAGGGGGGAGGCGGCGGCGAGCAGACCGCCGCGGGGAGCGGCGAGGGGACGGCCGGGATGGAGGCCGGCCGGACCATCACCGTCGCCTCCGACATAGCCTACAGGCCCTTCGAGTTCTACAGAAACGGCGAGCCGGTCGGCTTCGACATAGACCTGATGCGCGAGATCGGCAGGCGGGCGGGGTTCACCCCGAGTTCCAGAACGTCACCTTCGATGGCATCATCCCCGGCCTCGGCTCCAACCTCTACGACGCGGCGATCTCCGCGATCACCATAACCGAGGAGCGCCGCCAGCAGGTGGACTTCTCCGAGCCCTACTTCAACGCCGACCAGTCGCTGCTGGTGCGCAGCGACTCCGATATCCGCTCGGTGGACGACCTCGGGCAGGCCACGGTGGGCGTCCAGATAGGCACCACCGGCGCCAACAAGGCCAACCAGTTCCAGCAGCAGGGCAGGATAGCCGAGGTGCGCACCTTCGACACCATAGAGGACGCCTTCACCGCGCTGGAGAACGGCCAGGTGGACGCGGTAATAAACGACCTGCCCGTCTCGCAGGACAAGGCCAACACCAGCGACGGCAGGCTCGAGGTGGTGCAGGTCATCCCCACCGGGGAGCAGTACGGGATCGCCTTCCCCAAGGGGAGCAACCTGGTCGGCCCGGTGAACCGGGCGCTCCGGGAGATAAAGCGCGACGGCACCTACGCCGAGATCTACGAGAAGTGGATCGGGCGCAAGCCCGAGGAGATACCCTGAGGGAGACCCGGCGGGGATAAGCCATGCCCGACTGGTGGCCGCCGGTAGAGATCAACCCGCAGGACCTCTCGCCGGAGAGGCTGGTCGGCTACTACCTGGACTTCGGGGTGGTCCTGGAGAACCCCGCCCCCCTCCTCAAGGGGCTCGCCGTGACCCTCTCGCTGGCGGCCCTGGCGGAGGTCGTCGGGATAGTGCTGGGGCTCTTTCTGGCGCTGCTCAAGATCTCGCGCTCCAGGCTCCTGAGCCTCCCGGCGCAGGTCTACATAGACGTCTTCCGGGGAACCCCGCTGCTGGTCCAGATCACGATCATCTACTTCACCACGGCGGCGGTGGGCATCCGGTTCACGAGCCTCTTCTTCGCCGGGCTCACCGCCCTCTCCCTCAACAGCGCCGCCTACGTGGCGGAGATCTTCCGGGCCGGCATACAGTCCATAGACAAGGGCCAGATGGAGGCCGGAAGGGCCTCGGGGCTCTCCTACGCCCAGACGATGCGCTACATCATCGTGCCGCAGGCCTTCCGGAGGGTCATCCCCCCGCTGACCAACGAGTTCGTCACCCTCATAAAGGACACCTCGCTGGTGAGCGTGATCGGGCTGGCCGAGCTGCTGCGGGCCGCCCGGGTGCTCCAGTCGGCCACGTTCAACGGGACGCCGCTGATCGCGGCGGCGCTCATCTACCTGGCGGTCTGCCTGCCCCTGATCTACCTGACCAACATCCTGGAGCGGCGCCTGAACCGCAGGACGGCGGCCTAGGAGGAGGCCCCCTCCTCTCTTTCCTCCTCCAGGGTGACGGCGGGGGTGCCCAGGGTGGCCCCCGAGCTCTCTATAAAGCGCCGCTCGGAGGTGTAGGCCCGGACCATCATGGCCAGCTCCAGCCGGTCCCGGTCGAGCGGCAGGGTCCCGGCCTCGTCCTGCCGGGCCAGCTCCGGGCCGCTCACGCCGAGGGAGCGCTCCATCTCCCCGATCTTCTTGCGCATCTTGAGCCTCCCCCCCGGCGTGAGGCGCAGGTAGACCTTTCTGTCCGGCCCCTCCACCGGGTAGACCCAGGCGTTCCGGAGCCAGGACTGCAGGATCTCGCCTCTAAGCTCCTCTTTGTTCTTGAGCTCCATGCGGCATCCTTCCCATCTCGCGAAGACACAACGAACTGTAGCCGCTCCCCGGTCGAAACTCCACCGCGGCGGCCGCGTATGAGCTTACAACATGGCCGCGCCCCCGAAACCCTGGAGCCCCCTCTCGGCGAGGCTGGAGGGCCGGTTCGCGGCCCGCGGCCTGCCCCCGCTGGGGTTCTCCCTGCTCGAGGCGGAGGGCCCGGCGTTCGGGCGGCTGCGCCCGGAGGGCGGCCGGGGGGCGAGGATCTCCGCGGCGGGAGCCCTGGTGGTCATCGAGCGCGAGGGCCGGGGGCGCTACAGGATGCTCTGGGAGGGCGTGCAGGCGCTCTCGGCCGAGGGCCCGCCGGAGGGCTTCCGGATCGCGCCCGGCGGCGAGCCCTGGGAGGCGGGCCTCCGGCTGCTGCGAAACTTCGCCACCGCGCGCGGGCCCGGGGGGCGCGCCCGGGTGGAGGGAGACCTCGCCGGGCTGCGGTACGGGGCGCGCTTCGAGGGGGAGGCCGGGCTCCCGGCGGCCCTCTTTCTCCTGTACCGCCTCGCCGCCGCGCGCAGCCGGGCCTTCGTTGTGGGGGGGCGCTGAAGAGAAGAGGAGGAAAACCACATGCGGCAGGATCCGAACTACGGCAGGCAGCGGGAGCCGGCAGACGAGCTGCGGTCGCCCTTCCCCGGGTGGGGCATGAGCCCCGAGGACGAGCGGGTGTGGTCGGTGCTCGCGCACCTCAGCGCGCTCGCCGGGCTGGTGGGGCTCATGCCGCTGGGGGCGCTCGTCATCTGGCTCGTCTACCGCGACCGCTCCCCGCGGGTGGGCTTCCACGCCCTGCAGGCGCTGCTCTACCAGACGATGTGGCTGGCGATCTGGGTGGTGGGGGCGGTCGTGGGGGTGGTGTTCACCCTGGTCACGCTCGGCCTCGGCCTGGTCCTGGTGCTGCCGCTCGCGCTGGTGTTCTGGCTGCTGCCCATGGCCCACAGCTGCTACGCGGCCTACAGGGTGGGCCAGGGGAGGGACTACCGCTACCCGGTGGTCGGGCGCCGGGCCGGCTGGTAGCAAGGCCTAAGGCGCGGTCCCGGCGGTGCGTATCTGGGGCTGGTAGAGGTCCTTGGGCGTCGAGTAGACCGTCACGGTGGACCCGGCCGGCGCGAGCGTCCCGGCGGGCGGGTCCGTGCCCCAGGCCACGCCCCGGTTGGCGTAGCCCTCCCGGTAGGCGTAGACGATCCGCACCTTGAAGCCGCGGTTGACGAGGATCTCGCGCGCCGAGTAGTCGAAGTACGGGCGCACGTCGGGCACCGGGACGAGCGGCGCGTCCCGGGAGGCCTCCTGCCCGGCGACCTCGGGGATGCCCGGCGGGGCGGAGCGCAGCGGCTCCGCCGCGACGGCCTGCCCCACGCTGGAGCGCGGCGAGAGGTCCACGTAGCCGGCCAGCCCGGAGGCCCCCACCGCCGTCCCCCCGCCGAGCAGGAGCACCGCGAGCGTGGAGACCAGCGCGAGCCTCCCCCGGCCCATCCGCCGCCGGGGCATCTCCCGGGTGCCCGAGCGGGCCTTCTGGCGGGCCCCCTCCTCGATCTCGTCGAGCATCGCCGTGGCGGAGGGGTAGCGCGCCTCGGGGTCCTTGGCCATCGCCCGCAGGATCACCGCCTCCATCTGGGGCGAGATGCCGCGGTTGAGCTCCCGCGGGGGCCGCGGCGCCTCCCTGAGGTGCTGCCGGACCAGGCTCCTGACGTCCCCGGAGAACGGCGGCCGGCCGGTGAGGCAGTGGTAGAGCAGGACGCCCACGGAGTAGACGTCGCTGCGCTGGGTGGCCTCCAGGCCCCGCAGCTGCTCGGGCGACATGTAGCGGGCGCTGCCGATGATCTCGCCGTCCCCCTCGCCGTCCTCCTCCACCAGACGCGCGATCCCGAAGTCCGCGACCTTCACGATCCCGCCCGGGGTGATGAGGATGTTCGAGGGCTTGATGTCCCGGTGGATCACCCCCCGCCAGTGCGCGTAGGCGAGCGCCTTGAGCAGCTGCACCGCCACCCGCACGGCGAAGGGCTCCTCCAGCCGCCCGCCGCGCTGGCGGGACAGCAAACTCCCGAGGTCGCGCCCCCCCACGTACTCCTCCACGATAAACGGCGCCTCGCCGTCGGGGGAGATGTCGTAGACCTTGACGATGTTCTGGTGGTCCAGGGAGGCCATCGCCCGGGCCTCCTGCCGGAAGCGCCGCCGGAAGGCGGGCATCTCGGCGTAGCGGCGGTGGAGGGTCTTTATGGCTACGTCCCGGCCGAGGAGGGTGTCCTCGGCGCGGTAGACGACGGCCATCCCGCCGGAGCCCAGCCTCTCGCGAACCACGTAGCGGTCCCCGAAAACCGTTTTAGCCGAGGTCTCCAGCTCTCTTCCGCCTCCGGCCGCCTCTCTCCTGATGGGCAATTATATATCCCCCCCGACAGCCCGGATACACAACCCGCGGGAGGGATCGCCCCTCCCCCAACAACGGGTAACCTTACCACGTTCCACCCCAATATTTTGGGCCCTCCCCGGCCGCCGGTGCGGTCGCGGGCGCAGGGGGATATGATTTGCGTGCAGCGGACCCGCACGACGGATCGGAG
>Ga0068704_100458_pt1 | contig 13440 bp, 7 predicted proteins | sample CeladaPassaD2F12_FD_62225 | JGI IMG/M metagenome (GOLD analysis project Ga0068704, IMG submission 62225) | Cellulose-adapted microbial communities from the Joint BioEnergy Institute, USA - Passage D2F12 | ecosystem: Engineered > Bioreactor > Continuous culture > Unclassified | place: USA, Joint...
GGAGGTCTTCGAACGCTATAAGCGCATGAGAGGCGATGTGGAAGAGGCGATCCTCGAGATGTACCTCTCTTAAGGATCTCGGTGCGCAAGATCGCAGGGGTCACCGAGGCTTTAAGCCGCGTGAAGGTGGGCAAGGACGCGGTGAGCCGCATCGCTTCTCGGCTCGAGGAACAGCAGAAAGAATGGCGAGAGCGCTCTTTGGAGGAGAAGGCATATCCCTATCTCTACCTGGATGCCACCTACCTGAAGGTGCGCTGGGGCGCGAGGGTTAGTAGCATGGCGCTCTTGGCGTGCGTCGGGGTGGACGAGGATGGCTTCAGGGAGGTCTTGGCCATTGAGGTAGCGGGCTCGGAGAAGGGAGCGGCCTACGCCTCGCTGCTGCGGGGTCTCATCGACCGGGGCCTTTCAGGAGTCAAGCTGGTGGTCTCAGACGACCACGAGGGGATAAAGGCCGCGGTCTCGGGCGAGCTGCCCGGAGCACAGTGGCAGCGGTGCGCAGTTCATTTCGAACGCAGGCGTCCTCTCTCACGTGCCGAGTTCCTCGATGGCGGAGGTAGCCCAGGACATGAAGGCGATCTATCAGGGTGAGGAGAGAGAAAACGGCCAAGGCCCTGGCCGAGGAGTAGTTCGTGGAGTTCTACGGCAAACGCTTTCCGAAGGCGGTTGTGGTGTTTGAGGCGGGCATAGAAGACGCCCTCACCTATCTCTCCTTCCCCGGAAGCCACCACGCCAAGGTGCGCACCACGAACATGCTGGAGCGTCTGTTCAAGGAGGTAAAGAGGAGGACGAGGGTGGTGGGGGTGTTTCCCAACGAGACGAGCGCGAGCACCTTGGCCACGGAGATAGCTTTGAGGAGCAGCGAGGAGTGGGCGCTCAGGCGCTACCTCACGATGGACGCTCTCGAGACAGCAGAGAAACCGAACCCACAACTTTCGAGACATTGACTCTTCCCCTTTGCCACGTCACTTGTAGTACTCGTCAATCTTCCGAGTGAATTCGGCGTCCATGAAGCGCAACAGGAAGTCGGAGACTAACACGCAAGCTTTCTGGACCTTCCAAGGATTTATATTGTCTGCGTTAGCGGTCAGATGTCCATGAGCGAAGATGTGCCGTATCGCAGCCGAGATGTAGGCTACATTCGTACTCTCTCCACGTTTGCACTTGGTAAATCCCTCTCTAGTTTTCTTGCCTTTTTCATCTATGTGCTTGCAGAGGAAGTCGAACAGTTTGCCCTTGCTGTCAAAGACGAAGAACTTTCTTACTACTTCGCCCGGACCATACGGTTCCATAAGATCAGACAGCGCGTCCACGTTCTTGACCCCGTGTACCTTCATAAATCGCTCTAGGGCTGAGTGCGTCAGGAAGACTTGGAAGAACGCGTCGTAGCCCGCCACAGTCTTCTCTGTAAAGCCTTCCAGCTTTATCCCTCGGAAGCTCTTGGCTAGGTTGACGCGAGCGTTTAGCCGGTTGATCTCGCCGCGTTTCACCTTGGGATCGAAACCCATATGCTTAGGGTAGAGCCCTTGACTACATAGGGCTTGAAATCTCCCGAAACTCTCTAGACCCATGCTCTCTCATCTCCTCTTCGGGCGCCACACGAGTTGCCAGTTTGTTTTGAGGCGGCCAGCATTGTGCTCGGCGTTGAGGGCCTGGTTGAGGACGCGCCGGACTTTTCTGGTCAGCCTCTGGTAGCCGAGCTCCCGCGCTGCATCCTGGAGCAGCGTGTCCCGTTCCACCTTTGCTCCATCGGGAACGCAGGCGTTGAGTGCGAGTGCAGCCTCGTAGAGGTTTGGGGCCTCCGGCATCCTTCCGTCGCCGGTGTCTTCTTCGCGGTCATCAGGACTCCGGTGCTGCGGACCGCCGCTCGAGGGGCGATCATCTTCCGGGGCAGGCTCTTCGGCGTCTTTGTCTCCCCCCTCGGGCTCCTCACCGCGGCGAGGGCGAAGCTCGTAGGCGGCCCTCTCCTCCGCCGCCTTCCCGCAGGCGGGCGGCATATCCGGTTCGGGACGTTCGCCTTGCGGGCGCAGGGGCGTAACACCCGCCGGACGATCCCCTCCGAGGTCCACGGGCGGCGGGTCGAGGATGGTCCGGTAAGGCTCGCCGGTCTCGGCGGCGCGGGCCATTTTGTCGTAGATCTCCAGGATGACGCGCTTTGTGCGGTACTCGCCGTGGGCGGCCTCGTCCTTTTTCTTAACGATGTGGAAGGTGTCCATGATGTATTCCGCGTCGTCGCGATCTATGCCGTAGAGGTGGAAGAAGGCGGCGTCGAGCTCGCAGCGGAGCAGGAAGCGGCGCTCCGGGTCCCAGCGGAACGGCGGGCCGTCGTAGCCGAGGTCGCGGGCGAAGGGCGCGAGGTCGTGCGCGGTGTAGGTGAGTTCGAGGACGCGAGGGGAGATCCAGCCGCGCAGCGTTACGGACTCGTCCCACGGGGCGGGCGCGTCGTAGGTGTCGGGCGGGAGGACGGGGAGTTGGTTCAAGTATCCGTAGGTGAGGTGTATTCCACCTATTTTCTGACGAGCTACGTAGTCAAAGACAAAACTCGTCAAGTCGGCACGAAGCGCAGTCCCGACTAGTAATGGATGGGCTTGCGCAACCATCAGCGGACTTGTATGCCCCACACCAGCTAATGGAATTACACTAAAGATCGCCGTACGCTCGTCGTTGTTGCGACAGATATCGCGCCATCCAATCAACCACTTGCGTGGCCAACGCTTCCCTTTACGCTCGTTCACTTCTCTCTCGGGTACCCAGTATCTGGGCATGGCGACGGTCTTGGGATCGGCTTTCTCCTCGGGCGCAAGCTCTCTGGTGTCGCCACTCTCGGTGTAGGTAGCCCAGCGGTGGTCGTAGTGGTGGATCATCTTGGCCTCATAGAGCGGGAGGTAGCGCTCCTCGCCCCTGCGGAAGACGTTGCCCGGCTCCGCCAGCTCCCAGCCGTCATTCTCAAGCTCCTCGCGGGTGCGGAAGAGGTGGGAGTCGTTGGCCATGTGGAACATCGTGGAGAACTTGATGCCCCAGGGGTTGCCGTCCTTCCTGCTCTCGTCTATGAGGACGGGGACGCGGCGGTAGATCTCCTTGGTGATCTCCGCGTCGCGGCGGGTGCGGAATATCGGGCAGGTGCGGGTGTTGGGGTTGAGCAGGCGTATGTCCTCCGCCGTGAGCGGGAAGCGGCGCTCGGGGTCCTTGAGGTCTGCCACGTCGTGCAGGAAGAAGGCGAACTCCGCCGCCTCGACGGGGCGCCCGGCGCCGGTCATGGTGAGCAGGGAGAACTTGTAGCTCGAATGCACGTTCGGGAAGATGCCCTTGTTCTCGAAGTCGTAGAGGCTGGCGAGGGTCCTGGTGGCGACGAGGTCGCCGAAGAAGTCTTTGGTGGTGTTGTCGGTGGCGATGCCGGAGGGGACGATGCAGCCGACGCGCCCGGCCTCCGAGACTATGGAGCGGTTGGTCTCGGCGAAGACGGCGTAGGTGTTCACGTCCCCCCTACCGCAGAGCGGGTAGCGCCCGCTGCTGCGGATAAAATGGCTTATCCCCTCGGCCCTGCGGAGGTCCTTGAGAAAGTCGGAGTAGAGGGCGGGATCCTCCTCCTTGAGCCTCCCGATCATACGCTTGCGGGCGGCGGCGTTGGGGGCGTTGGCTATCTCGGGGTGGCGGGCGGCAAACCACTCCTGCTCCTGGAGCTTGACGCGCTCCCACGGTGGGTTGCCCAAGACCACGTCGAAGCCGCCGCCGTCGAAGACGTTGGGGAAGGCGAGGTGCCAGTGGAAGAGGTTGTAGTCCCGGGCGATCCGTCCAACCAGTGCGCGGTCCTTCGGGGAGAGGGCGTCGGGGCTCTCGGTGAGGGCCGCAAAGGTGGCCTGGGTTATGGCCTCGGGCTCTCCATCCCTCTTGGGCCAGAGGAAGGCGGCGCAGAAGGCGTCGTAGATGAGGCGCTGGTGGCGGTAGCTGCCCGAGGAGATGAGCGCCTCGTAGCGGGCGGCCTTCTCCCGGACGGCCCCGACGCTCTCCTCCCCGCTCCTCTCGACCTCTTCGTATCCCCGCTCCAGGGCCTCCTGGTTCTTATCCAGCGCGCGCAGGGAGAAGGAGAGCTGTCCGGCCTCCCACTGCTTGCGTTCCTCGCGGTTGCGCTTTCTGTAGGCTTTCGTGAGCTTTTTGTCGTCGCCCTCTATGGGTTTGAAGGCGTCGTCGGGGATGCCTTCTGCGACGAGGTCGGGGGTGGCGCCGAGCAGGCTGTTTCCGACCTGGATGTGGTGGTCGAGGAAGGAGAGCGGGCGCCCGGGGACGACGCTCTCGAGGAGCAGGTTGAAGCGGCAGAGCTCTGCGGCCATGGGGTTTACGTCCACCCCGTAGATGCAGCGTGAGATCACCTCCCGCAGCGCCTCGCGGTAGGGCTCGGGGGCGGGCTCCTCGTCGCCGGTGCGGACGGCGGCGAGGCGCTTGGCGATGCGGTGGGCGGCGCGGATGAGGAAGTGCCCACTGCCGACCGCCGGGTCGCAGACCTTGAGGGAGAGTATCGCCTCCTCCGGGTCGGGCTGCTTTGCGGCCTCCTCCAGCACCGGCTCGAGGGCGGTATCCAGGAGGCTCGAGACGAGGCTCTCCGGAGTGTAGTAGCTGCCGGTGGTCTTGCGTTCGCTTCCGCTTACGGCTTCGAGCTCGAACGTGCCGCTGGAGGAGTCCAGCTCGGGATGCAGCTCCAGCAGTGACTCGTAGACGCTGCCGAGCTCCTCGGCGCCCAAGTTCTTGTAGTCGACGGGGCGCAGGGCGCCGCCGGACTCTACGAGGGAGAGGGCACGGACGGCGTCGAGGAGGTCGCGGTTGGAGATCTGGGCCCCCTCCAGATCCGGCGCGGCCGAGGCGTCGAAGAGAAAGCCGCCCAGGGCCGGTAGCGCGAGCCCGGGGCATCCCCCCTCCTCGCCGAGCTTTCTGGTGACGAGCGAGAGCATCTGGTAGAGGTCCGAGTGGCGGCCTCCCACCCTTCTCTCTGCGAGGCGCCTGAGCCTCCGGGTGGAGTAGTAGCTGGCGTAGCGCTCTCTGGCCGCCTCGTCGGCCTCCGGATCGAGTAGCAGCCCCCGGTCTTCGGCGACGAAGAGGAAGAGCATCCGGTAGACGACGCGAAGGATCTGGCGGTAGTAGTCCTTCACCTCCAGCTCTCCGGAGCGAAGCCTCTCCCTGAGATGGTCGTTGGCGCGGTGGGAGAGGAAGCCCGAGCCCAGGGAGCGGATGGCCTCCTCCACCCCGTCCCGCAGGCCCTCAAGGGCGCGGGCCCCGCTCTGCGCGGCCGCGTGGTGCCAACGCTCGAGCCAGCAATCCTCGGGACGCTCGGCCTCGATGCGCGACTGGTGGCACAGACGCCAGAGCAGGACGAAGTCTGGATAGACCTCACCCTCCATCATCGCCTCGAGATCGAACTCGACGTAGGCCTGGCGGGTGAGGCTAACGTTGTCGCGCAGGATGCGGAGCCTGAGACCGTTCGAGAGGAAGCCCCACAGCCGCTCCCCGGAGCGGTTGAGAAGCTCCTGGAGCAGGCCGTGAGGGCTCATCCTCGCCGCCCCCGCCACCCCGGGGTTGCGACGGTCGAGATCCACGTTCACCCCTACCAGATGGATCGGGGTGTGCTGCCAGGAGTGGGAGACGGGATAGCTCTTGCCCTCTATCTCGACCGCCTTCGCCGGGAGGAGCCGCCCGTAGCCGAGCTCAGAGAAGAGCGGCAGGAGCCAGTGCTCGCGGGTCATGCCGGTCCCCGCGTCCTCATCAGAGAGGGCCTCGCGGCGCCTCTTGAAGGACTCCCACACACCCTGCAGATGGTTCCAGGATCGGCTTGCAGCCTCGCTCAGGGCCTCGCCGGAGAGGTGGTAGTCTTCTGGCCTGAGGCCGCCAATCTCCCCATCGCCCTCCAGAATTCTCCTGAGGAGGTCGGGCGGGAGGATTGCGCCTTCGGTGTGGACGGTGGTGAAGGTGTCTTGGGCTTTGATCCGCATCTTCGGGTACCCCTTAGCCGCGCTTCGGAAGGTAGATATAGATGCCGAGCAAATCTGGCGGGAGCTTGGGCTCGACCGCATACCGCACGCCTTTCTGCTGCGTGATCCGGCGCACCCTCCGGTGGGACTCGAGAAGCTCCTCCCCCCTCTCCCCCGCCGCGCGCGCGAGGTGCTCTTCGAGGCCCTCTCTCCCGGCGATGACCTGCCCCAGGAAGTGGCGGGCCCGGTCGGGCGAGATGTTGCCCTCTGGTTCGGCCTGCAGCAGCTCCTCGGCGGCCTCCCGGTCGAGCCAGCGCGGTTCCGCGGGAGAACCGGCGAAGGCGAGTAGCTGGCAGTCCTCGGCCAGAAGCTCCCTCTCATCCGCGCCGCGGCGGGAGATGATGTGGAAGCGAAACCGCACCAGCAGGAGCGTCGTCCTCCGCTCCACACGTGAGGTGACGGTGACCCCGCAGCGCCGGGCGATGGGGTTCTCTTCCAGGGGATCGAGTGCGCTATCTAGAACGTGCGTGGCGAGACCCTCGACGATCGGGTGGGTCCGGCTGAGGTATAGCTCGCCGTCTTCCACCGGGAGCTCGAACCGCACCCTGATGGTGCCGTCGGTCCCCACCGCCTCCTTTACGGCGCGCGGGACCTCGGAGAGGTCTATCCTGACGCCGCCGTTCTCGCCGATCGCCGCTCCATACCCCAGGAGGGCCTCCTTCGTGAAGCGGGCGACGTCGGCTCCGCTCCCGGCGGCCCGGCGGGCCTCCTCGAGCTCGCGGGCGACCTCCTCGACCTTCACGCCCTCCTGGGCAAACATCGTGCGCGAGCGCCTCTCGCGCGCGGTGATGTTGTCCCAGCGGCCGTAGAGCTCCTCCTTTTTGGGCTTGAGGTATTCCTCGAAGCCCGGCAACAGCTCCTGCACGCTGCTCCCGGCCTCCTCGCGCAGGAGAAGCCCCTCGAAGATCGCCTCCACCACCTCCTCGGTGTCGCCGGGCACGGGGACGGAGATGCCCAAAGAGTTCCTTATGGCCTTGTGCTTGCGCAGCAACACATCCAGGACGACCCCGTCTATCTGGTTGTCCTTGCCGTAGTAGGTGACGGTCCGGACCTTCTTCTTCGGCTGGCCGTAGCGGTCGACCCGGCCCTCACGCTGCTCGTGGCGGGTGGGGTTCCAGGAGAGGTCGTAGTGGAAGACCGCATCGAAGTGCTCCTGGAGGTTTATCCCCTCCGAGAGGCAGTCGGTCGCCACGAGGATCCGCCGGGGATGACCGGCGAGCTCCTCGACCCGCGACTCCCGCTCCGCGGGCGGGAGCAGGCCGGTCACCGCAGCGACCTCCACGTCCCTGAGCTTTCTCCTCAACTCCGCGGCCACATACTCGGCGGTCGGTATGAAGCGGCAGAAGACGATCGGCCTGAAACCGTCCTCGACGAGCCGGGATATGAGCCTGAGGGCCTTCCTGAGCTTCTCATCCTCCCTACCGGCCAGGAACTCTGCCTCGCGGGCCATCTCCAGCAGTCGTCGGCTGGTCCTCCGGGACTCGTCCTCCAGGCCCGGGTCTGCACCCGGGGCCACATCGGTCCCCTCCGCGGTCTCGTCCTCCGTCAGGTCCAGGACGCTCCGGCGCCCGACCTCGTCGGCCTCCTCCGGGGTCTCGGCACCCGCGGTGGCGGCGCGGGTTTTGAGCGTCTCTGCGGCCGCCATCGGGCTCGAGGCGAGTGAACGCAGCAGGGCGAGCGCCGACCACCAGCGCACCCGCTGCCTGAAAATGCCGCCCTCTCTGTCCTGGACAACCTCTTGGGCATAGCGCAGCACCCTCTCGAAGAGGCGCCTGTATGCCGGTGAGAGGGTGTAGGAGACCTCCTTCTCCTCCCGCTCGGGGAATGGGGTATCCGAGCTCATGTAGTGCCGGATATCCGCCCGGCGGCGCTGGACGAAGTGCCGGGCGAGGCGTCGGCGGTGGTGCTCGTTGGCGGGTCCCGAGAGGTCTTCGGGGAGCTCTGCAAAGGCGGGATCGAGGAGGGCGAGCAGAGAGCGGAAGGCGTCTTCTTTGCCCGAGTGCGGGGTGGCGGTGAGGAAGATCATGTGACGGGTGGTGCTCTCGGCGAGGCCCTTGACGAGGCGGTGGCGCTGGTGCCGGGGACCGCCCCTCAGGCCGTACTCGACGCAGGTGTGGGCCTCGTCCACGATCACGAGCTCCGGGCACGCCCGCAAAAAGTCGTCGCGCCGCCGGTCGCTCTTTACGAAGTCGGTGGAGACTATGACGAAGGGGTAGCGGTCGAAGATGGACTCCCCCATCCGCAGGTTGCGCTCGAGGCGGGTCGCGGTACCCGGCAGCACCTGCTCCGCCTCGATATGGAACTTCTCCCTGAGCTCGGCCTGCCACTGCGGTGCGAGCGGAGGCGGGCAGAGGACGGCGAGCCTTTCTACCTCACCCCGATCCAGAAGCTCCCGGGCGATGAGCCCGGCCTCCACGCTCTTGCCCACGCCGACATCATCCGCGATGAGCAGGCGTACCGGGTCGAGCCTCAGGGCCATAAGCAGCGGGACGAGCTGGTAGGGCCTCGGCTCGACGGCTATCCTTGCGAACGAGCGGAACGGTCCCGCGCTGGAGCGGAAGCCCAGCCTTACGGCATCGCGCAGAAGGCGCGAGGAGCGGTGATCTCCGGGTCGCGAGGGGTCCGGAGGATCGAAGGCGGCGGCTTCGACCCTCTCCAGCGGCAGATAAATGCCCGTAACCTCGTCCTCGATGCCGCCCAGAGGCCGCAAGACGAGGAGGTCTTCCCCGGACTCCGGGAGCACGACCCACTCCCTGCCCCTGGCCCTGACCAGAGAACCGACCGCGTAGCTCATCCGGAGACACCCCGCGGGGAGAGAACCTCGAGCTCGGGGAAGTATGTGCCGTAGATCCTGGTATCGGAGGTCAGCAGGGCATCAGCCCTCAAGAGGGCGTATGCCCCGATGAGGAAGTCCGCGAGGATGCGCCTCGGTCCAGAATCTTTTCGCTGCCGCCTCCTCGCTCGGGCATAACGCCCGTAGCGCACCCCAGCCATCTCCCATACCTCCTTCCCGAGGACCCAGTCTACCTCTATGCCCTTCTCCGAGAGGAAACCCTCGACGAAGCCGACGTCCCTGCCCGCCACAAGCTCGGCGTATACGGCCGGAGAGACCACCAGCGGCCCCGCGGCGTAGGACTCTTCCAACGCCTCCTGCGCCGACCCGGAGGTCTTTTCGTCACCGGAGAAGAGCGCGACGAAGATGTTGGTGTCCACGGCGGTCCTCACCCTTCGTCGTCGTGGCCGCGCAGGTCGCGGATGTAGTCGTTTACCTCACCCCAGCTCATGCCCCGTCCCTCGCGCCAGACGCCAGCATAGTCTGCGAAGCCCACCCGCTCCCTGGCCACACGCAACCGGACCTCCTCCCCCTTAACCTCGAAGACCAGACTATCCCCCTCTCTGAGTCCCAGCGCCTGGCGCACCGCCTTCGGGATCGTTACCTGTCCCTTGCTCGTCAGCTTAGCCTTCCGCTCCATTATCCTTACTCATTGTTCCTTACCGTATATTCCTTACCATCGGAGTATAACTCTCTCTGGAGCAGAGATTTATTCCCCGCCACCGAACACGTACGGGTACCTCTTCAATATCTCTTCCCAGTCGTCCTGGTGACCGAAGCGGATCACCATATAGCCGAGGTCTTCCAGAGCCTCGGCCTTCTCCGCGTCCCGCGCCCGGCGTTCGGGGTAGTCGTGGTAGGGTCCGTCTATGTAGATGGCCGCATCGTAGCCATCGCCGTAGAAGAAATCTGGGCGGGTACCGGCCTCAGCTATGAGATGTTGGGCGCGGGTGGGAAGCCTCAGCCCCTTCTCCGCAATAAAGCGGAGCCATCTCCTCTCCAACTCGGACCCGGCCTGCCGCATGAGGCTCTCCAGGTGGTCTTCGGCGCTGGCTCTCGAAGGGGCAACCTTCACGCGCGCACCGGCGAGCTGCAGCAGCAGTTCGCGGATGATCCTGCGGTCTAGGATCCCGTGGTCTGCCTGATTGGAGTAGGTCATCAGGCAGTCGTAGCAGGCGGCCTCGCAGTCCTCGGTGGCCCCGGGTGCTCTTCTGAGATCCTCCCCGGTCTTCGGGTCGAAGTGGCAGATGCGTAGGGCTTCTCCGGCCACGCGTCCCAGGGCGTCCGGGTCGTCGAGCAGGCGGCGCAGGACGCCCGCGCCCCCCTCAGCGGACTCGTAGAAGAGAACGAGACGAGGCTCTTTGCGCGAGGGGATTGGCTCAGCGGCAAGCTCGTTCTCCTCCAGCTGGTAGACGACCTGGATAGCGCTCTTTATCGCTGCCTGAAGCGAGGCCATTACCTCCGGGGGGCTCTCCCCTTCCAGCCCCAGAAGCAGGCAGTTGCGGGTATCCTCGACGTAGGGAACCACCCTCTCGGTGCTCGCGGAGAGGGGATCCTGGGGATCGGCGGCGTTCTCCTCCTCGCTGCGCGCCCAATAGCCACGCTCGGTATCCAGCACGAAGCCGAACTGGTTCTTGTTCTTGCGTCTCCTCCAGCCGAGGTTGATGCGCCAGATCGTGGCCGAATGCCCGTAGGTCATCCGGGCAAGCCTTCCCTCCGCACTTTCGACCACTGCGATCCTGGCCGAAGAACCATCCCGTTCGTCTGCAAACCGTACGGCGGTGCGCAGGTCGTAACCCAGCCGCTGCCGCTCCTCCTCATCGGAGTTGATCCTGTCACGGCGCACGGTGGCTACGTTGCGCAGCCGGAAGAGTTGCCTCAAGGGCATCCCGAGGGCTGTCCCACAGTTCTCGCAGAGATCGGGTCCCTCATCCTGACCGGTGATGGGGTGTAGGTAGCCGCAGTTCTCGCAGAGCTTGGCTCTGGTGGTGAGGACCCCCTCCTCACTCCGCTCGAGGATCACCCGGTTTATGAGGTATCGGGAGCCCTCGTGGTAGACGTACGCCCGGGGGCCGAACTCCGAGATAGCGAGAAAGCGCGGCCGCTGCAGAAACTCATCACGCTCCCGCCTCCGCCCGGATCCGGGTATATACGCCGAGATGGGAAGTCGCGGGAAGCTGTAGCCGGGCAGAAAGCCCTCGCTCGCGAAGTAGCGGTAGCTGTAGAAGTCCGAGAAGACCGCCTGCTCGGCATCGGATGTCAGGATATCCAGCTGCGCCTCAGCCTCCCGCCGCAGACGACGCGCCTGATCTTTGTCTCTCTGACTGCGGGAGGCATCCCCGATGATCCGGTTCTGAAGCTCCCGCTGCCTGAGAGCCGCCCGGTAGAGGGTGCGCCAGCGCTCGCAGGCCTTATTGAAGGTACGCTCCACGCCGCTCAGGACGTTCTCCAGCCACTCATCGGTATACCAAGGAGCATCCGCCAGATCCTCCTTAGCGCTCGAGAGCACTCGCTTCGCTCGCTCCAGCGCACGCTGTTTGGGTCCTTCCTGGGCGAAGCTCTCGCGCACCCAGTCTCTCAGTTCCAGGGTAGGCTCCTCCCCGTCTACATCCAGGATCTCCTTGAGGGAGCGGCCGAGGCTCTGTCCGGTCTCGGTGAGCCAGATCGCCTGCACGTGGGCCCGCACGAGATCCTCGTTGGCGAGATCGATGCGCGGTGGGGTTACCGCGCCGGCGACCATACTCTCCGGGCGCTTGAAGAAGTACTGGTCGTGAGAGCTTCCGGTGGAACAATAGGAGAAGATCAGGGCGGGTTGGCCGCTCCTTCCGGCCCTCCCGCTCCTCTGGGCGTAGTTGGCCGGGGTAGGCGGGACGTTGCGCATGTTCACCGCGTTGAGCTCGGAGATATCCACCCCGAGCTCCATCGTCGGAGAGCAGTAGAGGATGGGGAGGCGCCCCTCCCGGAACCTCTCCTCCCGCTCCTCGCGAATCTCGTAGGGTACCTGTGCGGTGTGCTCGCCCGCCTCCACGCCGCGCAGGGTAGAGGCCACGTTGCGATAGAATTCGACGAAAAACCTGTTAGCTTCTCCGGAGACCGGGAGGTCGGGGGTGCGTATGGGATCGAGGAAGGGCTCCTGCCCATCTCCTGCGAACCAGCGCATCGCCGAGGCCTGAAGCTGGTAGCCTGGCACACCGTCTCCGTCTTCTGGTTCGGCTACAGCCTCCACGATCCCAGCCTCGGTGAGTCCTCCGAGCAGGTCGCGGATGATCCTCTCGGTATCCTCCAGGCTCAGCCGGCCGCGGTAGCACTCGAAGGTCGAGGCCCGCCTCAGGTATCTTCCGTAGCCACTGCGTGAGGAGAGGTAGGTATTCCCGCCAACATCACCGGGTCGGCGGGAGCGGGGAAAGAGAACGGTAGCGTACTGCAGCCTCTCGGCCTCGCTCTCCTCGAGGGCCCACGGCGGGATGAGGTGCTGGTTGCTGCGAAGTATGATGCGCTCCTGGTACTCGGGATCGAGGTAGTCCACCTTGATGGCGAGCCTGCGGCGCATCTCGTCGAGCAGCACCTTTGCCACCTTCTCCCTTATCTCCGGGGAGGCGTCTGCAAGGGCCGGATGTTTCCCCTCCCACACGTCCTCGGCGGTGCACAGCTCCTCTAGAGACTCATAACCTATCCTAAGAAGCCCGCACTGCTCCAGGTTGGGGGAGGTAATGCGCCAGCCACGCTCGAGATCACGGTAGATGCGGTAGCCGAGCACATCACGCAACGCCCTCTGAGTATCCCGTAGAGCCTTGAACCTGGTGGCCGTGGGGTTGCTGGCGTACTCCTCCAGCGGGAGATCCAAAGCATCGAAGACCCGCCCGGCGATCTCGTCGTAGGCGAGTCCCTCTTCACCCGCCTCCTCGACCGCCCGGTAGAGCGCGGAGCGCAGGACGCCGATCTGCACGAAGTCGTTGAGGTGCCCGGCCTGTAGCGAGGCGTCCTGACGGTTGTCGGTGAAGGAGAGGAGCTTGCGGGCCTTCTGTGGCAGGTCGCGCTCCTCCTTGAGCCCGGCGAGGGTAGCGATACTCAGTATCGTGGTCGCGCTGCTGCGACCTTCGGAGCCCAACGTTCCCAGCTTGGCGAAGTCCGAGCGTATCCTGGCGTCGTAGGAGACGCCGCAGGAGAGGCAGAACCGGAAGGGGGCCTGGAAATAGCACATGTCCAGGCCCTTCTCCTCGTTCTCTTTGCCGTCGGGTCCCACATAGACCTGGCGCGGCAGATATTTACGCTGGTCGCTGCGTACTCTGAGATGGCCGCGCTGTTCCTCCTGCCAGTCGCTCGGCAGCCGCTGCCAGAGCCCGTCATCGCCCTCTCCAGGCCAGGGCTCCGAGGCGCTGAAGAAGAGAAAACCGGCCTCGCTCTCCCCATCATCGAGGGTATCGGAGAGGACTCGAGGACGAAATTCTCTCCTCCTGTCCTGGTCGGCGAACACCCGCACTGGGTAGTACTCCTGCCCGCATACCCGGCAGAAGACCAGAGGCATGAGCACCTTCTCCCTGCTACCGGGCGCATACCTCTGGCCGCTCAGGGTAATATAGCGCTTCTCTTCGG
>Ga0068704_100460_pt1 | contig 13362 bp, 10 predicted proteins | sample CeladaPassaD2F12_FD_62225 | JGI IMG/M metagenome (GOLD analysis project Ga0068704, IMG submission 62225) | Cellulose-adapted microbial communities from the Joint BioEnergy Institute, USA - Passage D2F12 | ecosystem: Engineered > Bioreactor > Continuous culture > Unclassified | place: USA, Joint...
CGGCGGGTCTCCTCCGCCGGAAGCCCGGCCGCGGTGGGCCCGAAGGCCACGTCGGCCCCGACGACGTCCTCGACGATCTGGGCCTCCGGCTGCTGGAAGACGACCCCTATCTCCCGGCGCAGCGCCGTCCGGTCGTAGCCGGGCGCGGCGATGTCCTCCCCCCGGTAGAAGACCTGCCCGCGCCCGAGCCGCAGCAGGTGCACGAGCGCGGCGACGAGGGTGGACTTGCCGGAGCGTGTGGGCCCGACGACGGCCACCCGCTCGCCCTCCCCGACCCGGAGCGAGACCCCCCTGAGGGCCTCGCTGGCCTTCGGGGTGCCGGCGAGGTAGGTGTACCGGAGGTCGCGCAGCTCGATGAGCGGACGCCCGCTCACGGTCCCCCCGCCTCCGCCCTGGAGCCCCGCAGCCCGGCGAGCGCCTCCCCGAGGGAGGGCCCGTCGAGGATGTCCCCGCGCAGGGGAACCCCCCTGCCCCGCAGCCGGTCCGCGAGCTCGACCGCGAGCGGCACGTCGAGCCCGGCCCCCCGCAGCTCGCCCGACCGCCGGAAGACCTCCGCCGGGGTCCCGTCCATCAGCACCCGCCCCCCGTCGAGCACGACGACCCGCTCAAAGAGCGCGGCCTCGGACATGGAGTGGGTGACGTGGATGACCCCCATCCCCTCCCGCCGGTTCAGCTCCCTGAGGGTGAGGATGAGCCTCCGCCCGACCGGCGCGGGCAGAAGCGAGGTGGGCTCGTCGAGGATCAGGAAGCGCGGGCGCATGGCGAGCGCGCCGGCTATCGCGACCCGCTGCTTCTCCCCGGGCGAGAGCTCCTCGACGAGGCGCTCCCCCATCCCCTCCAGGCCGAGCGCCCGCAGCGCGAAGCCGACCCGGCGGGAGATCTCCTCCCGCTCGAGCCCCAGGTTCTCGGGCCCGAAGGCCACATCGTCGGCGACCCGGTTCATGATGAGCTGGTCGTCCGGGTTCTGGAAGACGACCGCGACCCTCCGGCGCACCTCGAGCTCGTTGCCGGGCCTCACCGGCACCCCCTCCACCCGCAGCCCGCCCCCCGTGGGGTGCAGAACCGCCACGAGCAGCTTCACCAGGGTGCTCTTCCCGCTGCCGTTGTGCCCGATGAGGGCCACGAACTCCCCGGAACCGAGCCGGAGGTCCACCCCGCGCAGGGCGGGCACGGCGTCCTCCTCCCCGGTGCGGTAGGAGAAGGAGAGGTTCTCCGCCTCGATCACGGCCCTAGTACCGGCGCTCCTCGTCCTTGACCTCGGGGGCGGTGGTCCGCCCGCTGCGGAAGAGGGTGACCCCCCGCACCACGACGACCGTGACGACCGCCGCGAGCACCGCCTCGACGATCGCCTGCGGGACGATGGGCACCACGGCCGCCGCCGGCAGGTAGCCGAGCAACACCCCGAGCCCCAGCACCCCGACGGTGTTGGTGAGCGAGCCGAAGACCCCGGCCGCGGCGGAGGCGAGGTCCAGGTTCACCCGCCGGAGCGCCACGAACACCGCCCAGGCCACCACCCCGATGAGCAGCCGCGGCCCCACCGCGATGATGGGGTCCTTGAAGAGCGGCACCTCGGCGTACAGCCAGGAGTAGAAGCCGAAGATCCCGCCGGCCAGCAGCCCCACCACCGGCCCCTCCAGGGCACCGCCCAGGACCGCCGGAACGTGCATGATCGTCGCGTTCCCCGAGAGGTTCGGCACCGGGATGAACCCTATCCGGGTCGCCCCGAGCAGGATCGCTATCCCCCCCAGGATCCCGGCGACCACGATCTGCCGCACCCCCAGCCCAAACGCCGAACCGCTCCCCGATCCCGTCGTCATCTCCGCTCCTCCTCGTCCTCAGGGCCCCAGAGGGGCCGCCCGACCACGTTATCTATTATTTGCATCTATGTGCGCTTGTCAAACTGCGGGCAGGGGCGGCATGTAGCGCCCGTCGACGGCGGTCCAGCCGCCGTCCACGAACATGAGCGCCCCGGTCACGTAGGAGCTGGCGTCGGAGGCGAGGTAGACGATCATGCCGGCGATCTCGTGGGGCTTCGCCCAGCGGGCGAGGGCGGTCTTTCTGGCGTAGGCCTCGTACCACTCGGGGCTGTCCTTTATCTGGTCGGTGAGCGGGGTCTCCACGATGCCGGGGGCGATGGCGTTCACCCGGACGCCCCTCTCCCCCAGCTCGGCGGCCAGGGCCCGGAGCATCTGCACGGTCCCGGCCTTGGTGGCGGCGTAGACGCCCTGGCCGGGCTCGACGGTCTGGGCCCGGATGCTGGAGAAGGCCACGATGCTCCCCGAGCCGCGCTCGGCCATCCCGGGGGCGAACCGCCGGATCACGCGGAAGGTCCCCTTGAGGTTCAGGTCCACCACCCGGTCGAACTCCTCGTCGGTCAGGGACAGCAGCGGCTTGCGCACGTTGATGGAGGGCGTGCACACCAGCGCGTCCGGGGTGCCGGCCCGGGCCGCGGCGGCCTCGACGCTCGCGGTGTCCGTCATGTCCAGCTCGAGGGGCTCGGCCCTCCCCCCGGCCCCCGCTATGCCCTCCGCCGTCTTCCGGGCCGCCCCGGCGTCCACGTCGGCGCAGAGGACCCGGGCCCCGAAGGCGGCCAGCGCCTCCGCCCCGGCCCGCCCGATGCCGCTGCCCGCCCCCACCACCAGCGCGTCCTTCCCGCTCAGGTCGAACATGGACCGGTAGTCGTGCACCCTAGCCTCCCTTCTCGCAGCAGTAGTACAGGGCGGAGGCGGCGTAGAGCCTGCAGGTCTCGTAGAGCTCCTCCACCCCGACCCACTCGTCGGCGTGGTGCGGGATCTCGCGCAGCCCCGCCCCGGTGGTCACCACCGGGACGTTCGCCCACTCGTGCAGAAACGTCCCGTCCGTCGCCCCGGGGACCCCGTTGTAGCGCGGCTCCCGCCCGGTCAGCCGCCTGTAGGCCGCCGCCATCGCCAGCACGAGGGGCTCGTCCGGCGGGGTCTCGGTCGGGGGGCGCTCCTCCATCACCCGCAGCTCGGCCTCGAAGTCCGGGTCGGCGGCGCGGAGGCGGGAGAGGATGCCCTCGAGGCGCCCGACGAGCTCCGCGTGCGACTGGCCCGGGACCGTGCGGATGTCCAGGGCGACGTAGGCGCCGGAGGGGATGACGTTGAGCTGGGGGTCCCCCGTCTCGGGGCCGCGCAGGATCGTCGGCGTGAGGCTCGGGTGGCCCAGAAACGGGTCCCCGCCGTGCCGCTCCCGCTCCTCGCGCTCCAGCTCCTCCACGGCCACCACGAAGCGGGCCGCGCGCGTCACGGGGTTCACCCCGCTCTGCGGCATCGCCCCGTGCGCCATCCTGCCCCGCACCCGGACCTCCACCCGGAGGGCCCCCTTCTGCCTCACGCACAGCTGGTTCTCCTCCGGCTCGCAGACGATCGCGGCGTCCACCCCCTCAGCGTGCCCCCGGCGGATGAAGTGCTTGATGCCGGACATCATCCCCTCCTCGTCCACCGGGTGGCACAGGATCAGGCGCCCGGGGAAGGGGACGCCGGATTCCCTGATGGCCCGGGCGGCGATCACCGCGGCGGCCAGGTTGCCCTTGGTGTCGCAGGCACCCCGGCCGTAGATCCGGCCGCCCTCCAGCTCCGCCCCGAACGGCGGGTGCTCCCAGTCCTCCTCGCGCCCCGCGGTGACCACGTCGGTGTGGGCCTCGAAGAGCAGCGTGGGGCCGGGCAGGGGGCCCTCCCACACCGCCCAGACGTTGGGCCGGCCCGGGGAGACCTCCTCCACGCGCACCGCGAACCCCGCCCGCTCCAGGTAGCCCGCGAGGAACGCCGCGACCCTTCCCTCCCCGGAGGAGGCGTCGCCGGGGCGGTGCACGCTCGGGATCCGCACCAGCTCCCGGGCGAGCCGGACCAGCTCCCCGCGGTCGATGCGGCGCAGCACGTCCTCCAGCATGCCCTCCGCCCCCTCCGCGGGGCGGCGCTCCGCCGTGCTCAAAAGCAGAACCCTCCCGGATCACCCCCGTGCCACGGCGCAAGCAGATTAGCAGCGGCGCGGGCCCCCGCGCAAGCTCCTTCAGGCGGCGGGGCCCGCGGCCGTCGCCTCCTCCACCTCCTCCAGGGACCGGTCGTGGCGCACCAGCAGGACCAGCAGGCCGGCCAGGAGGATCAGGGCGGCGAGGAACAGCATCGCCCCGTAGTTCGCCCCGGCCAGCTCCCGGATGTAGCCCACCACGTAGGGGCCGACGAAGCCGCCCAGGTTCCCCACCGAGTTGATGAGCGCGATCCCGGCCGCCGCAGCCGTCCCGGAGAGAAAGGCGGCGGGCAGCGTCCAGAAGGTGCCCAGGCAGCTGTAGATCCCGAGCGCCGCCAGCGTGAGCACCGCCATCTGGAGCACCGCCGAGCCGCCGGCGGGGCCGGTGAGCGCCATCCCGAGCGCCGCCAGCGCCGCCGGGACGGCCAGGTGCCAGCGGCGCTCCCCCGTGCGGTCCGAGTGCCAGGCGAAGAGGACCATCCCGACGGCGGCCGCCAGGTAGGGGATCGCAGAGAGCAGGCCCACCAGGAACTCGTCGAGGCCCGAGAACTCCTTGATGATCGTGGGCAGCCAGAACGAGATGCCGTAGAGGCTCGTCACTATCCCGAAGTACACCAGCGAGAGCAGCCAGACCCGCCCGTTGGTCAGCGCCCGGCGGAGGGTGTGCTCGCCGTGGGCGCGTTTGATCCGGTTCTCCCGCTCGAGCATCGCCTCCAGCCAGCGCCTCTCCTCCGGCTCCAGCCAGCGGGCCTGGGCGGGCCTGTCCGGGAGGTAGGCCAGCACCGCAAACCCCAGCAGGATGGCGGGGATCCCCTCCGCCAGGAACAGGAACTGCCAGCCCGCGAGGCCCAAGAACCCGTCGAAGGTCAGCAGCCAGCCGGAGAGCGGCCCCCCGATCACCCCGGCGATGGCGACCGCGGTCATGAAGAGGGCGACCATCTTGGCCCGCTCGCGCGCCGGGAACCAGTAGGTCAGGTAGAGGATCATGCCCGGGAAGAACCCGGCCTCGGCCACCCCCAGCAGAAAGCGCAGGACGTAGAAGCTCAGCGGGCCCTGCACCAGGAACATCGCCGAGGAGATGATGCCCCAGGTGATCATGATCCGCGCGATCCAGACCCGCGCCCCCACCCTCTCGAGGATGAGGTTGCTCGGCACCTCGAAGAGCAGGTACCCGATAAAGAAGATGCCGGCCCCGAGCCCGTAGACGGCGTCGGAGAAGCCCAGATCCTCGTTCATCTGCAGCGCGGCGTAGCCCACGTTGACCCGGTCGAGGAACGCCACGATGTACAGCACGAACATGAAGGGGATGAGCCGCGCGGCCGCCTTCGCGAGCGCCCGCCGCCCGACAGCAGCGTCGTTGACCGCTCCTTCCAAGAGAAGCACCTCCCGCCCTCGAAAAAGAGAACCCTGCGGACGGGCGGCAGCTTAGCAGCCCGAAAAGAAGCCGTTCAAGCTCCCCTCAGAGCTCCTGCAGCCGCGCCTCGGGCGTGATGATCTCGGGGTCTACGAGCACGTCCACGAGCGCCGGGCGCCCGGCGCAAAGCGCCTCCCGGAAGGCGTCCTCAAGCTCCCCCTCCTCCCGCACCGCGTACCCCGCGGCCCCCAGGCTGCGCGCGTAGGCCGCAAGGTCCACCTCCCCTATCTCCACGCCCGCCGTCCGCCCCAGGGCCTTCAGCTGGTGCATGGCTATGGTGCCGTGCAGCCCGTTGCGGAAGACCACCACCGCCACCGAGACCCCGTAGCGCACCGCGCTCTCAAGCTCCTGCCCCGTCATCAAAAAGCCCCCGTCGCCGCACACCGCGACGACGCACCGCTCTGCGGGGAGGACGAGCCTTGCGGCGATGGCCGCGGGCACCCCATACCCCATGGCCCCGTTTGCGGGGGCAAGCTGGGTGCGCGGGCAATCGTAGGACCAGTGGCGGTGCAGGAAGAGCGAGAAGTTGCCCGCGTCGTTCGCCACGACGGCATCCTCCGGCACCGCCTCCCTGAGCGCCGCCACCGCCCTGGCCGGGTCCACCCCGCCACCACGCGCGCGGGAGGGGGGAACGCGGCAGGATTCCAGGTAGGCCCGGCGCGCCTCTTCCCACCCCCTCTCCGGCGCCCTGCGGGGGGCGAGCTCCAGCAGCCCGGCGAGCGCCTCCCTCACGCCGGCGGCCATGGCAACCTCCGCCCGGAAGGGCACCCCCTCCGGCTCGGGGTGGATGAGGATGAGCGCCTGGTCCCGGCGCGGAAGCGCATAGCCCTGGGTCGTGGCCTCATCGAGCCTGCAGCCCGCGCAGAGCACCACATCCGCCCCCTCGAGCGCCCGCAGCACCGGGGGAGGGGTCCCGAGCCCGAGGTGCCCCAGGTAGTTCGCGTGCCCGTTGGGGAAGCGGTCCTGGCGGCGGAAGGCGGTGTAGACCCCCGCGTCGTAGCGCTCGGCCAGCGCCACAAGCTCCCCGCGCGCCTCCCCGGAGAGCTCCCCCGCGATGACCACGGGACGGCGCGCCGCCCCGAGAAGGCGCGCGGCGCGCCTCACCTCCTGCGCCGGGGGCGCAGGGCGGGCGACGCCGAAGCCCCTCGCCCCCTCCCCTCCGGCAGAGAAAGCGACCTCCTCGCCCAGAACGTCGGCCGGGAGCGCAAGCATCACCGGCCCCGGCCGCCCGGAGACGGCCACCCGCAGCGCCCTCGCGAGCAGCTCCTCCAGCCTCCCCGCCTCGTGCACCGTGGCAGACCACTTCGTCAGCGGGCCGTAGAAGCCCGCAAGGTCCACCTCCTGAAAGGCCTCCCGCCCCAGATGCCCCCTCTCCACCTGCCCCAGCAGGACCACCATCGGCGTCGAGTCCTGCCTCGCGGTGTGCACCCCTATGGCCAGGTTGGAGGCCCCCACCCCCCGCGTGGCCATCGCCACCGCCGGGACGCCCGTAAGCCTCGCCTCCGCCTCGGCCATGAAGGAGGCCCCGGACTCGTGGCGGGTGGAGATGAGGCGCACGTCCGGGTGCCTCTCCGCGGCGTCGAGCACCTCCAGAAAGCTCTCCCCCGGCACGGTGTAGAAGCGCCGCACCCCCGCCCCCGCCAGCATCTCCACTATCGCCTCTCCCGCACCCGCCATACGAGAGCCTCCCTCTGCTCTTCCGCGTTTACGCCCCGCGCGGCCCTCGAGGGCCGCGCGGGGGATGTTACCGAAGGCGCGCTAGCCTATCTCGCTCTCCGGCGTGTAGCTCTCCAGCCGGCGCTTCACCGCGTTCAGGAAGCGCAGCGCGGCGCCGCCGTCCAGGATGCGGTGGTCGAAGGAGACCTCCAGGTTCATCATGGAGCGCACCGCGATCGCGTCGTCCTCCAGCACCACCGGGCGCTTCACGATCGCCTCGGCCGAGAGGATCGCCGCCTGCGGGTGGTTGATGATCGGGGTGGAGACCACGCTGCCCAGGGCCCCCGGGTTGTTCACGGTGAAGGTGCCGCCGGAGACGTCGTCCGGGGAGAGCCTCCTCTGGCGGGCCCTGCGCACCACCTCGTCTATCCGGCGGGCGAGCCCCACGATGCCGTAGTCGTCGGCGTCCTTTATGACCGGGACGATGAGCGCCCCCTCCTCCAAGTCCACCGCGATGCCGATGTTGATCCGCTTCCGGAGCACGATCCTGTCGCCGTCCCACACGGAGTTGAGCACGGGGTGCTCCTTGAGGCTCTCCACGACGGCCCGGACGACGAACGGCAGGTAGGTGAGGTTCACCCCCTCCCGGCGGCGGAACTCCTCCTTGCGCACCTCCCGCAGCCCCACGAGGCCGCTCACGTCCGCCTCCACCAGCGTCCAGGCGTGCGGCGCCTCCCGCTTGCTCCGGCTCATCCGCTCCGCTATGGCCCGCCGCACGCTGGTGACCTCGACGACCTCGTCCCCCTCGTGCACCTCCACCCGCTCGCGCGGCGGTGGCGGCGCGGGCCGCGGCGGGGCCTCCTCGCGGGGGCGAGCCTCCCGCTCCCGGATGTACGCCTCGATGTCCTTCTTCGTGACCCGCCCGCCGACGCCGGTGCCCCGGATGCTGGAGATCTCGACCCCGTGCTCGGCGGCGAGCCGCCGCACCACCGGCGAGGAGCGCCGCAGGCGCAGCTCCTCGGCGCTCGGGACCCGGGCGCCCCGCCCGTCGCCCTCCCCGCGGCCCGCGGCCCGGGACTCCCCCGGCCCAGCGGCGACCGGCTGGGCCCGCGTCCCGGCGGCCGGGAACTCCTCCGTGGGCCCCTCCGAGCGGGCGTCCTCCCGGGCGGGGCCGTCGGGGCCCGGCTCCTCCCCGGTGGCGACCAGCGCGATCTCGGTCCCCACCTCCACCGTCGCCCCCTCGGGGACCAGCAGCCGCTCTATGCGGCCGGCGAGCGGCGAGGGCAGCTCGGCGCTCACCTTGTCCGTGTCCACCTCGGCGATGGGCTCGTCCTTCTCTACCTCGTCCCCCTCGGCCTTCAGCCAGCGGGCTATGGTGCCTTCGGTCACGCTCTCCCCGAGCTGGGGCATGGTTATCGGTCTCGCCACTCTCTACCCCCTCAGTACCGGGCCAGCTCCAGCATGGCCTCCTCCACCCGCGCCCGGTCGGGGATCAGGCGGTCCATCAGCGGCCGGGCGAACGCCGCCGCCGGGACGTCGGGGGTGCCGAGGCGCATCACCGGGGCGTCCAGCCACTCGAAGGCCTCCTGGGCGACGGTGGCCGCTATCTCGGCCGCCACCGACCCGGTTATGTTGGCCTCCACCACCACCAGGAACTTCCCGGTCTTGCGAGCCGACTCCAGGATCGTCTCCCGGTCCAGCGGGTAGAGGGTGAGGGGCTCGACCACCTCGGTCTGGACGCCGTGCTCCCCGGAGAGCCTCTCGGCGGCCTCCAGCACGTACTGGAGCATCAGACCGTAGGAGCAGACGGTGATGTCCTGGCCCCTGCGGTGAACCTTCGCCCTGCCCAGCGGGAGGGTGTACTCCTCCTCGGGCACCTCCTGCTTGAGGAGCCGGTAGGTCCGCTTGTGCTCGTAGAAGAGCACCGGGTTGGGGTCCCGGATGGCGCTCTTGAGCATCCCCTTTGCGTCGGCCGGGAAGGTGGGGGCGACCACCTTCAGCCCCGGCACCTGGCAGAAGTAGGCCTCGTTGGACTGGGAGTGGTAGAGCGCCCCGCCGTGCACCGCCCCGTAGGGCACCCGGATGGTCAGGGGGACGCTCCAGGCCCCCTTCGAGCGGTAGTGGAAGCGGGCGGCCTCCGAGACGATCTGGTCGAAGGCCGGCGGGATGAAGTCCGCGAACTGTATCTCGGCCACCGGGCGCATCCCGTTGACCGAGAGCCCTATGGCCGAGCCCACGATCAGGCTCTCGGCCAGCGGGGTGTCGAGCACCCGGTAGGGGCCGAACTCCTCCTGCAGCCCCTCGGTGACCCTGAAGACGCCCCCGGCCCGGCCCACGTCCTCCCCGAGCACCATCACCCGCTCGTCGGAGCGCATCTCCTCGGCCAGGGCGTCGTGTATGGCCTGCAGCAGGGTCCTCACCGCCACGGCTAGACCCCCTCCGCGTAGACGCCCTCCAGCACCGAGTCCGGGTCGGCGACGGGGGCGTTCTCGGCGTACTCGCTCGCCTCCCGCACCTCCTCGCGCACCTCGGCGTCGATCCTGTCGCGGGCGGCCTCGTCCAGAACCCCGTTCTCCATCAAGTACCGCTCGAAGCGCGGGATGGGGTCCTTCAGGCGCCACTGCTCGACCTCCTCCCGCTCCCGGTAGCGCCGGTCGTCGTCGTCGGAGGAGTGGGCGGTCAGCCGGTAGGTCTTGGCCTCGATGAGCGTCGGCCCCTCGCCCTTTCGGGCGCGGGCGAACGCCTCGCCGGCCGCCTCGTAGACGGCGAGCACGTCGTTCCCGTCCACCTCCACGCCCGGAAAGCCGTAGCCCTCGGCCCGCCGGGCTATGGAGCCGGCCACCTGCAGCGGCTCCGGGACGCTGATGGCGTAGTGGTTGTTCTGGATCAGGAAGACCACCGGAAGCCCGTGCACCCCGGCGAAGTTCATGGCCTCGTGCCAGTCGCCCTCGCTGGTGGAGGCCTCCCCGCCGCACGCGAGCACCACCCCGTCCTCCCCGCGCATCTTGAAGGCCAGCGCGCTGCCCACCGCCTGCGGGAACTGCACCGCTATGGGCGCAGAAGCGGTCACGATGTTGAGCTCGCGGCTGGAGAAGTGCCCGGGCATCTGCCGCCCGCCGCTGTTCGGGTCCTCCTCCCTGGCGAGCAGGGCGAGCAGCTCGTCCCGGGCGGTCATCCCGAGGGTGAGGACTATCCCGTGGTCCCGGTAGTAGGGGTAGACGTAGTCGTAGCCGGGCCTCAGGTGCATCGCCGCCCCCACCTGCGCGGCCTCCTGGCCCTGGCAGGAGATGACGAACGCCGCCTTGCCCTGGCGGTTCAGGATCCAGGAGCGCTCGTCCACCCGCCGCGCCAGAAGCATGAGCCGGTACATCCTGAGTAGGTCGCCCTCGTCGAGCCCCAGCGCCTCGTGCCTGGCCTGCGTCCCTTCCACAGCTAGACCTCCCGAAAACTCAGCCTTTCCCCTGAATAGAGGGCCCGGGCAGAGACCGCCCCCGCCCGGCACCCTAATCCTACCAGAAGGCGGGGCATGGAGGATGCATGAAATGCATCCTCCATGCCTCCCCGCGCTATATCACCGGGGTCTCGCGGTAGGTGCCGAAGACCTCCTTGAGGGTGTCGCAGATCTCCTGCACCGTCGCGTAGGCCCTCACGCACTCCAGGATGGGGTACATGGTGTTCTCGTTGCCCTGCGCCGCCCGCTTGAGCTCCGCCAGGCGCTGCCTGACCAGCCGGTTGTCCCGGCGGCGCTTGAGCTCCTTCAGGCGCCGCACCTGCCGCTCCCCGACCTCGGGGGGGACCCGGTGGATCTCGACGTCCTGCTCCTCCCGGGGCTCGTAGATGTTGACGTTGACCATGTGGCGGCGCCCCTCCTCCAGCTCCCGCTGGTAGCGGGCGGAGGCCTCGGCGATCTCGCGCATCTGGAAGCCCTGCTCGATGGCCGGGATGACCCCGCCGAGCTCCTCTATCTGCCGGAAGTACTCGTGGGCCTGCCGCTCCATCTCGTCGGTGAGCCACTCCACGAAGTACGAGCCGCCCAGAGGGTCTATGGTGTTGGTCACCCCGGTCTCGAGCGCCGCTATCTGCTGCGTGCGCACCGCGATGCGCACCGCCTCCTCCGTGGGGAGCGCGAGCGCCTCGTCGAAGGAGTTGGTGTGCAGCGACTGGGTGCCGCCCAGGATGGCCGCCAGGGCCTCGAAGGCGGTGCGGGCGATGTTGTTGTAGGGCTCCTGGGCGGTCAGAGAGACGCCGGCGGTCTGGGTGTGGAAGCGCAGCCTCAGGCTCCGCGGGTCCTTCGCGCCGTACTTCTCCTTCATCACGTTGGCCCAGATGCGCCTCGCGGCGCGGAACTTGGCGATCTCCTCGAAGAAGTCTATGTGCGAGTTGAAGAAGAACGAGAAGCGCGGCGCGAACTCGTCGACCTCCAGCCCCGCCTCTATCCCGGCGTCCACGTAGGCGAACCCGTCGGAGAGGGTGAACGCGAGCTCCTGCACCGCCGTGGAGCCCGCCTCCCGGATGTGGTAGCCCGAGATGGAGACGGTGTTCCACTTCGGCATGTGGCGGGTGCAGTAGACCAGCATGTCCTTGAAGATGCGCATGGAGGGCCCGGGCGGGTAGATCCACTCCTTCTGCGCTATGTACTCCTTGAGGATGTCGTTCTGGTTGGTCCCCCCGAGCTTCTCGGGCGGGATGCCCTTCTTCTCGGCGGCCACCACGTACATCGCCAGGAGCACCATCGCCGGGGCGTTGATGGTCATGGAGGTGGTGATCTCGTCCATCGGGATGCCCTCGAAGAGGCGCTCCATGTCCTCCAGCGAGTCTATGGCCACGCCCTCTATGCCGACCTCGCCCAGAGAGAGCGGCGAGTCGGAGTCGAGGCCCATGAGCGTCGGCATGTCGAAGGCGACCGAGAGCCCTGTCTGACCCTGCTCGAGCAGGTAGCGGAAGCGCTTGTTGGTCTCCTCGGCGTCCCCGTAGCCGGCGAACTGCCTTATGGTCCATAGCCTGCCCCGGTACATCGTGGGGTACACGCCACGGGTGTAGGGGTACTCGCCGGGGTAGCCGAGCTTCTCCTCGTAGTCGAAGTGGCCGAGATCCTCGGGGGTGTAGAGCGGCTTTACGGGGATGCCCGAGATGGTCGAGAACTCGGCGTCCCGCTCGGGGCTCTTGGAATACGCCTCTTCCCACCTCTCCCGCGCGGTCTTCCTCCTGGTCTCCACTGGCACTCCTCCCGTGTCTCGCCAGGTCCCTGGTGAAAACTGTAGCATAAAGGAGGGGAACCCACGGCCACCGCGCGGCACCAAAGGGGGGCGGGAGTTTTCCCGAGCGCTTGTCCGGCGGCCCGGCTCAGCCGAGGACGGGCCGCGACCGCTCCACGCCGCCGGGGGCCTCGAGCGCCTGCGAGTACTCGCGCAGGATGGAGCGGGAGAGCACTATCCTCTGCACCTCGCTTGTGCCCTCGTAGATCTCGGTGACCCGCGCGTCGCGGTAGAGCCGCTCGACGGGGCTCTCGTCCTTCATGTAGCCCCTGCCGCCCAGGATCTGCACCGCCTCGTAGGCGACCTCGTTCGCGACCTGCGAGGCGTAGAGCTTGGCCCGGGCGCCGGCCTCCGTGACGCGCATCCCCCTGTCCTTCATCCACGCGGCCTCGTAGGCAAGCAGCCGGGCGGCCCTGATCTTCACCTGCATGTCGGCGAGCTTGAAGGAGATGGCCTGGTGCTCGGCTATGGGCCTGCCGAACGCCCGGCGCCGCACGGCGTGCTCCGCGGCGCAGCGGAAGGCGGCCTCCGCTATCCCGAGCGCCTGCCCGGCGATCCCGATCCTCCCCGGGTCCAGCGTGCCGAGCGCCACGCGCAGGCCCTTCCCCTCCTCCCCGAGCCGGTCCTCCTCCGGGACGAAGACGCCGTCCAGGAGCACGTCGTCGGTGGTCGCCGAGATCACGCCCATCTTCCTCGCGTGCTTGCCGAGGGAGACGCCCTCGGCGTCCATCGGCACGATAAAGGCGGTAACCCCCTCGGGGGCGCGGGCGAAGAGGATCATGGTCCCGGCCACGCGGCCGTTGGTGATCCACTGCTTGTGGCCGCTTATGCGGTAGCCCCCCTCGACCCGCTCGGCCCTCGCCTCTATGGCGGCGGCGTCGGAGCCCGCCTCCGGCTCGGTGAGGGCGAAGCAGCCCACCCTCTCCCCCCGCGCGAGCGGCGGCACCCAGCGCCGCTTCTGCTCCTCGGTGCCGTAGGCGAGGATGGGCAGGGTTCCTGCGCTGGTGTGCACCGCGAGCGTCACCCCCACCCCGGCGTCGGCGCGGCTGA
>Ga0068704_100474_pt1 | contig 13149 bp, 15 predicted proteins | sample CeladaPassaD2F12_FD_62225 | JGI IMG/M metagenome (GOLD analysis project Ga0068704, IMG submission 62225) | Cellulose-adapted microbial communities from the Joint BioEnergy Institute, USA - Passage D2F12 | ecosystem: Engineered > Bioreactor > Continuous culture > Unclassified | place: USA, Joint...
GGTCGTGGAGGAGGTCGGCGAGGGCGTTACCAAGGTGGAGCCCGGGGACCGGGTGGTGCTCACCTTCGCCTCCTGCGGCAAGTGCGCCACCTGCCTGCGGGGCAAGCCCTCCTACTGCCTGAACTTCTTCGCCCTCAACTTCGGCGGCGCGCGTCTGGACGGCTCGAGCCCCATCAGCGCCGATGGGGCCTCCGTGCACGGGCACTTCTTCGGGCAGTCCTCCTTCGCCACCCACGCCCTGGCCACGGAGCGCAACGTGGTGAAGGTACCGGGTGACGCGCCGCTGGAGATCCTGGGCCCCTTGGGGTGCGGCGTCCAGACCGGCGCGGGCGCGGTGCTGAACACCCTCCATCCGGAGGCGGGCTCCAGCATCGTGGTCTTCGGCACGGGCGCGGTGGGGCTGAGCGCGATCATGGCCGCCAGGATCGCCGGCTGCACCACGATCGTCGGGGTGGACGTGAGGCCGGGGCGGCTGGAGCTGGCCCGCGAGCTCGGCGCCACGCACGCGCTGAACGGGGCCGAGACGGACGCCGTGAAGGCCGTGAAGGAGATAACGGGCGGCGGCGCGGACTTCTCCCTGGAGACCACGGCGGTGCCCGCCGTGCTGCGCCAGGCGATCGACGCCCTGGGACCGCTGGGGACCTGCGGCGTGATCGGGGCCGCCCGTCTCGGGACGGAGGCGGCCTTCGATATGAACGACGTGCTGGTGCCCGGAAAGACCATACGCGGGATAGTAGAGGGCGACTCGGTGCCCGACGTGTTTATCCCGCGCCTCGTGAAGCTGCACGCGCAGGGGCGCTTCCCGCTGGACCGGCTCGTGAGGTTCTACGACCTCGAGGATATCAACGAGGCCGCGCGCGACGCCGAAGAGGGCGGGGCGGTCAAGCCCGTCCTGCGCGTGGGCCGGGGGTAGGCCGTGCTCCGCGGTATCCCGCTCATAGACGCCCACGTGCACGCCGCCAGGATCCCCACCCTGAAGGAGTCCTGGAAGGACTGGGCCGCCCGCTACGGATCGCCCTCCATGAAGGAGCTCTACGACCGGGAGGGCACCCTCGTCCCGGAGCGCTTCGACCGCTACATGGAGGAGGAGGGCGTGGACGTGGCGGTGCTCTTCTGCGAGTACAGCCCGAAGGCCACCGGCATACAACCCATCGAGGACCTCTTCCCGATCCTGGAGCACAACCCCGAGCGCTTTCTCCCGATGGCGAACCTGAACCCGCACTACCACTACCCCCCGGTGGCCGAGCTGAAGCGGCAGCTCTCCTTCGGCGCCGTGGGCCTGAAGCTGCACCCGGTGCACGGCGGGTTCGCCCCGAACGACCGGATGCTCTACCCGGTCTACGCCTTCTGCGAGGCGGAGGGGGTCCCGGTGGTCTTCCACTGCGGCACCAGCGTCTTCCCCGGCTCCACCAACCGCTACGCCGACCCGGCCCTCATGGAGGACGTGGCGCGGGACTTCCCGGGGCTGACCATCGTGCTCGCCCACGGCGGACGCGGCTGGTGGTACGACGCCGCCGCCTTCCTGACCCTGATGCGGGAGAACGTCTGGATCGAGATCAGCGGCCTCCCCCCGAAGAAGCTCCCCGAATACTACAGAAACCACGGCCTGGAGCGGCTGGCGAGAAAGATGATCTTCGGTACCGACTGGCCCGGCGTCCCCGGACCCCGCGCCAACGCCGAGGCCCTCTTCGGGCTCGGCCTGGACCAGAAGACCCTGCGGCTCGTCCTCTGCGAGAACGCCCTGCGCGTCTACCGCTTCCCCGAAGGCGTCCGCCGCAGGCTCGGAGAGGGGAGTTGACTTTGACTGTCCGGTCAGTTATATTTGTCGGAGAAGTCGAGGAGAGTGAGGGAGCATGACGGCGGTAAGCGAGGAAGCACTTCTCGAGAGGATCAGGAGCGGCAAGCTCATCGAGGATCCGGAGCAGGCCACCGAGAGGTACATCGAGGGGCTGAAGCGGACGCTCATCGTCTCGGCGGACACCGAGCTGATAAGCGCTCCGGCGTACATGCACGCGGTGCGGGATTTCTCCACGCTACCCGGCGTGAACAACTACATCACGGTGATGGGGATCGTGCAGGACGAGCTGGGGCACGCGCACATCGCCTACCGGATGCTCCGCGACCTCGGGGTGGACACCGAGGAGCTCGTCTACGGGCGCGAGCCGCACCAGTTCAAGCACCCCTACGCCTTCGACGTGCCGCTGGAGAGCTTCACCGAGCTGGTGGTGGCCAACGGCTTCTACGACCGGGCGGGGTTCGTGCTGCTCTCGGACATCCACCGCAACTGCTCCTACGGGCCGTGGAAGCGGGCGCTGGTGAAGGTGGACCGGGAGGAGAACTTCCACCTCCGGCACGGGGAGAAGTGGATGCGGGTGCTCTCGCAGGACCCGGAGAAGAAGCGGGAGCTGCAGCGGGCGGTCGACTGGATGTTCGTGCTCACGCTCGAGTGGTTCGGGCTCCCCGACGACAAAAAGCGCCACAACGAGCAGATAGAGTACGGCTACAAGGGCTCCACCAACGACCAGCTCCGGCAGACCTGGATGTCCTCGACGGTGCCGTTGTGCGAGTCGCTGGGGCTCGAGGTGCCGGCCCACTACGACGAGGAGCAGGGCCGCTACGTAATAGACTGTCCCTTCCCGGCGCGCTTCGACGCCGAGGAGAAGCGGTGGCTCTTCGAGGAGGGCCAGATAGGCTGGGACGAGGTGCTCAAGCGCTGGAAGGCGCGCGGCCCCAAGAACGAGGAGTTCGTCGAGCACCTGCAGCGCGGGTACAAGGAGCTCTACGGCTCGGAGGCGGCCTGATGCCCGGGGCGGAGGAGGTCCGGGACGCCCTGCGGGAGGTGCTCGACCCCGAGTACCCCATCAGCCTCGTCGACCTCGGGCTCATCCGGGGCGTCGAGGTGGACGGGGGGGTGGCCCGGATAAAGCTCACCTACACCTGCATGGGGTGTCCGGCGATGGACATGATCCAGGACGACATCCGGGAGCGCCTCCTGCGGATGGAGGGCATAGAGGAGGTGGACATCGAGGTGGTGTGGGACTCCTGGTCCCGCAGGGACATAACCCCGCTCGGCCGGAAGAAGCTGCGCGAGGTCGGGGTGGTCTAGGTGCAGCGGCTCGAGAACTACGAGGTGTTCACCGCCCGCCCCGGCCATCCCCTGCGGCACAACGGAAACGTGCGGGCCTCCAGCCCCGAGGAGGCGGCCGTCTACGCCCGCCTCATGTACGACGAGTGGCGCTGGAAGGAGATGTTCGTGGTGCCCGAGCGGTCCATAGTCCGGGTCATAGACCCGGAGTGAGGGGGAGAGATGCCGCAGTACATGGTCTTTGCGCGCACCGAGTACGACGACCCCCTGCAGCAGCGGGGGACGCTGGAGGCCCCCGAGGCGGAGGAGGCGAGGAGGCTCGCCCTCGAGCGGTTCGGCGGGGAGTGGCTGGAGCTCGTGCTGATCCCGGCGGACGAGGTCGAGTGGGCCATCCGGGAGGAGTCCGGAACGGAGGTTGAGGCGTGAACGAGAGGTTCGAGGGAACCGAGGAGGTAGCCCCGGCCCGCAGTTCGCTGGAGGAGTTCTCGGTCGGGGACGACGAGGCGCTCGCCGCCCTGGTCAACATCATCGCGGTGCTGGCGGACAGCGAGTACTTTCTGGGGCGCAGGGTCTCCGAGTGGGCCGACGCCGCCCCGCTGCTGGAGACCTCGGTGGCCTGCGCGGCCATAGCGCAGGACAAGCTCGGCCACTCCCGGGCGCTCTACCCGCTGCTCGAGGAGCTGCCCTGGCCCAACCCCCCGGCCGGGCTGAGCGACGAGACCGACCGGAGGCGTCGCTACTGCGTGAGCTTTCTCGACGAGCCCTTCCCCAGCTGGTCGCACGTGGTGGCGGCGCTGGCGCTGGTGAGCCCCGGCGTGGACGTGGTGCTCGGGGCGGTCTCCGGCTCCCGCTACGAGGCGCTCGCCCGGCGGGCCCGCCGGATCCTGGAGGAGGAGCGGCTCACCGCCACCTACGCCGAGGGGCTGGTGCGCCAGCTCTGCGGCGCCGGGCGCGGCCGGGAGCTTCTGCAGCGGCGGGTGGACGAGGTGCTGCCCGAGATGCTGCTGTGGTTCGGCCCGGAGGGCGAGCCCGGCATCGAGGCCCTCAAGAGGGAGGGGCTCGTCTCCATGGGCAACGAGCAGATGAGGCAGGAGTACCTGGGCCGGGTCGTGCCGCCGCTCGAGAGAGCGGGTATACAGATGCCCGTGAGCTGGAAGGAGAGCGAGAAGCGATGGGAGTACGGAGAGCTGCCGTGGGAGAGATGGAACCGTCTGCAGCGCCGGCTGGAGAGGGGGGCGGTGAGCGCGGGGTGAGCTGCCCCTGGTGCGGCTCCGGGGAGGTGGAGAAGGTCGCCGAGTTCGGGCCGCACCTCATGGTCTCGCAGTACATCTGCCGGGACTGCCGCAACCCCTTCGAGGCGATCCGCAAAAAGTAGCGATGGCGCACCTCTACCCGTTCGAGGGGAAAGAGCCGCGGGTGGCCCCCGGGGCCTTCGTCGCCCCCACGGCGGTGCTCATCGGGGACGTGGTCGTAGAGGAGGAGGCCAGCGTCTGGTTCGGCGCGGTGCTGCGCGCGGACTTCAACCGCATCGTCATCGGGCGCGGGAGCGCGGTGCAGGACAACTGCGTGATCCACACCGCCGAGGACAGGCCGACGCTGGTGGGCGCCGGGGCAACCGTGGGGCACATGGCGATGCTCGAGGGCTGCACCGTGGAGGAGGGGGCGCTGGTCGGGATGGGCGCGGTGGTCCTGCGGCGGGCCCGGGTCGGCGCCCGGGCGATGCTCGCGGCGGGGGCGGTGGTGCGCGAGGGGCAGGAGATCCCCGCCGGCGTCCTGGCCGCCGGGGTGCCCGCCCGGGTGAAGAAGGAGCTCGGCGGCAGCTCCGGGGACTGGGTGGAGGGGGCGGCCCGGGAGTACCGGGCGCTGCGCCTCAGGTACATGAGAGAGCTCGGGGCCCTAGCGGGCGAACCCGGGAAGGGAGGGATGTGAGATGGCTCAGCTTCTCGTAGGCGGCGAGCGGGTCTCCGCCAGGGGCGGCGGGGAGATGCCGGTCGTCAACCCCGCCACCGAGGAGGTCGTGGACACCGTTCCCAAGGGCACCGCCGAGGACGTTGAGGCGGCGGTCGCCGCGGCCAAGGGCGCGCTCGCGGAGTGGTCCGGCAAGGACCCCGACGAGCGGGCCGCCATCATGCGGGCCGGCATCGGGGCGGTGAAGGAGCGCGGGCGCGAGATCGCCGAGCTGCTCGTCCGGGAGCAGGGCAAGCCCCTCTCGGAGGCCATGGGCGAGCTGCACCACTTTATCCACGGGATGGACTTCTACGCGGACCTGGCGAGCAAGGTCCGGGGCGCCTACGCGCCGCTGCCCTCCAGCCTGGGCAAGAGCTACGGGATGGTGATAAAGCGCCCGGTGGGGGTGTGCGCGGCGATCGTGCCGTTCAACTTCCCGCTCACCCTCATGGGGACCAAGGTCGGGCCGGCGCTCGCCGGGGGGAACACGGTGGTCGTCAAGCCCGCGGAGACCACCCCGCTGGCCACGCTGCGGGTGGCGGAGCTCTTCGCCGAGGCCGGGCTTCCGGCCGGGGTGTTCAACGTGGTCACCGGCGAGGGGCCCGAGGTCGGGGAGGCGCTCGTGGCGCACCCGGACGTGCGCAGGGTGGCCTTCACCGGGAGCACGGAGGTGGGGCGCAGGATCATGGAGCTCGCCGGCCCGCAGTTCAAGCGGGTGAGCGTAGAGCTCGGCGGCTCCGACCCGGTCATCGTCTGCCCCGACGCCGACGTGGACGCCGCCGTGAAGGGGGTGAACATCGGGCGGTTCTTCAACGCGGGCCAGGCGTGCCTTGCGGCCAAGCGGGTCTACGTCTTCGACGAGGTCTACGACGAGTTCATGGAGGGCCTGATCAAGCGCGTCTCCCGCTACGAGCTCGGCGACGGGCTCACGAAGGCCGAGAAGCCCAAGATAAGGATGGGCCCGATGAACAGCGCCCGCTACCGCGACCAGGTCGCCTCCCAGCTCGAGGAGGCCCTGGGCCGGGGCGCGAGGGTGGTCTACCAGGGCGAGTGGGGCGGCGAGAAGGGGTACTTCTTCCCGCCCGCCGTCATCGAGGGCGCCCCGCACGACAGCCGGGTGGTGCGCGAGGAGACCTTCGGCCCGCTGCTCCCGGTCTTCCGGGTCGGCGACCTCGACGAGGCCCTCCGGCTGGCCAACGACTCCCGCTACGGGCTCGGCTCCTCCATCTGGACCCGCAACATCCGGTGGATCCACCGGGCCGCCCAGGAGATAGAGGCGGGGATGACGTGGGTCAACCAGCTGCACTACGGCTACGACGAGCTGCCCTTCGGCGGGGTGAAGGACTCCGGCGTCGGCCGCGAGCACGGGCCGGAGGCTCTGGAGTATTATCTCGAGAGCAAGTCGGTGGTCATAGGAGGACTGGACTAGCAGAGGAGGGGGGATCCCATGGCGGTCAGCTACGGCCGGGAGGGGGTCGTCGGGTACATCACCCTGGACAGGCCCCCGGCCAACAGCTACGACTACGAGTTCATGCGCGAGCTGGGGGAGGCCGTCCGGGCGGCCGAGGAGGACGCGGAGGCCGGGGCGGTCATCGTGCGCAGCGCCAACGAGCGCTTCTTCTCCGCCGGGGCCGACGTCAAGGCCTTCGCGGCCAGCACCACCGAGGAGAACATGCGCATGATCCGGGAGGCCCACCAGAACCTGGCCCGGATCACCTCCGTGCCCAAGGTGTTCGTCGCCCAGATCTCCGGCACCGCCCTCGGCGGGGGGCTTGAGATCGCGCTCGCCTGCGACCTGCGCTTCGGGGCCGAGGGGGAGTACTTCCTGGGGCTTCCCGAGGTAACGCTCGGCCTTCTGCCCGGCAACGGCGGGACCCAGCGGCTGCCGCGCCTCATCGGGCGCAGCCGGGCGCTGGACCTGATGGTGACCGGGCGCAGGCTCTCGCCCTCCGAGGCCCACGAGCTCGGCATCCTCGACCGGCTCTTCGAGGCCGGGGAGATCGAGGAGCGCACCCGCCAGTACGCCGAGGGGCTGGCCCGCGGGGCCTCCGAGGCCATCGGCAAGATAAAGCGCGCCGTGCACGAGGGGCTGGAGGGGACCCTGGAGCGGGGGCTCGCGCTGGAGCGGGAGCTCATCGAGGGGCTCTTCGAGAGCCCGGACGCCAGGGAGGGCATAAAGGCCTTTACCGAGAAGCGCAAGCCCGAGTTCGGGAGGCGGGGCTAGAGATGGGGCGGGGCGAGGGCTTCGCTCCGGCCACGCTCGAGGCCGAGGCGCTTCCGCCCAAGCAGGAGCGCCTCGTGCGCAGCGCCTACAAGGTCATGGGGGAGAAGGGGATGAACAACCTCTCCCTGCAGGACGTCGCCGACGAGGCCGGGGTGAGCAAGGCCATCCTCCCCTACTACTTCGCCTCCAAGGAGAACCTGATGGTCATCACCATGCGCTGGGTGCTCGCCCGGGTGGCCCGGCGCATCCGGGAAGCCGTGTCCCGGGCGGAGGGGGCCGAGGAGAAGGTCTCGGCGATGGTGGACGCGATCTTTATAGACCCCGCCTCCAACCGCAGCTTCTACCTGGTCTTCTTCGACTTCCTGGGGCACGCCGCCCGCACCGACCGCTTCGGGGACGTGGGGGCCACCTTCCAGGAGATAGTCACCGGCCTGTACGACGAGGTGGTGCGGCTCGGCAGGGAGGAGGGGGTCTTCCGGGTGGGGGACACGCGGGAGGCGGCGACCGTGGTACGCGCCCTGATAGACGGGTTGTTCACCCAGTGGGTGCTGGAGCGGGACTGGGAGAGGACCCACGCCCGCTACCGGGGCCTGTGCAAGCGGGCGGTGCTCTCCTACCTGACCTCCGGCGACGGGCAGGCGGAGTGGTCCTCCGCGGACTGCGCCTGAAGGGGACCCCGCCGCTGCTATAGACTTTGTGGCGGCAGGGCTTTTCGGTTCCCAGAGTGCTTGGAGGGTGCAGAGGATGTCCGCAAGAGCCGGCGGCGCGACAGCGGAGCGCGCCATAGACCCGCGGGACTTTCTGGAGCTGGACGCGCTGCTCAGCGAGGAGGAGCGGGCGGTGCGGGACCGGGTGCGCTCCTTTGTGGAGGAGCGGGTCCGGCCGAACATCAAAGGGTGGTACGAGGAGGCCCGCTTCCCGAGGGAGCTTGTCCCCGAGATGGGAGAGCTCGGGCTTCTGGGGATGCACCTCGAAGGCTACGGGTGCGCCGGAAGGAGCGCGGTGGAGTACGGGCTTGCTTGCATGGAGCTCGAGGCCGGGGACTCGGGGATAAGGACGTTCGTGAGCGTGCAGGGCTCGCTGGCGATGAGCGCCATCCACCGCTTCGGCTCCGAGGAGCAGAAGCAGGAGTGGCTTCCGAGGATGGCGAGGGGGGAGGCGGTGGGCTGCTTCGGGCTCACCGAGCCGACCGCCGGGAGCGACCCGGCGAGCATGAAGACCTTTGCCCGCAGGGACGGGGACGGGTGGGTCATAGAGGGCGCGAAGCGCTGGATCGGGATGGCCTCCATCGCGGAGGTGGCGGTGATCTGGGCGAGGACCGACGAGGAGGGCAACCCGGTGCGGGGCTTTTTGGTCCCCACCGCGGCCCGGGGCTTCTCGGCCACGAACATCGAGCCCAAGCTCAGCATGCGCGCCTCCATCCAGTGCGACATCGAGCTGCGGGGGGTGAGGGTGCCCGCTGGAGCGATGCTGCCGGGGGCCGCCGGGCTCCGGGCGCCCTTCAGCTGCCTCAACGAGGCCCGCTACGGCATCATCTGGGGCTCCATGGGGGCGGCGAGGGACTGCTACGAGTGCGCGCTCGAGTACTCGCTGCGGCGGGAGCAGTTCGGCCGGCCCGTCGCCTCCTTCCAGCTCACCCAGAAAAAGCTTGCGGACATGGTCGTGGAGATCCAGAAGGGGATGCTTCTGGCGCTGCACCTGGGGAGGATGAAGGACGCGGGCGCCCTCAAGCACCAGCAGATCTCGCTGGGCAAGCTCAACAACGTGCGCGAGTCGATAAAGATCGCCCGGGAGGCGCGCGCGATCCTGGGTGGGAACGGGGTCACGCTGGACTACCCGCCCTTGAGGCACGCGAACAACCTGGAGAGCGTGCGCACCTACGAGGGCACCGACGAGGTGCACACCCTCATCCTCGGCCAGGCCATAACCGGGATAGAGGCCTTCCGATGAGCGGCGTCGTTCCCTCGCGCCTCGGCGGCCAGCCGGTCGGGGAGGCCGCCAGGATCGCCGGGGGGGTCTACCAGCTGAAGCTGCCGGTCCCCTTCCCGCTGCGGTTCGTCTCCTCCTACCTGTTCGCCGGGGAGGGGGGGTGGACGGTCCTGGACCCGGGGTACGACTACCCGGACGCGCGAAAGGCCTGGGAGGCGGCCGCCGCCGGGCTCGGCCTCGACCTCGAACGCGGGGTCGAGAAGATCGTGGTCACCCACCTGCACCCGGACCACATCGGGCTCGCCCGCTGGATGCAGGAGCGCTCCGGGGCCCCGGTCCTCATGCTGGCCGGGGAGGTAGAGGCCGCGCGGAGGGTGTGGGACCCGGAGCGCGACCTGGAGGATTTCGTCCGCTTTCTGGTGCGCAACGGCATGGACGAAGGGACCGCCCGCCCCACCGCCGGGACGACGGACCTCGGGGTCCGGGTGCCGGAGGAGGTGGTCCCCGTGCGTCCCGGCGAGAAGCTTCGCCTCGGGGAGGTGGTGGCCCGGGCCATACACACCCCGGGGCACTCGGATCACCACTTCGTCCTGTACGACCCGGAGCGGGGCATGCTCGTCGCCGGGGACCAGCTCCTGCTGAAGATAACGCCGAACATCGGGCTGTGGCCCTACACCGCGCCCCGGCCCCTGCGGCGCTACCTCCGCTCCATAGGCGGGCTGCGCGGGCTCGACGTGGGCCTGGTGCTGCCGGGGCACGGCCCGCTCTTCCACGACCTCGGGGGGCGGGTGGACGAGCTCGTGGCGCACCACGCGGAGCGGCTGGAGGTGATGCACGCGGCCTTCGGGGGGCGCCCGGCGACGCCGTACGAGATCGCCCGGAGGGTCTTCCCCGCGGACCAGCTCTCGCCGCACCAGCTCCGCTTCGCGCTCGCCGAGACGCTCGCCCACCTGGAGCACCTGGTGGACGAGGGGCGGGCGGAGCTTCTGGAGGAAGAGCCCGCGACCTACGCCCCGCTCTTCTAGCCGTGCGCGTCGGCTCCGAAGAGCACCGGCGCCTGCTGGCGGTCGCCCGGGGGGAGGAGCCGCCGGACCTCCTCGTGCGGGGCGGGACGGTGGCCAACGTGTACTCCGGCGAGCTGCTGCGGGCGGACGTGGCGGCGAGCGGGGGGTGCATAGCCTACGTCGGGCAGGACCCGCCTCCGCCCGGGCCGGAGACCCGCACGGTGGAGGCCGGCGGCGCGATCGTGGCCCCCGGCTACATAGAGGCGCACACCCACCCCTGGGTGCTGTACGACCCGGTGAGCCTGGCGGGGGCCGCCGCCGCGCTGGGGACCACCACCGTCGTGGCCGACACCCTGTTCTTCCACCTGCAGATGGGGCCCGAGCGGCTCGCCTGGCTGCTGGACGACCTGCGGGCGCTCCCGGTCAACTACCTGTGGGTGGCCCGCCTCATCTCGCAGTCCGAGTTCCCGGGGGAGCGGCGGCTCTTCTCGCCCGAGGCGGCGGGGGATCTGCTCGGCCGGGAGGACGTGGTGGGGACGGCCGAGATCACGCGCTGGCCCGCCCTGGCCGCTGGCGACGGTCACCTGCTGGAGGGGATCGCGCGCGCCCGGCAGGCGGGCAAGGTCTCCGACGGGCACACCGGCGGGGCCTCGGAGGCGCGCCTTCCCGCGCTGGTCGCCGCCGGGATCACGGCCGACCACGAGGCCATCTCCGCCCGGGAGGCGATCTCGCGCCTCCGGCTGGGCCTCTGGACCATGCTGCGCCACAGCTCGCTCAGGCCCGACCTGCCGGAGCTGCTGCGCGCGGTGACGGAGGAGGGCGTGAGCACCCGCCGCCTGATCCTGACGACCGACGGTTCGAGCCCGGAGCACATCGCCGAGCACGGCCTCGTGGACGGGCTGCTGCGGCTGGCCGTGGAGCAGGGCGTCGACCCGATGCAGGCGCTGAGGATGGTTACCCTCAACCCGGCCACCTGGATGCGCCGGGACCACGAGCTGGGCGGGCTCGCCCCCGGGCGCCGGGCGGACATCCTGCTCCTGCCCGACCTCTCCTCCTTCCGGCCCCGGACCGTGATCTGCGGCGGCCGCGTGGTGGCGGAGGAGGGGAGGCTCCTCGCCCCGCTGCCCTCCCTGGACTGGGAGAGCTACGGCGCCCGCCCCCGCTTCGAGCCCTCCCTCCCGCTGGAGGACCCGCGCCTCTACCCACCGCGGGCCGGCGCCTCCCCGCGCGGAGCGCCGGTCATCGAGCTGGTCTCCGCCGTCATAACCCGGCTGCGCTGGGAGCGTCTCCAGGAGCGGGAGGGGCTGGTGGGCCTCGGGGGCGCGCCGGAGGGCCTCCTGTACGCCGCGCTCGTGGACCGGGAGGGCGGCTGGGTCTCGCGGGCGCTCGTCGCGGGCTTCGCCGGGGATGCCCTCGAGGGCTTCGCCAGCACCTACAACACCACCACCCAGCTTCTGGTCCTCGGCAGGGACCCCCGGGCGATGGCCCGCGCCGCCGCCCGGGTGAGGGAGATGGGGGGCGGCATAGCCCTCGTTGCGGGGGGCGAGGTGGTCTGCGAGGTGCCCCTCCCCGTCTGCGGGATGATGTCCCCCGGCACCTTCGAGGAGGCGGTCGCCCGCAACCGGAGCCTCTCCCGCGAGCTCGAGTCCCGCGGCTACCCCTTCCACGACATCCTCTACACCCTGCTCTTTCTGACCTGCGACTTTCTGCCCGCGGTCCGGCTCACCCCGCGCGGGGTGCTGGAGGTGAAGTCCGGGCGGGTGCTCGTCCCCTCCGGGCCCCCGCTCTAGCTGCGCCGCACCCGGGCGCGCAGGGCGGCGAAGGCCAGCGCGAAGGAGAGCAGCCCCACGCCCGCCACCGCGCCGGCCGCCGGGAGCAGGTCGCCCGCCTCCCAGCCCTCGCTCACCAGCGACCGCAGCCCGGCCAGCAGGTAGGTGACGGGGTTGTAGTCGGCGACGGTGGCGAGCCAGCCGGTGAGCGCCTCCTGGGGGAGGAAGGTGGTGGTGAGGAAGGCGAACGGGAAGAAGAGGATGAACGAGGAGTTCACCGCCGCCGGGTTGCCGGTGCGCAGCGCGATGGCGTACGGGAACCCGGTGTAGGCGAGCCCCCACAGGCCGGCGAGAAGCAGGAAGGCCAGCGCCCCCAGCGGCCCGGTCGCGAACTCTACTCCGAGCAGGAGCCCCAGCGCGAGCACGGGGATGGAGAGCGCGATGACCAGCGCGAAGTCCGCGACCATCAGCCCGAGCAGCAGGCTGTAGCGGTTGACGGGGGAGACGAGCAGCCGGTCGAAGTAGCCGCTCTGGATGTCGGTGACGAGCGCGGAGGCCCGCGAGACGCCGGTGACGGCGAAGACTATGGCCACGGGGAGCTGGAAGGCCTCGTAGTCCTCTATCCCGGCGAAGGAGGAGATGTCCGAGAGCGCCCCCACGTTGACCGCGAAGAAGAAGAGGGGCACGATGAGCGAGGGGATGAGGACCTCGGGCTCGCGCGGGACCGCCCGCAGCGCCCGGCCGGCGACGCTCGCGAGGTCCCTCCAGAAGCCCGCCGGGCGCGCCCGCACGGCGGCCGGGGTCTGTGCTGCCTGCTGCACCTCTAAACCTCCTCCCCGGCGGACATCCGGTTGCCGGTCACCTCGAGGAACACGTCGTCCAGCGTGGGGGTGCGCAGGGTGAGCCGCTCCACGGCCACCCCGGAGCGGGCGAGCTCGACGGCGACCCGCCCGACGGCCTGCGGCCCGTCGGGGGTTGCCACGGTGATCTCCTGCCCGTGCGCCTCGACGCGCCCGACGGCCTCGAGCCCCCTCAGGCGTTCGATCGCCCCATCGAGGCTGCCCCGCGTCCTGACGACGATGAGGTCCTGCCCCACCGAGCGCTTGAGCTCCTCCGGGGTCCCCTCGGCGACGAGCCGGCCCCGGTCGATGATCCCGACCCTGTCGGCGAGCCGGTCGGCCTCCTCGAGGT
>Ga0068704_100498_pt1 | contig 12532 bp, 10 predicted proteins | sample CeladaPassaD2F12_FD_62225 | JGI IMG/M metagenome (GOLD analysis project Ga0068704, IMG submission 62225) | Cellulose-adapted microbial communities from the Joint BioEnergy Institute, USA - Passage D2F12 | ecosystem: Engineered > Bioreactor > Continuous culture > Unclassified | place: USA, Joint...
CCCTGCTCGTTCGTCCGGTGGCCGGATGCGTACGGATAGCCCAGAACGTCCTGAACGAAGAAGAACGTCCGCTCGAGACCGAGCGGCTTGAAGAGACGCTCGCGCATCGCGTCCTCGAACGCTTGTCCGGTTACCACCTCGATCACCCGTCCGGCGAGCGAGAACCCGCTGTTGCAATAGCTCCAGTAGCGGCCGGGAGGATGGATCTGCCGTGCCTCGCGCAGCCCAGCGACATACCGCGCCAGCGCGTCGTCGCCGTACCCGTAGTCGTCGAAGCGGTCGCCTTCCAGCCCGCTCGTGTGCGTCAGCAGATGACGCAGCGTGATCGCCTCGCGTGCCGCCGGGTCGGCCAGCTCGAGATCGAGGAGGTACGAGATGACCGGCGTGTCCAGCGCGAGCTTCCCCTCCTCGACGAGCCGCATCGCGAGTGTCGCCAGATAGACCTTCGTGATGGAGCCGATCTGGAACAGCGTGTCGCGTCGCACCGGGCAGCCGGTCTCCACGCTCGCGACGCCGTACTCCACCACCTGGCGCCCTTGCTCCGTCAGTAGGCCGACGACCATCCCGGGAACGCCCCGAGCCTGGCATGCTTCCGCGATGACGTTCTCCAGCCGGTCTCGCGTCGTCATTCTGACTTCCTCCGTCCCTCGCCCACGCACTATCGCGGAAGTGAGAGGGACGCGCAAGGCGACCGCGGCGCACCGCCGCGCACGACCCGATAACGACGCTGCGGAGTCGATCTGATCAGCCCCGACGAGACCTGATCACGGCTGCAGCTGTGCTCCAGTCAGCCGCTGCACCGTCTCGCGGACTGGCGTTGCGATCCCGAACTGCCGCCGCAGGTGGTCAGCAGCCCGCAGCGCCAGGGCCGCGATCGTCAGGGCTGGATTGACTGCTCCGGACGAGGGAAACACCGACGCGTCGACGACCCAGAGATTGTCGATCTCCCAGGCTCGGCAGCTGGGATCGAGCGCCGACGTCGCTGGGTCGTTCCCGAAACGCACCGTACCGCAGTAGTGGGCCACCCCATCGAGACCGATCGACTGCACCAGGAACTCGCGGTATCCGCACGCCTCCAGCACCTCGCGGGCGGCGCGGAGGAGCGCGGTATGCGCCGCGCCGTTCGTCGGGTGCCACGTGACCTGGATGTGCCCGTCGCTCCGTACCGTCACCCGGTTCTCCGGATGCGGCAGATCCTCGGAGAGCAACCACCAGTCCACGCTGTGGGCGGCGATGTCCCGTGCCTCGTCCATGGTCAGTGCGGGAAACGACAGGGCGACTGTCTCGGGCGACCGCTTCCCGATCAACTGCAATGATCCGGCAGGATACGGAAACGCGGGCGTCCGCCAGTAGAAGTCGAAGATCGCGAGCGTCTTTTGGAATGTCGTCGTATTGAGACGACCCCGGTCGATCGCCATGAGGAGCGTGTTGTGGTGGGCCATGAGGAAGCGCCCGACGGTACCCGACCGGTTGGCCAGCCCGTGCGGGTGCGTGTCGTTCGCCGAGCGCAGCAGGAGGGCTGCCGAGTGCACCGCACCAGCGGCCACGACGAACTGCTCGGCGAGGATCTCGAAGACCTCCCCGCCCGATTCCACCTCGACGGCCCGGATGCGTCGCCCGTTCGCATCGGTCAGGAGCCGCCGCGCGACGGTGCGGGGCCGCAGCTCGACCGTTGGAAACTGGAGGGCCGGTCGCACGGCCCGCACATCAGCGTCCGCTTTGGCGTGCACCCGGCATGGGAAGCCGTCGCATGTGCTGCAGCGCAGGCACCGACCGTTCAGGCGCAGGTCGATGCCCAGGGGAAGCGCCGAGGGATGCAGGCCAGCCTCCCGCAGCTGTGCGGCCAGCTCAGCGACAACCGGCTCGTGCGGAACCGGTGGATACGGGTACGGGCAGGAGCGCGGTGGCTCGGTCGGATCCTCGCCGCTGCTCCCGTGCACGAGGTACAGCTGTTCCGCCAGGCAGTAATACGGCTCCAGTTCCTCGTAGGTGATCGGCCAGCCGGGCGAAATCCCTTCGGCGTGCTCGACCGGTGCGAAGTCCTCGCGCCGCAGGCGTACCAGCGCGGCACCGTAGACTTTCGTGTTTCCCCCGACCCATGGGTGGAGGTTCGGGACGAACCAGCGACCCTGCCCGTCGAGCCACGTTTCACAGGTACGGTACCGGCGAGCGCCGAAGACCGCATCGACCTGCCAGTTCTGTTCTTCGCTGGGGAGAAAGTCGCCACGCTCGATCGCCAGGATCCGCAACCCGCTGTCGCAGAGGCCAGCCAGCAGCGTCCCGCCACCCATCCCCGTGCCGATGACGACGAGGTCGTACATCGCTCGTCTCGATCCCATCGTGCATCCCCACCCGGGAAAGCGCTGCCGACTGAGCTCGTGACCAGCGACCGACTGGTCAGCTGGCGTGCGCGTGTCGGCCGGTTCAGGCGGAGACGGTCGGCTGGTGCTCCCACTCCCGCGCGAGCTCGTCGCTCGTCGTCAGGCGCGCACCGTAGACACGCCGGAGGTACGCCAGCCCTTCCCGGTGCTCTTCTTCAGTGAACGCGTTGACGCAGTCCTCGGGAACGACGATCCGGTACCCACGAGCGAACGCGTCGGCTGCCGTGTGCCGGCAACAGATATTCGTGTGCAGACCCGTGATGACGACGGTATCCACGCCCAGCGAGCGAAGGAGCAGATCGAGCCCTGTCTCGTGGAAAGCGCTGTAGGTGCGCTTCTCCAGCACCGTGTCGCCGGGCTTAGGTTCGAGTTCCGGAATCGTCTCGGCCTCCTTCGTCCCCTTCATCGCGTGCGGACCCCACACCGCGATTTCCGGATCAGTCGGGAGATGCGCGTCTCCCACGTACACCACCGGTATGCCTGCTTCCCGCGCACGCGCGAGCAGCTTGCGGATCGGCTCGACGACGCTGCGGACCCGCTCGTTCCCGAGTTTCCCTGTCACGAAGTCGTTCAGCATATCGATCACGAGCACGGCCGGCTTCATGCTCCCACCTCCGTCAGAGACCGAACTCGCGGGCACTGTCCTTCTTTCTGTCGAGTTTACCGCTGCCGGGCTGCTTCGTCGCGGGTTCCTGTGGCGCGCCGTCACCGCCTCATGCCTGCGCGAGGGCGAGGCGGATCCGTGCTGCCACCTCCTGCATCGCCTCGCTGGAGGGATACCGCTGCCGCGGCCAGAAAAAGCCGCGCAGACCGTCGCCGCGTCGTCGCGGGACGACGTGCACGTGCAGGTGCGGCACGCTCTGGCTTACTCGGTTGTTGATCCCGACGAACGTCCCGTGTGCCTCGAGCGCGAGGGGAATGGCTCGTGTCAATCGCTGGACCAGCCCGAACAAGGGTAACAGGAGGTCCTCCGGGAGTTCGGCCAGTGTCGGCACATGGGCGCGCGGAATCACCAGAGTATGGCCTGGGAAAAGTGGTCGGTGGTCGAGAAAAGCGAACAGGCGATCGTCCTGGTACACCAGCACTGCGGGAAGTTCGCCTTCAACGATGCTGCAGAAGGTGCACGCTGTCATCTGACCCCCTACGGTTGCAGCCGGACGATCGTCCAGCTGCCGTCCGGCCGTCGCTCGTAGCGGAACCGGTCGTGCAGGCGGTCCGCGCGTCCCTGCCAGAACTCGTAGGCGTCCGGTACCACCCGGTATCCACCCCAGTACGGTGGTCGCGGGACAGCGCCTGCCGGGTAGCGCGCCGCGAACTCCTCGTGCCGTCGCTCCAGCTCTGCCCGTGACGCGATCGGTTCACTCTGCCGCGAGGCCCAGGCACTGACCTGGCTGCCATACGGGCGTGTCGCGAAGTACTCGTCGGCTTCTTCTGGAGAGACCAGTTCCACGCGCCCCTCGATCCGCACCTGCCGTTCCAGCGGTTCCCAGTAGAACAGCAATGCAGCACGCGGATTTTCGGCGATCTCGCGCCCCTTCCGACTCTCCAGGTTGGTGTAGAAGACGAAACCACGCTCGTCCACTTGCCGAAGGAGCACCATCCGCACTGAGGGTTTCCCGTCGGCTGTCGCCGTCGCGACTGCCATGGCGTTCGGATAGCGGAGATTCGCCTCTTCCGCCTCGCGGTACCATCGGAGGAACTGTTCCAGCGGATCCTCTGCCAGATCTCGGCGTCGCAGCGGTCGATCCTGGTGTTCCCAGCGATGCAGCGGTTTCAGCACGGACGTTCCTTCCTCCAGCGTCGCCGCGCTCTCCTCGAGTATTCCAAGCGCCACGGCGCTTTGCAGGCACGTTCCCATTACGCTAGTCGCAGACGCTTCTCGTGTACGCCTGATCATGATTCGCTCGGTCTCGACTCGCCTGGTATGCGATTCTGGGCTAGGATGGTGCCGGCGTCGGTGTTGGGGACAAGAACGGAACGAGAGACGGCATGACCGGGACGCCGCCGACTGCCCGGCCCGCACCAGCGGAGGTGTCGGAGGCGCGGAGTCCGAGCCACCAGGATCGGCAACGTGTCCGACGGAGTTTCGTGTTCGGTGTCGCCAATGGTGCGCTCCTTCTGCTCGGGGATGCGCTCATCCATCCCGTCCTGGTGCTCGCGGTCTTCGTCGATCGGCTGACCGAGAGCCGTGTCCTCGTCGGACTCGTGCCAGCGCTCAGCGTGAGCCTCTGGTTCTTGCCGCAAGCGGTTGCCGCTGCACTGGTCGAAGGGCGTCGCTCGCAGTTGCCCTGGGCTGCCTGGGGTGGCATCGTGCGGGCAGCTGCGATCGGGCTACTCGCAGCGATCGTCCTCGCCGGCGGTCTCGGCTCCGATCGACCGGTACTGATCGCGTTTTTCCTGTGTTACGCGCTGTACAATCTTTCGGCCGGTTTCGCCTTCGTGCCGCTCGTCGAACTGAGTGCCCGTGCCATCCCGGCTGACCGACGCGGTTTCTTTTTCAGCCAGCGCAACTTCTGGGGCGCTCTGCTGGCGCTTCTGGCTGGTTTGATCGTGCAATGGGCGCTTGCCAGCGGTGACGCCGGGTTCGCCATGTTGTTCGCGACCTCGTTCGCTGTTCTGGCACTCGCCGCGTATACCACGCTGTGGATGGCGGAGCGCCCGGTTCCTGCGCACCCGCGCTCGCTCCGGGCCTGGTTCGAGAGCGTACCGACCGTTCTCGCTCGTCGGTCGGTGCGCCGATTCATCGTGTTCCGATCTTTCCTCGCCCTTTCGGCGATCGCGGATCCCTTTTTCATCATCTATGCCCAGTATCGTCTCGGGTTACCGGCGGAAACGGCTGGCACGTATCTCGCCCTCTCCGCGATCGCACGGGTGGCGACCAACCCGCTCTGGGGCTGGGTCGTCTCCCGCTGGGGGAATCGCCAGTTGTTGCAGCTCACGACGGTGCTGCGCCTCCTCATGCCGCTCCTGGCACTCACGCTCGGCGCCCTCGTGCGCTGGGATCGTTTCCTCGTGCTCGTCAATGACGTGGAACGCTTCGCCTTCGTCTCGTTCGCGCTCGTGTTCTTGGCCTACGGTGCTGCGCTCTCCGCACAAATGCTGGCCAATTTCACCGCTGTTCTCGATCTGGCGCGCCCGAACGAACGCCCGACCCTGGTCGGTGTAACGAACTCCGTGTTGGGTGTCGTCGCGCTCGTACCGATGCTCGGCGGCTTCGTGGTCGATCGGCTCGGTTTCGAGGCGGTCTTCGTCCTCGCGATCGTTCTGGCTTTGCTCGCCTTGATGACGAGCGGATTGCTCGCGAGTCCGCGTCGTGTTTCCCGCTGACTGAAATGGCCTCGAGTACCCGGTATCGCGTCCTGAAGCTGACGAGCGCAAAATGCGGTGCCAGCTCGTGTAGAATGCTCAGCGGGCTACTTCTCCGGCTGCGTTCATGGCTGAGAGATCGGTAGGAACGAGGCGAGCGGAATGCATCTCATCGATCGGATCCGCCAGTCTCGCGAGCTGCTCGTCGTCACCGCACTGCTCGTGCTTGTCCTCAGCTACGCGCTGCTCCATCTCGCCCACATCTTGACTCCTTTTATCGTCGCAGCAGTGTTCGCCTATCTCGTCCATCCGCTGGTCGACTGGGCCGAAAGACGCACGCACCTGCCGCGTGCGCTCGTCATCGTGATTCTTTATGTCGCCCTTTTCGGCCTGCTCGTGCTGGCTGGTGTCCTCATTGCACCGTCGCTCGGTCAGCAGGTGCAGTCTCTGGTGCGTCTCGTCCCGGACATCGTCGAGACGATCGAACAGCGTCTGGCGCGCACTCGCGAGATCCGTATCGGTGAGGTCGTCATCGACACGAGTGCTGTGTTGGGCCGTCTCGATGCCGCTGCTCAGGCGCTCGCCGAGCGATTCAGCCGTGAAGCTGTTCCGCTCGTGCTCGCCACCGTCGAGGCGCTCATCAAGTCGTTCGTCTTCTTTCTTGTGAGCTTTTACGGCCTGCTGCAGGGACGCTCGCTCGTGGCGCGGCTGCGTAGGCTCGCGCCGCGTCGCCACCAGCGGACGGTCGGTCGGATCCTCGGCCAGGTCGATGCGACGTTCCGCGCCTACGTCCGCGCCCAGCTCGTCCTCTTCGCGATCATGGCAACGGCGACCTACGTCGCGCTGACGATCCTGGAAGTCAAGTACCGGCTCGCCCTCGCGATCGCGACCGGTCTTCTCGAGCTCATCCCCTTCGTCGGTCCCTGGACGGCTGGTGCGATCGCGGTCAGTGTCGCGCTGACCCAGGGAACCGCACCGTTCGGCTGGTCCTCGCTCCAGCTCGCGATCGTGGTCGCGGTGGTCTATCTCGTACTCCGCGTTCTCGAGGATCACTTCGTGATTCCTCAGCTGGTCGGCCATTTCGTGCGTTTGCATCCTGTCGTTGTCCTCTTCGGGGTCCTGGCTGGTGCGAGCCTCGCCGGCATCCTCGGGCTTCTCCTCGCCGTGCCGACGCTCGCTGCACTCAAGATCATCGTGCTCTCGGTGCTGGAGGAGCTTCGCCATCCGCCACCGCGACAGATCGTCACCTTGGACGACCGAACCCGCTTGTATGACCTGCCAGCCTGGCTCGCGTCGCCGGCACGGCGCGATGTCGTGCTGATCGTCCCACCGGGTATCGTCGAGTGGAGCGACCTCCCACTGTTCCAGGACATCAGCCGGAACGCGCTCGAGCACGATGTCGAGGTCGCCGTCGTCACGCCCGACCCGGTCGCGACGAGCCTCGCCACGGCTGTCGGCCTCCCTGTCGTTAGCCGTCTCCCCACCGGCTGGGGAGCCGAAGCCGAGATCGTCCATGTCGCTGCGAGCACCGATCGTGCTCCGCAGGAAGCGATGCAGGACTCACCGGCGCGCTGAACCGGTTTTCTTGTTGGCATCGCTTCGATGACCGTGGATGCGAGCGTGTCCGGGCAGTGGACGGTTCTCCCACCTGGGCTGACGATCGCCGACTCGGCGTGCCGTACCCTCCCACTCTCCCGCAAGGAAAGGCCAGCCTGCCCCTTTCGCATTCGCTCGACCTCGCTCTGCAGTCGTCCCCGCTGGACGTTCGCCTGCCTCGAGAGGGCGGGCTCGGTCGCGCACGAGACGGATCACCCGGAGAGTTGACAAAGCATGTTCGTATCGAGAAACTGGCCGGTGCAGCACGCACGGTGGCACCGGCTCCCGGAGGTGTCGGATGTGCGATCACTACCGCCTCGCCATGACCGAGTCGTTCGGGCGTTCGCTGGCTGGTCTTCCCCGGAAAATTCAGGAGCTCATCTGGCGGCGGTTGCCCGAACTCCGTGGCGATCCGCATCCCGACGGCTCGAACAACAAAATGCGGCTGGAACAATACCCCGACGTCTATCGCTGGCGAGTGAACGAGTACCGGGTCTTCTACCGGATCGATCCGGAGTGTCTGGTCATCTTGCTCAGCATCGAGCACCGCAAGGACGCCTACCGTCAGGATGCGTTACCGCTCGGCAAGGGGTATATCATCATCAGGGAGCCGCACGATGAGGACCTCGCGTTGCACCAGGCTGCTCCAGCCCCCGAGAACGAGAGCCTGGCCGAGCCACCGGAGCGTCCCTTGCAGCGTCCCTTCACGAAAACCGAGCTGGAACGGCTCGGCGTGCCGCCCGAGTTCCATGATGCCTTGCTCGCCTGCCGCACGGAAGACGAGCTGCTCGAGATCGCGGAGCGCCTCCCTGATGAGCGACTCACTCGCCGCGTGCTCGATCTCGCTTGTGGTGTCGAACTCGACGAGCTCCTCGACGAGGCAATCTACTCCTTCGACGAATCACGGCCCGTTCAGGATCTCTTGACCGGCCGCGCGAGACTCGAACTGGTATTCGATGACTCCCAGCGCGAGGTGCTCCAAGCGATCGCGACACAGGAGGGGCCGTACGTCATCACTGGCGCTGCGGGTACCGGCAAGACACTCGTCGCGATCCGTGCACTCGAGGAGTTCGCTTCAAAGATCGACGATGCTGATGCGCGCTTCCTCTTCGTCACCTACACGAGGACGCTCGCCGAGTTCGCTCGTCAGATGATCCGCTCGAGTCTCTCGCCACAGACCCGCTTCCGCACTGAAGTCAAGACGCTGGATGCCCTCGTAACCGAGCTGTGCCCTGATATCCCCCAGGGTAATGTGCTGCGTGACCTGCAAGCCCGTCCATGGGTGCAGACGGCTCGCGTCCAGGCATTCGAGCGCCCGCTGAGTCCTGACCCGCAGCGCGATCGGCAGCTCGCTGCCAGCCTGCGCCGGATCACCCCCGAATACCTCCTGGACGAAATGACTGAGGTCATCATCGGGCGCGGTCTGACGCGCCTGGACGAGTATCTCGCTGCCGACCGTACTGGTCGACGCCTGCCACTGCAGCGCATCCAGCGTGAGGCGATCTGGGTGTTGTACGAGACCTTGACCGATCGACTTCGAGCCGAAAATCTGTTCCTCCATGAGGAGCTTCGCCAGCTCGCGCTCGACCGTATCCGCAACGATCCCGAGATCCGTCGCTATCAGGTGGTCGTGGTCGACGAAGTGCAAGACTTGAGTCCGGTCGCCGTCCGGTTGCTGCAGGCGTTGTGCTTCGATCCCGGTCGCTTCGTGCTCGTCGGTGACGAGGAACAATCGATCTACCTGCGCTGCTTCGGCTGGCAACTCATCGTGCAGGAGCTGGAACGTGGTGATGCTCTGGACGCCCGCGCCAGGCGCCAGGTCGTGCGTCTCTCCTTGCGCACCAGTCATCGCTGTCCGCCCGAGATCGCGGCTGCTGTCCGCGCGTATCGGAACGCTGTGCCGGACACCACCACCCGAACCGAACCGCCGCTCGACCGAAAGCGGAGCGGTCGGCGCCGGCCGCTCGCTCTCACCCTGGCCCGTTGGGAAACGTGGCAGACCGTTCTCCCGGAAGAACTCCGCCGTCTCCGACAGGAGCAGCGTCTCCCGTGGGATCACTGTGCGGTGCTGGTGCCGCGGAATCAGGACGCCGATGCGGTCGAGGCTGCCCTCCGGCACGCGCAGATCCCGACCGAGCGCGTCGGGCGTGGGCAACCGCTCTCGACTCAGCCCACGGTCAAGATCCTCACCTGGCACAACGCCAAAGGGCTCGAGTTCCCGGCAGTGTTCGTCCTGTTCCCCGATTGGGAGCCTCCGCCAGCCGGTTTCTCCGATCCACCGATCGACGAGGTCGAGGAATCGATCCGCCTGTGGCGACGAGCGGCAGCGGTCGCGCTGAGTCGAGCCACACAGCATCTCGTCGTCCTCCGCCCGGCGGTCGGACGAAGTGCGCTCCTGAGCGGACTGGAATCAGACGTCTGGGAGAGACGCTCTGTCGAGCTGCCCGAAACCGGCGAGCCCGACGTCAATGGAGTCGACTTGCCCTTCTAATCGCGCGCGGTCGTTGCGCGTTCTGCCTCGAGGTGCTGCCGCAGGAACGCTGCGATCTTCTCCAGCGAGTCGCGTGCCTGCGGGAGTTCCAGGTTGAGTTGCCAGACGTGCCACATCCACGGGTAGATCGCCAGTTCCACCTCAGCCCCAGCCTGCTGGGCTGCGCGCGCCATCCGCTCGGCATCCTCGCGCAGGAGCTCGTTCTCCCCGGCATGGATGAGCAGCGGCGGGAGGCCATGCCAGTCGCCGAAAACCGGTGAGATCAAAGGATGCCGTGCGTCGTGCCCGTCGATGTACGAGCGATTGAAGCGCCGGATCGCCCGTGGGTGCAGGACCGGATCGACGAAGGTGCGCCCCCGCTCTTCGCTACTGGAAAGATCCCCGACCGGCGAAAGGCACGCCAGTGCCGCCGGAAGCGGCTCGCCCGCATCGCGCAGCGCCATCGCGAGCGTGATGGTCAAGTTGCCGCCAGCCGAGTCACCGGCGACCACGATCCGCTGGGCCGGATAGCCCTGGCGTAGCAGCCACCGGTAGACGGTCAGGCAGTCCTCGAGTGCTGCAGGCCAGGGATGGTGCGGAGCGAGCCGGTAGTCCGGGAGCAGTGCTCGGATCCCCAGCTGCAGGGTCAATTCGGCAACCATGGCGAGGTGCTGCGCACTCAGCCCGAAGACGAAGCCCCCGCCATGCAGGTACAGCAGCACATGGTCGGCAGGGGCATTGGGTGGCAGCAGCCACACGCACCGCACGCCGTCAGCTTCGACCTCCGCGCGCTCGACTCCCGGCGGAAGTTTGACCCGCCGGGCACCCTGGCGAATGAGCCAGTTCGCCAGTCCCAGCGGCAGATAGGCGGAAACGACACGCGCGATGCCGAGCCCCCTCTGCAGCCGCTGTTCGGTGCCTCCGCTCATCCTGCAGTCCTCTCCCGTATCCGACCGGCACTCCGTGAGATCGTCCAGGGTGGCGCGCTCGCCTCGGGATGCTGCTGCGCTCCATTGTGGCCGAATCGCCATGCACTGTCACGCTGTGGGGCAGGGAAATCGTCCGCCCGCCGCTCCTATCGGTACCGCATGAGTGAACGATCCTCATGCCCCTGCTTCTGGCTGCGCACCGGGGGCATGGTGGACGGCACACCGGTTCGAGAAGGGGCGCTCACGGACGGACGACCGGTGCCACCATGCCTGGCGGTACCCGCTCTCCTTTGAGCAGCCGTAGGTCAGCGTCCACCATGAGCTCGATCATCTCCTCGAAGCTCACGGTCGGGCGCCACCCGAGGACCGTGCGTGCCTTGGTCGCGTCGGCCACCAGCAGATCGACGTCCGCCGGGCGGAACAGCGAGGGGTCGACGACGACGTAGTCTTCCCAGTTCAGCCCCACGCAACTGAACGCGATCTCGCAGAGCTGGCGCACCGAGTACGTCTTCCCGGTTCCGACGACGAAATCGTCCGGCTGGTCTTGTTGCAACATCAGCCACATCGCACGCACGTAATCCGGCGCGTATCCCCAGTCGCGGCGAGCCTCCAGGTTGCCCAGCCGTAATTCCTTCGCCAGACCGAGCTTGATCTTGGCCACGCCATGGGTCACCTTGCGCGTCACGAACTCCAGACCCCGTCGCGGACTCTCATGATTGAACAGGATGCCGGAGACCGCGAACAGTCCGTAGCTTTCCCGGTAGTTGATCGTAATGTAATGCCCGTAGACCTTGCTCACGCCGTAAGGAGAGCGGGGGTAGAACGGTGTGCGCTCGTTCTGGGGCACTTCCACTGCTTTGCCGAACATCTCGGACGAACTCGCCTGATAGAACTTCGTATCCGGCTTGACCAGGCGGATGGCCTCCAGCAGGCGCGTCACCCCGAGCGCCGTGAATTCACCGGTCAGCACCGGTTGTTGCCAGGATGTCGGGACGAACGACTGCGCTGCCAGGTTGTACACCTCGTCCGGCTGGTATTCTCGGATGATCTCGATCAACGAGAGCTGATCGAGCAGGTCTCCTTGCACGAGTTCGATCTTGTCCAGAAGGTGGGCGATCCGCCACAGCGTCTCCGTGCTGGAGCGACGCTGCATCCCGACGACCCGGTAGCCCTGTTCGAGGAGAAATTCGGCGAGATACGAACCGTCCTGGCCGGTTATCCCCGTGATGAGCGCGGTCTTTCGCTTCGCCATCGTTCGCGTCGTCCTCCATCACTGCTCTGTGCGTCCGTGCCGCGACCCTGCATCTTCGGTCCAGTGTAGCGGATCGGTCAGTCCCCTCCGGTCCGTCGCGCTGCCAGCGCCGTACCGATGAGCACCAGCCCACCAGCGGCGAACGTCCCCGGTGTGGGGTGTTCTCCCAGCACCGGTATCGCCAGCACCAGCACCGTCAGCGGCTGCAGGTACATGTACACGCTCGCGGCGGCTGCCGGCACCAGCCGTAACCCGCTGTTCCAGAACGTGTACCCGATACCTGTGCAGACGATACCCAGGTACAGCGTCAGGAGCATCGTCTGGCCTGTCCAGACCGGCCGCGCGCCGCTCAGGTACTCCAGCCCAGCACCGACAGCGAGGAGCAGCGTTCCGGAAAGCATCACGTGGAAGGTCGCTGCCAGTGGTGACCAGCGCGGCAGGATTCGGCGCCCGATCAGGGTGTACACGGTCCACGCGACTGTGATCGAAAGGACCAGGAGGTTGCCGATCCAGGCACCGCCGACGCTGTCCTGTGCCGACTCGAGTGTCAACCAGGTTGCGCCGGCACCAGCGAGTGCGATGCCGACGACCTGGTGCA
>Ga0068704_100501_pt1 | contig 12382 bp, 12 predicted proteins | sample CeladaPassaD2F12_FD_62225 | JGI IMG/M metagenome (GOLD analysis project Ga0068704, IMG submission 62225) | Cellulose-adapted microbial communities from the Joint BioEnergy Institute, USA - Passage D2F12 | ecosystem: Engineered > Bioreactor > Continuous culture > Unclassified | place: USA, Joint...
CATGACCCGACGGTTCGGCAGGAAGATTGGCGTAACCTCGACAGCCGCCGCCCTGACCGTCCTCGGCGCGTACCTCGCGCGCCGGTGGGCCGAACGCGGCTTGGACTACGGCGAGACGGTCCCCCTGGCCGGCGACCTCTTCCGCCTGACCCTCGGCGAGAACCCGGGCGTGGCCTTCGGCCTGCTCGGTGGCTCCCCGCTCGTGCCCTGGCTCTCCGCGCTCGCGCTCGTCGTCTTCGCGCTTTACCTGGCTCGATCCCTGCGGGACAGCCGCGCGGGCGGTGTCTCGCTCGGCCTGATCCTCGGCGGCGGCCTCGCCAACCTGCTCGACCGCCTCGGCGACGGGCGCGTCACCGACTACCTGGACGTCGGCCTGGGGAGCTGGCGCTGGCCTACCTTCAACCTGCCCGACGCGGCGATAACGGTTGGTGTTTTCCTGGTCGTGTGGCTGCTCTGGCGTGACGCGCCCCACTCTACGACGGGAAAGGAGAAGAATTCGCGTGGGCTCTTTGAGCGACTTCTTCGATAAACATGATCCGGACGGCAGGTGGCGCGCGGGCGCCCTTACGGGACTGGCCAGCGGCACGTTCTCGACGGTCCTTATCTCCCTGGGAGGACCCAGGATCGGGCGCGACGTGCCGCTCGACTGGATGGAGATAGCGAGCATCAACCTGCGCGACCGGGCGATCGTCTCCGAGCCCGGCTGGCCCCAGGTCCTCCCGGGCATCCTCACCCACCAGAGCGTGGACCTTGCGTGGGCGGCGGCGTACTTCGGACTCGGCATCGGGCACCTCGGCCAGGAGAAGCAGAGGAAAGCCCTGCTCGCCGGGGCCATCCCGTGGGCGGTGGCGTCCTCCGCGTTCGAGTTCTTCGTCGCCATCCCGATCCTCCAGCGGCTGCTCAAAATGCAGGTCCCCTACTGGACGGGCTTGACCGTTCACCTGGCGTCGAGCGTCGCTTACCCGCTCTTTCTGCGGATACGGCGGCGCATCGCAGGGGAAGAGACGACCCCGGACGAGGATCGGCTGGCGCGCCTGACCCTCCTGGCGATGGGAGGCTCGATCGCGGCCCTCGCATTGCTCGAGGTCCTCGCCCGCAAGGGGCATGAGCCCCGCTGGCCCTTCGACCGGGAGCAGGAGATCGAGGTCGGCAGGAGCTTCCTGCGGCAGATGACGGCCCACCACGAGCTGGGGGTCCGCCTCTCCCGCCTGCTGCGGGACAAAGCCCCACAAAAGGAGGCGCGGGTGCTGGGGACCCTGATGTACGCCGAGCACGTGGGGGAACTCGACGCGATGCGCCGCTGGTGGCGCAACTGGTACGGCGGCGAGATGCCCGAGCCGACCGAAGAGGAGCACGAGCGCATGCCCGGCATGCCGCCGACCGGGCGGGTGGACGAGCTGGAGACGATGAGCGGGGCCGCCTTCGAGCGGAGCTTCTACCCCGTCATGATCTCCCACCACGAAGGCGCGATAACCATGTCCGACGACCTGATAAGGCGGGCCAGGGACCCCCGCCTGATCCTGTTCGCCGACCAGATCCGCTACGCGCAACGCAACCAAGTGCAGTACATGCGCGAGTTGGAGGGGCGTGCCTGACGCCGTTGGCGCCCCGTTCGGAGCGCGGCCGCCCGAGGGAGCAGCCCCTTGAACGAGTACCTGGTCGTACTCGCGTTCGCCGCGTTGCCCGCACTCGGCAACTTCGCGGGCGGGGCGCTCGCCGAGTTCGTGCCCGTCTCGCGCCTGATGCTCAACCTCGCCCTCTACTCGGCCGCCGGCGTGGTGGTCGCCGTGGTGGCCGTGGAGCTCATGCCCCGGGCGCTGGAGGCCGACCCGGCCTGGGCCATCGTTCTGGCCTTCGTCCTGGGCGGCGTCTTCTACGTGGCCGTGGACTGGGCCATACAGCGCCTCAACGACCGCTACGGCGGCGAGGGCGGAGCTGGGCCGTGGGTGATCTTCTTCGGCGTCTCGGTTGACCTCTTCTCCGACGGGATCATGGTCGGCACCGGCTCGACGGTGGCCGTGGGCCTCGGCCTGCTCCTGGCTTTGGGACAGGTGCCCTCGGACATCCCGGAAGGCTTCGCCACCGTCGCCAACTTCAGGAGAAGGGGCGTCCCGCGCAGCCGGCGCCTGCTCCTCTCGGCGGCCTTCGCGGCGCCCATCTTCCTGGGCGCCACGCTCGGCTACTGGCTGATGCGCGACGCGTCCGAGCTCAACAAGCTCCTCTTGCTCACCTTCACCGCCGGGGTTCTCAGTACGCTGGTGGTCGAGGAACTGGTGCCTGAGGCGGTCGAGGAGGTCCCCGAGTCCCCGCTTTCGTCCCTGGCCTTCATCGGCGGCTTCGCCCTCTTCGCGCTGCTCTCTACCTACCTGGAGGTGGAGTAGAGGGCCGGGCAGGGACCCTGATGGCCTCCACGAGCATGGCCTGAAGACTCCGCCACGCTCGCCTGATGGTCATCCGGCTTCCCGACCACCCGGCTCCGCAGAGCAGGAGAGCATGAATCTCGTGGCCGCTAACCGGTGCCGGGCGGAGGCACGAGCCGGAAGAGCGCCCGGAGCCTGACGAGCGTTGGCGCGAGTTCGGCCCTATTCGCATCACCATCGAAGGCGTGACCCGGAGGGACGGAGTGGGAGTCGGCGGAACGGCACTTGGCTTTGTCCTCGGCAGCCTTGCCAATTTACTCGACAGCCTGGTGCTGGCCCACCTTCAACCTCCCCAAGTGGCAATAACCGTCGACTTCCTCTTCGCTCTGAGGCTGTTCGCCCGTCTCGCACCATACGATCGTGACGGGCGAACAAGAAAGTTGTAGAGCACGCAGATCGGCATCGATGCAGTGGCTTTCGCTGCCGTCAAAGCGGGATTATGAGATCGGATCGCGACATCGCCACGCCTACGGGAAGGCTCGCACACCTACCTCCCAGGCGGCTTTATGCCGCCCCTTCGGGGTTGCCTGCGGCAACCTGGCAGGAACCGGGCTGTGCTCTCCCGGCGGAACGGCGCAGGGCGAGGCTCGGAGGTACGGGCCGCAGGCCGCCCCGGATGGTCGGCCCCCGGCCCTCTACAGACATTCTCCGGTAACGCGCCCCGACAGGGCGGCCAGCTAAAGCTCGCCGCTTGTGGAAGGCGATCCTCATCGGTACGGTCCGCAGTCGGCTCCGCTTCTCTACGCCGACCCCGGCCCTCATCGAACATCGCGAGAAGCGCAACGCCGTAAAGGCGGAGAGCCTCCCGGAGGTCGGCACACCGCCCCGAATCACATTGAGGACGCAGAGTGAAAGTTCCGCCGACATCGAAGGATCCACGCATGATCTGACCGGGTTCCGGGTTTTGCCTACGCCAGGGAAGGCTACACCGGGAGGGCGGGGACGGCTAAGCCGCCCTTAAAGGGGTGTCAAGGGGCCTCCATACCGGCCGTGCCCTACCCCTTGACATCCCCGCCCTCCCGGTCCCTCCCGCCTCCAGGCAGGCAAAACATGATCTCTGGCAGCGACACATCTGGCTCTTCTTCTGCACTCCCTCTCGGTGGGGTGGTAGCTTTCTGCGGCTCCCGTCATGGCTCGCCCTTTCCTGTCTCTCCCGTGGTGGCGGCTGTGCTTTCCGCCGGCGGCTCCGTCCGCGTCGGCTGTGCCCCTGGCGTTGATGCCGCCGTCCGCTCGTGCTGCATCTCGGCCGTGGTGGTGCGCGCCTCGTCGTTTTCCGGTCCGCCGCGTGCCCGCCTGGCTGCTCGCACCCGTGCGGTGGTCGCCGGTGCGTCGGCCTTGTGCGTCTTCCCGCCCGCCGGCGGCTCCCTTGGCCCTGGCTCATCACTCGCCATCCGGTGCGCTCTGTCCGCTGGCCTTCCGGTTTGGTGTGCCGGGCCTCGGCCTTCCGTGCCTGTTTCCTGGTCTTCGCTTCGCCTGGCGGGTGTGCCCGGCTTTGTCTATCTTCCGGCGCCGTCTCTCTTCTAGCTTGGAAGATTTTCCTGCAAATCAAACAAAATTAATGTTGGGAAAACACCATGTTGCCGTACTATTACTGTACGCGCACAATCAGTGCGGAGTGTAAAGAAGCCCGGCGGCGCTGGTCCCGCCCCGGGCGCGACCCAAGGAGGTTTGGTCCTTGAGTGAGCAAAGTGTACACGAGCGGCAGACGTCTCGGGCGCTGCGCGGTCTCGTTCTCTTCCGGGAGCGGGGAGTGGATATCCGGCCCATGCAGGACAGGCGCTGGCGGGTGCCTTCGTGCAGCTGCCCGCGCTTCTACGCGGTGGATCTCGAAGAGGAGTCCTGCACCTGCGCGGACTTCCAAAACCGGTGCAAGGCGTGCAAGCACGTCTTCGCGGCGGTGATCGCCGCCTCGCGCCACGGTCGGGCGGTCTCCTTCATGGCGGAGCTTCGCGCCCGGCGCGCCGAGGAGTTGGCGGAGGCGGTCGCGGAGCCGTTGGCTGAGCCGGTCACCGAGGCGGCGATCCGCCAGAGCTACGACCTGTACCTGCGGGTGTGCGGGCTCTACCCGCGCGACGGCCTACTGGTCGAGGCGGCGAGGGCTCGCCACAAGGCGGCCCTGCGCGCCTTCGTGGCCGGGGCTCCCTGACGCACGCCCTCTTCCCGCCGGGGCGCCGGCGCACACGGCCGGCGCCCCCTGACCATCTCCCGAAGAGAGCGCACAATGGTACTATATCTGTGCGCGCACATGCGAGAGGAGGCGCGTGGACCTGGACCGGATGATCGCGGGCTTGAAGGACCTCGACCGGGAGGGGCTCGCCCGCTTGCGAGAGGAGCTCGAGCTGCGGCTGCGGGAGCTCGGAGACGATGCCTCCGGGAAAGATGGCAAGCCGGCGGGCTCCGGGGTGCTGGAGTACCGCCCGCATGCGGACGGGACGCTCCAGGCGGAGGTCCGCCGGTACGTGCGCAAGGACGGCACGGTCAAGGAACAGGGACCGTACTGGTACTTCCGCTACCACGAGGGCGGCAGGCAGAAGAAGCTCTACCTGGGTAAGACTGACGACCCGGAGGGGGAGCTTGCGCGGAGGCGGGCGACGAGTTCGGGGAAGGCGACGTAATCGGGCAGAACATGCGACAATCTGGACGGAACGATAGGAGCCCTCAGATGGAACAGCGGTTAGAGAAACAGACCGAAGAGATGACCCGCGCGGCCAAAGAGATCACCGAGGCCGTCAAGGAGCTTAGAACCGCGGTCGAGAGGCTGGCTGAGATCCAACGCCCCGGCGAATTCCCTGAAGACGAAGCAGTGCGGCTCGCCCAGGAAGGCGTGCACGAGGTGAGGGAAGAACTCAGGCGTGAGCGCGAGCGGTTGGGCCTCAAAGAGGAGAGAAGGCCCGCGCCGACCCCGGAGGAGATCCGGGAGTGGGAGCACCGCAGGGAAGAGCGTCGCCGGCGCGAGGGCTATAAGCCCCTTTGAGCGGGCCGCTGGTCGTCCTCGACACGGACGCGGTCGTAACCGCCCTGATCGGCGACGAGGGCGCTTCGAGCTACCGGATCCTGCGCGCCGTGGGCGCCGGGGACATTAGGGTGGCGCTCTCCGACGCCTTCCTGGTCGAGTTGGTGAGGACCGTCCGCAACCGATACCGGCAGGGTTTGATCCTCAACGCGGCCAGGGCCTTCGAGGTGGCGCTGGACCTGGGCCTGCAAGGCGAGCTCAGGCGGCCTCCAGGCTGGGAATGGCCCAGCGTGCCCGATCCCGAAGACCGGTGGATACCCGACCTCGCCTACGACGCCGGTGCAGACTTCATCGTCACCTGGGATCGGCACCTGCTCGACGCCGAGCTACCCTTCAGCGCCGAGGTCGTCACTCCAGCCGAACTCATCCAGAGGCTTTCAGCCCCTGCCCCTTGATCCCTGGCGAAACTTACCGCGACCGTACCGCAACCAAGCTGACACGGAGCGGTACGGGACGGACAAAGAGCTCCTGCCAAACCGTCAAAAACCGCATAGATAAGCTGAATCCCCGGACACACTAGGACGGGTTGGAATGTGGTTATTCGCACTTCTAATCCGCCGGCCGCAGGTTCGAATCCTGCCGGGCGCGCCCCTAAAGTCCTTGCAAATGGCCCCGGCCGGGAGCCGGGGCCTTGGCTCGGGGGAACGTCTGCGATGAGGGGGGACGGCGCGACATGGCTCGCCCGTCCTCGCGAACGGCTTCAACGGCTCACCCTGGAGTCCTTCCATGGCGTGCTTCCGACCGCTGCAGCAGATAGCCGACGGCGGCCTCGTAGCCGTAGGGACCCATGCCGGCCACCACGGCGTCCACGGCGGGCGAGATCACGGAGTGGCGCCGCCAGGGCTCCCGGGCGTGCACGTTGGAGAGGTGGACCTCCACCTTGGGCACCCCCTCGACCGTCTCCAGGGCGTCGTGGAGGGCGTAGGAGTAGTGGGTCCAGGCGCCGGGGTTGATGACTACCCCGTCGCTCTCCCTCGCCTCGCGCACGAAGCCGACCATCTCCCCCTCGTGGTCCGTCTGCCGGAAGTCGAATTCGACCTCGGGGAACCTCTCGCGCAGCCTCCGCTCTATGTCCCCGAGCGTGAGCGTCCCGTAGACCTCCGGACGGCGCGCTCCGAGAGCGCCGAGGTTCACGCCGTTGAGAACGAATACCCTGGCCACCAAACACCTCCGAACCACGCGGTCTCTTTGCGGAGATCATCGCACACGACGGGCGGGGCAGCCCCGGGAAGGCGTCTTCAGGGGCGGGGGAGCGCTCTTTCGCGAGCGCCTTATCCCCAGACCTCTTCTGCCGTCTCCACCACCAGCCGCAGCTTGGCGGCCTGCTGCTCGCGGGTGAGCTCGTTGCCCTCCACAGTGGAGGAGAAGCCGCACTGCGGCGAGATGCAGAGCTGCTCGAGGGGGACGTAGCGGCTCGCCTCCTCTATGCGCCGTTTCAGGTCGTCCTTGTTCTCCAGGTCGCCCCGCTTGGTGGTCACCAGCCCCAGCACCACCATCTTGCCCGGCGGGACGAAGCGGAGGGGCTCGAAGCCCCCGGAGCGGGCGTCGTCGTACTCCAGGAAGAAGCCGTCGACCTCCAGCTCGTTGAAGAGGGCCTCGGCCACGAAGTCGTAGCCGCCCTCGGCGGCCCAGGAGGAGCGAAAGTTGCCGCGGCACATATGGGTGGTTACGGTCATGCCCTCGGGCCTGCCCTCGAGGGCCCTGTTGATGGTGCGAATGTAGATCTCGTGCTGGTGCTCGGCGTCGCCGCCCAGGGCGGCTATGTGCTCGCGCTGCCTGGGGTCGTTGAGGTAGGCGAGGCTGGTGTCGTCGAGCTGCAGGTAGGTGCAGCCCAGCTCGCCGAGGGCCCGTATCTCGTCGGCGTAGGCGGCGGCGAGATCCTCCCAGAAACCGTCCATCTCCGGGTAGACCCGCTCATCTATCGCCGCCCGCCCGCCGCGGTAGTGCACCATGCTCGGCGAGGGGATGGTGAGCTTGGGCGTGGCGGTGCTCACCTGCTCCTTCAGGAACAGAAAGTCGTCGGCGAAGATCGTGTGCTGCAGGTGGATCCTTCCGGACACCTTGAGCGCGGCGGGGGTGAACTCGATGACGCCCCGCTCGTTGCGGAAGCTCACCTTCAAGCTGTCCTCGGCGCGCTCTATCCCGCCGAGCTGGTAGATGAAGTCCATGTGCCACGAGGACCGGCGGAACTCGCCGTCGGTGGCGGATTGCAGCCCGATCTCCTCCTGCATCCTCACGGCGTCCCTGATCGCCGCGTCCTCCGCCCGGCGCAGCTCCTCCTCGGAGATGCGGCCCGCCGCGAACTCCTCCCTGGCCTTCAGGAGCTCCGGCGGGCGCAGCAGGCTGCCCACGTGGTCCGCGCGAAACGGTGGCTCGTCGCGTCTCAAGTCTTCCCTCCCTGCGCTTCTCTCCCTTGCTCGATCGCCGCCCCATTATCCTCTTCCGCGCCCCTCCCCGCTCGCGGCCCCCTCCTCGCGGAGACCTCCCGCGCTACCTGCAGGAACGCGTCCAGTACGGCCCCGCGCGCCTCCCGGCGCCACACCATCCCCAGCTCCACGCTCGGGGAGAGCCCCCGCACCGGCCGGTACGCCACCCCCTTGCGGTTGAGGTTGCGGACGGAGGCCGGGACCAGGGCCACCCCCAGCCCGCCCGCCACGAGCCCCACGATCGTCTGCATCAGCCAGACGTCCTTCTGCACCGCCTTGGGCTCGAAGCCCGCCGCCCGGCAGGCCGCCGTGACTTGGCCGTACAGGCCGGGCATGGGGTAGCGGGCCGGGAGGACGAACGGCTCCTCCGAGACCTCCTGCAGCCGCACCTGCCTCCGCGAGGCCAGGGGGTGCGCCTCGGGCAGCGCGAGCACCAGTGGCTCCCGCGAGATGCACTCCACGTGCAGCGCGGCGTCCTCCAGCGGCAGGAACAGAAACCCCGCGTCGATCTGCTGCTCGTGCAGCCGCTGCACCACCATGTCCGGGCGCATCTCGCGCAGGAACAGCTCCACCCCCGGAAAACGGTTCGTGAACTCGCGCAGGATGGGGGGGAGCACCTCGTTGGTTGCAGAGGGTACAAACCCCAGCGCCAGCCGGCCCACCTCCCCGTGCCCCACCCGCTGCACCGCCCGGGTCGTCTGGTCCAGCTGCACGAACAGCCGCCGCGCCTCCTCCAGCAGGAGCGTCCCGGCCTCCGTGAGCCTCACCCCCCGGCTCGTCCGGTCGAACAGCCTCACCCCCAGCTCCTTCTCGAGCTGCCTGATCTGGGTGCTGAGCGGCGGCTGGGCCATCCGCAGCCGCCGGGCCGCGCGGTTGAAGCTCATCTCCTCCGCGACCGCAACGAAGTAGCGCAGGTGCCGCAGCTCCATGCCCTAAGCCTATACGCCGCGCGTATAAAAAGCTACGCAGACCGTATTTGTGCTGTACCGCTTTTTGGCCGAGAATAGGTTGCAGAGCCGCAAAACGGCGATACGGTGGGGTAGGCTGACTATCCGGAGGTGAAGGCGGGCGTTGGATAAGCTGACCTCTCTAAACGAGGCGGTGTCGGAGCTGGTGCGCGACGGCGATTCGGTCGCGCTGGAGGGCTTTACGCACCTGATCCCCACCGCCGCCGCGCACGAGATCATCCGCCAGAAAAAGAGGGACCTCACCCTCATCCGCATGACCCCGGACCTCATCTACGACCAGCTGATCGGGATGGGGTGCGCGCGAAAGCTCGTCTTCAGCTGGGGCGGCAACCCGGGCGTGGGGAGCCTGCACCGCTTCCGGGACGCCGTGGAGAACGGCTGGCCGCAGCCCCTGGAGATAGAGGAGCACTCCCACGCGGGGATGGCCAACCGCTACGTGGCCGGGGCCTCGGGGCTGCCCTTCGCGGTCCTGAGGGGGTACAAGGGGACGGACCTCCCGGAGGTGACCGCCACGGTCGCCCCCATAAGGTGCCCGTTCACCGGCGAGGAGCTCATGGCCGTTCCCGCCCTCAACCCCGACGTTGCCGTCATCCACGCCCAGCAGGCCGACCGGCGGGGCAACGTCATCATCTGGGGCATCTCCGGCATCCAGAAGGAGGCGGCGCTCTCGGCGAGGCGGGTGATCGTCACCGTGGAGGAGGTGGTGGAGAGCTTCGAGCCCGAGCCCTTCCACGTCGTGATCCCCTCCGTGGCCGTGGACGCCGTCTGCGAGGTGCCGGGCGGGGCGTACCCCTCCTACGCGTACGGCTACTACGAGCGCGACAACGCCTTCTACGAGGCGTGGGACGGGATAAGCCGCGACCGCGAGCGCTTCCGGGGGTGGATGGAGCGGCACGTGCTGGGGGTGAGGGACTTCGAGGAGCATCTGAGGAGCATCAGCAAGGAAGAGGTGATAAAGGCTTGAGCGGGGCCCACGACGCGAGAGAGGGACAGGAGCGCGGCTACAGCCCGGACGAGATGATGTCCATAGCCGCCGCGAGGGAGCTGAGGGACGGGGTCGTCTGCTTTGTGGGGATAGGGCTCCCCTCCGAGGCGGCGAACCTCGCGAGAAGGACCCACGCCCCAAACTGCATGCTCGTCTACGAGTCCGGGACCCTGGGGGCCAAGCCCGACGTGCTGCCGCTCTCCATAGGGGACGGGGTGCTGGCCGAGAAGGCCGACTCGGTCGTCAGCGTGCCGGAGATCTTCAACTACTGGCTGCAGGCAGGAAGGATAGACGTGGGCTTTCTCGGCGCTGCGCAGATAGACCGCTACGGCAACCTCAACACCACCGTCATAGGGGACTACCGGAGGCCCAGGGTGAGGCTGCCCGGGGCCGGGGGAGCGCCGGAGATAGCCGCCTCCGCCGGGGAGGTGATCGTGATCCTCAGGCACAGGCGGCGCGCGTTCGTGGAGAGGCTGGACTTCATCACCTCGGTCGGGCACTACAGGGGAGGGGAGAGCCGCAAGGAGCTCGGCTACACGGGGGCGGGTCCCGTCGCCGTGATCACCGATCTGGGCATCCTGAGGCCCGACCCCGAGACCAGGGAGCTCACCCTGAGCGCCCTGCATCCCGGGGTGAGCGTGGAGCAGGTAAGGGAGCAGACGGGGTGGGAGCTCCGGGTCTCCGGGGAGCTCGAGGTCAGCGAACCCCCCACCGGGAGGGAGCTCGAGGTTCTCCGGGCCCTGAGGGCCGCCACCCGCGAGGCCATGAAGGAGGCCGCCGGATGACGGCGATCGCGCGCAGGAGGAGAAAGGGATAGCACCATGGCTTACGAGAGGGTGAAGGAGGCCTGGATCGTGGGGGCGGTGAGGACCCCCATCGGCCGGCACGGGGGTTCTTTGAGCCCGGTGCGGCCCGACGACCTGGGCGCTCTGGTGCTGGAGGCGCTCATGGAGCGCAGCGGCGTGCCTCCCTCCGAGGTGGAGGACGTCTACTTCGGGTGCGCCAACCAGGCCGGGGAGGACAACCGCAACGTGGCGAGGATGAGCCTGCTGCTCGCGGGCTTCCCCGAGAGCGTCGGCGGCGCCACGGTGAACAGGCTGTGCGGCTCGGGGCTGGAGGCGGTGGCCGAGGCCGCGCGCGCCATCATGCTCGGCGAGGCCCACGTCTACGTGGGCGGAGGGGTGGAGTCGATGAGCCGGGCGCCGTGGGTGGTGCCCAAGCCCGAGCGCGCCTACCCCACCGGGCACACGACGATGTACGACACCACCCTGGGCTGGCGCCTCACCAACCCCAGGATGGAGGCGTTGGGCCACACCGACTCTTTGGGGATGACCGCCGAGAACCTGGTGCAGGAGCGCTTCAAGCTCACCGCCGAGGAGCAGAGGCCCGAGGAGCTGGCCGACGACTACGACATCTCGCGCGAGAAGCAGGACCGCTTCGCCCTGAGAAGCCACCAGAAGGCGGTGGCCGCCCAGGACGCCAAGCGCTTCCGGGACGAGATCGTGCCGGTGCCGGTGAAGACCCGCAAGGAGGAGCGGCTCGTCGAGGCCGACGAGGGCCCGAGGCGCGACACCTCCCTCGAGAAGCTCGCCAGGCTCAAGCCCGTCTTCAAGCGGGGCGGCACGGTGACGGCGGGCAACTCCTCGCCCCTCAACGACGGCGCTGCGGCGGTGCTGGTCGTCTCGAGGGACTACGCCGAGGCGCACGGGCTCGAGCCCCTGGCGCGGATAAGGAGCATAGGGGTTGCCGGGGTGCCGCCGAGGGTGATGGGCATAGGGCCCGTGCCCGCCACGCAGAAGGCCCTCGAGCGGGCCGGGGTCACGCTCGATGACGTGGGCCTCGTCGAGCTCAACGAGGCGTTCGCGGCGCAGAGCCTGGCGGTGCTCTACGAGTGGGGCATGGACCCCGAGGACGAGCGGCTGAACCCCAACGGAGGGGCCATAGCGCTCGGGCATCCCCTGGGTTGCTCGGGCGCGAGGATCCTCACCACCCTCGTGCACGAGATGCGGCGCCGGGAAGAGGTGGAGCTGGGGCTTGCCACCATGTGCATAGGGGTTGGGCAGGGCATCGCCATGGTCGTCGAGAAGGTGGACTAGAGAGGAGGCTTGAGGGGTGCAGCACGAACCCGCGCAGGAGCGGCGAGGGATCCTCGTCCCGCAGGAGGACGAGCTGGAGCAGCCGCCCTACCTCTACCCCGACTACGTCGGGACGCGCCTGAGGGCGCCCAAAGAACCCCTGATCATCCTGCCCAAGACCCTCTCGGACATCACGGGCCCAATCTACGGGCACCACAGGCCGGGCGAGCTCGACAACGACCTCACCCGCCAGCACGAGGGCGAGCCGCAGGGGCAGAAGATCATCGTGCACGGCAGGGTCCTGGACGGCGACGGGCGCCCGGTCAGGAACACCCTCGTCGAGATCTGGCAGGCCAACGCTGCCGGGCGCTACCGGCACAAGGTCGACCAGCACCCCGCCCCCATAGACCCCAACTTCAGCGGGGCGGGCAGGACGCTCACCGACGATGACGGCTACTACCGCTTCGTCACCATAAAGCCCGGGGCCTACCCCTG
>Ga0068704_100514_pt1 | contig 12025 bp, 12 predicted proteins | sample CeladaPassaD2F12_FD_62225 | JGI IMG/M metagenome (GOLD analysis project Ga0068704, IMG submission 62225) | Cellulose-adapted microbial communities from the Joint BioEnergy Institute, USA - Passage D2F12 | ecosystem: Engineered > Bioreactor > Continuous culture > Unclassified | place: USA, Joint...
CCCCGCGCTCCTCGCCCCCGCACAGCGCCGCCCCGTCGGGGGAGACGACCACCCCCCGCAGGATCACCCCCCGCCCCCCGGCGACGGCGCGCGCCCCCACCGGGACCCGGCAGCCCCCCTCGAGCGCCCGCAGCAGCGCCCGCTCGGCCGCGACCTCGCGCTCGGCGGCCGGGTCGTTGAGGGCCCGCCGGATCTCCTCCAGACGCGGATCCCCCCGGCGCACCGCGACGGCGAGCGCCCCCTGCCCGACCGCGGGCAGCAGGACGTCGTGCGGGATCACGGCGTGGGGCACCTCGAGCCCCAGCCGCACGAGCCCGGCCCGGGCCAGCACCACCGCCTCCGCGGCCCCCGCGCGCATCTTGCGGATCCGGGTGTCCACGTTGCCCCGGATCTCGACCACCCTGAGGTCCGGCCTGCGGTGCAGAAGCTGTGCCCGGCGGCGCAGGCTGGAGGTCGCGACCCGCGCCCCTTCGGGCAGCCCGTCAACGCCCCAGCCCCCCTCCGAGACCAGCGCGTCAGAGGGGTCGACCCGGCCGGCGACGGCGGCCAGCACGATCCCCTCCGGCACCTCGGTGGGCACGTCCTTCATGGAGTGGACGGCGAGGTCCACCTCCCCGGCGAGCAGCGCCTCGTCCAGCTGGCGGGTGAACACGTCCCGCTGGTCTATCACCGAGAGGGGGTCGTCGGGACGCCGGTCGCTGGTGGTCCTTATCCGGCGCAGCTCCACCGCAAAGCCCGCCGCCCGCAGCCCCGCGGCGCAGGCCTCCGCCTGCGCCAGGGCCAGCGGCGAGCCCCGGGTGCCCAGCACCAGCCGCCCGGCCATCAGGGCTCTCTGGAGGGGTGCAGCTCTACGCCGGGGCCGCGCAGCGAGAGGAGCCGCCGCCGGACCTCGACGCTGTCCAGGGGGTCGCCGGCCCCGGCGCGGGCCTTTATCTCCGAGATGGGGCCGTGCAGCAGCTTGTTGACGATCGAGCGGCTCATCCTCTCCACGGCCTCCTCCTGCTCCGGGGAGAGGTCCATCTTCCTCAGCGCCCGGGAGACCTCGTGCCGCCGGATCCGCTCGGCCCCGTCGCGCAGCTCCTTGATGAGCGGCGCGACGTGCAGGGTGCTGAGCCAGCTCATGAACTCCACGACCGCGGGCCCGATCATCTCCTCCGCCGCCGCGGCGGCCTCCTGCCGGTCCTCGGCGTTGCGCTCGACGACGGCCTGCAGGTCGTCTATGTCGTACAGAAAGGCCCCCTCGATGCTCTGCACCACCGGGTCGACGTCCCTGGGCACCGCGATGTCTATGAGAAACAGCGGCTCCTCCCTCGACTCCAGCGCGGCCGCGACCTCCGGGCCGCGGATGACCCACTCCCCGGAACCGGTGGAGCTGACCACGATGTCCGCGCGCGCCAGCTCGCGCGGGAGGTCGCCGAGGTCCGCCGCCCGCCCGCCGAAGAGCGCGGCGAGCCGCTCGGCCCGCTCGCGGGTCCGGTTGGCTATCCGGATCTCCGCGACCCCCCGGTCCCTGAGGTGCCGGACGAGGAGCTCGCTCATCTCCCCGGCCCCCAGCACCAGCGCCCGCCGCCCCTCCAGCGACCCGAAGACCTCGCCGGCGAGCTTGGCCGCCACGTGGGGCACCGAGAGCGAGCTGTCCCCGATGCCGGTCTCGGCGCGGACCCTCTTGCCGACCCGCAGCGCGGTGTGAAAGAGCCTGTTCAGCACGGGGCCGGTGCACCGCTCCTCGGTGGCCATCCGGTAGGCGTCCCGCACCTGGCCCAGGATCTGGGCCTCCCCCACCACCATGGAGTCCAGCGAGGCCGAGACCCTGTAAAGGTGCCGCACGGCCTCCGCGTCGGTGTGCCAGTAGGTGTCCCGGTAGAGCGAGCCCGGCTCCACCCCCCGGTCCTCGGCCAGCAGCCCCAGCAGGCGGTCGCGCGCCGGCTCCGCCTCGGCCACCACGTAGAGCTCGGTGCGGTTGCAGGTGGAGAGCAGCACCGCCTCGGGGACCCCGTCCTCCTCCCGCAGCCGCCGCAGGAAGGAGCGGGCCGCGCACGGCGCGAAGGCCACCCTCTCGCGCGCCTCTACCGGGGCCGAACGATGGCTCATGCCCGCAACCGCGATAAGCACCGGCTCACCTCCTCTTGCAGCCTCTCGTCCGGGGCCCGGCCGTCCCTCCGGGCCCTCCAGAGCTCCTCCACGATCCCGGCCCACTCCGGCCCGAAGAGCCCCTCGAGACGCCCCCGGATCTCCCGCGCCAGCGCCGGCGAGGCTCCGCCGGTGGAGACGGCCACCTGCAGCCTGCCGCGCCGCAGCGCCGAGGGCAGGGCGAAGTCCCCGCCGCCGGGGTCGTCGGCCACGTTGACCGGAACGCCCAGCCGCCGTCCCTCCCGGGCGACGGCCTCGTTGACCTCCCGGGAGCCGGTGGCCGCGAAGGCGATGAACGCCCCCTCCAGATCCCCCGTCCTGTACGGCCGGCGGCGGACCTCGTGGGCGATCCCCTCGAGCTCCGGGGAGACCTCCGGCGCCACGACCACCACCTCCGCCTGCGCCTGCAGCAGCCGGCGCGCCTTGCGGCTGGCCACCCCGCCCGCGCCGACCACAACGCAGCGCCTGCCCCGGAGGTTCATGAACACCGGATAGAGGACGGAGTTGTCGCTCCCGATCTTCTTCTCCCGAGTCGCGTCCAAAGAGCCCTGCGCCTGGCCCGGAAGTCTAGCACAAGCGGGCCGCGCAGAGTGTCGCACCGGAGGACCCGCGGGGCAGTGTAACCCTTCACTCGCCCAGCTCGCCCTTGCGCTTCTCGAGCAGCCGTACCCCCTCTATGGACATGCCCTTGTCCACCGCCTTGCACATGTCGTAGAGGGTGAGCGCCGCGACGCCGACCGCGGTGAGCGCCTCCATCTCCACCCCCGTGCGGTCGCTGGCCCGGGCGGTGGCGACGATCCCCACGCGGTCCTCGCCGACCTCGAAGTCCACGTCCACCGAGCTCAGGGCTATGCCGTGGCAGAGGGGGATGAGCTCCGGCGTCCGCTTGGCGGCCATGACCCCCGCGATGCGGGCCGTGTTCAGCGCGTCTCCCTTGGGGAGCGCCCGCTCCCGCAGCAGGCGCACCGTCCGGGGGGACATCCGGATCACACCGGCCGCCCGGGCCTCCCGAAAGACGGCCGGCTTGGCCCCGACGTCCACCATCCGGGCCGCCCCCTCGCTGTCCAGGTGCGAGAACTCCACGCGCAAAGCCTCCGGGTACGCGAGCCTCCCCGTACGGGGCGCGCCTTGCCCCGGCGCGCCCCCGCCGCGGAATGCGGGGGAATCGAACCACCCACGGCCGCTCCGCGGCCGCAAACCGGTTTTGAAGACCGGCCGGGCCACCAGGCCCACGCATTCCGGACCTCTCCCGGATATTTTACAACCGGGACGGCGGGCTCTACCGGCGATGCTTGCGGGTGAGGACCCGCACGTCGCCGGTGCGGACGGTGATCTTCTGGGCGTCGGCGTACTCCAGCCAGGCCTGGGCGTACTTCCGGCTGGTCCCCAGGCGGTCGCGCAGGCGGGCGAGCGAGATCTCCCCTTCCTCCCTGCAGACGGCCTTTATCTCGTCCATGACGCTCGCGGCCGCCTCGCCCGCGGCGTACATCTTCTCGGAGAGCCTCACTACCTCGCCGCGCCGGAGGAGGAGGGCCAGGGCGGGGCCGGGCTCCAGGGCGGGCGGCTCGTGCTCCGCCGCGCGGAGCTCCTCGAGGATGCGACGGGCCTCCGCCTCCAGCTCCGGCGGGACCCCGGCGGCCTCCGGCAGCAGGACGCCCTGCCCGGAGACCCGCACCACCCCGCCCGAGAGCTCCTCCAGGAGGGCGTCGGCCAGGGCGTCGGGCAGGCCCGTCGCCTGGCGCGCCTCGGCCACGGAGAGCTCCGGGCTCTCCGGGTGCTCCCGGGCGCGGCGGCGCAGGGCCTCGAGCAAACGCCCCTTCGCCTCCTCCACCGCGCCGCGCAGAGCGTACACCGGGCCGGCCCGCACCACCTCCGGCGCCCGCCCGGCGGCCTCCGCCACCTCCCCCGGCTCCCTCCCCAGCACCAGCGCCAAATCCTCCGCGGCCATCCCGCCGCCAGCCCGGGCCAGCGCCCGCGGCACGATCCGGCCCAGATCCCCCGACTCCAGCGTCTCCAGCCACTCGCGGTCCGGGCGGCGGCCGGAGGGGGCGATATCCAGCACCGTCCCGCCGCCGATCGTGACCTGCGGGGTCAGCGAGCGCAGCACGAACCGGTCCTTCGGGAGCGCCACCAGCGGCTCCTCCAGCCGCACCCGGGCCAGGGCGTCGCTCCCGGGCTCCAGTTCCCCCCCGCCGAGCAGCCGCACCCGGGCGTTCACCGAGCGGGTGCCGTGGTGCAGCCGCACCCGGGTGCCGTGTCGCAGGGGACGGGCCGACTCGAGCAGCCGCACCCGGGCGTCGAACAGCCCGGTCGCCGGGACCGGGCGGGAGAGCAACACCTCTCCCGGTTCGATCTCCTGCGCCTCCACCCCCGCCAGGTCCAGCGCCGTCCGCGCCCCCGGGTAGGCCACCTCCGCCGGGCGCCCGTGGTTCTGGATCCCGCGGACCCGCGGCCGGAGGCCCGAGGAGGTGTACAGGGTGTCCCCCACCCGGATACTCCCGCTCCACAGCGTGCCCGTGACCACCAGCCCGATTCCCTTCAGCACGAACGCCCGGTCCACCGGCAGGCGGGCGAGCCCCGACGCAGGGCGGGCGGCCGGAGACCCCGCCAGCTCGTCCAGCGCCGCGAGCAGCTCGTCCACCCCCTCCCCCGTCACCCCGCTCACCGGCACTATCGGGGCCCGGACCCCCGACTCCTCCAGAAACTCCTCCGCCTCCAGCCGGGCCAGCTCGGCCGTCTCGGCGTCCACCGCGTCGATCTTCGTGAGGGCCACCACGCCCCGCTCCACCCCCAGCACACGCAGCACGTCCAGGTGCTCGCGGGTCTGGGGCATCACCCCGTCGTCGGCGGCTATGACCAGCAGGAAGGCGTCGACCCCCGTGGAGCCCGCCACCATGTTCTTCACGAACCGCTCGTGGCCGGGCACGTCCACCAGGCTCGCCCGACGCCCCCCCGGCAAGACCAGCTCCGCGTAGCCCGGCACGATCGAGATGCCCCGCCGGTGCTCCTCCTCCAGGCGGTCGGTGTCCGTGCCGGTCAGCCGGCGGACCAGCGTGGTCTTGCCGTGGTCCACGTGCCCGGCGGTGCCTATGGTGAGCGCGACCGGACGCTCACCCACGGGCGGCCTCCCGCAACGCCTCCACCACGGCCTCCTCGTCGCCGGGCAGGAGCGTGCGCGCGTCCAGCAGCAGCGCCCCCTCGTGCACCCGCCCCACCACCGGCGGCTCGGCCGCCCGCAGGCGGGCGGCGAGGGCCTCGGCGTCCGCCCCCAGGACGCGCGCGGCGAAGGAAGGGATCTCGTAGCCCGGCAGCGTCCCCCCGCCGCTGCGGGCGACGGAGGGCACGACCCCAACCTCGAGGCCCGGCACCTCCCGGCTCAGGGCGGAGGCCAGACGCCGGGCGCGCGCCTCCACCCCCTCCAGGGGCTCCCGGAGCATCCGCTGCGCCGGCACCTCCTCCTCCGCGCGGCCCTCCAGGTAGGCCCGCAGCGTCGCCTCCAGCGCCGCGAGGCACAGCTTGTCCGCCCGCAGCGCCCGGACCAGCGGGTGCCGGCGCATCCGCCGCACGAGGCGGCTCGAACCGGCGGCGATCCCGGCCTGCGGGCCGCCGAGCAGCTTGTCGCCGGAGAAGAGAGCGAGCTCCGCCCCGTCCCGGAGGGCGGCCTGCACCAGGGGCTCCCCGCCCAGCGGGAGAAGCGCCCCGCTGCCCAGGTCCGCGACCACCGGGGGTCCCAGCCCGGCGAGCTCCGCGATCCCAGCGGACTCGGTGAAGCCCCGGATCTCGAAGTTCGAGGGGTGCACCCACAGGATGGCGCGGGTCCGCTCGCTCAGGGCCCGCTCGTAGTCCGAGAGCCGGGTGCGGTTGGTGGTGCCCACCTCCCGCAAGACGGCCCCCGAGAGCTCCAGCACCTCCGGGATGCGGAAGCCGCCCCCGATCTCGATGAGCTGGCCGCGCGAGACGACCACCTCCGGCGGCCCCTCGCCCTCCTCCCCGGCGAGCGCCGAGAGGGCGAGCAGCGTGGCCCCCGCGCAGTTGTTGACCACCAGCGCGTCCTCCGCCCCGGTGAGCTCCCGCAGCAGGGGGACGGCGTGGTCGTAGCGGGAGCCGCGCCGCCCGCGGGAGAGGTCGTACTCCAGGTTGGAGTAGGAGGTGCCGGCCCGCGCCGCGGCCGCCGCCGCACGCTCCGAGAGCACGGCGCGGCCCAAGTTGGTGTGGAGCACCACCCCGGTGGCGTTCACCACCCGCCGGAGCCCCCGCCCGGAGAGGAGGCGGGCCGCCCCCTCGGCCACCGCCCTCCCCGAGACGTCGGGCGAGCCCCCGGCGGCTATCTCGCGCCGCAGCCCCTCCAGCACCTCGCGCACCGCCGCCGCGACCGCGGCCCGGCCGTGGCGCGCGGCCAGGCCCGCCGCGGGCCCGCGCAGCACCGCGTCGACCGCGGGGAGGCTCCTCAGGCGGCTCTGCCTCTCGGCGTCCAGCATCCGCCGACAGTATATCCCCCGGAGGGCGCGTGCCGCTGTGCTAAACTGGCGGCGCTCGAGGGGCCAGATCCGGAAGAAAGGGGTTCGCGTTGCGTGAGGGGTACGCAAAGTTCCTCATCGGGGCGGCCGTCGGCGCCGCGGGCGGCTTCGCCGCCGGCACCCTCGCGGCCACCCCGGCCGCGCGCTCGGCGGGCCAGCACGCCCTCGGCGGCCTCGGGGCCTCGGCGCGGATAGCGGTCAGGGTGCTGCTGCAGGCCTCGGACCAGGCGGGCTCGCTGCTGGAGCGGGGCTACACCAGGGTGCGGGGCAGGGAGGCCTACCTGGAGCACGAGATAGAGGAGCTGCGCGAGAAGATCCGGCACCTCGAGCAGCGGGTGGGGCAGGCCTCCTAGCGGCCGAGAAAGCGCCGCAGCCAGCCCGGCACCTCGAACCCCGCGCCGGTCGCCCGCTTGTAGTCCTCCAGGTCGTCGGGGTGCACCGGGCGGCCCAGCTCCCCGAGCAGCGCCCGGGCGTCCTCGAGGCGCCGCTCCGGAACCCCTTCGGGGAAGACCGCCTCCACCAGGTAGTTGCCGCTCCAGCGGATCCTGTAGACCCTCAGCCCGGCCAGCTCCTCCGGGGAGAACCTCCGGTCCAGCTCCGCGGCCGAGCTCCGGGCCTCCCGCTCGGTGGCGAACTCGTAGCCCAGCGCCCGGCGCCGCCTCTCCCCCTGCATCTCAGGCAGCCTCCATCCTCAGCATCCAAAGCCCGGGGTCGCGGAGCTCCCGCAGCGAGGGGAGGTTCTCCGGGCGCTCCCACACCCGGTTGAGGCCCTCCATCCCCTGCCGGCGGGCCACGGCGGCCGCGAAGCTCTCCCCGAGCCTGTACTGCTCCAGCTTCATGTCCAGCCCGGTTATCCGGAAGACGGCCGACTCCAGCGGCGGCCGGTGCAGCCGGCTCAGGGCCATCCGCCGGGTGAGGTGCCCGTAGCCCGGCACCATCCGGCTCCCCACCCGGTGCATCACGTAGTCCGAGTAGCCCTCCACCACGGACATCGCCGCCTGCATCCGGTCGAAGGCCTCCCGCTGCTCGCGGCTCATCACGAGCTCCAGGGACCTGCCGCCGGTCCTGAGGTTCTCCACGACCCGCCGGACGGTCTCGACGGCCCCCACCCGCTCGGCGAGGGGGGCCAGAAGCCTCTCCAGAAGGCCCCCGAGGTGCACCCGCAGCCACGGGTAGCCCTCGAACTGCAGGGCGTGGGTCATCTCGTGCAGCACGATCCAGAGCCTCAGCCCGTCCGGCGGCACCCCGAGCCGGGCGGCCGCCGCGGCTATGTTGCCGTCCAGGAAGAAGACCTTGCCCGGGCGCCCGGCGCGCTTGCGGGCCAGGAGCGGGCCGGTGTCGTACTGGCCCAGCACCCGGGCGGAGAGGAAGCCGAGCAGCAGCCCCATCTGGGCGGTGAGCGTCACCCCGCCGAGGGCCCAGGTCAGGTTCCCGGCGTTCCGGGCGGCCTTCCTGAGCACCGGCTCCATCAGGGCGCCGAAGCCCTCGATGTTGAAGTCTATCCACTCCGCACGGCCGGTCACCCGGAGCTGCCGCCCGCCGGGCGGGCCCTGCGGGAGCTCTATGCCGGTGAAGCCGGAGAGGGCCCCCGCGGCCTCCTCCACCGCCGCCGGGTAGTCGAAGCCGGGGGCGGGCGGGGTCTCGCTGCGCGCGGCGACCGCCACGGCTATCGTCCGCGCCGCGCCCCAGGAGATCACGGCCTCTTTGCCCCGCGCGCTACGCCCACGCCCCTGAGTATATAGCGCCTTCGTTGTAAGGGAGCCCCCCGCGGAGTATATTTAGCCCATGTTCGGCGTGGGGCCGCAGGAGATCGTGATCATCGGGCTGCTCGTCCTGATCATCTTCGGGCCGAGCAAGCTCCCCCAGATGGCCAGGGACTTCGGGCGCTTCGTCGGCGAGGCGCGCCGCTCGATCGACGAGTTCAAGGAGGAGCTCACGGCCGGCTACGAGGAGGAGGACGAGCCCCCCTCCCGGAAGAAGGGCCGGGAGAGGGACCTCTAGCCCCTCTCCTCCCCGGGGCGTCCGGGGACGAACAGCGCCCTCCTCAGCGCGTTCTCGTGGTGGCTCCAGCCCCCCTCGCTCACGTTGCGGGTGCCCTCCAGGTACATCTCCGCCCGGGCGTCCAGGTTGTCTATAAAGTGGACGAGGAGCGCCTCCAGGGTCTTCGGCTCCTGCGGCGATCCGTACTCCAGCTCCCCCTGGTGGGAGAGGAGGATGTGCGAGACCTGCAGCGCGAGCTCCCCGGGAAAGTCCGGAAGCTGGGCGATGTAGGAGGCCACGAGCCGCTCGCCGAGGACGACGTGGCCCTGCAGCCGGCCCTCCGTGGTGTAGGAGAAGCCGCCCTCCCCCCAGGAGAGCTCCCGCACCTTCCCCACATCGTGGAAGATGGCCCCGAAGAGCAGGAGGTCCCGGTCCACCGGGTACAGCTCGGCGACCGAGCGGGCCAGCCGCAGGCAGTGCACGGAGTGCTCCAGCAGGCCGCCGATGCGGGCGTGGTGCATCCCCTTGGCCGCCGGGGCCTCACAGAAGGCCCGCCAGAGCTCCTCGTCCGAGACCATGAGGAGGAAGAGGTCGCGCAGGTGCTCGTTGCGCAGCTCCTCGCCGGCCTCCAGGATCTCGCGGGCCAGCGCCTCCCGGTCCAGCTCGCTCGCCGGCAGGTAGTCCTCCGGCTCCACCTCCTCGCGGCCCAGCACCCGCAGGCGCTCTATCTTCACCTGCAGGGTGCCCCGGTAGTCGTGGGTCTGCCCCTCCACGCGCACGTAGCAGGGGTCGGGCAGCCCCCGGCGCAGCTCGCTGGAGAGCTTCCACATCCTGGCGTCCACCGAGCCCGTGCGGTCCACCAGCCGCAGCGAGAGGTAGGGGACGCCGCGGCTGTCGTTGCGCACCGCGGCGTCCGTCGCCAGAAACGTCGAGCTTATCCCCTCGCCGGGCTTGAGGTCTCTGGCCCAGAAGCTCTCCTTCTTCAGGGTCGGGTCCCCTCTAGCCCTTCACCGCCCCGGCGGTCAGCCCCGAGACGATCCGGCGCTGGAAGATGAGCACCAGGATCACCAGCGGGATCGTCACCACCACCGCGGCGGCCGCCTGCGCCCCGTAGTCCGTGGTGTAGACCGTGGCGAAGTTCGGGATCACCACCGTCACCGGCTGGGTGTTGGGGGTGAACAGGAACGTGTTGGCGAAGAGGAACTCGTTCCAGGCGAAGATGAACGTCAGGATCGCCGCGGTGAACACCCCCGGCGCCGCCAGCGGCACGATCACCATCCTGAAGGCCTGCAGCGTGGTCGCCCCGTCCACCTTGGCCGCCTCCTCGAGGTCCCGCGGCAGCTCCTTGAAGAACGCCACCAGGATCCACACCGTCAGCGGCAGGGCGAAGACCGTGTCCGCGATGATCGCCGCCCAGTAGGTGTCTATCAGGCCGAGCTGGCTGAACTGGACAAAGAGCGGGGCGATGATCGCCACCGCCGGGAAGAAGCTTATCGCCAGGATGAGCGTCATGATCAGGCTCTTGAAGTGGAACCTGAGCCGGGCGATGGCGTAGGCGGCTATGGAGCCGAAGAACAGGCACACCACCGTGGTCACCCCGGAGATGATGGTGCTGTTGACCAGCGCCTTGCGGAAGTCCGCGTCGCCGAAGATGGTGGCGTAGTTCGCCGAGGTCGGGGTCTGGGGCAGGATGGTCGGCGGCGAGGCGAACAGCTCGCTCTTGGTGATGATGCTCATCTTGAACACCCAGATCAGCGGGAAGAGGCTGACCAGGACGAAGACCACCAGAAACACGTAGAAGAGAACCGTGCCGAGCGCCCCGCGGGCGCCCCTGGATGCCGTTGCGCTAGCCATCGCTCTCTAGTCCCCCGTGGAAGTCTGCATGCCGAAGCCCTTTATGAACAGCAGCGCGATCAGGAAGGACGTGACGAACACGAACACCGCCGCCGCGTTGCCCTGCGCGAAGAGCAGCTGGCTCACCCTCACCGCCTTGTACACGAAGGTGGAGAGGGACTCCAGCTCCCGGTTGCTCATCGCCCAGAACAGGTCGTAGACCCGGTAGGCGTCGAGCGTCCGGAAGAGCACCGCCACCAGGATGGCGGGCTTCAGCAGCGGCAGCGTGATGCTGAAGAACCGCTGCAGCACGTTCGCCCCGTCCACCTTGGCCGCCTCGTAGACGTCGCCGGGGATGACCTGCAGCCCGGCGAGCAGGAGGAGCGCCATGAACGGCGTGGTCTTCCACACGTCCACCAGGATCGCCGCGATCAGCAGCAGCGTCCTGTCGGAGAGGATGGGCTGGCTGATGATCCCGAGGGCGTTTGCGACGTAGTTGATGATCCCGACCTGGTCCTGGAACATCAGCCGCCACATGACCGCAGAGATCACCGTGGGGAACGCCCAGGGGACCAGCACCGCGGCCCGCACCAGCCCGCGCCCCCGGAAGGCCCGGTTTATGGCCAGCGCTATGCCGAGCCCGATGATGAACTCCAGCCCCACGCTGACCACCGTGAAGATCACGGTGTTGGTGAGCCCCTCGATGAAGTCGTCGTTCTGGAACATCTCGATGTAGTTCTCGAGCCCCACGAAGGCCCCGGTGTTGGTCACCGTGGCCTGGTGCAGGCTCAGCCATATCGAGGAGACGACCGGGAAGAAGGCGACGACCAGGATGATGAGGAGCGTCGGCAGCACCATGTAGTAGGCGAGCCGCCGCTCGGGGTTGGAGAACTCCTCCCGCAGGATGCCTCCCCGCCGCTTTCTCTTGCTCTGGGTCTGGGTGGTCACCCTTCACCTCCCTTGTTCTCGGCGGTCCGGCCTAGCTTCCCTGCTCCACGATGTTCTGCAGCTCCTCCTGCAGGGTCTTTATGGCCTGCTCGGGGGAGACCTCGCCCTTGAGGGAGGCGTTGAACTGCTCGGCCATCCTGAGCGACATGTCCGAGTAGTACGGCGAGACCGGGCGCGGCCTGGTGCTGAGGATGGCCTCCTTGCCGAGCGCTATGACCGGCACCTTGTCCAGGATCTCCCGGTCCTCGTAGAGCTCCTTCAGCGTGGGGAGGAAGGAGCCCTCGAGCGCCCGGAACTTCTGCTGCTCGGGGGCGGTGGCGAACTGGATGAACTCCCAGGCCGCGTTCTGGGTCTCCTCGTCCATGGCGGCGTTGATGTAGAAGTTCCAGCCCCCGAGCCCGCTCACGCTCTCCTGCCCCTCGGCGGCGGGAAGCCGGGCTATGTCTATCTGCTCGGGCTTTATCTTGGACTGCTTGGGGTCGCTGGAGAGGGCGTAGACGTAGGGCCAGTTGCGCATGAAGACGGCATCCCCGTTCAGAAAGGCGGTGTGCGACTCCATCTCGGCGTAGTTGACCACCGCCTCGGGCGCCACCCCTTCCTCCACCATGCTCCGCTCG
>Ga0068704_100520_pt1 | contig 11932 bp, 10 predicted proteins | sample CeladaPassaD2F12_FD_62225 | JGI IMG/M metagenome (GOLD analysis project Ga0068704, IMG submission 62225) | Cellulose-adapted microbial communities from the Joint BioEnergy Institute, USA - Passage D2F12 | ecosystem: Engineered > Bioreactor > Continuous culture > Unclassified | place: USA, Joint...
CTGCGGGAGGTGCTGCCTTTGTTCGTGGAGCGCAAGCTGCCCGTTGCGGTCGTCGGCGAGCGGGGGCGCCTCGAGGGCATCGTGGTGCGCGGCGCGCTCATCGCCGGGCTGACCACCGGCGCGGAGAACCGGGACGACGAGGCGGAGCCGCAGAGGGCCGACGGGGCCCTGCGGGAGAGGGAGTAGCCGGTGCTGGGCTTTCTTCTGCAGCAGGTACCGGAGATACCGCTCGAGGGCTGGGTTGAGTCCTTTGTGGACTTCATCACCTCCGAGACCTTCGAGGGCTTCTTCGACGCGCTGGAGGGCTTTCTCAACCTCCTGGTGGACGTTCTGGAGGCGGGGCTCACCTTTCTGCCGCCGCTGGTGATGGTCGCCGTCTTTGCTGGCCTGGCCTGGCTGGTCTCCAACTGGCGAATTGCTCTGCTCACGGCGGCGGGGCTTCTGCTCCTGCAGGGGCTCAGGCTCTGGGAGGACGCGATGCTCACGCTGGCGCTGGTCATCGCGGCCACGGCGGTGGCGCTTGTGGTGGGCATCCCGCTGGGCATAGTTGCGGCCAAGTCCAGGGGCGTCGAGACGGTGCTGCGCCCCGTTCTGGACTTCATGCAGACCATGCCCGCCTTTGTGTATTTGGTGCCGGCCATCGTGCTGCTCGGGCTTGGGGCCGCTCCTGCTCTGGTTGCGGTCGTCATCTTTGCGATGCCGCCGGCGGTGCGGCTGACCATGCTCGGGCTGCAGCAGGTCTCGAAGGAGACGGTTGAGGCGGCGAGCGCCTTTGGGGCCACGGGCTGGCAGACGCTAAGGAAGGTGGAGCTGCCCCTTGCGATGCCCACGATCATGGCGGGGGTGAACCAGGTGATCATGCTCTCGCTCTCCATGGTGGTTATAGCGGCGCTCATCGGGGCTGGGGGGCTCGGAGAGGAGGTCTACCAGGGGCTCAGCAGGCTCGACGTTGGTCTCTCCTTCGAGGGCGGTATTGGGATCGTGATCATCGCGGTCATTCTCGACCGCATCACCCGAACCGTTGCCAGAGGAAAGGAGAAAACCGGCATAAAGACAGCGTAACAGCAACTTGTGAAGAATAGAGAGAATCCAACGCAAGGAGCGAGAGAAATCATGACCAAGAAAGCACATGGTGCAGAAGAGATGCTCGGTCACCGACCGATAAGCCGTCGAGTGTTTCTGAAACTAAGCGGCACCGGAATTATCGGGGCTTCGTTGCTGGGTATCGCCGGATGCGCCGGGGGAGCCTCTTCCTCCAGCAACAAGATGCTCAGGCTCGGCAACATCGGCTGGGACGAGAACGTTGCAGTCTCAAACCTCACGAAGGTTCTGCTCGAAGAGGAGCTCGGCTACGAGAAGGTGGAGCTTAGAACTCTCGACGTCGCGCCACTATTCGCTGGTGTTGCCCGCGGCGACCTCGACGCCTTCCAGGACGTCTGGCTTCCCAAAACCCACAAGACCTACTGGGAGGAGTACAAGGATCAGGTTGTAAACCTGGGCCGGTGGTACAAAGGAGAGGCCAATCTCGGTCTGGCTGTTCCAGATTACGTTGAGGCACAGAGCATAGCTGACCTCAATAAGTACCGTAGCGAGTTCGGCGGCGAAATCATAGGCATCGAAGCGGGCTCCGGCATCATGAGGATCACCGAGCAGGAGGTGATCCCAGGCTACAAGCTGAACTTCGAACTCGTTCCGTCGAGCACTCCCGCGATGCTCGCCGCACTCAAAAAGGCGGTGGAAAGCAAGGACCCCATAGTCGTTACCGCATGGAAACCGCACTGGATGTTCACCGCCTATCCCCTCCGTTACCTGAAGGACCCGAAGAACCTCTTCGGTGGTTCGGAGACTCCCGTTGCCATCGCGCGCCAGGGGCTCAGGGAAGATTTGCCCGATGCGTTCGCGTTTCTCGATGCGCTCACCCTCGACGAGCATCAACTCGGATCACTGGAGCTGGAGATCCAGAAAGCCGGTGAGCCGGTCAAGGGTGCAAAGAACTGGCTGCAGGGCAACCGTGACGTCGTCAATCCCTGGGTAGAGGCCGCTCAGAAGGCCTAGGAGAAGTGGTGGGAGAGGAAGGAGCCCTATGAAGAGTCCCGAAGTGGTCGTTGTTGGCTGTGGCGGGCTCGGTTCTGCCGCCCTCTACTGGCTGTCTCGCAGAGTGGGATCTTCCGCGCTCGGAATCGAGCAGTTCCGCATCGGCCACGAACGGGGAGCCTCCCAGGACCACTCCAGGATCATCAGACTGGCCCAGCACCAGTCCGAGTACGCAGCCCTCGCCCCGCAGGCCTATGAAACCTGGCACGAGCTGGAGGAGCAATCAGGACAACGGCTGGTGATCAAGACCGGCGGTCTGGTGATAGAAGCCTCGGAGGAGCGTGACCCGGCCAAGGTCGGCACCCGCAACGTAGACGGGTACGTAGCCACCTTCGAAGAGCACGGCTTCGACTACGAGCTGTTGGAGCCGGAGGAGTTGATAAGCCGCTGGCCGCAGTTCCGGCTGAAGGGGAACGAGCGCATCGTCTACCAGAAGGACTCTGGAATCGTGGACGCCAGAAAGGCCAACGCGACCCACGTCGCGCTCGCGCGCGCGCAGGGTGCCCGAATCCTGGAGGAGACACCGGTTCGGAGCGTACGCCCCAGCGGAGCAGGAGTCGAGGTGGTCACAGACCACGAGACCTTCTTCGCGGACCGCGTGGTGATTACGGCTGATGCATGGACGAACAACGTTCTGGAGGGGGTCGGTTTGCGGCTTCCGCTGACCGTTACTCAGGAGCAGGTGACCTACTACGCGACACCAAACCTGAAGGACTTCTCTCCTGAGCGATTCCCAGTCTTCATGTGGCACGGGAAGCACAATTTCTACGGCTTTCCCGTCTACGGGGAGGTGGCTACCAAGCTGGGACAGCACATGGGTGGCCACGAGGTTACGGCCGAGACCAGAACCTTTGAGCCGGATCCGGTTCGACAGGAGCGCTACCGGAACTTCCTGAGCAAGCACATACCCGGTTTCCTGGGCCCCGAGCTGTACACCAAAACCTGCCTGTACACGATCCCACCGGACCAGAACTTCATCATCGACACGCTGCCGGAGCATCCCCAGATCTCGGTGGCGATTGGGGCGGGGCATGCCTTCAAGTTTGCCAGCCTGATCGGTCGGATACTCTCGGAGTTGGCCTTGGACGGGAGCTCCTCCTTCCCGATCGAACCGTTCACTATCACCCGACCCGCCATTACCGATAAGACCTTTCAGAGGTCGTTTCATGCTTGATGGGATGACAAGGGTTTGGAGATCGATATGAACTCTTCGGCGGGCTCTTCACACGGAGATCTTGCGGCAAGGGACTTCGTTCGCTCCGGCCCGGCTGAAAGCAAGGAGCGCCCCGCGATCAACAAGGACAGACACACTCTTGGGCAGACAAACACCCTGTTGGAGCGCGGGGTCGATCTTGAGAGGCTGCGCCGGGAGCGACTTCTCAAGGTGCAGTCCGAGATGCGATCTCGGGACATTGGCGCCCTCGTTTTGACGGACCCCATAAACATCCGCTACACAACCGGCCTCAGCGTGATGCCGTTGTGGGCGGCCACGAACCTCGCCCACTACGTCTTGGTGCCAGTAGAAGGCAGTCCGGTCGTCTTCGAGTATGCCCGGGCGAAATTCCGCGCCGAGGAGTTCTTCTCGGATGTGAGGAACGCACATTACTGGCAGGCGCGCTTTGCCGATCAACTGGCTGCGGAGCGTTCGGGAGAATGGGCCGCAGAGATCAAAGACGTACTTCGTACTTGGGGCGTGATCGACTCCAAGCTCGGGATAGATTGTCTGGATTACCACGGCTTCTCAGCGCTCCAAGGTCAGGGCATATGCCTTACGGATGCCGACGATCCGATACAGAACGCACGCATTATCAAAACCGCTGACGAAATCGAGCTCCTGAAACAATCCGCGGCGGTCTGCGAGGCCGCGCTGTACGATCTGGAGCGGGCTATCCGCCCCGGGGTGAGCGAGCACGAGTTGCTGGGCGTCTTCTACCACAAGATGCTGGCCCTGGGTGGAGAGCACTGCTTTTCGCGGCTACTTAGCACGGGCCACAAGACCAATCCCTGGTTCCACGAAGCGGGCAGCAAGCTGGTGCGCCCCGGAGACCTCGTGGCCTTCGACACCGACATGACAGGGCCGGAGGGCTACGTCTGCGACATCTCACGCACGTTCCTGTGCGGAGAAGAAGCCACAGCCGCACAGAAGGAGGCGTACAGGGTAGCGTACGAGTTCACCCAGGAACTCGCTTCCATGCTGCGTCCCGGCCTAGGCTACGACGAGTTGTTGAACAATCTTCCCGAGTACCCGGATCTCTACAAGGCGCAACGCTACTCGTTCGTGCTGCACGGTGTGGGAACGGATGATGAACTGCCGTTTCTTCCGTATCCCGATGACCCCGGGGCGATCGAACTCGATGGGGAACTCAAGGAGAACATGGTTGTCAGCGTGGAATTCTACGCAGGGAAGGTTGGAGAACAAGACGGCGTGAAGCTGGAAGACGAGGTGTGGATTACCGAGGAAGGGCCGGTGATGCTCTCGTTGTACCCGTACGAGGAGAAATTGATCTCTTAAATCCGGAGCGAACCGCAGGGGGTGATCATGCCGGTGATGGAAAGTTGAGGAGTACACAGTAGTAGTCGTCCGGATAACGCATCGGATAATGGCGGAGGGAGAGGAGGAGAATTGACCATCGATCGAGTGGACAAGCAGGTGGCTGCTAACCCAAAGCCCAAGACACCGGAGGACTTCACCAGGGAGGAGACCTACAGGCTCACTCGTCTTCCGGTCGAGCTGGCGTCGACCCTTCTGCCGGAGGCCTACACCTCTCCTGAGTTCTTTGACATCGAGAAGGAGCGGGTGTTTGCCAAGAGTTGGATCCCGGTTGGCTTCGTTTCGCAGGTGCGGGAGCCCGGGCGTACCATCGTCGCCGAAGTAGCGGGGCGCTCGATCATCATAGCCCGCGACAAGTCGGGAAAGCTCAGAGCCTTTCACAACGTGTGCCGGCATCGGGCCGCCAGGCTGCTCGACGAGGGCTGCCATGTCGTCCGCAACAACAGGATCCGCTGCCCTTACCACAGCTGGACCTACGATCTCGAGGGCAAATGTTTGGGCACTCCGCTCTTTGAGGGCTCCGATATCCCGGAGGAGGGACGCACCGCCTTCGATATGAGCGGGGTTAAAGGCTTCGACAAGGCGGACTACGGGCTCTTGCCCGTCAGGGTGGACAGCTGGGGCTTTCTCGTCTTTGTCAACCTTGACCCTGAGACGATCCCGCTCAAAAAATACCTAGGCGACCTGCCGGAGCGCTTCTCCAGCTACCAGCTTGAGGAGTGGCGGGTGGTGCGGCAAAAGACCTACGACATCGCGGCCAACTACAAGCTAATCGGCGAAAACTTCATGGAATACTACCACCTGCCATGGGTGCATCCGGAGCTTGTCAAGGTCTCCCGCATGGAAGATCACTATCGATGGCAGGGTCCTGGGATGTACATGGGTTTCTGTACGACCCCCATCTCCCAAAATACGGAAGCCGGCGGCTGGCAAGGGCTCCCACCGATCAGCTCCCTGAGCAAAGAGGAGGCGGTGAGCGCGCGCTTTATCTGGCTCTTTCCCAACACCGCCGTCAATATCCTGCCCAACCACTCCTTCGTGATGATCACGCGCCCCGACGGGCCAGGACACACCGTGGAGGATACCTTCATACTCTCTCACCCCGAATCCCTGGCGAACCCCGAAGCCGAAGAAAAGCTGGACCAGCTGGCGAGATTCTGGGATCTGGTAAACGTGCAGGACATCGAGATCGTCGAGCGGGTACAGCAGGGCATCTCCAACCCGGAATACAGGGGTGGGCGCATGTGCTACCGGTTCGAGGAACCGCTGCACCGCTACCAGAACATGGTTATCGATAAGATGGTGGGGATAGAGCGGGTTCCCCCCGGTGATGATGAAGAGATGGTGCGCATGTTCGACTCCAACACGGACAGTTGATCGGGAACATGAGCGCCTCCGCTTCGGAGGTTCACCCCAAGCTCTTCATCGCCAATGAGTGGAGACCCAGCCATACCGGCCAGACATTCGAGACGGTGGATCCCTCGACCGAAGAGGTTATCGCATCTATCCCGCGCGGAGGCGCCGAGGACGTCGATGATGCTGTGAGCGCCGCCAGGGAGGCCTTCAACGGCCCCTGGCGGCGCCTCACCCCCGAGGATCGGGCCAGATTCCTCTACCAGGTGGCAAGGAGCCTTGAGTCCAGATTGGAAGAATTCGCCCGGCTGGAGACGCTGGATACCGGCAAACCTCTGCAACATTCTCGAAACGAGATCCGAAATTGCGTGCGCTATTTTGATTACTATGCCGGCGCCGCCGACAAGATCCACGGCGAGACCATCCCGCTGGGTCCCAATTACCTGGACTACACGGTCCGCGAGCCGCTCGGCGTGACCGCACACATCGTGCCATGGAACGTGCCTTTAGGCATGGTCTGCCGCAGCCTGGCTCCAGCACTGGCCGCCGGCAATGCAGCCGTTGTGAAGCCAGCAGAACAGACGCCGCTTACCGCTCTTAAGCTCGCGGAGCTCTTCCTGGAGCTAGACGCCCCGCCGGGCGTCTACAACGTGGTGACCGGCTTTGGGGAAGAGGCGGGTCGGGCGTTGAGCGAGCATCCTGGCATAGATTCGATCACCTTCACCGGTTCTGTGGAGACGGGCCGTGCCGTTCTCAGAGCCGCGGCGGAGCACGTAAGGCCGGTCGTTTTAGAGCTCGGCGGCAAGTCTCCGCAGGTTGTATTCGCAGACTGCGACCTCGATTTGGCTGCGGACGAAGTAGCGAAGGGAATCTACTCCAATTCGGGGCAGTATTGCGACGCGGGCTCCCGGCTGCTGATCGATGGCTCGATCAAAGAGCCTTTTTTGGAGAAGGTGATCGAACGCGCACGAGCAATAAAACTCGGCGCAGGAATGGACGAACCTGACATGGGACCGCTGGTCTCCGAGGAGCATTTCGAGCGCGTTCTGGGCTATATAGAAGTGGGAAATAAGGAGGGCGCGCGCATGCTCACCGGCGGGCGTGCCGAGGGGTTTGAGAGAGGGTACTTTGTTGCCCCCACCATCTTCGACGATGTAGAAAGCAACATGCGCATCGCCCAGGAAGAGATCTTCGGTCCGGTGTTGGCCACGTTGTCTTTTGGCAGCGAAGTTGAAGCCATCGAGATCGCAAACGACTCCAGCTATGGATTGGCGGCTGGCATCTTTACCCGCGATATAGATCGAGCACTGCGCTTCGCAAGCGAGATTCAAGCCGGTTATGTAATGATCAATGAATATTTCTCGGGCGGCATGGGCTCGCCGTTTGGCGGCTATAAGCAGAGTGGCATCGGTAGGGAGAGAGGCTTGATAGCGCTGGACAACTACACGCAGATCAAGAACGTCGTGGTGAAGGTCGGGCAGAGACTTCCACGCCGCTCTGCGGGCATACAAGACGCGCTTGCACCAATTACCAAGCCAGGATGAGGCAGCCCCGGGCGATCTACCGGGAGCCCCGGCCAGGCTCCGGTCTGATGCGAGAAAAAGTTCGGGCGACGCCTATCGAGCGAGCGTCTCGCTCGGGTGCACGTTATCGGATCAAAACGCGTCCGTGACGGCGTGCGCATCCCCTGCTCCGTGCAAGTAGGGGCCGCCGGTGGCGCGCTAATCCACGCCGCTTCCGGGCGAGAAAGCCAGGAAAAGGGAGGTTCTGCAAACGTCATGAAAGCGGTACTGCTCACTGGTCATGGCGGGCTCGAAAAACTCGAGTACAGAGAGGACATCCCCACTCCCAGTCCCGCCCCCGGAGAGGTGCTGATAAAGGTTGGTGCTGCCGGGGTGAACAACACGGACATCTGGACCCGCGAGGGTGCCTACGGAACAGAGATTGACTCGGAAGCCACGAGCGGCTGGCGCCGGGGGAAGCCGATGGAGTTTCCCAGGATACAGGGCATGGATATCGCAGGGCGCATTGCAGAGGTTGGCGAAGGCGTCCCGAGGTCGCGCATCGGGGAGCGGGTTCTCGTTGATTTCGTGCTCCGCTCCGGCGAAGGAGATGAGGGGCTTGTAGAGGCTGATCTCGTCGGCAGCGAGCGTGACGGGGGGTTTGCCGAGTATGTCGCTGTTCCCACCACGAATGCCGTAGCCGTCGAAAGCCCTCTCAGCGACGAGGAGCTCGCCACCTTCCCCACTGCTTACCTTACCGCCGAGCACATGCTCAACCGGGCGAGCGTGGCGGAAGACGAAACCATATTTGTAACGGGAGCCTCCGGAGGCGTCGGCTCCGCCCTCTTGCAGCTCGCCCGTCTGCGCGGTGCCCGGGTGATAGCCCTGGTGGGGGCAGGCAAAGAAAACAAAGCGTATGAGCTAGGCGCCGAAAGCGTGGTAACGCGAGGTACACCCGACTTGCCCGCGGCCGTTGCAAAAGCCGCAGATGGACACCCGGTCGACGTGGTCGCCGATGTGGTCGGCGGAGAGGTCTTTCTGGATCTGTTGCGCATCCTAAGGCCTCTGGGACGTTACGTAACGGCGGGGGCCATCGCCGGCCCCCTGGTGCGGCTGGACCTCAGAACCGTCTACCTCAAGCATCTGCAGCTGATCGGCTCAACGGTCGGCACGCGCGCGGAGTTCATCGAACTAGTAAGATATATAGAAAGCGGGAAGATCAAACCCCTTCTGGCCAACACCTATCCGCTCTCAGAGATAAGACGCGCTCAGGAGAACTTTCTGAGGAAGGACTTCTTCGGCAAACTCGTGATCATCCCATGAACGCAACAGGTTACCCTGCTTATATACCGAAGGTTGTCGCGCAGCGCGCCCTGCACGTAAATTAAAATCCTTTCCTCGCCCCTTAGGCCGCCCGCGAGCTCGCCAGTGCCCCCACGGTGACTCTCAGCGAGCCTGTCCGAGAGACCTTGCTTCCAGGGTGGCACATTCATCTCTGTTCTTTCAATGGAAGCAGGTCTTTGGAGCGGCCTTCTGGCAACTACCCTCGCGAAAGCCGCACGAAAGTCGTGGCTACACGCTCAATGCTCTTTCCGCAGAGCCGCTACTGACACGTCCCTCATCTCTGGAGGGCACTCACGCATCTCACCCGCAAAAGGAGGGTGACCGACGGGATTCGAACCCGCGACCTTCGGAGCCACAATCCGATGCTCTGCCAACTGAGCTACGGCCACCAAGCGCACGCCGATTCTATCAGGAACGAGGCCGTCTTACATCCGCGGGCCGCCTCTCCGGGACGCGCACCACGGCGTCCCGGCCGGCCCCGATGCCGGCGAGCAGCATGGCGCCGGTGACGAGGCAGAGCACCACCAGGGGCACCGTCCACCCTCCGGTGGCGTCGTGCAGCGCCCCGAAGAGCGGCGGGCCCGCGGCCGCGAAGAGATAGCCCACCGTCTGCGCCATGCCGGAGAGCGCGGCGGCCCCGGCCGCGTCCGCCGCGCGCAGGGCGAAGAGGGTGAGCGCCAGGCTGATGGCCGCCCCCTGGCCGAGCCCGAGCAGGACGACGGGGACCGAGCTGAGCGGCCCGCCGAGGAAGAGGAGGCCCAGTATCCCCGTTCCGGAGAGCAGGGCAGCCCCGGCGGCGAGGGCGCTCTGCGAGCGCATGCGGGCGGCCAGGACCGGGACCAGGAGGGTGGCCGGGATCCCGACGAGCTGCATGAGCGAGACCATCCACCCGGCCCCGACCGCGCTCAGGCCTCCCTCGCCGAGTATGGCGGGCAGCCAGGTGATCGAGACGAAGAACACTACGGACTGCAGCCCCATAAACAGGGTGACCTGCCAGGCGAGCGCCGAGCGCCACGGCCCGCGCGGGGCACGGCCGGGCGCCGAGCGCTCGGGGCGCTCCTTCAGCAAGGGAGCCCACGCGAGGACCGCGAGCAGCACCGGTACGGCCCACACCCCGAGCGCGCCCTGCCACCCGAGCCCCGCCGAGCGCGCCAGCGGCGCGCTCAGCCCGGCGCCGAGCGCGGCCCCAACGTTCATCGCGGTTATGTAGGTGCCCGTGACCGGTCCGACGCGACGGGGGAAGTAGCGCTTTACGAAGCCGGGGAGAAGGACGTTGGCGGCGGCTATGGCGGCGCCGAGCACGGCCGTCCCGGCGAACAGCGCCGCCTCCTGCGGCAGCGAGCGCAAAGCTATGCCCGCCGCGAGCAGCACCAGCCCCCCGAACAGCGTGCGGGAGAGCCCGAAGCGGCCGGCGAGCCGGGGGGCCAGCGACGAGAAGGCGGCGAAGGCGAGGAGCGGGAGGGTGGTGAGCAGCCCGGCGAGCCCGCTGGAGAGCCCCATGTCCTCCCTTATCCCCCCGATAACCGGCCCCACGGAGGTTATGGAGGCGCGCAGGTTGAGCCCGGCGAGGACGACGCAGAGGAACGGCAGAGCGCCCCGGAGGAAGCCCGAGCCCTTCACCGCCCGAACGACCGCCCGGCTACTCCAGCGGGAGCCCGGTGTAGTTCTCGGCGAGCGAGGTCGAGGCGGCGCGCGAGCCGGTGACGTAGTCCAGCTCGGCGACCTGCAGCCGGTAGCGGAACTCGTCCTCGCCGTGGAAGCGGTGGAGCATCGAGGTCATCCACCAGGAGAAGCGCTGCGCCTTCCAAACCCGGCGCAGGCACCTCTCCGAGTAGGCATCCAGCAGCTCCGCGCGCCCCGAAGCGTAGAACTCCGCCAGCGCCTCGCACAGCACGCGCACGTCGGCGACCGCCAGGTTCATCCCCTTCGCGCCGGTGGGGGGCACGATGTGGGCCGCGTCACCGGCCAGAAAGAGCCTGCCGTAGCGCATCGGCTCGCAGACGAAGCTGCGCATGGCCACGATCCCCTTCTGGAGGATGGGCCCCTCCTTCAGTCGCCAGCCGTCCTCCATGGCCAGCCGGGCGTGCAGCTCCTCCCAGACGCGCTCGTCCGGCCAGTTGGCCACGTCGTCGTCGGGGTCGCACTGCAGGTACATGCGTTGGATCTCCGGGGAGCGGGTGCTGATCAGGGCGAACCCCCGCTCGTGGAGGCAGTAGATCAGCTCCTCCGACGAGCGGGGCGCCCGCACGAGGATGCCGAACCAGCCGAAGGGGTAGCGCCGCTCGTACTCCCTGCGCGCACCCTCGGGAATGGAGGGGCGGCACGCCCCGTGGAACCCGTCGCAGCCGGCGACGAAATCGCAGGAGAGCGCCTCCTCGCGCCCGTCGGGGCCGGCGTACCGGACGGAGGGGGAGTCGGTGTCCGCCCCCTCCACGGCGAGAACCTGCGCCTCGAAGACGATCTTCCCTCCCGACGCGAGCCGCGCGGCGATGAGGTCCTTCACCACCTCGTGCTGGCCGTAGAGCATGATCCCGCGCCCGACGAGGTCTTCGAAGTCTATGCGGTGCCTGCGGCCGCCGAACTGCAGGTTCACGCCGCGGTGGAAGGCGCCCTCCCTCATCATCCGCTCTCCCACCCCGATCTCGTTCAAGAGATCCATCGTCCCCTGCTCGAGCACCCCGGCCCGGATCTCCGACTCCAGCTCCTCGCGGCTGCGCCGCTCCAGAACCACCGACTCTATCCCCCGCAGGTGCAGCAGGTGCGAGAGCAAAAGCCCCGCGGGCCCGCCTCCCACTATTCCCACCTGGGTGCGCATAGCCCTCCTCCGCCTCGAACCTTCTCGAACCGCCCGGCAACCATGCTAGCACCCGTTGGGAGGCCGGGCGCGCCCCTCGAAGCACGCGCCCGGCACGGGCTCCCGCCCCCGCCGGCGCCGGCGGGGGCGGGAAGTAGAAGAGAACGCCGTGGGGAGGAGACCCGGCAACCGCCTCCCTACGAGCTGCGGTAGGCGGTGCGGGCGAACTCGACCAGCGGGGCGGGCTGCACCCGCGCCCTTATCTCCACCTGCCGGTGCTCCTCCACGGTGGGC
>Ga0068704_100540_pt1 | contig 11636 bp, 6 predicted proteins | sample CeladaPassaD2F12_FD_62225 | JGI IMG/M metagenome (GOLD analysis project Ga0068704, IMG submission 62225) | Cellulose-adapted microbial communities from the Joint BioEnergy Institute, USA - Passage D2F12 | ecosystem: Engineered > Bioreactor > Continuous culture > Unclassified | place: USA, Joint...
GCTGGGTCGAGCGGAACGATCCTGGTAGCTGGTAGCGGCTCCGACGAGCGCGAGTGGTTCTCCATTGCGCTCGATCTGATAACGGAGTGGCCGGTCGCGTGCAGCCGGAGGGTGCCAGCTGAGTGTCACAGCGGAGCGCTCGATTGCAGTGACCGTCAGTGTCTGAGGCGGGGCGGGGGGCGGTCGTCGAGCTGGTTGCGCACGGGACGCGAACGCCAGGACGAGATCAGCCGTCGCGGCTGGCTGGAACAGTTCGAGCGCGAATGGTGTCGTCGGTGCAGGTGCCGGAAGCGTGACGCCTGCGAAATCGAGCGCGACAGGCGGTGCGGTTTCGAGCCGGAGATGCACTCGCGCGGTTGCTGGTGCCGAGAGCGTCAGCAAGAGCGCTGTCGCGATGGGATCCCACTCGGCGGCAACGATCCCACGCGTTGCCACCCGTGAGTAGTCACGACCGGTCGCTGTGTCGATCCTTTCGTTGAAGAACCGGTAGGATGATGGGAGTCCAGGAACATCACGGAAGACGAGCGGCTGAGTCATGGCGATGACCATTCCGCTCCTGTCGAGGAGTTCGGCACGGACCACGGTCAGTGGACCGTCGAGCGGAAGGTCGATGGCCAGGTCGGCACCGGGACCGCTCAGTGCCTCCTCTCGCCAAAGGGCGCCGTTCCGGATCCAGCGGAGCCGAGCGCCCGAAGGGATCCCGTCAGTGATGCGGAGGAAGATCGTCGTTGCGGTGATCTGGTCGGAGACGAAGATCGGGTAGCGCGCTGGATAGGGGCCCTGTGGTGCGGCGAATGGGCTGAGCAGGAACGCACCGGTGAACGTATTACGGGCGAGGAAACTCCTTCCTTCATAGAGTGCACTGACGATCGCGTCGAGGCTGTTGGCTCTCGCGAAGACGAACGTTGCCGGGTTCCCGGGGTCGATCAGTTCGTGACTATCGGTACCCCAGGAACCGAGCAATGACACCTCACGGAGGAGGAGTTCGTCCCAGAGTACTGCCCACTCGGGCTTCCGCACTTCGATGAAGTCCGCGCCGTACGCGCGGTGTTCCAGAATCTCGGAGAGCCGAATCGTCGAGCCCGGATGGTTGAGCTGGGTCGGGTAGCCGACACTGTGGACGAGGGGGATGCCGTCAGTCCCGAAGCGAAAGTCTGTGAAGTCCGCAGGGTCTTCGATCGCGAAGTCGAAGCGAATCGTGTGTCGCTGTTGACCCATCTCGTGGGCACAGAACAAGCGGAACGAATCGCTGCTGAAGGCGTGGCAGAGCTGGGTACGGGCCACGAATTCCTCAGCAGGTGCGAGCGGGTTCCGTGCTTCGAGCGTGACGGCGTCGAGGAAAAGATCGGCCGAGCCATCGTGAGCAGAGAGCGTGAATCTCGGGTGGAGGAAGGCAGCGAACGGGTGCGGTTGTTCGTCGGCAGGGAGCTGTGCGAGCGCTTCAGTCACGTCGACTGTATAGAGTGTCCACTCGTCCGCACGTGGTTCCGGGAGCGGAAACACGAGCACCCGATGTGCTGGTTGGGACGTGGGGAGTACGGGACTGCCGATCGTCCAGGCGAAGGTTACATGCCGGTCGAGCAGGACCTCGCCGCCTGCTGTGGTATAGCCGATCGCCTGCGCAACATCGGAGTCACCACCGAGCGTCACCGTCGCAGCGAACCCGCTTTCGGGGTCGAGGTGACGGACGAGAACAGCGAACGAGAGGATGACCGGTCCTGCGGCGATGAGTGGGCCACGCCGTGCCCAGAGTCCGACAGCTCCGGTCGATGGTGCCGACAATGCAAGGTGAAAAGCACGAACTCCCCGGTACGCTGTTTCGCTTTCCATCGCTGAGGTCGAGGAGCGGAGATCGCCTCGTTGGAACAGTTTCCAACCACCGTCGTCCTCGTCGAGGACACGACGATTCGCAGTGTCCCCTCTGATTTGAAATGCACTGCCCTCGTTGTGATCGGTGAGGAAGACGGCATCGTACCCGAGCGCTCGGGCAGTAACCGCGAGAACGCCGACATCGGCGACGGCGTCGGCACTGAAGGCGGAGTGGACGTGCGTTTCGACCAGCAACGGAGAGTTGCCGAGAGTATCGTCATGCATCGCGAACGCGAGTGGCGACCGGATCAGCAGCAGTGCCAGTCCGAGGAGCATGAAGAGGAACGGAGAAGGGCGTGTCCTTCGTTTCACGGTTCACCGAGCGCTTCCTGCTCCTGTTTCATCGGAGAACTCGCCTCGTGCTCCTGTCGACCCCGCTTTCGGGATCGGAAAATCAGGAAGGTAAACGATGCCAAAACGAGCGTTCCGCCCAGGCTGAGCACGGGAATTCCGTAGGATGGTCCAGTCGGTGGACTGGCCTCCGATCCGAGCAGCGCGACGTCCGGGGCACGAGTACCGAAGACATTGGCGAGGACACGGAGCGACTGATCGCCGTAGCGTAGGCTCGGTTCGATGTGCGTGTTTTCGCTGAATTCGTTCCAACTGATCAGGCCGATGATATCGGGCACCGAGGTGAACGCCGCACCGAGTTGGCGCCGGAGCGTCTCACCACCGTGCCGTTCGACAACGCGTGTTCCACCGATGAGCCGGGCATCGAAGCCGGGGGCAGCTGGGGCGATCCACAAACCGCCCCGGGCATGTATCGCTGTGCTGAGTGCCTGCAGCTTTTCCTCGTAGCCCGGGTACGTATCCGGATCGACGGATGACCAATAATACGCGTTCCCGTCGACGAGGTGGGCGAGTCGCTCGTAGCCGTCGACATTCCGCTCGGAAGCGAGGAGCAGCACGCACGATCCGACCTGCTGGCGGATGAGCGCGATCTCCTCGGTCGTGAATTCCCAGGTACCGGAGAGGATGACGAGGGGTTTCCCATAGAGATCATTGAACACGTTGCGACCGCCCCAGCGCTGGCAGAAGCCGACCAGATCGCTGGCGACCCGTTCGGCGGGGAGGGGGTCGCGTTCGAAGTCGAGTCCCTGGTAGATGACGGCGAGGTGGAAGCCCTCGGCTGCTGCGAGATCGGCGAGTTGCTCCAGCCGCCGGTTCAAGGTCGGTGTGCTCTTCCAGCTGACGATGAACCCGGTGATCCCGACCTCCTTTGCCCAGCGGATGTGCTGTTGCATGACTGCCCGATCGTCGCTCGAGTAGCGGCCCAGCACCGGGTAGTCGCTCTTGGCGCGATTCCAGGAGGTTGGGTCGAACCAAATATAGTAATAGGCGAACACCGGTACTGGTGTCGCTGCCCGCGCCGGGTGCGGCGGCAGGAGTGTCAGGAGCCAGCCGGTGATGGCGAGGAGGCAGAGGACGCGCAGCAGGACGAGCTTCATGATGGCCTCCGAATGAACGGGTCGCGGATCACTTCATTGGGTGTGCCGTGGAACTCGGGGTAAGAGACGAGCTTCGCTCGCTCGAAGTACTGCACGGTACGGCCGAAGTCGTCGACGAACGCCTCGCTGATCGGGTAGCCGAGCAGAGCGAGCGATTCCCTGGTCGAGATCCCCGGGTCACCGAGATCGAGGCCGACGGATCGCCAGAAGGCGCGGAAATTCCCGCACAGCCAGTGGCCCGTTTGGGTGAAGTACGTGCAGTCGGCTGCTGGTGGATCGGTGCTCGAGCGAGGCTGGAACGGGGGCGCGGTCTCGAGCCCGAGGGCGCGTGCCTCGTAGGCACCGAGTCGTGCGAGCTGGATCGCGAACGGCTCTCCGGCTGCGTTCGGTCGGTATTCGAGTCGGGCGAACGCGAAATCCTGCGCGAGCACAGCGGTTCCATCTTCTGCGATCGTCCACCCGGCGTTGGTGAGTGGTGCACCGAAGGTCGCCAGCCCGCCATTGCCTGCCCAGAAGGCAGCGAACTCTGGAGCAGGATCGAGCACGATCGGCTCCGGAGACGGCGGTGTTTCGGACGGGATCTCCACGACCGTAACCGCGACCGGCTGTGGAGTCGCTGTCGGCGTGGTTTGTGCCGTCGAGGGAGGAGTCGGATACGGACGGTCGCTCCTGGCCAAGCCCTGCGTGAGGAAAACCGTCCCTGACAGGGTCAGGGCGAGTGTGACGAGCAGCGCGATCCGTCGGGCACGATGTTCCTGTTCGGGGGGTGCGTCACGGGACCGATCGACCCGTGCTAGCCGGTGACGCACGTACCGGAGCTGAGGGCGCCCTGCCAGAACCAGGGCGACCGCCGACGCGGTCACGAGCGTCAGGACGAGCAGGATGTCGATCCCGCTGATGACTGTAAGGTCGACTGGTTGATTGCGGGAGAGCGCCACAGGTGCCCGCGGGCTCCAGCCGAACGTGCCAACGGCCTCGACCTGATAATCGCCGCGCGGGAGCGAATGGACTTCGCCGTGGCCCTCCGAAAGGGGAACGAGTTCGCTGCTTCCATCCGGGTATGTCAAGCGAACAGCTCGACCGACTGGTAGGCCGAGTAACGTGTCACGAACAGTGAACTCGGCACTGTAGAGCAGCAGGGTGATCGTCCAGTCCCGTTCCTCGAACGGATAGAAGCGCTGCTGCTTCCGGTTGACCACGTTGGTGCCATGCACCATGACTGCTTCGATCGACCACTGCACGGGACTAACCGCGAGGCCAGCGTGCGTCGGGATCGCTCGGCTGGCTTGGACCAGCTGAGAGGTGTCCGTGTTTCCAGCGACGGACAGCTCGCGGACTTCGCCGACACTGCTCTTGAGGACGATCCGCTCGATGCGTGTCGGATCGACTGGCCGACCGTCCAGGTCGACGAACCGGTAGTGAATCGTTGTCTCGGTGTCGTAGCCGGCTTGGAGGATCCGGTGCTTGGGGACGAGGATCGTGCGGGTGGCAGCGAACGAGTCGTCGTTCCACCGCGCGAAGGTCGCGTGGAGGTTCGGGGTGATGACCGAGCGACTCACCGAGATCTGGTAGCTTCCTGGCTCGTCGAAAGGAATCGTCACGGAGCCGTCCGGACCAGTGAAATACTGCTGGCCAGCCGCTTCGACGAGGACTCCGGAAAGTGCCGGTACCGTCCGGATCTCGAGCACGGCCGGTGCGATCGTGATCGACGTCGAAGCGGCTGCTGGAGCCAGGGAGAGCGAACCAGGATAGACGACTGTCAGGGTGTGACGGCCGACTGGTAGTGCATCGGTCAGGAGAAACTGAGCGGCACCGGCAAAGTTGGTTCGAGCCCGGCGAACCGGAACGCCGTCGACGAAAAGCTGGAGGACTTCGTTGGCGACTGCACCGTACAGTTCACCACTCGGCCCAGTGAGGCGCGCGATCACTGTGAACCGCTCGCCGACCGCTACGCTCGCCGGTGCGTCGATGAGGATCGCTGTTGGGCGTGCTGCTGCTTCGTCTGCGCGCAGCGGTGCTGTCCAGAACAGCGTCAGCAGGACGAGCACCGGAGCGAGCAGCAGGAACCGTCGAAGCATCACCGAGGTCCTTTCGTGTCGTATCGCGATGAGCGAAATCGCCTCGGGAGCCGTTTGCTCACAAAACGGAGGCGTCCGATCGGGACGAGGAATGCGACGATGCCGATACCTCCGACGAGACTGTAGATCCCGTACACGGCGCTCCGGCGAGGTTCCGGGGCAGCCGGCGGTGTTGGCCAGTCCCAGGGGATGAAGGTCGGCGCTCGCGGCGGACTCGCAAAATCGAAGGCGTTCATGATACTGGTCGCTGCCGCGTCGCGGGTGGCGAGCGGTTCGAGATCCCAGTTTTCCTCGATGAACTTCAGGATCGACGTGAAGTCGTAGGTCGTCGAATCGATGAAGCCGCGCTTGGCGTACGGACTGACGAGGAATGCAGGGACACGAAAGCCATAGCCGTACTCGTCCACCTGAGGTGGTGGGACGTGGTCGTACCAGCCGCCCCAGTCGTCGTACGTCACCATGAAGGCAGACTGGTTCCAGTAGGAACTGCGCATGAGGGCCTGGATGAGCGAGCGGACGAAGCGCTGTCCGGCCTGGATGCTGCCGGGTGGGTGCTCGCTCGCCCCGGAGGGGACGATATAGGCGACTTCGGGAAGCGTCCCGTTCTGGAGGTCCGTAAAGTACTCGTCGAGTGGAACGATATGCCCGAAGAGGTTCGGATCGTCCAGATAGCGTGGTATGGCGAGCAGCGGACACCAGACGACCTGGGCGGCGCGTGGTCCAGCGATATCGGTGCGTGTCCGGTAAGTGATCGAAGGATCGTAGTTCTGGATGTAGAACTTCCAGGTGACCCCGGCTTCTTCGAGTCGATCGAAGATCGTCACGATGTCGTTCGGGAAGCCATCGGCTGGGATACTATTCTTCTCCCCCCCAGGGACACCAGCGATCCAGTACATGTGGTTCCAGACGCTTCCGCCGTGGGCTGAACTGAAGAAGCGATCGAAGAGGACGTACTCGCTGGCGAGGTTCCAGTAGTAGGGAACATCCCGGCCGTCGTAGTAGCCCATCGCGATGCGCCCGTCCTGATTGCGTAGCCGGAGTGCCCAGATGAAGCCGTCCATCCGACCACCGTTGTACTGACGGCGGAATGTGACGACACTGTGGTCGAGGTCCTCGATCGGGAGATTCCCGATGTGGAAGGGTTCGACGCAGTCGCTGGCGGGATCCGTTGGATCGAGTGGCATGCAGGTGTCGGGTGGGATACCGTCCGCACCAGGATAGGTCCCGAAGTAGTTATCGAAGGTGTGGTTTTCCTGCATCAGCACGATAAAGTGGCGGATCGGTGTATTGGGTTCACGTCGCGCGGCGGACGCCGACTCTGTCGTGAGAGCGAGCGAGCACAGCACTGCGAGCACGAGCGCGATGCGGAGTCGGGTCATGGACGCACCTCGTAGATCACGATAACCGGTAAGTCGATCGGCTGGCCGTCCGCATCGAATGTCCGGATGCTTTCGGTATGGACGACACGGCCGTGATACCGTCGGGCATAGGTGAGGAGTTTCTCGGAGAAAAACGGCGAGCGGTTAGCCGAATAGGCATCCCAGACGATGTATTGGATGTCTCCATTCCGCAAACGGAGATCAGGGTTGACGACAGGTTCATAGGTCGGGTTACGGTGCAGCGGGTTCGGACTTACCGAAAGTCCGTACGCTTTACGATGCCCGTAGAACTGGAGGATATTCGCCAGCGACGGGCCGATGGTGAGTAACTGCGCTCCCTGTGGCGTGTGCGCGTCGACCCATGCTCCGGCTTCACGACCACCCGGGACGCCGCCCGAGCCAGCCAGGAAGGTCCCGTTCGCGGCTGCGTGGAGTTGTGTTGTCGTCGAGAACGCGAGCGACGCGGCAACGAGCAAAACGGCGCCGACTCCAGCCACGCGGCGCCAGCCAGGCCGGCTGCGGAGCATCGCCCCGGGTTGCGTTGAGCCGAGGGCAAAGAGGCGGCCGAGCGTGCGGGCAGCGAGGATCGTGACAGCGGGGGTGGTGGCGACGAGATACGGGAAGCCCTTGGTGGGCCAGACCTGGAAGAAGGCAAAGGGTACGACGACCCAGGTCACGAGCAGCGTCTCGCGCCAGCTCCAGACGCGTCGTACCGCGAACAGGCCGATGAGTGCCAGGGCAACGATCGCCAGGCCGAAGACCGGCGGAATCGTCCACAGGTAGAACCACCATTCGTGGTTCGGTCGGCGGAAGAGCTGCCAGATGAGATACTGCGCCGTGCGCTCCGTACCGCTTCCACCGGCGAGCATCGTGGACAGTGGGTGCAGGGCAACGATACCGATGAACGCGGCGAATGCTCCTACCAGGTGGCGGAAGCGGCTGGACAGTTCTGCGTGCAGTGCGAGCGTCACGATCACTGCACCCAAAAAGATGATCGCGGTTTCCTTGGTCAACACCGCGAGGCCCAGCGCGATGCCGCTGGCAACCAGCCAGCTCGGCCGGCGTGTCGCACCGTAGTGAACGAGCGCGAACAGGCTGAGCGTGACGAAAAAGGCCATCGGTCCGTCGAGGAGTGCTTGCCGTGTGACGATGACGTGATACGGCATCAGTGCGATGAAGAGTGCCGCCGTAGCACCGACCCAGCGACCAAAGAGCACGCGTCCGGTCGCGAACGTCACAACGACAGTGGCGAGCCCGAACGCGACGGCCAGCAGGCGACCCGCGAGGTCGAGGCCTTGGTAGCCGACGAACGGGATGGTGAGCGATGCGACGAACGGAAAGAGCAGCGGGTGGGCCCGGAAGAGCGGGAAGAAGCGACTGAGCGTCGGTTCGTCGGCTAATGCCGCTGCTTGTCCAAGGTAGACCGCTTCGTCGCTGTTGACTCCGTAGAGGTTCAACTGCCAGAGGCGGAGGAGTGTACCGGCGAGGAGTGCCACAGCGAACAAAATGGTAGGCCCCAGACGGTCGAACAGCGAACGAGATGCCAGGGGAGCGTGAGCTCGGTGGGTGGAGCGAGGACTCTTCGCGCGTGCGTGCAGAGCAGTCGATCCAGCCTCGTGCTGGGCGTTGGTCATCGTGAGTGTGCGGAGAATGTTCATCGGGCAATCCGTTGCTCAGTCGGCGAGACAGAAAACGGGATGAGCGTCTCGTGCTCGGTCTGGAGTGCTTCGAAACCGACCCAGGAGGCGATCGCTCGCCACCAGTCCAGTTGCGGACGGCGGAAGAGCTGGTAGGTCGCCCCCTGCACTGCGCTGGCGAGTGTCTGGCGCTCGATACTGCTGAGATCCTTCCCGAGCGGACGTGAGAGATAGTCCCGCACAGCTGGATACGGTGGGAAGCCATAGGCATCGTCCCCATTCGCCAGGAGGATCGCCAACGCCTCGTCCAGGTCGAGTGGGCGGGCAGCTTCATCGTGTCCCCGTTCGATGACGACCACATGGGCGAGGTGTGCACTGGCGCGTCGCTGCACTTGCGGGATGAGTTGCTCGATGTGGTACTTAGGCGGGGGCACGAGCCACTGCATGTAGAGATTGATCGTCGCCACCGGAAGCCGCGTCGAGGCGAGGAGCATGGCGAAGCGCCGGCCGGAGCGCGAGTGGATGCGGCTCTGGACGAAGAGGGCCAGTCGCTGCCAGCGTGTCAGTTGGGCAGTCGGTACCGCTGCGACCGTATGTCGGCTGATGGTGAGCGGCTTGGGGTAGGAGAGCACGAGCCCGTCAGCACGCAGCAGGGTGAGATCATCGTCGAGGAAGGCTCCCTGATCGCTCGACCGGCGCTGCCGCTGAAGGAGACGAAGGATCGTCGTTGTCTTGCCGGTATCGGTTCGGGCCGTTACCAGGGTGGCTCGATCACCGTTGGCGACGCAGGCAGCGTGGACGAGGGCATAACCGTGCCGGACGAATGTCCAGCGCAGGATCGGCTCGAGCACGTTCGTGTAGAGGACATGCGGCGAGTGCCGCAAGGCTGGTGAGACCGTGATGCGGATCGGCTCGGCGAGATCAGCTTCGAACCAGAAGCCGAAGGGGCCGAGCCCGTCGTCGTACCGAACAGTGCGCGGTTGTGTCGCGTTCGGGGAGACGTCGACCCAACCGAAGCGGCCGATCGGCCCAGGTGAACGGCGACCACCGACCTCGATCGTGATGTCGGGCTGCTCCACCGCCTCGACCCGGAAGCGCTCGAGTTCCGGTAGCCGGACGGGGGACTGGACGCGGAGAATGCCATGCAGATCGTACGCATACGTGCGCCGCTGTGTCGGCCAGATCCAGGCGGTCGCCATGCCGAAGCGCAGGACGGCGAGCGCGCCGAGCGAGAGGATGTTCGACAGCAGGTAGTAGATACCGACGAACGAGGTGAGAAAGACGAGAAGCGGCCCGCGCACGAGAAGCCCCGCGATGTTCGCTGCCATGAAAAGAGACAGTCGGCTTACCCAGTGTCTCCCAGAGCGCCGGTCGGGAAACACCAACCGGTCGGTAAGCGTGTAGTTCCAGAGGCTCGAGACGAGCGTGGCGCCGGCTGCACCGACCAGGTAGTGGAGCCGTCCGAGTTCGACCAAGCTCAGGAGCGCTAGCGTGTTCACGGCCAGGCCAGTCGTGCCGACAGCTGCGAAGCCAGCGAAGCGGGCGCGCTCCTCACCGAGTCGCAAGGTTGCGAGATGCCCGAGGTACCGAAAGCCCTCGCGGAGGCTCGCCTTGCTCTGTCCGGCGTGGCGGTGCCCGAAGACATAGCTGACCTCGGCGACACGGAGCTGCGGATGACGCACAAGAATTTCGAGGAGAATCTTGAAGCCGCGCGGCCGCAAGGCGTCGATCCGGAGCTGGTCGCGGCGGACGAGGAAGAACCCGCTCATCGGATCGGTGACGGTCCGCAGGCGGAGTGGAAACGCCAGGCGCGCGAGCGTCGTCGAGGCACGAGAAATGGCGAACCGCAGGACGTCGAGTCCACGTGCCTGCCCGTCATCGCGGTAGCGTGAGGCGATCACGAGATCGACGCCGTAGAGCTGTGCGGCAGCGAGGAGGCGTGGGACGAGTTCCGGCGGGTGCTGCAAGTCGGCATCCATCACGCCGACCCACTCGCACTGCGCGGCACGGAGTCCGGCCAGCACAGCACCGCCGAGTCCCCTATCGCGGGTACCCGGTGGGCGGTGGATGAGCCGGATGCGCCCGTCGCGGGCAGCCTGCGCGTTGACTCGTTGCGGTGTGTCGTCGTCGCTGTCGTCGACGAACACGACCTCCGAGCCAGGTGGAAGCTGAGGCAGGAGGAGTGCCAACAACGGCTCGACGTTGTCGGCTTCGTTCCGGGTGGGAACGATCATGCTGACTGGGGGGAGTGTCGCTGATGTGACCTCGAGTCCTGCTGTCGGTATGGTGGTTGTTGGTCTCTGTTGGTGGACCTTCATCGAAAACCCTCCCTCTGGGTACGCATCGACCGAACCGTCGGGGCCAGGCACGGATGGGTGGTTCCCTGCTGGACGGTGGAGCCGTGCTTGCAGAGCATCCGAAACGGGGATGACCGTGCAGTGGACGCCTTGGGCCGAAGCCCTTCCCTTCTCCGTGTCGGCTCGTTCACACGATCGACACAACCCAGCATGACGGAAACGGTGTCGAACTACCAGCTCGTTGGTTTCTCGGAATGTGCTCGTTGGGTGCTCAAGGAGTACTCAGTGGCGAGCTGGGCTCAGCTCGCCGAGGGGCGAAACGTGAGCCAGAGGAGCCCAGCGATGCCCAGGCAGGCGAGGATCAGGAAACCGAGAAGGAGGACGATCACGAGGAGCACTGCTCGATCGAAGTCGTCACCGGTTCGCATCGGATCGTTCCGTTCGCGTTCGACCGCACGTTCGTCTGATCCTAGCACAGGTTCCGTATCGGAAGCCTGTGTGGCCGGTGAACGAGCAGCGTGTCGACCGAATTCCTTGTCGAGGCGAGAGCGGGTTCGCTGCGGTCAGTTGAGGGTCCACATCTTGCGCTGCACGGTCACGGCCCATATGACAGCAGAAGACCTCTGTGCGGTGTCCAGCGTCGCCTCCGGTCGCTGGCGGGCAGGCCGGCAGCATGCTACCGAGCATGCCGTCACGATGTTCCCCCTGTGAACGGGCAATTCCTTTAACCCGGGGTGAGGGGGGCCGCAGGCGCGGGTACGTGGTTCGTTCCCGGCCCTGACGGGCCGGGCGGGTCACGCACGCGTGACCCGACGGGTCGGGCACGCCCGACCCCTACAGGGGTGGCGGTGGTCGATCGGGTACCGGTGGGCGATCAGCAGGCGACCGTCGGCAGCTGACCGCAGCCGTGTAGGGGCGACGCGTGCGT
>Ga0068704_100542_pt1 | contig 11608 bp, 16 predicted proteins | sample CeladaPassaD2F12_FD_62225 | JGI IMG/M metagenome (GOLD analysis project Ga0068704, IMG submission 62225) | Cellulose-adapted microbial communities from the Joint BioEnergy Institute, USA - Passage D2F12 | ecosystem: Engineered > Bioreactor > Continuous culture > Unclassified | place: USA, Joint...
GCAGGTGCCGCTGCGGCAGTCGTAGGGCAGGTCCAGCCCCGCCTCCTCGGCCTTCTCCAGGATGTACTCGTCCTCGGCGACCTCTATGGTCACCCCGCTCTTCTTGAACGTCACCCTGTGGCTCTCGCTCAAGCCCGCCTCCCCGCTCTCAGGCGTCCCGGACTGCAAGCCGCACCCCGACGTCGCCCCGCAGGGCGTTGGAGACCGGGCACAGCCTCTCTGCCCTCTCCGCGGCCTCGCGCCACGCGGCGGCCTCCACCTCGAGCTGCGCGGGCTCTCCGCCCATCTCGGCGATGGCGTGCGAGAGCGCCATCGCGAAGCAAGCGGCGTGGGCCGCGGCGAGCAGCTCCTCCGGGCTCGTGCGCCCGGCCCGCGAGGCCCAGCTCGCACCGGCGCGCCTGACGGCGACGGTCTCGCCCATCAGCACCTCCCTGCTCTGTTAGCGTGCTCTGCGGCTCCCGCTCAGAAGCCCGTGAGCAGCGGCCCCACGGACATCAGGACGAACAGGAGCACCATGATCATTATCGCTATCCCGACGTAGAAGGTGCCGTTCACGAGCAACCCCCACCGGCTCACGAGAGGCCGAAGAACTCCTGGGCCTTGGTGATGTACTGCTGCATGTCCTCGGGAACCTCGTCCTCCGGGTAGATCGCCTCCACCGGGCACTCCGGCTCGCACGCCCCGCAGTCGATGCACTCCTCCGGGTTGATCATGAACTGCTCCCCCGCGTCGTAGATGCAGTCGACGGGGCAGACCTCGACGCAGCTCTGGTCCTTCGTCCCTATGCACGGCTCGGTGATTACGTAGGGCACCGCACGTCCTCCCTTCTCTAGCGTCCGAAAAAGAGCTTCGCGGCCGGGCTCATCATGTCGGGGTTCCACATCGGCTCGAAGGTCAGCCGGGCGTCGACCGTCTCGACCCCCTCTATGGAGAGCACCTCGCTCTCGACCTGGGCGTGTATCTGATCCCCCGCCGGGCACATGGGGCTGGTCAGGGAGAAGGTGACGGCCACGCGCCGGCCCTCGTCGTGGACGCGGATGTCGTAGATGAGCCCGAGCTCGACGAGGTCCAGGCCGAGCTCCGGGTCTACGACGTTCCTGAGGCGGTCCTGCACGAGCTCCTCGCTGATCAACCGCTTCACCTCCCTGCGCTCTTTCCCGCACCGGCGAGCGCGGACGCGGGGGCGGGACGCACCGCCCCGCCCCCGCAGAACCCCACCTCGACCCCCGGAAGGGCGGCCAGGCGCGCGTGCAGGTCCGAGCCCGCAAGCCCGGCGGGGAGGAGAACGGGCCGGGCCCCGCCCCCGGGCTCGCCGGAGGCCGGGACGAGGACCTCCCCGCACCCGCCGCAGCGCACCCCGCTCTCGTCGGAGTAGAGCAGGAACAGCCCCGGCCCCGAGTAGGCGCGGCCGCACCCCGGGCAGCGCATCGCGGGCTCACCCACCGGCGGCCACCCTTCCGGCCCCTGCGAGGCTCCTTTTCGCCTCTCCGCGGAGCGCCCTGTGCAGAAGGCCGCCCATCCCGGCATCCCGCACCTCCTCGAGGAGCTCCGGGAAGACGCTCCGCAGGTCCCGCTCGGCAAAGAGCCCCATGCACCCCTCCTCTTCCTCGCCGAGGGGTGCGATCCACAGGGTCTTCTCGGCCCCCCGCCAGCTCTCCCTCAGCCGTATCCGCCACCCCCCGGGGAAGGGGAGGGCGGCAAGCGAGAGCTCCTCGGCCCCGTTGCGCCACTCGGCGGCGAGCGCGCCGAGACCCGCCGGGGCCTCCCCCCCGCCGACCGCCTCGATGCTCCCGAGCAGCTCGCCCCGGCGCGACCAGACGCCGAGGAGAAGCCCCCGGGCGGGGCCGGACGAGCCTCCCATCACCGCCTCACCTCCTCTCCAGAGCCTCCTCCGCGGCCACGACCCGCGGGAAGAGCAGGCTGTTCTCCTTGAAGACGTGCTCGTGGGTGTCCCGCTCGAGCTCGGCGAGCCCGTCGAGCATCGCCCGGTAGGTGTTGCAGGCGTCCTCGGGCACCCTGTAGCCCCGCGTGATCTCGCGGATGGACCGCAGCCCCTCGCCGGATTCGACGTGCTCGGAGACGAGCGAGGAGACGAGGGCCCGTACGTACCCGAGGGCGGCGGGGCGCCGCCCGGAGGCGAGCTCGATGCAGGTCGGGAACAGCACCCGTTCCTCTTTCTCCGTGTGCTCCTCGAGCTCGCCCCTGAGCTCCGCGAAGACCTCGCGGAGCTCGTAGAGCTCGGGGTGGGAGCCGCCGTGCACCCTGGCGACCTTCTCGACCATCGCCCCGAGCCGCGGCAGCTCCTCCCGCAGGTAGTCGTGGTGCACCCGCACTATGTGGTCCACCATCTCCTCCACGCCCATCTCGGCGACGGCCGGCCCCTCCTCCGGACCGAAATCCAACCGCTCCAGCTCCGAGATCACCACCTCCGGCTCCACCCCCGCAACCTCACACGCCTCCCGCAGCGGTACCCCTCCCCCGCAGCAGTAGTCGATCCCGAAGCGCTCGAACACCCGCGACCGCGCAGGACGCTCCACCACCAGCTCGTCCACCCTTCTCTCCGCCGAGATCATCGCGCAGCCCTCTCCTCTCTACGGTCGCCGACAGTATTATTACATTTTTAGTAATAGTATTGTTCCATCCGGCGTACCGGGAGGCAAGGGGCGACTGTGAAAGCGTTCTCCTTCCGCGCGGGCGGGTCAGGGGGTTGTGGGCTTGCGGGCGACGAGGACGATGGCGGCGAGGTGGTTTCGGTAGCGCCGGAAGAGGCGGCGCATGGCGAGGACCCTGGCTCTGGCCCCGCCATCGCGGAGGAGGTTGGCGGCGAAGCGCAGGGTTCCGGCGGGGCCTTCGTCGCGCAGGATCCTCCCCGGCTCGAGCAGGCGCATCGGGGCGAGGACATGCCCGGTCACCTCGAAGCCGCAGGACTCCAGGAGCGCCTGCCACTCGCCAGGGGTGAGCGGCCGGGCGCCGACGCGGACGGTGCGGGAGAGCTCCTCCCGGATCTCCTCCTTCATCCCCCCGTCGATCTCCTCGGGCACCAGGCAGAGCTCGTGGATGCCGTACCGCCCGCCGGGGCGCAGCAGCCGGTACGCCTCGCCCGCTATGCGGCGCTTCTGCGCCTCCCGCTGCATGGTGAGCATCGCCTCCCCGAAGACCACGCTGGCGCAGCCGCTCGCGAGCCCCGTGGCGGCGGCGTCGCCCACCACGCAACCCCGGCGGTCCCCCCGCAGGATCTCCGCGACCCTCCGCGCCGCTTCCCGGTCCCTCTCCACGCCCGTGTAGGAGGCGGGACGGCGCTCGAGCGCCATCCTGGCCGTCGCCCCGAGCCCCGGAGCAAACTCCACGACCTCGTCCCGGACCCCGATCTCCAGCGCCTCCAGCATCCGGCGCGTCGCCTCCACCCCGCCCGGCCGCAGCACCCGCTTGCCAAGCCGCGCCAGCAGCCAGTGACCCGGCATCTTCTCGACCCGCACGCCGCCCGCCATCCTCTGCACGCCAGAAAACCTCCGCAGAAAGCCCGAATTTTTACGGATAATGTATTAGTATCCTTGCACGCGGGCGGCGCGGGCACAAGAAGGGCATGACCGGGATCACGACGCCAGAGCGCGCGAAGGAGGGCAGGGAGCTATGAGGAGGCATCCGGCGCTGAGGGAGTTCTCGGACGACCACCACCAGGGGCTGGTGCGGGCCCGGCGGCTCAGGAGGGCCGCCGCGGGGGAGGGCGAGGAGCCGGTGGAGGCCGCGCGGGCCTTCGTGCGCTTTTTCCGGGAGGAGACGGAGGAGCACTTCGAGAAGGAGGAGCGGGTTCTGTTGCCGGTGGCGGAGGCGTCCGGCGTGTCGCCGCGGGAGCCGGACATCCGGCGCATGCTCGCCGAGCACGCGGAGCTCAGGCGGCTCGTCCGGCGGCTCGAGGAGGAGGCTGACGCGGGGAACGTGCGCCCGGAGACCCTGAGGGAGGCCGGAGGGCTGCTCGAGGGCCACATCCGGCTCGAGGAGCGGCGGGTCTTCCCGATGCTCGAGCTCGAGCTCCCCGAGCGGGCGCTCGACGAGCTCGGCCGCCGGGTGGCGGAGTTCGGCCGGAGCGGCGGGGCTCAGGGCGGGGGCTCGAACCCGTAGTCCCCGTAGAGCCGCACGAAGCGCGCGCCCGAGATCCCGGCGCGGCGCACCAGCGCCCCGTCCCGGCCCTTCTCGAAGAGCACCACCTCCTCCTCCCCGCCCGGCCCCACCGGCTGGACCAGCCGCCCGCCGGGGGCGAGCTGCCGGGCCAGGGGCTCCGGGACCCGGGTGAAGGCCGCCGAGACCAGGATGGCGTCGAAGGGGGCCTCTCCGGGGAGGCCCCGCGTGCCGTCGCCGACCACCACGCGGGCGTTAGAGACGCCGTGGCGGGAGAGGTTCTGACGCGCCGCCTCCGCCACGTCCGGGTGGCGCTCGACGCTCCACACGAAGGCGCACAGGCGGGCGAGCAGCGCCGTCTGGAAACCGTAGCCCGTCCCGATCTCCAGCACCCTCTCTTCGCCCCCGAGCCCCAGGGCCTCCACCATCCGCGCCACCAGCGAGGGCTGGGTGGTCACCTGCCCGTGCGGGATGGGGACGGGGCGGTCCAGGTACGCCTCCGCGGCGCGCTCCGGCGGGACGAACAGCTCCCGGGGGACCCGGCGCAGCGCCTCCAGCACCCTCCGGTCCCCCACCCCGGCGGCCGCGGCGGCCCGGACGAGATCCTCCGGGGAGCCCGGCACGGCGCTACTCCGCCACGCCCGCGCGGGCCACGACCCGGACCGGCTCCACCCGCACCAGGAGCTCCCCGGGGGCGGCGTTCCTGCGGCCGTACTCCTCCGCCCTCTCTTGCCCCATGTACCGGCCCCCAATGCGGGTCGTCCAGTCCAGAAGCTCCGGGTCGCCGGCCGAAAGGCGTGCCGTGCCCTCCACCAATACAAAGGAGTAAGGCGGCCGCTCGTCGTCGACGCAAAGGCTCACCCGGGGGTTGCGGCGCATGTTGCGGGCCTTGACCGTGCTCTCGTGCGTGGTGAAGACCACCGCCTCCCCGTCCAGCAGAAACCAGACCGGGGCCACGTGCGGCCGCCCGTCCGGCCTCACGGTGGACAGCTTCGCGGTGCGGGTCCCGGCGAGGAGAAACCCCCGGCGCTCCTCCGGCGACATCTCGCGCATGGCACTCCTTTCTCTCCGCTCCCCGGCGCGTTTGCGCGCGCGTCCGCGGGGCTGCTAGGATAGCGCGGTGGCCAGGATAGCGGTAATCGGGGGGGACGGCATAGGCCCCGAGGTGGTCGGGGCCGGCGTCCGGGTGCTCGAGGCCGCAGCCCGCGCCGACTCCTCGCTGGAGCTGGAGTTCGAGCGGTTCCCGTGGGGCTGCGAGCACTACCTGAAGCACGGGCGGATGATGCCCGAAGACGCCCTGGAGACCCTCTCCTCCTTCGACGCCATCTACCTGGGGGCGGTGGGCTGGCCCTCGGTGCCAGACCACGTCTCGCTGTGGGGCCTCCTGCTGCCCATCCGGCGCGGCTTCGACCAGTACGTGAACCTGCGGCCGGTGCGGCTGCTGCGCGGGGTCGGCAGCCCGCTGGCGGGGCGCGCACAGCCGGACCTTCTCGTCGTGCGGGAGAACACCGAGGGCGAGTACTCCGACGCCGGGGGCAGGCTCCACCGGGGGACGCCGCACGAGATCGCGGTGCAGGAGTCCGTCTTCACCCGGCGCGGCGTCGAGCGGATCGTGCGCTACGCCTACGAGCGGGCCCGCGAGCGGCGGGGCCTGCTCACCGGGGCCACGAAGTCCAACGGGATCAGCGTGACCATGCCGTTCTTCGACGAGATCTTCCGGGAGGTGGGCGAGGAGTTCCCGGAGGTGGAGGCGAGCCTAATGCACGCCGACGCGCTGGCGGCCCGGCTCGTGCTCGACCCCGCGGCCTTCGACGTGATCGTGGGCTCCAACCTGCTCGGGGACATCCTCTCGGAGATAACCGCCGCCGTGTGCGGGGCCATCGGGATAGCCCCCTCGGCCAATTTGGACCCCACCGGCGAGCACCCCTCGCTCTTCGAGCCGATCCACGGCAGCGCCCCGGACATCGCCGGCAGGGGGGTGGCCAACCCGGCGGGCGCGATCTGGGCGGCCTCCCTCATGCTGGATCACCTCGGCCACGGCGAGGCGGCCTCCCGGGTGCTCGGCGCGCTGGAGGAGACCCTCGCCGGGGGCGTGAGAACCCCGGACCTCGGGGGCGACGCGGGGACGGAGGAGGTCACCCGCGCCGTCGTGCGGCGGCTGCTCTTCTAGGGGCTGCGCAGCTCCCGCCAGATCGCCGGCAGCACCTTCAGCGGGTACCTCCACCCGATAAACGACTCGCCGCGGCGGCGGGGACGGTAGCGGACAGGGACCTCCTCCATCCGGAAGCCCTTGCGGAGCAAATCCAGCGTGAGGATCTGGGCGTAGTTGTAGTCGTGGACGATCTCGGCCCGCGCGGCGGCCTCCCGGGAGAAGGCCCGCATCCCGGTCTGCGCGTCGGTGATGGCCCGCCGCGCCAGCAGCGCGGTGAGCCCGGTGAACAGGAGGTTCCCGGCGAGCCGGTGCGGCCTCATCAGCCGGTAGCAGCCGCTCCGGAAGCGGCTGCCCAGGACGTAGTCCGCCCTCCCCGCGAGCACCGGCCCGAGCAGCGCCGGGATGTCCTCCGGGCAGTACTCCAGGTCGGCGTCCAGGTAGGCCACGGCGTCGGCCCCGGCCCGCACGGCGGCCCGCAACCCCGTGCGCACCGCGGCCCCGAGCCCCCGGTTGGCGGGGTGCCGCACCACCAGGGCGCCGCCCTCGCGGGCCGCCCGCGCCGTCCCGTCCTCCGACCCGTCGTCCACCACCAGCGGGAGGAGCCTGCAGCCCGGGACCTCCACCCTCCCCACCCGCGCGAGCAGCTCCCCGAGGGTCGCCTCCTCGTTGTGCGCCGGGATCAGGACGACCACCAGCCTCAACGGGTCAGCCCCTCCTTGAGCACCCGCCCCGAGGAGCCCGCCGGGGGCTCCACCCCGAGCAGGTAGCAGATGGTGGGGGCGAGGTCCAGGATGGAGCGGGGCTCCTTCACCACCCTCCCCTCCCCCACGCCGCTGCCCCACATGGCGAACGGCACGAAGCGCTCCCCCTCGGAGAGGTGGCCGTGCGCCCCGATGCCGCGCCCCTGCCCGTGGTCGGCCATCAGGATCACCGCCGCGCCCTCCAGGTAGCCCCGCTCTTCGCACCAGCCCATGAACTCCTCCACGAGGCGGTCGGTCGTCTCGATCTGCTCCACGTACTCCGGGTAGTAGGTGCCGCGCACGTGCCCGTTCTGGTCCACGGCGAGGAGCTGCAGGACGAGCAGGTCCGGGTCGCGCTCCTCCAGCTCCCTCCTGGCGCGGGCGATGAGGTTCCGGTCGATCTTGTCGTTGTGCGCGACGCTGGTGACGCTCGCCACGTCGTCGCCGAAGGCGTCGATGAGGTGCGCGATCCCGACGAGCCGCCCGCTCTTCCCGGCCCGCCGCAGCGCGTCGAAGACGCTCTCTACCCTCAGGCCCAGCCTGAGGACCAGGTTCGAGGTGATGCCGTGCCGCTCCGGGGGCGCCCCGGTGAGCATGGAGGAGAAGCACACCACCGTGCGCGCCGGGTAGACGGTCTCCACCGTCTCGTAGACGGTGCCCCGGCGCATCATCCGCTCGATGTAGGGTTTTCTGGCCTCGCGGAACCTGTCCAGGCGGCAGCCGTCTATCACGACGACGATCACCCGCCGCGCGAGCGGCTCGCCCCGGTTGACCTCCCGCGTCGGGCCCTCCGGGTAGACCGGCCTCCAGTCGAAGAAGCGCTCGTGGACGAGGTGGCTCGCCGCCCCCACCGCGGCGATAAACCCGAGCACGGGCGCGGCCCGCCCCAACGCCGGCGGCTCCGCCACCAGGTACTCCAGCACGAAGAGCGCAAGCAGCGCCTTGGGGACCTGCTCGAGGAAGTTGCCGCTCGTGGAGTCGGGGTTCTCCAGCACCAGCCGCCAGAAGCGCAGGAAGTTGGTCCACGGGGCCCCGGTGCGCAGATGATAGTAGAGGGTGCCCCAGAAAAAGACGGTGAAGAAGACGTAGAGCCCGAGCGCCAGCGCGGCCGCCGCGAGGTCCGCGAAGCGGAACAGGAGCACGAACGCGGCCAGGAAGGCCCACAGCGCCCACCGCAGCCGCAGGGGGAAGTCGTAGACGACGAAGAGGGCCACGAGCGGCGCGGCGAGCGCGAGCGCCGGCAGCGCCCGGCCCCAGAAGCCGGCCCCGGCGAGCTCCCCCGCGTGCAGGAGCAGGAAGGTCCCGAGCACGAAGGCCGGGTGGAAGGACTTGCCCTCGTTGAGTACGTTCCACAGCCGCGCGGCCACTATCTCGAAGCCCGAGGCCGGCCTCATCTTCCCGCGGCCCCCCGCGCGCCGCGCCCGCCCCGCAGGGCGGCGGCCCCCTCCGCGGCCGCGAACGGCGCCGCCCCCAGGAGGGCGTAGAGGTACTTCAGCGCGTGGCTGACCGCGGCGGCGGCGAAGGCCGTCCCCGCGGGGACCCCGAGCCCGGCCAGCACGAGCACCATCCCGGCCTCGTAGGTGCCGAGCCCCCCGGGGGCGAGCGGGACGGCGGTGACCAGCACCGCAAAGCAGGTCGCCGCCACCGCCCCCGCCAGGGAGACCTCGGCACCCAGCGCCCGGGCGACGTAGACGAGGATGCCCGCCTCGAGCGCCCAGGCCGAAGCGGCGAGCCCCGTCGCGGCGAGCAGGGCGCGCGGCCGCGTCTGCCCCAGCGACCGCCGCGCCGCGGCGAGCGGCCCCGGGAGCGGGAGGCGGCGGGAGCGGGCGAAAGCGAGGCCGGCGAGGGCCGCGAGGACCACCGCGGCCGCCGGGGCCGCGACCAGCCCCCAGCGGGCGCCCCCGGCCAGCGCCCAGGCGCAGGCCAGCGCGAGGAGGAGCCCGGCCAGGTCCGCCAGCCGGGCGAGCGCCACGCTGGACGCCGCCGGGCCCCAGCCGGCCCCGGCCCGGGCGAGGCCGCAGACCCGGGCCAGATCTCCCGCCTTGGCCGGGGCAGCGTGGTTGAGGAAGAGCGCGGCCATGATGAGGGAGAAGAGCCGGCGCAGCGGCGCGCGGCCGGGCGCGAGCGGCCGCCAGGCGAGCGCCCTGAGGCCGAAGGCCCCGGTGTAGGCGGCGAGCGCCGCGAGCAGCCCCGCGGGGTTCCGGGCGGCGTAGAGCGCGGCCTCGCGCAGCCCCTCGGGCCGGAGCGCGAGCGCCGCCCCGAGCAGCGCCAGGAGCCCCGCCGGAACCACGAGCGCCCGCAGCATCACCGCTCCCCCTCTATCCGGAAGATCCTGTAGTCCTTCCGCAGGAACTCCACCCGGTTGCGCATCCGGCTCTCGTGCCCCTCCACGGGAGCGAGCCGGGGCAGCGACACCCTCTCCCGGCCCACCTCCCTGAAGCGCAGCCCGGAGACCAGCGGCGCCGGCCCGCCGTCGGTGGTGACGTAGACCGCGCCGCGCAGCAGCCCGGCCTCCTCCAGCTCGTCGCTCTCCAGGATGAACCGGACCCGGTCGTAGGGCAACACCGGGCGCCCGTAGAGGTACTCGAAGGTGGAGGCGGTCCAGTCGTGCCCGGAGGGCATCTCCATGTACACCACGCGGGAGCGCGGGATCTCGCGCTCCACCCGCGCCAGGGCGCCCACCGCGCCGTCGAGCTCCTGGAAGGTCAGGATGGGGGCGGTGGCGTGCGCGGTCCACCCCAGCGCGAGCGCGGCGAGAAGCCCCCCCGCGGCGGCGCCGGCCCTCCTCCCCGCGCGCCGCGCCGCGAGCCTGCCCGCCTCCACCGCGGCGTACCCGGCGAGCAGGCAGAGGCCGGGGAACACCGCCGGGACGAAGCGGCGGGTGGCCCACGGCAGGTCGGGGGCCACGTTGGGCGAGGCGACGTACAGAACGCCGAAGGCCAGCAACGCCCCGGCGAAGACCACGAGCCCCCGCTCCGGCCGGCGCGCCGCGAGCAGCAGCCCGGCGAGCGCGAGCGCGGCCACCGCCGGGGTGGTAAACCAGACCATGCGGACCGCCACCTGGGTCCGGTAGGCGTCGAAGCCGCGCAGGTTCTCGGGCAGGCTCTCCCAGGGCTCGGGCATGACGAAGTACGCCCAAAGCGAGGCGGCGACGACCGAGAGCGCGAGCCCCACCGCCACCCGCCCGCCGCGCGCGGCCCCCCAGGCCTCGATCCCCCTCCCCCACCGGCGCCGCACCCACAGGAGCCCCCCGGCCAGGAGCCCCGCCCCGGCGAGGGCGAGGGGCCAGGCACGCAGCGCCTCCCGCAGCCCGTGCTCGGCGTAGAGGATGTACAGGTAGCGCGCCCCCGCGGTGTTGAGGTAGAGCAGCGCCGCCGCCCCGCACAGGGCGAGCGGCACCGCGGGGTAGGCCCAAGCCCGCAGGGGCCTGCGGGCCGCCGCATCCCAGGCGAAGAGCGCCGGCAGGGCCGCCGCGGCGAGAAAGCCGTCCACCCGCACCAGCATAGCCCCCCCCAGCAACAGCCCCGCCAGGAGCCCGGCGAGCGGCTCGGGCCTGCGGACGAACCTGACCGCGAGCCACAGCCCGCCGAGCACGAAGAGCTGGGCCATCACCTCGCTGGAGGGGTGGCGGGACCACCAGACCTGCGGGTAGCTCGCCGCGAGCAGGGCCGCCCCCAAAAGCCCGGCCAAGCCCCCGAAGAGCTGTCGCCCCAGCGCGTAGGCCGCCCCCACGGAGAGCGCCCCCAGCACGGGCACCACGTAAAGAGCCCCCCACACCCCGCCCAGCAGCGCCCCGAACCCCAGCAGGGCGAAGGGGCCGGGGAAGAACTGGGGCGCGATGAGGTCCTCCCCGAGGATGAAGAACCCCGGGTACTTCCTGCCCTCCAGGAACTCGTGGAAGCCCGAGACCGCCCCCACGAGCGGGTCGTGGTGCAGCAGCTCCCCGGTCCGGGCCAGCCGGGCCGCGAAGAGGGTGTACACCCCGGGGTCGCGGCTGTTGATGACGTACTCGGCCGGCAGCGCGTACAGCAGGAAGGCCCCCGCCACGAGCGCGAGCGCCGCCAGGTCCCGCCGCCCCGGCCGCGGGAGCGCAACCCGCCGCGCGAGGGGGAGCGCGAGGAGAGCGCAGGCCCCGAGCGCCCCGCCGACGAACGCCGGGGAGAAGCGCCCCGCCAGCGCGAGCAGCACGAGTACCGGGAGCCCCACGGCGAGGGCGGCGCAGGCCCGCAGCAGGAGGGCCTCCGCGAGCCCGTCGCCCTTGCGCCCCAGGCGCCCCCCGAGGAGCCAGCCGGGGAGGGAGAGGAGCGCCAGCAGTAGCAGCGCCTGCAGCATCCCTCTCAGGCGGTGGCCGCCAGGGCCTCCCGGGCCGCCCACTCGGCCTGCGCGGCCACCCCCTCCAGAAGCCCCACCCGCGGACGGTAGCCGAGCTCGCGCTCCGCCCGCCGGGAGTCGGCCCAGGTGGAGCGCACGTCCCCCGCCGCGGCCTCGCCGTAGACCGCCTCCACCGGCCGCCCCGTCACCTCCCGGACGGCCTCGAGCATCCCCCGCACTGAGACCCGCACCCCCCCGCCGACGTTGTACGCGCCCCCCGCCCCCCGCT
>Ga0068704_100550_pt1 | contig 11451 bp, 6 predicted proteins | sample CeladaPassaD2F12_FD_62225 | JGI IMG/M metagenome (GOLD analysis project Ga0068704, IMG submission 62225) | Cellulose-adapted microbial communities from the Joint BioEnergy Institute, USA - Passage D2F12 | ecosystem: Engineered > Bioreactor > Continuous culture > Unclassified | place: USA, Joint...
CTGGGTATCGGTGCGCTTCTCGGCCTCGTGGATCGCGTGCTGTTGGTCCGCTGGGCAAGACTCGTCCTGTGGCGTATTGGGCTCACCCAAGGGCAGCGGCGCCGTATCGATTTCGTGCAGGTGCTCGTGCCAGCGCTGCTGGTCATTCTGCTCAGTGCCCTTGCTGGAATCGGTTTGTCCGTGCCGTTGAGCCTGATCGCGGATGTATTGCTGCCAAGTGAATCGATCCTTCTCGTGATCGCACTCGCGATTCTGGGTGTGATGGGAACGACGTGCATCGTTGTCGTGCTTGGCGAGCGGATCGACGCTGCAGTGCGCGAAAACGTGACGCCGGTGTAGCGAGGGCTCTCGGCGGGCTAGTCTGCCTCCCCCATCGCGCGGCTGAAGGCGGCCCAGAAGGGGTCGACGCGGGGATGCTCGAGCGGCTGCTCCTTCCCATCGACGATCAGCGTCAGGCCCTGTTCGGGCGGCACCACCTCGCCGACCACACTCGCCGCGATCCCTTTCGCTGCCAGCGCTGCGAGCAGGGCATCGACCTTGTGTGGCCGAACCGTGATAATGAGCGTCCCCTCACTGATCGCTGCATACGGGTTCATCCCGAACAACTGGCAAATCTTCGCCACGTCCTCACGCAGGATGATCCGCTCCTGCTCGATCCGCAGCCCGACACCCGACGCCTCAGCGACCTCGACCAGCCCACCGTACACCCCGCATTCGGTCGCATCGTGCATCGCGGTCACGCCCTCGTCGCGCACACCGATGCTGGCTGCGGTCAGTGCGTCCTCGACGACGCTCATCTGCCAGAAGAGCGCTTGCGCCTGCTCGGCGAAGTCCCGCCCGTAGGCCGCCGCAATGCGGTCCGGAAAGCTGACCGCGAACAGCCCGGCCGCTTCGATCGCTGCTCCCTTCGTCACCACCACGAGGTCGCCGACCCGTGCCATCTTGGGTGTCACGTAGCGGTCGGCTGGCCCGATCGCCATCACCGTCGCACCTCCGACCATCGGGTAGTTACACCCTTCGTACCGGGCGGTGTGCCCAGCCACGATCGCGATGCCGAGTTCCGCACAGACGCGGTGGATCGTCGTCCACAGGATCGACAGTTCCTCGGCGGTGATCGACAGCGGCAAGTTCAAGTCGATGGCCATCAACGTCGGTTTCAGTCCGCTGGTCGCAGCATCCGAGGCCAGGATATGCACGGCGAACCAGGCAGCGCGCTCCCAGCCATATGCTGGGACGATGAAGACCGGGTCGGTCGTCACGGCCATGACCTGCCCGTTGCCGAGGTCGACGATACCCACGTCGACCCCGTGCTGTGGGGACACGAGGACATGTGGTGACGGCGCACCCAGGTTCGGCAAGATGATCCGGTCGAAGACGTCCCGCGAGATCTTGCCGAGTGTCGGAAGTTCCATGCCCATTCGGTCACTCCTTTCCGCTCCGCTCTCAATCATCGCAGAGCGGCGTTGTACGGAACACCGGATGGGAGATGCGTTGCGGACGGGCTGGTCGGTCCGCGTGGCCGGTGACCCCGTGCGCGGTCACCGGCCAGCAGGACGCGGAGCGCTCACGCTGTGCGGAGACCCGCTCGCTCGGCGAGCGCGCAGAACCAGGAGTGAAAGCGCAGATCCTCGGTCAGTTCGGGGTGAAACGCGGTACCGATCACGGTTCCCTGCCGGACGGCGACCGGTGTGCCGTCCGGTAAGCGGGCGAGCACCTCGATACCGGGATCGACGGCGGAGACGACCGGTGCACGGATGAACACCGCCCGGAGTGGTGGCGGGCCGAGCGGCTCGACGAGAAGGTCGCACTCGAAGCTCTCGCGCTGCGAGCCGAAGGCGTTCCGGCGCACGGTGATGTCCAGCAGGCCGAGGAGCGGCTGGTGCCGGGCACGCGTTTCCGGGTCGACTTCCCGTGCGAGCACGATGAGACCAGCACAGGTGCCCCAGATCGGTCGCCCGGTTCGGGCGAAGGCGCGGATCGGCTCGACCAGGTCGAAGCGCTCGAGCAGCCGACCGATCGTCGTGCTCTCCCCGCCCGGGATGATGAGTCCGGCCACACCGTCGAGGTCGCGTGACGTCCGCACTTCGCGTGCCGGCACACCGAGCCGCCGCAACGCGGTGCAGTGCTCAGCGAAGTCGCCCTGGAGCGCGAGCACGCCGATGGTCAGGCTCATCGGTTCCCTCCTCACCAGCCGCGCGGTGCCAGGCGTTGCTCGGGCGCCAGGGTCGCCAGGTCGATCCCCGGCATCGCCTCGCCGAGACCGCGCGAGACGCGCGCCAATACCTCCGGATCCCGATAGTGCGTGACCGCCTCGACGATGGCTTTGGCACGCGCGAACGGGTTCTCCGACTTGAAGATGCCGGAGCCGACGAAGACGCCCTCGGCGCCCAGCTGCATGACCAGTGCCGCGTCGGCCGGCGTCGCCACGCCACCAGCACAGAACAGCACGACGGGCAACCGTCCCTGCTCGGCGACCTCGCGTACGAGCTCGTACGGTGCGCCGAGCTCCTTGGCAGCCGTCACCAGTTCCTCGCGCGGAAGCGCGGCGAGACGGCGGATCCCATCGAGGATATCGCGCAGGTGCCGGACCGCTTCGACGATGTTCCCGGTGCCCGCCTCGCCTTTGCTGCGGATCATCGCGGCTCCTTCGGCGATCCGTCGCAAGGCTTCCCCGAGATCGCGAGCACCGCAGACGAAGGGAACGCGGAACTGGTGCTTGTCGATGTGGTAGCGGTCGTCGGCCGGGGTGAGCACTTCGCTTTCATCGATGAAGTCGACTCCGATCGCCTCCAGGATCTGTGCTTCGACGAAGTGACCGATGCGGACTTTCGCCATGACGGGAATCGTCACGGCCTCCTTGATGCGCAGGATCCGTTCCGGGTCGGCCATGCGGGCCACGCCGCCCTCGCGGCGGATGTCAGCCGGCACGCGCTCGAGCGCCATGACGGCGACGGCCCCTGCCTCCTCGGCGATCCGGGCCTGTTCCGGCGTCACCACGTCCATGATGACGCCGCCCTTGAGCATCTGGGCCAGGCCGACCTTGGTCTGCCAGGTCGCCTGTTCGATCGTGCTGTTCGTCTCGTGCATCTCGTCACCTCCTTTCTGCTACACGATCGGTGCCGGAGCATGCCGAGCGAGTGTCCGCGTCTCGCGGACTGCGGTGATCGCCTGGGCAAGTCGCCGCACGCCCTCGACGATTGCCGGTGGGTTGGGATAGGTGAAGTTCAGTCGCATCCAGTGCCGCCCGGCGGTGGGATCGACGAAGAAACTCTCGCCGGGCGCGAATGCGACGCCGCGTCGGGCTGCCTCGGGAAGGAGGTCGCGTACGCGGACCTCGTCTGGGAGGAGACACCAGAGGTAGAGCCCACCAGCTGGGACGGTGAAGCGCACCGTCTCCCCGAGTTCACGCCGGAGTGCCTCGGCGAGCAGGTCACGCCGCGTGCGGTAGGTCGTGCGGAGTTCTTCCAGGTGCGGTCCGAGCAATCCTCGCTCCAGGAACGCCCAGATGGCCCACTGCATGAGCGGGTTGGTATCAAGGTCGACCAGCTGTTTGACCAGCGTGAGTTGTTGGACGACTGGCCAAGGGGCGATGAGCCAACCGATGCGGAAGCCTGGAAAGAGGATCTTGGAGACGGTGGTGAGCGAGATGACGATGCCGGCATCGTCGAGTGCGGCCAGCGGTGGTGGCGGTGGGCTCTCGTACCAGAGTTCGCGATAGGGATCGTCCTCGACGACCGGGATACCGGCTCGCGCGGCCACTTCAAGGAGCCGGCGGCGTCGATCGAGTGAGAGGGTGATGCCAGAAGGGTTCTGGAAGGTCGGCAAGGTGTAGATGAGTTTCGGCCGGCGGTGCTGCAGTGCCTGCTCGAGGACGCTCACCCGCATGCCGAACTCGTCGGTCGGGATCGGGAGGAGCCGGGCGCCGAGCGCGCGGAAAATTTGCAGCGCACCAACGTAGGTCGGTGCTTCGACCGCAACGAGATCGCCTGGCTCGAGCAGGGCACGAGCGACGAGATAGAGTCCCTGCTGTGATCCGGAGACGACCAGTACTTGGTCCGGCGTACAGTGGATACCGGCTGCGCGTGACCAGGCAGCGATCGCTTCACGCAGCGGCGGATAGCCCTCGGTGGGGCAGTACTGCAGGAGCCGAGGCCCCTCGCGGTGGAGCGCCTCGTCGAGGAGATGGCGGACCACTGGGATCGGGTAGCATTCCGGGGCTGGCTGGCCCGTTGCGAAGGAGATCACGTCGGGGCGAGCGGAGGCCGCCATCGCATCCTCGAGGGCGGGGTCGTAGAGCGCAGCTGCCAGCGGAGCAAAGAGTTGGGGCCAGGGAACACCGTTCGCGCGAGCATCGGCGGTGTCGGCCCGGTTCGGGTCGACCACGACCGTGCCGCGACCGACGTGGCCAGCGATGAGTCCCTCGGCCGCGAGCTCACGGTAGGCGCTGACGACCGTGGACCGGTTGATACCGAGCATGGCAGCCAGCCGGCGCTCCGGTGGGAGCCTCGTCCCTGGGGGAAGCTCACCACTGAGGATGCGGCGCCGGAGCTGGTCGGCGAGCTGCCGGTAGAGCGGGACACGTGTCGTACGGTCGAGCCGGATCTGCATCGTTCCTCCCTGCAGCGCCAGCCGGGAAGACCGTAGCTGGCGGAATGCGCGGTGCCAACGGCCATTGTGCACCGACCGAGCGAGCCAAACCAACCAAACAGCGTCGATTGGATCGCTTGGTTGGCTGGCTCTTGGGTTACGCGGGGGAACCGAACGGAGGGTCGACGACATTCGACAGAAGTGCGGGGTGTAAACACGGTCGATGGAAAGCGTGCCGGGTGGTCCCAGGATGTGAAGGTTTTCCCGTGATGCTGCGGAACGTGTGGACGTGGTAGTCGGGATGGTGGGAGCGCTGCTGGTTGGCCGTGTCCGGTGTGGGGAGGGAGGAGTGGGCGTCGGGTGCGTCGACCTCCGGTCGTGTACGAGAGCCGGGGGGTCGACGGAGCGAAATGGTTGGCGCCGCTGCCCAGTATGAAGGCAAAATCGTCGCGGTGAGCTGGCTTGATCCAGCGAAATCCTCGGGTTATACTCGCCGCAGACGAATCCCGTACCGACGCGGTCGGCCTTGGTTTCGACAGTACCTATGAGGGCTTGAAACCATGATGCATGCACCCTCAATCCACCCCGCCAGCTGCGTTTCGACAGTACCTATGAGGGCTTGAAACAGGAGATCCGGCGGGAAGCGCGCCGGATCTCCCGGGGTTTCGACAGTACCTATGAGGGCTTGAAACACCTCGTGGATTTCCTCGGCACCGGGATCACCATTCTGTTTCGACAGTACCTATGAGGGCTTGAAACCCAGCAGGTAGCAGCGACTGTCCTGGCTGACGTCATGTTTCGACAGTACCTATGAGGGCTTGAAACGCCACTGCCGAGGATCTTACCGAGGGGCTGCACTGGGTTTCGACAGTACCTATGAGGGCTTGAAACTCCACACAATTGCCTGAGTTTGGTGGGGTAGCCACTGTTTCGACAGTACCTATGAGGGCTTGAAACTGGTGTGCGCGCCGGAGCACGGGCTTGACACGACGTGTTTCGACAGTACCTATGAGGGCTTGAAACAGTTTGGTGGGGTAGCCACTGCGGGACTACCTCGAGGTTTCGACAGTACCTATGAGGGCTTGAAACACGGAAGAGGATATCAAGATCTATCAACGTCCTCTCGTTTCGACAGTACCTATGAGGGCTTGAAACCAGCCTATCGCCTTCTCGAGCCCTGGGAACTCGAGAAGTTTCGACAGTACCTATGAGGGCTTGAAACAAACAGAGACAAGCCAACACTGCCGCAACTACCTCGTTTCGACAGTACCTATGAGGGCTTGAAACGTAGGAAGGGTGGTGGTCGCGAGCTGGCCACGTGCGTTTCGACAGTACCTATGAGGGCTTGAAACCACATCGCCCGTGTGGCGCTGGTGCTCCTGCTCGCCGTTTCGACAGTACCTATGAGGGCTTGAAACCGCGATCGGCACGATTGTGGAAAACGTGCTGGGTGGGTTTCGACAGTACCTATGAGGGCTTGAAACCAGCATATCAAGGAAGCACTCCAATACTTCGGGTTTTGTTTCGACAGTACCTATGAGGGCTTGAAACTCGATAGCCCGCTCGGCCGCCAGCGCCACGGCCACAGTTTCGACAGTACCTATGAGGGCTTGAAACAAACACGGGAAGAGAACGAAATACGCTCGTTCGCGTTGTTTCGACAGTACCTATGAGGGCTTGAAACTGGGCAGCCATCAACATGGCCTGGCTCCGTATCCAGGGTTTCGACAGTACCTATGAGGGCTTGAAACCCAGGACATACCGGTACAGCGCTTCTGGGCCGCTGCGTTTCGACAGTACCTATGAGGGCTTGAAACAGGGTCGCGGTTTCATCGGCGGACTGGGCGAGTTTGTTTCGACAGTACCTATGAGGGCTTGAAACAAGGGAAGGTGTAGCATGAGCACACGTGAGGGTCGCGTTTCGACAGTACCTATGAGGGCTTGAAACCCGGTCGGCGGACTCGCCGTCCATGCCCGCTACGACGTTTCGACAGTACCTATGAGGGCTTGAAACCGCGAGCTCACGGCAGAGCTCGTGAGCTCGCGCATGTTTCGACAGTACCTATGAGGGCTTGAAACGAGCGCGCCGCCAACAAGTGACCCGGCGGGAGGTTCGAGTTTCGACAGTACCTATGAGGGCTTGAAACCTACGCCTAGGGCGAAAGGGAACCACAATGACGAAGGTTTCGACAGTACCTATGAGGGCTTGAAACCGGTTCCCTCAGCGCTGACCAGAACGGCGGGAGGTCGCGTTTCGACAGTACCTATGAGGGCTTGAAACCAGAGCTCGTGAGCTCTCTGGTACCAGAACAACCCCTGTTTCGACAGTACCTATGAGGGCTTGAAACTACCACGACTTCAAGTTCCACGTGATCGCGCGCATTGGTTTCGACAGTACCTATGAGGGCTTGAAACTCGACGTAGATGTAGCCGTCCGACTGCACCCAGCCGTTTCGACAGTACCTATGAGGGCTTGAAACGCTGCTCGGTGTCGTGTGGCGCGAGGACGTCTGGGAGTTTCGACAGTACCTATGAGGGCTTGAAACATGGCTGCCGAGAAGGCCGGTGTCCGCCCGCCGTTCGTTTCGACAGTACCTATGAGGGCTTGAAACGACTACGAACAGGTCGAAGAAGTCGCGCTCGGGCTCGTTTCGACAGTACCTATGAGGGCTTGAAACTCGGCTGCTTGAGCCTTGGGAGTTAGAGAAGGCTAAGTTTCGACAGTACCTATGAGGGCTTGAAACGATGACGCGCGGCCCGCTGCCGCTCACTTCGACAAAGGTTTCGACAGTACCTATGAGGGCTTGAAACCATGAGTACACGTGAGGGTCGCGGTTTCATCGGAGGTTTCGACAGTACCTATGAGGGCTTGAAACCCCGCCAGGAGCGGCAGGGGTTTTGGCAGTACCTATGAGTTTCGACAGTACCTATGAGGGCTTGAAACGAGGAAATCCGGCGGATTGACGCCGAGATGCGGCGTGTTTCGACAGTACCTATGAGGGCTTGAAACCCGGAGGCTTACGCCGCGCCAGAGTCAGCAGCCCCGTTTCGACAGTACCTATGAGGGCTTGAAACGGGAGTGCAGTGTTCGGGCTGGGTCGAGGCGGTGGATGTTTCGACAGTACCTATGAGGGCTTGAAACCTCCTCTGCCTTCGCTTCCGGTTCGGCAGCCTCAGGGTTTCGACAGTACCTATGAGGGCTTGAAACCAGATTGCCTACCTGCACTACACTAGCCTACCTAAGTTTCGACAGTACCTATGAGGGCTTGAAACCCGAGGAACTCGAGGTCACCGAGTAACCCCGAGTTCGTTTCGACAGTACCTATGAGGGCTTGAAACCACGCCACTCGTCGCAGCAGTGACGGGTGTGGTTCTGGTTTCGACAGTACCTATGAGGGCTTGAAACCGTAGCCAGGTGTTCCCGCGTCGCGGCGTCCTCGAGTTTCGACAGTACCTATGAGGGCTTGAAACCACGTGCGGTTCGACCCGTACACGAAAGGCGGCGACGTTTCGACAGTACCTATGAGGGCTTGAAACTGGTGTTTATCGACCCTGGCCCCGGGTGGGGGCCAGTTTCGACAGTACCTATGAGGGCTTGAAACCCGACCTCGCCAAACTCGCACACGTATCGACCCGCAGTTTCGACAGTACCTATGAGGGCTTGAAACTGGCGCAGTGCTCGATGTGGAGCGCGCATGGGAGCAGTTTCGACAGTACCTATGAGGGCTTGAAACTCAATACAAGACGGAGGTCAGCCCGGACGGATTCAGGTTTCGACAGTACCTATGAGGGCTTGAAACTGAGCAGACTCGAGGAACAAGGATTTCTGAGCCGTGTTTCGACAGTACCTATGAGGGCTTGAAACGTGGAACTCGGGTGGCACGACACCGCGGAACTGGCCGTTTCGACAGTACCTATGAGGGCTTGAAACATGAGGCAGCCAGTGCGGGGCTACCTCGAGAAACGCGTTTCGACAGTACCTATGAGGGCTTGAAACCAAGCTCAACCGCAATCAGGGGAATGGAGGTGGAACGTTTCGACAGTACCTATGAGGGCTTGAAACCCTACAGAGGCCGGGATCGGGCCCGGTGACCTCAGGTTTCGACAGTACCTATGAGGGCTTGAAACGTCGGTCAGGGTGGCATCCATCTCGATGGTGTACCGTGTTTCGACAGTACCTATGAGGGCTTGAAACTCTGTCGCCGCGGAACCGTTGGGACTCGAACATGCTTGTTTCGACAGTACCTATGAGGGCTTGAAACAAAAAGGAGCCGGGAATTTGATTCCCGGCTCCTCAGGGTTTCGACAGTACCTATGAGGGCTTGAAACCGGATATCGTTGCGCGTTCGATGTCCGCGATCGGCAGTTTCGACAGTACCTATGAGGGCTTGAAACACGCTCGTCGAGCTTGGCCACCGTGCGAGCATGTCCGTTTCGACAGTACCTATGAGGGCTTGAAACGTGGGCATGTCTGCGCGCGAGTCGCGATCGTTCACGAGTTTCGACAGTACCTATGAGGGCTTGAAACCGGTTCGTCAGCCCACAAACCTGCAGGTAGGCAACGTTTCGACAGTACCTATGAGGGCTTGAAACGTGGCTCACGTAGACGAAGGTGTCGCTACCGCAGGTGTTTCGACAGTACCTATGAGGGCTTGAAACGCTCCCTCGAGATGCTTGATGACGTCGTCGGGTTCGCGTTTCGACAGTACCTATGAGGGCTTGAAACGTGGATCGGGACACTCACCGTGTTCCGCGACATCCTGGTTTCGACAGTACCTATGAGGGCTTGAAACCCGCCGCCCGGGAGGTCGATGTCCTTCCAGCCGACGTTTCGACAGTACCTATGAGGGCTTGAAACGAACGAGCGGAGCGTGGTCTGGTCGGGCTGGCCGTGTTTCGACAGTACCTATGAGGGCTTGAAACCAGCACCGCGACGAGAGCCAGCAGCGACTCGCGACGTTTCGACAGTACCTATGAGGGCTTGAAACCTATCCCTCTGCATCGCTGTGCCGTATGTCCATTCCGTTTCGACAGTACCTATGAGGGCTTGAAACTGACACTTTCCGCACATGTGGTGCGCGCAGATATCCGTTTCGACAGTACCTATGAGGGCTTGAAACTCGCCGTCCAGCACGACTGGCCCGCCCTCGTAGGCCGTTTCGACAGTACCTATGAGGGCTTGAAACCGATGTCGAGCTCAACGGGGTCGGCTTCATCCTTGTGTTTCGACAGTACCTATGAGGGCTTGAAACGTCGTGACCTCGATACACCAGCATCGAGGTCGCAGCGTTTCGACAGTACCTATGAGGGCTTGAAACCTCCTGGGCCCGAACGGCCGCCGCAACCACGAAGAGTTTCGACAGTACCTATGAGGGCTTGAAACCGAATTCCAGTAATTCGGGCGCAATATTTTCCTCGAGTTTCGACAGTACCTATGAGGGCTTGAAACGCCAGCCGGACGAGCGTCTCGACGCGCGGCACGCGCGTTTCGACAGTACCTATGAGGGCTTGAAACATCTCGTCCCAGATCCCAGCGAGCTTGTCGCGTGCTTCGTTTCGACAGTACCTATGAGGGCTTGAAACTGGCTTGCCTCTCACCTCGTTCGAGGTGGGAGACGAGGTTTCGACAGTACCTATGAGGGCTTGAAACAAAGCCTGTATCATATGCGTATCAAGGGTGATACGCAGTTTCGACAGTACCTATGAGGGCTTGAAACACTTGCCCGCGCGGAGCGCCCACGAGGGGCGGGAGGCGTTTCGACAGTACCTATGAGGGCTTGAAACAGGGCACGCGTACAGCGCACGCCGACGTGCCGGGGCGGTTTCGACAGTACCTATGAGGGCTTGAAACTCGCGCTCGCATGCGAGCGAGTCGCCGGAGAACGGAGTTTCGACAGTACCTATGAGGGCTTGAAACGAATGCTGAACCACCCGGTGAAGGCCCAGTCCATTGGTTTCGACAGTACCTATGAGGGCTTGAAACGAGATAGGCGGTTGCCCCGCAGAGGCGGCAACCGTGTTTCGACAGTACCTATGAGGGCTTGAAACGTGAAATCACCGGCGGTTCCAACCCGCGGAAGTCAGCCGTTTCGACAGTACCTATGAGGGCTTGAAACATGTCCGCCTCAGTGGCTAGAGCTAGCCACTTGCTTGGTTTCGACAGTACCTATGAGGGCTTGAAACTGTGTAGGTAGGCTAGCGAACGACTGGTAGCCTATCGTTTCGACAGTACCTATGAGGGCTTGAAACATTTCAAAAAATCACCCCTCGATTTTCACAAATTTGGTTTCGACAGTACCTATGAGGGCTTGAAACATCAAGAATGAGAGCTCTCGCTTCAGCAACATTTGTGTTTCGACAGTACCTATGAGGGCTTGAAACTGCATGATCGTGCCGACGCGGCATTCTGCCTAACTGTTTCGACAGTACCTATGAGGGCTTGAAACTGCCGCGAGTGCGCGGCGCACTCGCGCCTCGCGCTCGTTTCGACAGTACCTATGAGGGCTTGAAACGCTCGTCGACGAGGAACTGGCCGACATCGCGAACGAGTTTCGACAGTACCTATGAGGGCTTGAAACTCCGGGTATGGCGACTATGATCGTGCGGCTGTCGCGTTTCGACAGTACCTATGAGGGCTTGAAACCCACCTCGAGAGGTAGTTGCGACTGTTCGGCGAGCTCGTTTCGACAGTACCTATGAGGGCTTGAAACCGAGCTCGTCGAAGAAGTCGCCCTCGTGCTCGTCGGTTTCGACAGTACCTATGAGGGCTTGAAACTCCAGATAATTGCCTGGGTCTGGTGAGGCAGCCAGGTTTCGACAGTACCTATGAGGGCTTGAAACTCTCCAACATCCTCTACGCCGTTG
>Ga0068704_100567_pt1 | contig 11183 bp, 10 predicted proteins | sample CeladaPassaD2F12_FD_62225 | JGI IMG/M metagenome (GOLD analysis project Ga0068704, IMG submission 62225) | Cellulose-adapted microbial communities from the Joint BioEnergy Institute, USA - Passage D2F12 | ecosystem: Engineered > Bioreactor > Continuous culture > Unclassified | place: USA, Joint...
TGAGAGCCGCTTTGCGAAGGGAGGGATCTCAGAAGAATTAGCTGCAAAAGGGGATATTCGAGGTTGGTTTTGAGCCTACCTATAAGGGATTGAAACATCCAGAAGAGCGCGGGCAGCGCGGCGGGCGGGGCCGGTTTTGAGCCTACCTATAAGGGATTGAAACTCCGGGGCTTCATCTCGAACGCGCTCTCCGCGCTGCGGTTTTGAGCCTACCTATAAGGGATTGAAACCCTCAAGGCGGCGCGGCGGACTCCCCAGCATTTGCCATGAGTTTTGAGCCTACCTATAAGGGATTGAAACTGCTCTCGCCCGTCTCGCGCGGCAGCCTCTCGAGCAGGTTTTGAGCCTACCTATAAGGGATTGAAACGGAGGCTGGACCGCTTTCTTGGCGGCCTCCAGCCCGGGTTTTGAGCCTACCTATAAGGGATTGAAACAGATCCTGCGCATGGTAGCCGAGCTTTCCGTTTCCGGTTTTGAGCCTACCTATAAGGGATTGAAACTTATCTCGGCAAGATCTTCCCGGCCTATTCCCAACCGTTTTGAGCCTACCTATAAGGGATTGAAACTGTCCTCGCTCCCCGCCCGCACCGCGAAGAGCGAGCGGTTTTGAGCCTACCTATAAGGGATTGAAACCCCCGGCTCGCGCGGACGGTGCGCACCGGCACCTGCGGGTTTTGAGCCTACCTATAAGGGATTGAAACTGCAGAGGGGTGGGTGGTCCGAGCGGAGGACAGCCGCGTTTTGAGCCTACCTATAAGGGATTGAAACATTCTCTGCGAGACCAACCACGGAAAGAGGTACCACGGTTTTGAGCCTACCTATAAGGGATTGAAACTTCCCAACCCGCATCTGTCGAGCGCCTCCGCAACGCGGTTTTGAGCCTACCTATAAGGGATTGAAACTACGTTCTCCGGCGGTTGCCGGTGCTGCTCCGGCCCGTTTTGAGCCTACCTATAAGGGATTGAAACAGCGAGGTGCCGTCGCGGGTGGCGGACTCGGTGAAGGTTTTGAGCCTACCTATAAGGGATTGAAACTAGCGCGTGCCGTTCGCGAGCACGAGCTCGCCGAGGTTTTGAGCCTACCTATAAGGGATTGAAACCCGCGTATCTGCCGCTTTCGCGCTACGAAAACGCGCGTTTTGAGCCTACCTATAAGGGATTGAAACTCGAACTCCTCCACGATTACCCGCTGGCTCTTCTCCGTTTTGAGCCTACCTATAAGGGATTGAAACCCGCCATCCGGCGCCGCTACCCGGCGCTCGCGCGGCGGTTTTGAGCCTACCTATAAGGGATTGAAACCTTCAGGCGCAGAAGCGGCGGGGCGTGGGGGGCTCCGGTTTTGAGCCTACCTATAAGGGATTGAAACTGGCCCGGCGGACGGCGGCGATGGCGGAGGAGACGGCGTTTTGAGCCTACCTATAAGGGATTGAAACCTCTCCGAAGGGACCGTCCACCTGCCGTTATCGAGGCGTTTTGAGCCTACCTATAAGGGATTGAAACCCTGGGTCGTAGGGCTCCCCGTCGATGGCCTGCGCCCGTTTTGAGCCTACCTATAAGGGATTGAAACTACGCCCGGTGGACGGGCCTACCGGCGGCCCGCTCACGTTTTGAGCCTACCTATAAGGGATTGAAACCCGGGGGGATAGGCCGAAGGGTCAGGGAACTCCGGCGTTTTGAGCCTACCTATAAGGGATTGAAACATCTTCATAACCCTCGTACACCTTCTGGCCTACCTCAGGACCCCCTTGAGGGTGTCGAGGAGCTGGCAAGGAGAAAGGAGGTTTTTTGTGTACCACAACGCATCCGTTCCCGTCGCGGTTTTGCCCTTCACGGCCGGGGACCATATGGGCCTTCTTCTGGTGGACCCCCTCATGTTCCTTAGGGTCTGCCTCTATTCCTGGTGGGGCGTGATCTTCCTTGTCCTCGCCTCCTTCGCCCTCATCTCCGCCTGCGGGGCCCTTCTGCGCTTGATACCCAGAAAGGAGGCCAGGTGAAGGCCTTGAGGATAACCCTTCTCGTGCCCCTCGTGTTGCTCCTTCTCTTTCTGCCCTCACCCTCCCTCGCCGATGAGAGGCCGAACATAATCCTCTTCCTCACCGACGACCTCTCGAAGACGGAGATCGTTCGCCTGAAGGGCTTCAGGGACACCCTCGAGCAGGGCAGGACCTTCCCGAGGGCCTACGTCACGGACCCCAACTGCTGCCCCTCCAGGGCCTCCATCCTGCTCGGAAAGTACGTCCACAACCACGGCATCATCACCAACAACCCCGCCCATAACGGCGGCTGGCAGGCCTTCAGGCCCTACGAGGACGAGACGGTGGCCGTAAGGCTCAAGGAGGCGGGCTACAGTACCGCCCTCTTCGGAAAGTATCTGAACAACTACGACCAGAACGTCATCCCGCCGGGATGGGACAGGTGGTTCGTGAGGATAAACAACTACTACACCGGTACCCCCGTATACAGGGTGACGGACAACGGCAGGATAAGGGAGTTCGACCTGCGCGATAACTCCTCGACGAACTACCTCCTCCCTCCCGCCCTCCGTTTCATCCGCAATGCGGAGCGCCCCTTCTTCCTCGTGTTCTCCACCGAGGCCCCCCACGGACCCTACTGGCCCGAGAGGAAGTACCGCGACGACTTCTCCCGTGAGAGGTACCCCCTCACCCCCTCCTACAACGAGCGGGACGTCTCGGACAAGCCCCCGAACGTGAGGCGTCTCCCCGTCCTCGGGGAGGAGGCACGCCGGGATTTCGACGAGTCCTGGAGGGGGCGTCTCAGGGAGCTTCTCACCGTGAGGGACGCCTACGGGAAGATGCTGCGCGTTCTCGCCGAGGAGGGCGAACTGGATAACACCTACATCATCTTCACCTCGGACAACGGGTTCCATATGGGCCAGCATCGCCTCGGTAAGGGCAAGCACTGGGGCTACAGGGAGGACATAGAGGTACCCTACTACGTGAGGGGACCCGAGGTACCGCCCCGCTCCAGGACCTACAGGCTGGTGAGCCACATGGATCTCGCCCCCACCTTCCTCGAGATCGCGGGCCTTCCCCCGGACCCCGAGATGGACGGTATGAGCCTCCTGGATGTCTACAGGAACCGCCAGGTAGGTTGGAGGGGGCAGCTTCTCGTGGAGGGCTGGCGCTACAGCAAGGACTACACGAGCCTAGAGCACTGGCAGACCCTTGTCCGTCCGATGAGCTTCTATATCCGCTATCCGGATAAGGGCTGGAGGGAGCTCTATTACGCGAAGGACCGCTACCAGCTCGAGAGCCGCCACGGCGATGTCCCCGAGGAGACCATAAGGAAGCTCGATGCGGCCGTCTTTCGGCTCGCGGGATGCTCGGGGACCCAGTGCAGGAGATACGACGGATACAGGAGGTGAGGGGCCTTGGAGGAGATGATCCGCGCCCTCAAGTCCATCCGGTCCGACATAGACCGGATAATCTCGGACGTGCGGCGCTACGACGGGGACATCCTGCTCTCCTACCCCGTCCTGAAGCTAAGGTCTTAGGGACGCAAAGAGCAAGATTGAGCGGACTCTCCGCGAGTTTTGAGCCTACCTATAAGGGATTGAAACCACTTGTCGACCCGGCCCCGGGCGGGGGCCTGAGAGATCAAAGGTTCTTACGCAAGGTGCGATCCGCTGGATGCGCGTTACACCCGGATCACGACCTTGCCGAAGTGCCTGCCGCTCTGCAGATGCTCGTAGGCCTGCCGGGCCTCCTCGAACGCGAACACCCGGTCGATGACCGGGCGCAGGCGCGCGCGCTCTATGTCCCGCAGCATATCCTCGAAGTGGCGCAGGCTCCCGACGTACACGGAGTCGACCCGGACGCCGCGGTCGTTCTTTGCCGCCTCCTCCAAATCGGCGCGCTCGCCGGAGAGCAGCCCGACGAGCGTGAGGTGTCCCCCGTCGCGGACGGCGCGCAGCGACCTGGGAAGCGTCCCCGCTCCCCCCACCTCGAGGATGTGGTCGACGCCGCGGCCGCCCGTGAGCTCGCGGGCGCGCAGGTCCCAGTCCGGGGTCTCTCTGTAGTTGATCGTCTCGTCCGCCCCGAGCTCCCTGCCGCGCTCCAGCTTCTCGTCGCTGCTCGAGGTCAGGATCACCCTCGCGCCGGCCATCTTCGCGAACTGCAGCGCGAAGATGCTCACGCCGCCGGTGCCCATGGCGAGCACGGTCTCGCCGGGCCGCAGCCGCCCGAGGGCGAAGAGGCCGACCCAGGCCGTGACCCCGGCGCAGGGCAGAGCGGCGGCCTCCTCGAAGGAGAGGTGGTCCGGCACCCTGACGGCCCCCGTCTCCTCGAGCACGACCCGCTCGGCGAGCACGCCGTCGACGGCGCCGCCCAGCGCCGAGGCCGCCTTCTCCTCGTCGAGCGGGCCGTCCACCCACCGCTGGAAGAAGGCGCCGGCGACCCTGTCCCCCGCGCCGAAGCGGGTCGCCCCCAGCCCCGTCTCCACCACCTCACCCGCGCCGTCCGAGAGCGGCACCAGCGGCAGCCGCACCCCTCCCCGCCCATACCGCCCCCGGGCGACGAGCAGGTCGCGGTAGTTGAGGCTGGCGGCCCTCATCCTGACGAGCAGCTGCCCCGGCCCCGGGCGCGGCTCCGGGCGCTCGGCGAGCGCGAGGTTCTCGAGCCCGTGTCCGCGAAGCTCGTAAGCGCGCATGTCTCTCTGCGGCCCTCCCTTCTCTTGAAGCAACCGTCCCTGCTCTAGACGGCCCCTCCCTGCGCCTTCCAGAGGCCGCTCTCCTCGACCCACCGGAGGGCGGCGCCCGTCTCCGGGGCGAGGAGGGTCACGTGGCCCATCTTCCGCTTGGGGCGCGACTCGGCCTTGCCGTAGAGGTGGACCTTCGGCACCGCCCCGCCGCGGGCGGCGATCCTCCCCTCCGAGAGCGCGCGGACGAGCGGCTCTAGATGCTCGCCCAGCACGTTCACCATCACGGCGGGGGTGAGGAGGTCGCTCGGCCCGAGCGGCAGGTTGCATATGGCCCTGAGGTGCTGCTCGAACTGGGAGGTGGCGCAGGCCTCTATGGTGTAGTGGCCGGAGTTGTGGGGGCGGGGGGCGAGCTCGTTGACGTAGAGCCCGTCGCCGCCGGCCCAGAACATCTCCACGGCGACGAGTCCCACCACGCCGAGCCCCTCGGCCACGCGCACCGCCATCCGCCGGGCCTCCTCCTGCACCTCCCGCGGGATGCGGGCGGGGACGATGGAGAGGTGGAGGATGTTGTCCACGTGGACGTTCTCGGCGGGGGGGAAGGTCCGGACCTCCCCCCCGGGGGTGCGGGCGGCGATGACCGAGAGCTCCTTCTCGAAGCGGACAAAGCGCTCCAGCACCAGCTCGGTCCCCTCCCCGGAGAGCTCCGAGAGGGCCGCCGGGGCCTCGTCTTCGGAGCGGATGACGCGCTGGCCCCTGCCGTCGTAGCCGCCCGTGGCGGTCTTGAGCACGCAGGGGGTGCCGAGGCGCCGCAGCGCGGCCCGCAGGTCCTCGCCGTCTCGCACCGGCTCGTAGGGGGCGACCCGCACCCCCGCCTCCTCCACGGCCCGCTTCTCGCGCAGCCGGTGCTGGGTGGTGTGCAGCAGCCGGCTCCCCTGGGGGACGTACGCCTCCCGCTCCAGCATCCCGGCCACCCCGGCGTCCACGTTCTCGAACTCGTAGGTGATCACGTCGGAGGAGGCGGCGAGCCTGCCGGCGGCCTCGCGGTCGTCGTAGGCGGCCACGACCTGGCCGCTCGAGACCTGCCCGGCGGGGGCGTCGGGCGTCGGGTCGAGCACCACGAACCGGTAGCCCATGTGGCCGCCCGCAAGCGCCAGCATGCGACCGAGCTGGCCGCCGCCCAGCACGCCGACCGTGCTCCCGGGGAGGATGGTCCGGCTCACGAGAGGTCGCCCCCCTCGAGGACCGACCGGCGCATCCGCTCGCGGCGCTCCTCGAGCCTGCGCCGGAGCTCCGGGTCGCGGACGGCGAGGATCTGGGCCGCCAGCAGGCCGGCGTTCGTCGCCCCCGCCCGGCCGATGGCCACCGTGGCCACCGGCACCCCGCCCGGCATCTGCACGATCGAGAGCAGGGAGTCCAGCCCGTTGAGGCTCGAGGACTTCACCGGCACCCCGATCACCGGCAGCACCGTCTTGGAGGCCACCATCCCGGGCAGGTGTGCCGCGCCGCCGGCGCCGGCGATGATCACCCCGATGCCCCTCTCCGCCGCGCCGGAGGCGTACTCGAACATGAGATCCGGCGTCCGGTGCGCCGAGACCACCCGCTTCTCGTGGGGGACGCCCAGCTCCTCCAGCACCTCGCAGGCATGCCTCATCGTCTCCCAGTCCGAGGCGCTGCCCATGATCACGCCCACACGCGCCGCCACGACACCTCCTCCCGAAAGGGCCGCTCGCAGATCCCGCTCATCGCCGGTGAAGAAGTGTAGCAGACCGCCCGCCGCGGCTTTTGACGGGCCGGGCGGCGCCTGCTAGGCTCCCGGACGGCCGGACAGAGAGATCGCCAGAGAAGAGGGGAGAGAAGGGATGCCGCTGAACGAGCCGTTGCTCAAGCGCCTGATAGAGACGCCCGCCGTCTCAGGAAGGGAGGAGAGGCAGCGCGAGATCGCCCGGGAGGTGCTCGGCTCCCTCGCCGACGAGGTGCGCACCGACCCTCTGGGGAGCGTGATCGGGACGAAGCGGGGCCGGGAGGACGTGCGGGTCATGGTCGCCGCGCACATGGACGAGATCGGCTTTCTGGTCCGCCACATCGACGATAGGGGCTTCGTCCGCCTGCAGACGCTGGGCGGGCACGACCCGGCGAACATGGTCTCCCAGCGGGTCGCCATCGTGACCTCCGGCGGGGAGACGCTGCGCGGGGCGCTCCAGCCCGCCCGCAAGCCGCCGCACGTGGCCGGCGAGGAGGAGAGGAAGAGGCTGCCCCGGGCCGAGGAGTTCTTCGTCGACCTGGGGATGGAGGCGGAGGAGGTGAAGGCGAGGGTGCGCGTCGGGGACTACGCCACGATGGACCGCACCCTGGAGCGGGTCGGCGGCTGCTACATGGGCAAGGCGATGGACGACCGGATAGGCCTCTTCGTGATGTACGAGGCGCTGCGGGCCCTGCGGGAGCACGAGGCCACCATCCACGCCGTGGCCACCTCGCAGGAGGAGGTCGGGCTGCGCGGGGCGACGGCCAGCGGGTGGGGGCTCGAACCGACGGCGGTGGTCGCGCTGGACATAACGCTCGCGATGGACGTCCCAGGCGGCCAGGAGGACCAGCAGATCACCGCGCTCGGCAAGGGCGCGGCCATCAAGATCATGGATTCCTCCCTGATCTGCCACCCGAAGCTGGTCGAGCACTTCCGCTCCATCGCCGAGCGCGAGGGGATACCGCACCAGATGGAGATCCTGCCGCGCGGCGGGACCGACGCGGGCGGGGTGCAGCGGCTGCACGGCGGCATCCCGGCCATCACCCTCTCGATCCCCTGCCGCTACACGCACACCCCGAACGAGATGGTGAACGCTTCGGACGTGGAGGCCTGCATCACGCTGCTGGCCCGCTACCTGGAGGAGGCCCACACCGGGAACTACTCGCTGTAGCCGTGCGTCTGGAGCGCTCGGCCGGGATCCTGCTCCACCCCACCTCCCTGCCCGGACCCCGCCCCTCGGGGGAGCTGGGCCCGGAGGCGCTCCGGTTCGCGCGCTTTCTGCAGGGCGCGGGACAGCGGCTCTGGCAGGTGCTGCCCCTGAACCCCACGGACGAGGGGGGCTCCCCCTACTCCTCGTACTCGGCGTTCGCGGGCAACCCGCTGCTCGTGAGCGCGGAGTGGCTGGCGGAGGACGGCCTGATCGAGGGCGCGCCGCGCGAGGCCCCCGCCCCCCGGGTGGACTACCGGCGGGCGCTCGCCGCCAAGGGGCGCCTGCTGCGGGAGGCCTACTCCCGCTGGAGACCCGACGAGGGCTTCGAGCGCTTCCGCGAGGAGCGGTCCTTCTGGCTGGAGGACTACGCCCTGTTCATGGCCCTGCGGGGGCGACTCCGGCGCCCCTGGAACCGCTGGCCCGCGGGCCTGGCCGCCCGGGAGCCGGGCGCCCTGCGCTCCGCCCGGCGGGAGCTGGCCGAAGAGGCCGGCTTCCACCGCTTCGCCCAGTATCGCTTCTTCCGGGACTGGTCCAGGGTGCGGCGCGCCGCGCCCGGCGTGAGGATCATAGGGGATCTGCCCATCTTCGTCTCCCACGACTCGGCCGACGTGTGGGCCCACCGGGATCTCTTTCTGCTGGACGAGAGGGGGGAGCCCGCCGCTGTGGCCGGCGTCCCCCCGGACTACTTCTCCGAGACCGGCCAGCTCTGGGGCAACCCGCTCTACGACTGGGAGAGGATGCGCCGGGAAGGGTACCGCTGGTGGGTGGAGCGGGCGCGGGCGGCGCTGGCCCTGTGCGACGCGCTGCGCCTGGACCACTTCCGGGGCTTCGCGGCGTTCTGGGCGGTGCCCGCGGGGGAGCGCACCGCGGCCGGGGGCCGCTGGGTAGAGGGCCCGGGAGAGGGGCTCTTCCGGGTGCTCAGCAAGGAGCTGGGCGGGCTGCCGTTCATCGCGGAGGATCTGGGCGAGATCACGCCGGACGTCGTGCGGCTGAGGGAGCGGCTCGGGCTTCCGGGGATGAAGGTGCTGCAGTTCGCCTTCGGGAGCGGGCCGGAGAACCCCTTCCTCCCGCACAACTGGCGGCAGGAGAGCTGGGTGGTCTACACCGGCACCCACGACAACGACACCACCGCCGGCTGGTGGCTCTCCGCCGCGGACGGGGAGCGGGCCTTCGCCCGGCGCTACCTGGGGCGCGAGTACGCCGGGGTGTGGGACTTCATCCGGCTGGCCTACGCCTCGGCGGCGGGTTGGGCGGTGATCCCGATGCAGGACGTCCTGGGCCTCGGCACGGAGGCCCGGATGAACACCCCGGGCACCGGGGAGGGCAACTGGGAGTGGCGCCTCGGCGGCGAGGCGCTGACCCCAAATCTGGCCGCGCGCCTCGGGGAGCTCGCGCGCACCTACGGGCGGGCCTAGAGCAGCCGGATCCTGTCCGGCGGCCAGAAGAGCAGGAACGCCCGCCCCTCCAGGTTCGCGTAGGGCACCGGGCCGAAGTAGCGGGAGTCGCGGGAGTTCGCCCGGTTGTCCCCCATCACGAACACGTGCCTGGGGGGCACCCTCTTCGGCCCGAAGAAGCTGTGGTCGGGGAACTTCCGGTTCACGTAGGGCTCCCGCTGCGGCTCGCCGTTCACGTACAGCCGCCCGTCCCGGACGGCCAGCACGTCGCCGGGGACGCCGACGACGCGTTTGATCAGGTCCTCCCCCCCGCCCTCGACGCTCTTGAACACCACTATGTCGCCCCGGTGGGGCTCGGTGAAGCGGTAGATGAACTTGTTCACAAGCACCCTGTCGCCGACCATCAGGGTGGGGACCATGCTCTCCGAGGGGATGTAGAAGGCCTCGACGATGTAGGGCCGGACGACCCCGAAGACCAGGACAAAGGAGATGGCCAGGATGACGGCGAACTCGACCAGCCCGCCGAGCGCCCTGGACCCCGCCCGCCGGCGCTCCCGGCGCTTGCGGCGCGAGAGCTCCTCCTCGTAGTGTCGCTGGTCGGACATGGGCACTAAGGATACCCCACGCCGGGCCGCCCCGCGGGCTCAGACGACACCCGCAACCCCGCCCAGCGTGCGCAAAGAGACCAGCACCATAAAGCCGGCGAAGCCCACCCGGATCGCCCCGTCCGGCAGCGGGTCGCGCACCTTCACCCCGAGCCACGCCCCGACCATCGAACCGGCGATCAGGGGCGGCAGGCTGAGCAGCTCGTGCGGGTCCCTGAAGCCCGTGGCGATGTACCCGGAGGCCCCCACCAAGCCGGTGAACATCACCACCGCGAGGCTCGTGGAGACGGCCCGCTTGGCCGAGAGCCCGAGCCCCAGCACCATCAGCGGCACCATCATCACCCCGCCGCCCACCCCGACGAGCCCGGAGAGCGCCCCGATGAGGACCCCGGCGGCGAAGACCAGCCAGCGGGGGATCTTCCTCCTCCCCTCCAGCGGGCCGCTCCCGCCGCGGGCGGTGGGCGCAGCCAGCGCCAGGATGATGAGGGCGAAGGCCACCTTGACCACCTCGTCGGGCGAGAAGCGGCTCACGAACACCCCGATGAGCGAGGCGGGCGCCACCGCCAGCGAGAGGAGCCCCGCCACCCGCCAGTCGACCGGGTCCCGGCTGCCGGCGTTGCGCACGGTGCCGGAGAGGGCGCTGAAGAGGATGATCACCAGGCTCGCCGCCACCGCCTCCTTTATGTTCCACCCCGCCCCGTACACCAGCGCCGGGACGAAGAACACGCCGCCGCCCACCCCGATGAGCCCGGAGAGCAACCCCCCCACGGTCCCTATCGCGGCGTAGAGCACGAGATGCGAGAGGTCCAGACCAAAAAGCTCCACGAAAGACACCGGCGGCAAGTATACCCGCCCGCCGCGGGCGCCAGGCGCCGGCTTTGTGAAAGCCTTAGCAGAGCGCCTACGCGAGCAGCCCGCTCAGGGCGTCGTAGAGCACCCGCACCGCGACCACCACCATGAAGGCCGCGAAGGCCCTCTGCAGGAACCCCTCGGAGAGCCGGTCCCGCAGCCGGACCCCGAGCCACGCCCCGGCCATCGCGCACGCGATGAGGGGCGGCAGGCCCCCGAGCCTGTCGAAGCCCGTGAGGATGTAGCCGGCGGCGCCGACCGAGCCGAGGAGCACCGTGATGGCGAGGCTGGTGGAGATGGCGCTCTTCGGCGAGACCCCGAAGCCCAGCATCATCAGCGGCACCATCATCGCCGCGCCCCCGATCCCGATGAGCCCGGAGAGCGTCCCGACCCCCACCCCACCGAGCAGCGCGAGCGCCGGGGGCAGCGAGCGCCGCCCGCCCCGCCCGGAGCCGCGCCGGAAGGTGGGGTAGGCGAGCGAGAGGAGAAAGCAGCCGAAGACCAGCTCGACCACGTCGTCCGGCGAGAAGCGGCTCACGAACACCCCGATGAGCGCCGACGGCGCCACCGTGCAGGAGAAGAGGGCCGCCACCCGCCAGTTGACCGGCGACTCGCTCCGCATGCTCCGCACCGTGCCGGAGAGGGCGCTGAAGACGATGATCACCAGGCTCGCCGCCACCGCCTCCTTTATGTTCCACCCCGCCCCGTACACCAGCGCCGGGACGA